>Ga0207428_10005454_pt1 | contig 11861 bp, 9 predicted proteins | sample RhiMethybrSRZTD1_FD_187600 | JGI IMG/M metagenome (GOLD analysis project Ga0207428, IMG submission 187600) | Populus rhizosphere microbial communities from Tennessee, USA - Rhizosphere MetaG P. TD hybrid SRZTD1 (SPAdes) (version 3) | ecosystem: Host-associated > Plants > Roots > Rhizosphere >... | reverse complement strand
ACGCCGTTGCTCGATACGATGATCGGGCGCCGGGCCTGTTTAAGCAGATCGACGGCCGCCGCGACGTCTTTCGGCCCCGGGTGCGGCCTGGCGGTCGTGCGATATTTGGCCTTGTCGTAGTAGTACACGAGATCGGCCGGCGTCTCGAAGCTCGCGCCCGTGACTTCCCTCGGGAAATCGAGGTGGACCGGGCGCGGGACGCCCGTGCGCAACTGTCGAAACGCGTAAGCGCCATACTCGTAAATGCGGTTCGGGGTGATCAACCTCTTGCCGTACTTCTTCAACCCTTCGGTGTTCGGCTGGTGATAACCGAGTTGGATGCCAGCCTCCGTGTCCTCGTCGGCCATCATCCCGTTGCTGGCGAGCACGAGCACGGGCGAGCGCGCCGCGTTGGCCGCGGCGATGGCGCCGATCATGTTGGTGAAGCCCGGCCCTTCCGTGCCCGACGCGGCGGCTATCTCGCCCGTCACCCGACAGAAGCCATCGGCGGCATGGCACATCGCGCCTTCATGGCGACCGGCGTAGGTCGGGATGCCTTCGAGCGCAATGGCGCTGACGATGGCGTAATTGCCGGGGCAGCAGAAGAGCGCGGCGAGCCCCTCTTCCTTGCAGAGTCGCGCGAAGACCTGCGCGCCGGTCATGGGGAAGCTGGCCGGAGACAGCGTCGCCCTGGCGGCCTTGGCGAATTCGGCAGGAACTTTGATCGGCCTGTCTTCAACCGTGTCGGCGGCGTTCGCTTTGTTGTCCCCCAAAGCAATAATCGTGTTGGCCCTGTCTTTGTTATCAGTGTCATCCATGTCGTTAAATCGGCTTGGGCAATTGTTATAAATGGGCCGCCTCCAGCCGTCTGCTTCGATGACTTTGAAATATGCCGGCCCCAGACCTCTTACATCGATAACCGAACGGTATTAATCAGGCTCCGAGATCTTGATCGCGCCGTGGGCGATGGCGCCGTAAGTGAAATGGTTGGAAAGAAGCTCCAACAATCCACTTACCGCGCCAGGCGCCGGGCGGGCGTCACGCTTTGTTGAGACAGCGAACTCATGCAGTGGCCTCCTTCTCGGCGGCGAGACGCCGAGCGCGAAGATCCTCCTCATCAGCCTTCTTGTCGTAGATCACATACTGGATCAAGTCACGTCCACCTAATCCGGTGACATCCTGATCAGACAGCGGCTCGACGCCATGAAACGAGATGTCGGAACGTAGGAAGGCCAGCAGTGAATTGGGCTTGTAAGGAGCGGTCTTCACTCTGACAAAGTCATCGAAGGGATAAGCCTTGCTTTCAGGACAGCTAAAGCCTCTATCCTTTGGCCGATAAAGCGAAGTGCCAAGGTGTAAGGCGCTTTCATCACGCGCCAGATAGAACACTAAGACCACAAGCTTGGTGCGCCATTCAGAATGTGGCCCAAGAGAATATCCGGCTCGATGGCGATAGAGCTGAGATTCCACCGAAACCATAGGCCACGGCGTTCCTTCGCCCAAGCGGGCGCTCAAGGGGGCGGCAAAAGATTCAAGCGCGGCCTGCGCTAACTCAGGCCCAAGAAACCATTCGTTGAAAGAGCCCCAGAACTCTCTGAGTTCGGCGGGTAAATTCTTCGTCCAGCCTTCATCCATGTTTCTTTGAACTCTGTTCCGAAAATCATCGCTGTAAACGGCAACATAGGAAGGGTGATTTTCATAAACGGCGCTGGCCGGCAAATGACGTAACAGCGCCTCATAGTACTCCGTGGGAAAAACATTCTCGAGATAATAATGAGGATAAGGATCATACACGATCTCAGCCGTGCGCAGACGCGTAACAAGATGCGAAAGAGGACTCATTGATAAACCCGATTTTTCCATCATGGGCAACCTCCTTTAGCGGCTTTCTGCTCATCGAACCAACGGCAATACCTCGCGACCGAAGATCACCATCTCGTTGAGCTTGGACCAATCAGGTATACACCGGTTTTCAGATGTATGAAGACTGTAAGCCACAGAGGGCGCAGAGGTGGTCCACTACTTCTCTGCGCCCTCTATGTCCTCTGTGGCCATTCATTCATGTGGACACCGCTAACCGCGGACGCGCTCCGCCCTTGAGCCTGTCAGCCCCAATGACAGTTGTGACGCGCATTGGCTTGTGGTTCAGTCGCGCGGGATCGCGGCGACGACTTCGAGCATGACCAGCGCGCCCGCCGGTAATCCCGCGACGGCGAACGCAGTGCGGGCTGGCAAAGCCGTTATACCACGACCCGGTCGCGCTGTAATTCCTTCGGGCAGCCAAGTCGCGTAAATCATATCAACGGCTTTGAAGTCCTTGAGGTCAGCCATCATCAGAGTGGTTTGGACAATGTCTTCCCGCGCGCAGCCAGCCGCATTCAGAATCGCCTCGACGTTCGACAGCATGCGGCTGGTTTGAGCTTCAAGCCCCTCTTCGAGCTTACCGGTTTCGGGGTCTCGCCCGGTCTGGCCCGCCACGAAAACCAGGTCGCCGGTACGAATCGCCTGTGAATATGTGCCCTTAGCGGGCGGAGCCGCGTTAGTAGCGATAGGAGTTTTGTTGACCATTGAATGCCCCCTTCACGGAGGAGCGATATAACGCCTCCGATATCATTTGTCCATCCGCTCCGCCCTGAGCGGAATTTCGAACTTGACCTTGACCGGCCCGCCGCCGAGCGTCGCCAAGTCGAGCACCTCCGACGACGAGCCCGGATAAATGATCTGCACTACCACGACGTTCGCCGGGTTCGAGAACTCCAGGTCGAAATAGTGAAACTCCGTGATGTTCGAAGAATAAATCCAGACGTTGTCCTGGCCGCGAATCCACTCGCCGAAGCCGCCGCTCTCCATCCCTTCGCAGCGGATTTCCAGCGGGGCCTCGGACAAGATCCGTTTGGTCAGGTCGAAGTGCTCGAAGGCGTAGTGCCAGCTCTGCCCGTAAGTACGCTTGGTCGAACCGCGCTCCCGAGGTAAACGACCGCGCTGTTTCAGACGGATGTTTTCGCGAATGAATTCTTCCATTTCGCCATTAACTTCGTAATCCCCGTTCGTCAACCGGGCGAGGAAGCGCGTCACGTCTGGACTGGTCGTCCACACGCGCCGGATGATCTGAAAATAGGTGAGCGCGGCAGGATTGACGTCGAAGAATGTCAGCCGCCTGGGCCGCCAAAGTGGAATGAGATTCAGGCCGTACAGGCCGCCCACCACACTGATCATGTGGATGTCTTCGCGCCGTTGCGTGGCGACGCCGTTGTAGTGAGCTTTGATCTCGGCGAACTCGGTGAAGGAGCCGTCTTGACAGCCGTCGTCAGTGCCGTAAAAAACGTTCTCGGGATGGTCGTGGTACATTTCACGATTAAAAGCTCGAGGCGCTTCTGATGTCATAGGCCCTCCTTTTAAATGTCCGGTAGTTTCGAGAATGATCGAGCTTCAAAGTGGTAGTCGAGCTTGGTTTAATTACAGGCGCAATGTAGCGTCCTTAACTTTACTATGTCAAGCAATTTTTGTTTATTGTTAGGAGAATGCTAGAGAACATGTATTCGACAAATTACAGGTGATGTAACGTACCAACAGCTTATGGAAACTTACACCGGCCCCATCTAACTCGCGTCAGAGCCTTCACGGATGCTGGCCGGTAGCTACTCGCCCGAGGGCCCGCCGTTCCCTACAGGGCGTCGATCGGCCGCCTTGCTTTAGCCTGCGAGATAGTTTTGTTACTTACGCGTCATGACATCGGGGCGTTACCCGTGAAATATCGTGGCCCCGCGACATATCGTGGTGGAAGCGTTCCGGACGCGCCATGCTACTAGTTTTTAAGCTTCAGCTAAGTAAAGAAGACACTCTGGTTGCGGATGGAAGGTAGCTCATCCCGCATGAGGCATAATTGTTGCTTACATTTCGGCGATAACGTGGAACCAGAGAAGCCGCCGATGGATCGACGTAGGCGGTGGTTCAATCTTGCGGCGGTTAGGCAAAAGGGGCTCTGTCACGCGTAAGTAAGCGTGGAATTGGCGGCTAGTAACGGCAAGCCTTCGGCGCCACGGCGCATTTGCTTAAACCATAAGCCCCGCTGTCTCACCGGGGCCAGCGCTGCAATGTGAGCCAGTATTTTTGCAGGTCGGTGTCTAAAAATACGAAGGCCGATCACATACACTTGGTTATTATCATCATTAATGCCCCGAGTTAGCAGTTAGTCCTTCTATCCGGCTCGCCTTACAAAGCGCGCTCTTTAAATGTAAGCAGTTGGGCAAAAATTTTGCGGTGTTTATCGTAGGGGCAGACCTGTGTGTCTGCCCCGGTGTCACGTCGTACACCCGGCCGGGGCAGACGCACAGGTCTGCCCCTACAATGGATAATGCCGGATTATTTTTGCGCGAGTGCTTAAAAAGCCTTTTTCGACTTCTCCATCACTCTTTTGTCCGCACGCTGGATTTGCTGTTTATGAATAGCGTTGACCTGATGGATCAACGTGAAATTTCGGCGAGTTGGCGCACTTGCTTAAACCACAAGCCCTGCCAACGCGCCGAAGGCTCGCAAATAACTGACTCAAGGCTGCCTGATGGGGGAACATGGGCGAAACGATGATCATAGCCCCTGGCTCTGTTTCTTAATTCGTATAAAACCTGAATACCTTGCAACAGATCACTTACTTGGACTCATAACCTGAAGGGGCTCTACGAGACACATGGAAAGAACTGCGCTTATGACCGAAGCCACAATAGTCGCTACTCTGATGACGCCACTCAAATATGCAGGCGAAGAGTTATTGTCGCTCCCGGCCACGGTCAAATGGTTGCAAGTACGTGCGGATGTTGTGGGCGACATCAACCCCGACTGGTTACGTAAACATTTCGACGGGAAGCTGATTTACACACTGCGTAGCCGGGAGGAACATGGCGGCTTTGCGGGGTCTGCCCGGCAACGACAGCAGAGCTTGCTGAAAGCCGCGAAGGATTACGACCTTATTGACCTGGAAGGCGCCCGCGATCTAGAGCCCGAATTACTAGAAGCAATCCCGCCGGGCAAGCGCTTGATCTCCTGGCGCGGCGCGGCGACTGATTGCCTGACGTTGGAGCGGCGGCTGGAAAAGTTCTCAGAGGCCGAAGCCCGAATCTATAAACTGGTTTCTATAGGCGCGCGGCCTGGTGATGAGTTAGCGTCTTTGTCGCTTTTGAAACTTGCCGGCCGCCCGAATCTCATCGCTTACACCACAGGGAAACACTGCCTCTGGAGCCGATTAGTGGCGCTTCACTTTGGAATGCCGATGATCTTCGGAACGACTGAGAGCCAGTCCGATTTCCCTTGGGAACCGACAGTCTCGCAATTGATCGAGGACTACAATCTTCCTCAACTAACGCCACTTAGAGAGATCTACGGAATTGTTGGCGACCCTGTCCAGCACTCTCTCTCTCCCAGACTTCATAACGCCGCCTACAGAGCTTTGGGATATCCGGCGCTGTTTGTGCCTTTCCCCGTGGAGTCCTTCCGTGATTTCTGGAGCAGGGTGGTGGAAAACGGCGCGCTGGAATCACTCGGCATAAGTATGAAGGGGTTTACGGTGGCGTCACCGCATAAGGAAACGGCTCTTAATGAGGTGACAGCCAGCAGCCCGATGGCGCAACGCGCAGGCTCTACAAATGTATTCGTGCGCAAGAATGGGACGTGGAAAGCGGACACGACCGATCCTGAAGGGGTAATCGAGGGCCTAAGCCGACGCGGGATTGAGTTATCAGGTAAGAAGGTCGCCGTGGTCGGCTGTGGCGGATCAGGTCGTGCGATTGCGGCCGCTCTTGATCAGATTGGCGCCGTCGTTACCTTGGTGAATCGAGGGGTGGAACGCGGGCTGCGCGCGCACCGCCTTCTCGAACTGCCTTTCGTACCACTTTCCGAATTCACTGTAGACGGTTACTCCTTGATCGTGAATGCGACGCCAGTGGGGCGCAATAACAGTGATTTGCCTTTTACGCTGAAGGGATTGAGCCAAGACGCGGTGGTTGTCGACCTGGTCTATGGCTCCCAGACCACTCCACTGATCGCTGCCGCGCAAGCGCAAGGGAGAACCACGATTGACGGCCGAGAAGTCTTATACCTTCAAGCGCGTCACCAGTTTCACTTGATGACAGGCCGAGAGATGCCGGCTGATCTGGGATTGAAGATTCTCGGTATGAAGCCGTCTTTGAATAACGTGTGATCGCCGCCGCCGATCGCTCTGCGGCGGGACAATCTCTTCTTACGGTAGGTAATGATGGATTTCTATAAGCCACTAGACCTGGCGCCTGACAAGCAAGCGCTCGTCAATCGGGCGAAGGATCTGGCCCGCGAAAGATTCGCGCCGCGCGCCGCTCAGTATGATCTTACCGCCAGCTTTCCTGCCGAAGATTTCGATGACCTATTTAAAGCAGGCTTGCACGCGGCGGCGGCGCCGGTAGAGTACGGCGGGCTGGGCCTCGGCCCCTACAAAGGCGACGTCTTTACACTGTGGATGATGACCAAGGAGTTGGCGAAAGCCGATCTTTCCTTAGCTCGCTGCTGGGAAGGACACGCCAATTCACTGGTGCTGCTGGACGGCATGGCTACTGACGAGCAAAAAGCGCGCTGGTTTGGCAATGTCGTGCGGAAGGGGCACAAATGGGTGGCCTGGAGTGGTGAGCCACAGTCGCGCGCGCCGGGTGAAGCGGCGCGCTTCGGCACACACGTCAAGAAAGTATCGGGCGGGTACTTAATTGATGGCACAAAGGTTTTTTCGACCAGCGCCGGCTCCGCCCAGTGGGCGATCTTACTAGTGAACATGGCCGGGCCTGGCGGCATTCGCCACGCCCAAGGCTCACTTGAAGACCAGATCTTACTGGCCTGCGATCTGTCGGACCCGAGTGTGAGCTTTGATAGCTCGTGGTGGGACCCTATCGGCATGCGGGCGACCGTAAGCCATCTGACGCGCTTTCAGCAAACCTTTATCCCAGATAAGCACGTAATCGGGTATCCGGGACAATACCTGCAAGAAGGTTGGCAAACCTGTTTTATTCCGCACTATGGCGCGAGCTTTCTCGGCGCCGCCGAGGCCGCCTACGACTTCGCGCTGGAATACGTGACTTCACAAAAGAAGGGCGATGACCCGTATGTGCTACACCACATCGGCGAAATGTCCGTCAATATTGAGACGGCGCATCTGTGGTTGAGGCATGTGGCGAGGCTATGGGAAACGGGGCGTTACGACGATGCGAAGATCGCCGGCAGTCGCGCCCGACACACGATAGAACATCTGGCCGAGGCCACGGTCAAACATTGCATCAAGGCTTGCGGCGCGCGCTGCCTGAATCGCCCGAGCCCTCTCGAACGCGTCTACCGGGACTTGTCTTTCTATGTGCGCCACGACAATGACGATCACATCCTTGCCACCATCGGCAAAGAAGCGCTCGGTCAGGCTCACGACCCGTCGTTTTACAAACCGTGATCCGGCTCGGCGAATGGGAAGAAGACCTCTGGTTCTCCACTGATCGAAAGGAGAGGCGGCAAATGTCAAAAGACCGGCGCCAATATAGTTTAAGTATCTGGACCCTCGGGTTCGGATATTTCATTTTTTACACGCCTTACAGCGCCTTGACCAAGGCCATCTCGAACGGGCTACTGTCCGCGGATGCGAAACCGGTACCCGGCGCGGTGATCTTGCCCGTCTCGGTCATGGCCACTGTAGTGATAATGTTCGCCATCGTCACAGTGGCGGGATGGTGGCGGTACGCGGGCCGGCGCGAATTCTTCGGCCTGAGCGTTCCCTTTCCCAACCGCTGGACGTTTCTCTCGGGGCTGTGCATTGCGACCATCATCGGCACGACTACGCTCGCGTTTTCCTTCAGCGGAATTTCGATTCTCTTTGTGCTCGTGCTGTTGCGCGGCGGCGTTCTGATCATCGGGCCGATCGTCGACGCCTCGTTGAACCGGAGGGTGCGCTGGTTTTCCTGGACGGCGATGGCGGTGAGTTTGCTGGCCCTGCTGGTCGCCCTTGCCGACGTTTCGAATTACAAGCTGACACTGTTCGCGGTTCTTGATGTTGCGGCTTACCTCTTGGCTTATTTCTTCAGATTACGTTTCATGACTAGACTCGCTAAAACGGACGACAAGAAGGTCACGTTGCGTTACTTCGTCGAAGAACAGATCGTCGCAACGCCGAGTTTGTTGATTGCGCTTGCAGTCCTCGCCGCCATAGGGACCGGAGACGTGCTGATGGGCTTACGGCAAGGGTTCATTGACGTTCCCGGGAGCAACATCGTTGTGCCGGCCATGATGGTTGGTGTGTCTTACGCCGCCCTCTGTGTGTGCACAACCTTGATTTTCCTGGATCGTCGAGAAAACACCTTTTGTGTCCCGATGCACTGCGGCTCCAGCATGCTCTCCGGATTGGTCGCAACCGGGTTGCTGACGATGGTCTATGGCCAGGCGCCGCCGAGCGCCGCGCAATTTGCCAGCGCAGGGTTGATAGTTGTCGCGCTCTTGTTCCTGTCGCCTCTGCACCACGCCAGGGTGTTTGCAGGTAAGCTCAACGGTCTGCTGGCGCGAGGCCGGTTATTGCTATTGCGTCGCTACTAAGCGTCCGGAATCAGCGGCGCATTCGAGCGCAGCGGCCGCAGGGCTTCGCTAAACGACTAAACAAACCGGCATGAGATGACGATTCTTCGCCAAGTCCCAACAAAGCGTGGCGCCTGCCCGGCGTCCGACGCAGTAGTCAGAACTACCGGATATTGAAAAGGAGAAACTATGACAGCGAAAGCGCCTCGAGCTTTCAATCGGGAAATATACCACAACGATCCCAAGAACGTTTATTACGGCACCGACGACGGCTATCAAGACGGCTCCTTCACCGAGTTCGCCGTGATCAAAGCTCACTGCGACGGAGTCGACCCGCGACGGCGCGAAGACATCCACCTGGTCAGCGTGGTGGGTGGCCTGTACGGCCTGAACCTCATTCCACTTTGGCGGCCAAAGCGGCTGACATTCTTCGACGTCAATCCCCCCGCGCTCACCTATTTTCAGATCATCAGGCGCGTGTGGACGACCAGCCCGGACGTGACGCGCTTCCTCGCCCGGTTGACGGACGGCGATTACGAGGTTAACGGCGAGATGGAAGAATTCATTCGCGAAAACATCCGTCTGAAACAGCGCGGCTGTTTACCTCAGGAGCGCGGTTCAACCAGCCGTTCTTACGAGAAGAGCTGGCAGTACGCCTTCGAGCACTTCGACCTGACCAAACGGATCTTGTCCGAGGCCCCGCTGGAAATCCGCAGCGAGGGGATGGAGAGCGGCGACTTCGGCAAGTGGATTCGCGGCCAGAACAATATCTGGATTTATTCTTCGAACATCACGGAGTTTCACTACTTCGACCTGGAGCTCTCGAACCCGACGAACGTCGTGGTAGTGCAGATCATTTATCCGGGCTTTTCGCCGGAGGTGCTCGACTTGGCGACGCTCGGTGGCGGGCCGGTCAAGGTCAAGTTCGAAATTCCGCTCAGGGCAGAGCGGATGGACAAATAATATCGGAGGCGTTGTATCGCGCCTCTGCGAAAGGGTTATTCAATGGTCAACAAAACTCCTGTCGCTACTAACGCGGCTCCGCCCGCTACGGGCACATATTCACAGGCGATTCGTACCGGCGACCTGGTTTTCGTGACGGGCCAGACCGGGCGAGACCCCGAAACCGGTAAGCTCGAAGAGGGGCTTGAAGCTCAAACCAGCCGCATGCTGTCGAACATCGAGGCGGTTCTGAATGCGGCGGGCTGCTCGCTGGAAGACATTGTCAAAACCACTCTGCTGATGGCTGACCTCAAGGACTTCAAAGCCATTGATAAGATTTACGCGGCTTGGCTGCCTAGTCGTGATGTAACTCCTTTGCCGGCCTGCACTGCGTGCGTCGTCGCGAGATTACCGGCAGGGGCGCTGGTCATGCTCGAAGTCGTCGCCGCGATCCCGCGCGACTGAACCACAAGCCAAGAGGCCTGTGCATAAATCAGAAGGCGAGCCCTGGGGACGCATCGCTTCCGGCGCGCAGCCCCGGCAAGAGGGGCATTAGGAAGCAATGGGCCGCCCCCGCGAGACTGCGCACTGGGAGCGACGCGTCCCTAGGTTAGCGCCAATAACATCAAAGCCTTGAAAAATCGCAGCGACCTAACTCAGTAGTGGAAGTGAGGAAGGTGAATGTATGGCCAACAAACTCTCCAGAACACAAATAACCCAGTACGAACGCCAGGGTATCGTCTTTCCGATCAAGGCGCTTTCAAGCGAAGAGGTGGCCTATTTTAATAGTGAGTTCGAAGCGCTTATCAAGCACTGCGGCTTACAAAAGCGTTTGGATAACCTGCATCTATTTTTCGAGTGGGCTCATCGCCTGGCCACGCATGACGCCGTTCTGGATGCGATTCAAGACGTTATAGGGGAAAACATTTTGGTCTATAGCACCCTGATCTTTTACAAGCCGCCGCGAGACTCAAGTTACGCTTCCTGGCATCAAGACAGTTTTTATTCAGGCTTGAATCTGACCCCCTCAGTCTCGGCCTGGATCGCGCTTACCCCGAGCAACTCGGCCAATGGCTGTATGCGCGTAATCCCCGAATCTCACAAGCGCGGCCTGCTAAACCATATCAATGTCGGAGATGAAGCCAATCTGTTAAGGCGCGGCGAGCAGGTGGCGACAGTAATAAATGAAGCAGAGGCGCTGGATGTCGTTTTGCAACCGGGCGAGATGTCCTTGCACCACAACACGATTGTTCATGGGTCAAAGGCCAACACGTCCGGCGGGCCGCGCTTCGGCTTTATTGTGCGGTTCGTCACCGATCAAATCACGAATCGGGCAACGCCGATGTTACGTGCGCGCGGCAAAGCGGATTGCAGCCATCTGATTCTGGCGGAACCGCCGCTTGTGACGGACCAACGCGCAGCTTTTGAAGCCTGGCATAGGTTCAGCGTAGCGCGAAGCGGTGGTAAACCGGATTGAAAGCTCATGCACGTAGGCTCCAGGCAGTTCCGCTCATCGAAAGTTTTCAACCACCATAGTCTTGACTGTGGACAAACAGCGTAACACGATGAACTCGTTTTCAGACTTACCAGATCACCGCGGGATTCTACAAGGCCAGGCGCTTCTGCCATTGCCGGAAATCAGCAGAGTCGAAGTTCCGTCAGAGCTGGCGCTTGAACTGCTCGCGGCTGCCGAGGCCCTTCCCCTATATGGCAACGAAGAGTTTTATGCGCCTGCTTTGCAGCTTTACGTGTGCGACCAAATTCGGCGGACCTGCACGGCCGGGTTCGCATGGCTCATAGGGGCGATAAAGAAGCGCCTGGCTGAGCGTCCCTATTGCGTGTTAGTGCAAGGCCTTCAATTCGATGAAGGAAACAGGTTGTTTGTCGCCCTCAACCGCGCTTTCGGAGAGTTAGTGGCTCGTCCCTACGAAAAGCCGCGCGCCCAATTGGTTCATTACATCGAACCGGCGACCGACATAGCTTCGGCGCGCGGGGGACAGGAAAGCGAGCGGCTACACACGGATACCGCCGACTGGGAAACACCCGTCGAGCTGATATCGATGATTTGCGTGCGCGCCGACCCCGGCGGCGGTGGCCGCTCTCGCATCCTGGATGTTGACGCGGCGCGGGCCGAAGTACTGCAACGTCTGGGAGAGGACATGCTCAAGCTTTTAGAAACAGAGCCTGTGCCGTGGCAGTTGGCGCCCTATCGCGGAGGCGGAGTGAAGTGGAGGCCTGTGTTGGGCGCCCACGGCCTCTGCTGGCGCCGCTATACAATTGATCTTGCTTTAGACTCCGGCCTGGCCAAACTTTCGGAGAAAATGCTGTCTGCGCTGACTGCTTTTGAGGAGGTCGTTTCCACCACGACTCGCGCCGTCGAC
>Ga0207428_10005450_pt1 | contig 11867 bp, 7 predicted proteins | sample RhiMethybrSRZTD1_FD_187600 | JGI IMG/M metagenome (GOLD analysis project Ga0207428, IMG submission 187600) | Populus rhizosphere microbial communities from Tennessee, USA - Rhizosphere MetaG P. TD hybrid SRZTD1 (SPAdes) (version 3) | ecosystem: Host-associated > Plants > Roots > Rhizosphere >... | reverse complement strand
CATGGACTCTTATCCAGCGTGTCTTTCACAACTTCTGGAAGTGTTTGGAGTGTGGCGTTGAGCGCGTGGCTTCAAGCCGCTGATTCTTGATAAAGATCTCGCCTTGCTTGTGCCTTAGGATCAGGGCATGAGCTACCCAGCAACACCCTAACGGAGCTCTACAGACTCTTCCCGGGCTTGGCGCCCCGGGACTTCTGCGTTTGTGCGCTACGCGCACTCGCACTCAAATCAGGAAACCTGGCTGCCAAAAAAAATTCGGCGGGCCGAGTTAGCCCCCTTGTGCGCCTCGACCCACCGGGAAGGTGTGTTTATGTGCACTCTTGTCGCCAAAGAATGCATTTCACCCCCTCCACACTGGTGTGAGAGCCGAACACCGCGACCCCACACCTTTCTTCCGTTTTGCGCGCATGCGTCGCATGCGCGCGTATCTTAAGTTTTCGGCATCGCTCCCGTTACGTTATGAGGATAGTCCCCCGAGTTTCGATCAAGCCCGAACAAGGCGCTATCGTCGCACCAAAGCGAGGGGCGCAACACTGTCAAAATTGACAGGCTCTCTCTGTCATTGAAAACTCCCTTCTTCAGAAGGCGAAAATTGAAACTTTCGACGGAAACTTTGTACTGAAGAGGCTTACAAAGGGGGGCGGACGAGGAGGGAGCCTAACATCCGACGCGGCAACGAATACGGAGTGCGAGTGCGGCTTCTTAAATCCTGTTTCCTGGTTTCCTGTCAAAAGTTACAGTAGACGTCGAGGCCTGGGGGCTTAGAGTAGCGTCACAAGGATTATCAAGATGAGTTGGCTCACCCGATATCGCATTCGTTTGTACATTCGCAATTCGCTTTGGGTATTGCCTGCTCTAAGCATCCCGCTCGCTCTGGTGACGGTCTCACTGCTGACGCGCTACGAAAAAGCTATCGGTTCGCAATCCCAGATGAGTCCGGAAACCGCACGGACGATCCTGAGCACCATAGCGGCTTCGATCTTCACTCTGGTGGCCCTGGTCGCGTCGGCACTGCTGGTAACGGTACAACTGGCGAGCGCCCAAATAACCCCACGGATAATTGGCATGGTCTATCGCAATGCTTACCTCAAATGGGGGCTGGCGCTGTACGTCTTTACCTTTACTTTTTCTATCGGCGTTTTGGTTCGCATCGACGAAATGGTGCCGCGCGTCGCCTCGGTTTTGGCGGGCTATGGCTTTCTGCTCAACCTCGTGCTCTTCGTTTTCTTTATCGATGGTGTGGGGAAAACCGTGCGGCCCAGTTCAGCGGTCCGAGCAGTGGCCCTGGTTGGTCGCGAGGTCATCAGCAAGATTTACCCATCTCGTCTCGAACAGGATGCCGCAGCGCCCTCGCCAATCAAGACCGTCAGCGACGAGCCCAGGCGGACCGTGCTCAGTGAGGTGGACGGAGCCGTACTCGCATTTGATCTCAAAGGATTGGTGGCACTGGCGGAACGATCGAATTGTCTTCTTGAATTAGTGCCGGAAGTTGGCCAGTTCATCGCTGACGGCGATCCGCTACTCAGGATTTATCAGGGCGGCGACAACCTTTCGGACGAGCGCTTGCGCGATTCAGTAGCGGTGGGCATGGAGCGCACCCTCGATCAAGATCCGATGTTTGCTTTTCGCATTATTGTGGATATCGCGAGTAAGGCGTTGTCGCCGGCCATTAACGATCCGACCACGGCAGTTCTGGCCATCGATCAGATTCATCATCTCCTGCGGGACATTGGCAAGCGATCTTTGGCCGAGGGCCGTGAGTCAGATCGAAAGGGCCAAGTCCGCCTGATCTATCGCACGCCAAATTGGGAAGACTTTGTGCAACTGGGGACGACGGAAATTCGGCTATATGGCGACGACAGCATTCAGGTGCAACGGCGCCTGCGCGCGATGCTCGAAGATCTGATCGAGACCTTACCTGAGCGGCGCGCGCGGATCCTGCACAAGGAATTAGCCCTGCTGGCGACTTCGTCGAAGCGAGCGTTTCTGGATCTGAATGATCAGGAACTGGCCGAATCGGGCGATTTGCAGGGAATTGGCGGAACCTATGACGAGATTCACGATAGCGACCCACCAGCGTCGCGCAATTAGAAGGAATGGGAGGCTTTGCCTCAAAAGTCTGATTTGCTCTCATTCAGACCGAGCTTCAGCCCGGTCACACGCCTCGCATTAAAAAGCCGCAGAACCGTTTTAACGGTTTCCTCTTCTTCTGACCTCTTGAAAAAGCCTTGAGCTAGAAAGTGTTAGTGGCACGCGCTCATGGAAACCGTTGAAACGGTTTCTTAGGACTTCAGCAAGCGTCGACCACCGGGCTAAAGCCCGGTGTGAATGAGACAGGACTTTTGAGGCAAAGCCCCGTCACCAAGCTTTACTTACGCTTTCCGCAGAGCCATGACGACCGGCCATTCTCTCGCCTGGTTTGGGCAACCTGCTTCATCGCATTAACTCTTAAACTTACGGTTGAGAAGTTGGATCCGACCCAAGCGGCAGGTCATAGTTTGCCAACTGCTCACAAGGTTTGAGCGCGAGGTTCTTCTTGAGCGCTTCTGCTTCGCGTTGCACCGTCGAGCGAAAAGTTTTGTCCCGCCGGATTGACTTGATGGCGCCGGACTCGTTTTCTTCGAACGGTCGGGCTACGATCCAATACCTGCCTGGGGCAATATTGTCGACGGTGAAATTTCCGCTCAAGTCTGGCCGCGCTTCATAAAATCTCAGAACGCTGTCCGCGTTCTCGCGTTCGGACGGCGTCAGGTAGACGCGGAACGTCAGTGGCAGCGTCTGGCCCTCGCGCACTGATATTCGCCCTTGCAGTTTTGCTGCGCCTTCCGCAATAGTCACCACCAAACCCGACGTCCGCTCTCCCGCTTTCAACGTCAGGCCATCACGAGGAATGTTAAGGTTCTTAATCGGACGATCGAATCCTATGGAGCGCGCGAACCAGCCCGACGCCGGTTCCCGCACGTCGATGAGGAAGGTGCCCGGCACGAGGTTCTTTAAGTTGAAGCTTCCTCTTGAATCGGATGTCGACTGGGGGGCCGAGTTACGGAAGCGCGCGGGCACTTCGCTCGCTTGCGTTTCTTTCCCCTGGCGGCCGGCGGTTTTGTCTTCCGTCTCGTGGCGCCGCGCAGAGATCATTGTCTCCAGCAATGCTGATGAGCGGCGTTTTCCGCAGGCAGCCTTTGGATCACTCTCCAGAATTATCCGGCCGTCAATCGAGCCCATCGGCGCCACGGCCAAAGAAATTCCGGTAACGTCATTGCCTTGAACTTTGACCTGGCTGGGAGGAGAGATGAGAGTTTCACCGCTGGGGCCTCCCTGGCTCGCATGAATTTCATATTCGCCGTCGGGCACGCCATAAATAGAGAATACAAAGTTGTTGTTTGAAATGGCCCCGCCGCCAATTTCGGCCCTTGTTCGTCGATCAAGTAATGAGACGCTCGCAGCGTAAGATGAAGTGCCGGTAGGCTTGGCGGCGCCTGTGACTATGCCGCTGACAATGTGCCCTGGTTCGCTTCGGTATTGAATGTCCACCGTCATTTCCTCGCCGTTATTGATCACGACTTCGACGGCAGCATCCCGAGTAGATGAGGGCGCATAAAGCGGCACGTCAACTTCGAAAGGGGTCACCGGATTTGCGCCAAATCGTGATGATCCACCTGCCGCTACCACGTAGGTGCCCGGCGGTAAGGCATACGCGCGGTAAACTCCGCGATCATCGGTGAAACGGTCACGCAACGAAAGCGGAAATAGGATCGGCTTGCCCTCGGCATCACGCACACGAATTGCCCTGACCAGGAGTGCGATCAGGGGGTCGCCATTCGAATTCTTCACTGTGCCGGTAATTACGCCGCCTTTAATCAACGTGATGGTAGCGTTGTCGCCAGGCCGGTAATAGGTGGGTGTCACCGTTGCCGGTGAGAGGTAAGTCACGTACCCGGGCGCAGACGCGAAAACTCCGTAGAGTCCGGGGTCAAGCGGTTCCGTTTCGAAGGAGCCGCCGGTATTAGTGCGAACTGTCTGGGGGCTGCCGGACACGCCGTAACGAGTGATCGTTACTCGTGCGTTGCTTAATGATTCGCCATCACGAGTCACTACTTTGCCCGAGATGGGCCGCGCGCCCAAAGCGGTTTGTGAGTCTTGAGCTTGCGCGTCGGCGATCGCGGCCGCCACGACGACCACGATCGCCATTATCCCGCAACGGATCGTTGTCCCGGCTCGTTTGTGACTTAATGCGATCATGGCCCACCTCCCGGCACGGCGAGATTCACGACGAAGTTAAGTTCCGCCTCGGCGTCATTGACGACAGTGACGGTTTGCCGCGCAGTGTTGGGCATGCGCCGCTGAGATCCGGGTGCGTAGATATGCTGCAAGCCGCATTCATAAGTTCCGGGCGCAAATCCCTTCATCAAAAAGTGACCGCGCGCATCAAGGGTTGCTCCTCCCGCATACGATCTTTGACCCTGGCGATAGCAAATGATCTCGGTGCGCTGAACCTCTGATGGCAACCCGCCCTCGAATTTTACATTCCCGGAAATTGCTCCCGTGCCGTACTCGACTACAATCTGGACGCTTGAAACACTTTGCGCGGGTTGGAGCTCGAAACCCTGCGACACGCCGATGCCGCTGTGCGAGATGCGCAGGACCGATGCCCGCTTGGCTGAGCTGGGCGAATAAACTGTGAACGAAACTCGTCCCGGTCTCAGTCCGTTGACCTGGAAACTTCCATCCGCCCCAACCAGTCCCCGGCCTGAGGAGCGAAGCGTTGATGGGGTCACGCGGCCGTCCGCGGGGATGGTCATCGCTGAAACCTCCAATCCTGGGAGCTGTTGCAAGAGGTCTTTCAGTTGCAAATTCTCGGCGACGAGCGTCCCGCTTATACTCAGGCCGCGGACAGCTTTGATTTCCAGACCTGAAACGTTCTTATCAACGACATCGAAGAAGACGGGATCGCTGTAAAAGTCACTGTCGCCATATTCCGAAGCGACGTAAACGCCGTATCGGCCCGGCGTGAAGCCTTGCTGGCTAAACTTTCCGTCGGCTCCCGTGGGATTGCCAAAAGTTGTTGAGATGGCCGGTTGTCCACCCCGAGATATCATCAACCCAATACGTGCGCCGGAGATTGGTACTCCGGTCTCAGAATCGATGACGCGTCCCGCCATCGAATAGGTTTCCTCGTAGCGCCCAACGCGAATGTCCACGTTGGTAGCTTCCCCGCCTTCGGCCAAATCGATTATCGTTGCTCGCGCCGTATCGGTAACGTCGGGATGGTAAGTCAATTGGAAATAACCGATGCCCCCGCCGATGTAACCCCGGGAAGCATCGGCGCCAACACTCACCTTGTATCGGCCTGCCGGTAAACCGTAGATCCGATACGCGCCTCGATCATCAGTTGTATACATCTGGGTTATAGGAATTGGCAGCTGGCCTAATCGGCCGTCCTCCCGAATCGGCAAAAGGTTCACGCGTTCTTCAACGATAGGTTTGTTCTCGGCATCAGTTACCCGTCCGGTGATCACCCCGCCGCGAACGAGCTTGATGTCGATGTCTTTGACTTCTTCACCGGCTGCCAACAAAACGCTTTTGCTTGACGCGAAATAAGCGAAACCGTATTGAAAGTCATTGGTTGGATCAGCGGGTGTCAGGTTGCTAGTGAAGGTTGTAATCTGATAATTCCCCGCCGCTAATCCGGTGAGGTGATAGTAACCCTCGCTGTCGGTTGTGGTTTGGGCCGCAGGTATCCGACGATTGAGGCTGTTGTCGTTGCCGAACGCCCCAACCGCCATTCCAGCCGCCGCTTTGCCGCCGACGATAACATGACCTGAGATTGATCCAGTTCGATTGTTCTTCGGCTCAGACCCTTGGCCATTGACGATTCCCGGAAACGAGACCACCGTTGCCGCGACAGCAAGAAACAAGAGACGCAGATATTTGAGGCTGTACATTGAGGAACCTCCGAGTATCGGGTTAGCCTGTTGAGGCCGACATCATCGCACCGTCCCGAGAACGTAGCAAGAGTTGGTCGGCGCCGCAATGCTGATCCAATGCCCTTGCGATGATGCTATGCTGAAAAGCCGTTTACCTTGTAGAATCGGCTCGCTAAATTATTCCATTGGAACCTACTTCTTATGGCTCGACTTAAAGTTACTGACGCCAGCGGACGCCAGTCGCAACATGAACTCATTGCCCGCGTGCTCTGCATGATTGGGCGTGCCCCCGACAATCAGGTGGTCCTGGATGACCCTCGTGCCTCGCGTCACCATGCGCACATCAAGCCGAACGATGACGGCTCGTTTACGATCTTCGACGGCATTGTGGTTAACGGCCAGATCAAGCGCAGCGCAAACAAGGTATTTGTCAACGGCGAACAAAAATTTGAACACGCCCTCAAAGACGGCGATCGCGTAACCATCGGCGCCAGCACCTTGCGGTTTGAACAGGCTAAAGAAGAACGCACCGCCGATTTGAGTTTCGACGATAAACCGCTCGGACATACGCAATTGCTGATGTCGGCCAAAGATGTTCTCACGACAGTGCTGCGGCAATCGGATCCAGGCACCAGCGGCGCCGTGGTCCCGAAGGGCGATAAAGTGCTCGAAACGCTGCAGCGCAAGGCGAACATCCTCAGCGAAATTTACGAGATGAGCAAAGCGCTCGGCGCCGGATTCGATCTCGATAAAATCTTTAAGATGGCCACCGACATTATCTTTCGATCGACTCCCGCTGATCGGGTTATCGCCCTGCTGGCCGACGGCATCGTCACTGAAGCAAACGCCGATGACGCCAAGTTGTTCCCGATTGCGACGCGCGCGCGCGATGAAAAGCTGGAGGCCCATGCCCGCAAGATGACCATCGGCCGCACGATCACCCGCAAGGTGATGAAGGACCGGGTGGCGCTCCTGAGTCAGGACGCCGCCGCCGATGAACAATTTGCCGGTGTCGATTCGATTGTCTCGCAGGGCGTGCGCTCGACCATTTGCGCCCCGCTCTTTACCGAATCAGGAGTCCATGGAGCGCTCTATGCGGATCGCCTCGATCCTTTCTCGGCTTTCAAGCCCGACGATCTGGAATTGATTAGCGCGGTTGCGGCGCAAACAGCCATTGCCGTCGAAAATGTGCGAGCGCACGAACGCCTGGCGAAGGAGGAAGTGGCCCGTGCCAACTACAGCCGCTTTTTGCCGGAGTACGTCGTCAAGCAGATGCTCGAGAATCCGAATTCTTTCAAGCTCGGCGGCGTGACGCAGACGATCACCGTGCTCTTCGCCGACATTCGCGGCTTCACACGCATTTCCGAGCATGCTGTGCCGGAACAAATCGTGCAGTTACTCAATCGATACTTCTCGGCAATGACTGACATCATTTTTGCTCACGGAGGCACGCTCGATAAGTACCTGGGGGATGGTTTGATGGCTTTGTTTGGCGCGCCGACCGTGACCCCGAAGGATGCCGCGAACGCCGTGTCAGCCGCAGTCGCGATGCAGCGTCGCATGCTCAGTATCAACGATGAGTTGCGTGCTGAAGGCTATCCGGAAATTGGCATCGGTATTGGTTTGCACACCGGAGAGGCGATTGTTGGATACATTGGTTCTGAGCGGCGATCAGAATACACGGCCATCGGTGACACAGTGAACACCGCCTCACGTCTCGAATCAAACACCAAGAGCGGCCAGATTTTTATTAGCGAAGTGGCCGCCAACGCGGCGCAAACGCGTTATCAGTTATTGCCGCGCGACCCGATCAGCGTCAAGAATCGCGAGCAACCTGTGCCCCTCTTCGAAGTCGATTGGCAGCACTCAATCAGCAGCGCGTAAGGTACGCACGCCTCTGGCGTGCTACCGGATCGGTTATTAGGTCGAGCACGCCAGCGGCGTGCGTACCGAGTTTGGAACTTCTCGGTCGATCAAGGCGTCTAACCCTTTGCTCTTAGCGCTTTGCCCTTAGCCCATGAAGCTTCAGGAATTCTTCAAACGACAAATTCTTGTCGCGCGGGTTTATGGCATTCCGGTGCGCATTGATTATCGCTGGTTTATCGTGTTTGCGATGAGCGTGGTCCTAATCGCCGCCAACGTCAGAAAATATCCTTTACAACTCAGCAAGCTTACCATTCCGCCAACCGGCGATTTCATAGCCTGGACCCTGGGAGTCGTGACTACGCTGGGACTCTTTCTTTCCGTATTTGGTCATGAACTGTCGCACGCCTTGATGGGACGCGCCGAAGGAATCGAAATCGAAGAGATCGTTCTGCATCCGTTTGGCGGGCTCGCGCGTTTGAAAACTCAACCGCAGAATCCCAAGGCGGAATTTCGGATCGCGGTGGCCGGCCCGGCCGCGAGTTTCGTCTTCTCGCTGGTCGCCTTTGCCGGAATGATGCTGACTGCGACGTTGCAGTTCAATTTTGGCACCGCTTTCTTCTTTTTTATCGGAGCGGGAAATCTGCTGTTGGCCGTTTTCAATTTGTTCCCAGGCTATCCCCTCGATGGCGGGCGAGTGCTGCGCGCGATCATCTGGAAGCGGACCGGCAACATTCGTGAGGCGACGCGCATCGCCGGCTTTTGCGGCCAGTTGATATCGCTGGTGTTGATCGCGTTTGGCATTTATATGGCCGTAGCGCCCACCTTTCGCGCTTACTTCATGGGCCTGTGGTCAGTGCTCGTCGGTGTGTTTCTTCTGGGGGCCGCAACCAGTGTGGTGCGCAGCGCGCGGCCAACTGCCACGGTGCGGGATGCGATGTCCCCGCCGGTTTCCCTCGACCCGGAACTTCCTATTAACCGGTTTGTCGATGAGATTCTCCCGTTGCATCGCTTTGCCAGCTTTCCGGTAGCGCATGATCGCCGGTTGCTGGGAATCCTCGCGCTTGAGGATTTGAAAAAAATTCCGCGCGAACGTTGGCGCAGCCTGCGGGCCCGCGAAGTGATGCGGACGGTGAACTCGTCACTGTTTGTTCCTGAGAGTGCCACGATTGAAAGCGTCAATGAATTGCTCGATCACAATGGTGTTGGCGCAGTGGCGGTCGTCGGCCAAACCGGCGAGTTGGTTGGCTTCTTCCGAAGAGGCCGGCTGCGAAAGAAATAATTCGGAAACATCGTTGCCTCACGCGAATTTTTCCGCGATAATCCCAGCGGAGCGTCCGTGAACTGTAGTCGGGCGCGACCATCTGCACGGACCCTTTCCGGCAATCGATTTTTGATTTCACGGCTGATGTGAAGTCGACATCAGAGGGTACTGGACTATTCGTTGATTCAAACTGGCGGCGCGCATGCTCTTCTTATTAATACCAGTAAAGGACTATCTCGCGAGGCTGGCCGAACCGCGTTCGCTGGTGGACATCGCGCTGGTGTTCCTGCTTGTTTACGGCGTGCTGAAACTGTTGCGGGGAACGCGCGCGGCGGCCATGGCCGCAGCACTGGGCGTGTTCGGGTTTCTCTACTGGCTGGCCGTTAATCAGGGCTTGACGACTCTGGAGTTTGTTTTGCGCGGCGCCTTGCTTTACATCGGCGTGGCGATCATCGTCCTTTTCCAAACTGAGATTCGCCAGGCCTTGATTACTTTTGGGAATCGATTTCGGGTGCCGTTTGGCCGCCGTCATCGGGGCCAGTTTGGCGAGAGCATTTATGATGAAATTGTCCTGGCTGCCACGACTCTGTCTTCGACCAAGACTGGCGCACTGATCGTGATTGAGCGCAACGTCGGTTTGAAAGGAATAGTCGATGCAGGTGTGCGGCTGGATGCGGAACTCAGCTACGATCTGATCGTGTCGATCTTTAATCCGGCGTCGCCGCTTCATGACGGTGCCATCATTGTTCGCGATGATCGAATCGCTGCGGCTTCGTGCTTTCTACCGTTGTCGCTGAACCCGCTTTTGTCGAAGGATCTTGGTACCAGGCATCGCGCGGCGTTGGGCATCACTGAAGATTCAGACGCGGTGGCTATTGTGGTGTCGGAAGAAACGGGTTTGGTATCGTTCGTGCGCCGCGGTCGGATTAAGCGGGCACTCGATGCTACGCGATTGCGCGCAGCCATTTACAAACAGCTCGAAAGCCGCCCGCGGCGGTCAGATCCGCACGGGACTGAGGCCGAAGAGGCCGTATCAGCTTAACCAGGAACATGCCTCAGAGAAATCACCAAAGATATGCAGAGTTCGTCGGTTGGTGGCAAAGGGTGCGTGGCCTGTTTGCTGACGATTGGGGCCTGAAACTGCTTGCGCTGGCGATAACGCTGGTCCTTTGGTTTATGGTTTCCGGCCGAATTACCCAACGCGAGGTCATGGTTGAGGCGAAACCGGAAGGAAAGCCTGCACCAACATTCGAAGTTAAGGATGTGGTCGCCACTCCCGGAAAAATTAAGATCCAGGGCCCGGTCAACTATTTAAACGAGATCGAGAAACTCATAGTGCCAATTTCAGTGGAAGGCCGCCAGGAGAGCTTTGACATTTCGCCCGTGCCTTTATCGACCCTTGATCGGAACATTCAACCGCTGGGAACCATCAATGTTCACGTGACGATTATTGCCAGCGGCAATTCGACCGCAAAATCCCCAAATCCAAATTGAAGCCGAAAAAAACAACGAAACTTTTCGGCACTGACGGCATCCGCGCCAAAGCGGGCGAATTTCCGCTCGATTCCGCGACGGTTCGCATCGTTGGTGCGTCTCTGGCTGAACATCTCGCCGAACGAACCGGCGGGCGCGCGCCACGAATCGTTATAGGGCGCGATACTCGCGAGTCGGGCGGGCAGATTGAGCATGATCTGATGGCCGGCGCCGGCGCCGTCGGTGCAGAACTCGAATCGGCAGGAATTATCACCACGCCGGGCGTGGCGTTTCTGACAGGCGCGCTTTCGGCTGACGCCGGAGTTGTCATTAGCGCCTCACACAATCCGTATCAGGACAATGGGATAAAGATCTTCGATCCGTCCGGACGTAAGCTCGATAATGCCACTGAACAAAGAATTGAAGCTGATGTCGGCCAGAATAGATTTGCAGATGTGGTTGAAGGCGCGGCGGGGCCAGCGCACGGCGCCAAAGACAGGCAGCGAGAGCTTCATAGTCGCTACCTTGACTACCTTGAGCACAACGTTGCCGGCGAACTGCCGCTCCAGGGGTCAACGATCGTAGTCGATTGTGCCAACGGTGCTGCGTCTGACCTGGCGCCCGAACTCTTTAGGCGGCTGGGTGCGCACGTGCTGCCCATCAACAATCAACCGGACGGGCGCAACATAAATCTTAACTGTGGTTCGCTCCATATCGAGGGGTTGCAGGAACGCGTCGCGAATGACGGCGCGGATCTGGGTGTTGCCTTGGACGGTGATGCTGACCGGGCCTTGTTTGTTGATGCCCAGGGCCAGTTCGTTGACGGTGACGCCACCATGTGGGTCCTCGCGAATTATTTGAACTCGCGCGAAGAGCTTGTGGGACATCTTGTGGTGTCGACAGTAATGACGAATCTTGGCCTGGAAATAGCGTTGCGCAACCGTGACATCAAGCTGGCGCGGACCGACGTCGGAGACAAATATGTCCTGGAGGAGCTGCTGCGAACCAAAGCTGTTCTGGGTGGCGAGCAATCAGGACACATAATCTTTCCAAATATTAGCCTGGCCGGAGATGGAATGATCACGGCCATCAAGCTTCTCCGAGTAATGCATGACGAGGGGAAGTCACTCACCGCGCTGACTGAAGGGTTTTCGCGCTGCCCGCAAACTTTAGTAAACGTTAGGGTTAAGGACAAGGTTCCCTTCGAAACCATTCCCGCGGTTCATGCCAAGTCGGAGCAAATCGCAAATATCCTCGGGAACCGGGGCCGTTTGCTGCTGCGATATTCCGGCACTGAAGCACTGGCTCGAGTAATGATTGAAGGCGAGAACGAACAGCAGGTT
>Ga0207428_10005448_pt1 | contig 11868 bp, 8 predicted proteins | sample RhiMethybrSRZTD1_FD_187600 | JGI IMG/M metagenome (GOLD analysis project Ga0207428, IMG submission 187600) | Populus rhizosphere microbial communities from Tennessee, USA - Rhizosphere MetaG P. TD hybrid SRZTD1 (SPAdes) (version 3) | ecosystem: Host-associated > Plants > Roots > Rhizosphere >... | reverse complement strand
CATCAACGTCGCCGCCGACGAAAGCCGCGCCGAGCGCGCGGTCGGCCTGAATCACCCGAAGGATCCGGTGCCGACCTACCGCGTGTCGCTGCTGAAGACGACGTTCTAGCTGGAGCGGGCTGGGCTGGGTCGCCCCGGCGCCACCCAGCCCAGCCCGCCGCAGTCCCAGCACAAGATCCGCGCGTCCGGTGCGTTCGTTTCGCCGGGAGGTTTGAATCGACCGGACCCCGCGCAACGAACACAGTCGGTCGCGTCCAGAGGTCGTTTAGGAAGCAAAGCGAGGAGCTCCGGAGCGTCCAGATGTCGCGCGCCGAGAATGAGCGCCGACGCTCCCAATATCTCGTCGGCGACCTCCTCGACCGGCGTTTCCCAGATGACATCGTCGCTGAGGATGCGGCCATCGCGCGTCAGGTAGTACGACGGCCCCAGATCCGTGTGCAGCCAGATCGCGTCATTTTCGGTCGCGACGGAATTGAGTCGTCCGTCCGATCGCTGCTTTTCGCGCAGCTTCTCGAAGACGTCGTCGTTGAGCCGAAACCTCACGGTCACAGCGTCGCCGCGCCAGCGCGCAGCGCGCCCGCGCAGTCGGCGAGCACGGGGCGGCCGTGGGCGGTGGAGACCAGGCGCAGGTCGGGGATGTCGGCGAGGCGCGCGAGGGCGGCCCTGGCGGCGGCGCGATCCTTCAGCATCGCGAGCTTCATGATGCGCGCGACGCCGAGGGGATCCTTCACGCCGGTGGTCGTCTTGCTCAGGATCCACGCCATGAAACCGGGCGGCGGATCCGGATTGGTCAACACGTCGGACAGCACCAGCGCGCGGCCCCCGCGCGGTAGCGCGATCTCGTACGCGAGCTCGCCGTGTTTCCAGCCGGGCAGCGGATGGACGGTGATGCCGTGTTTGGGCAGCTCGTCCTCCGCGACGGCATCGACCGCGATCACCTTCTCGACCTTGACGCGCGCCGCCGCCGGCGCAACCACGCGCGCGCGTGGGTACCGCGCCTTGTAGAAGCCGGCGTCCAGACGATGGCCGGTGTGCGGCACGAGGATGATCGCCACGCGACCCAGCGCGTCCAGCTTCGCCATTCCCGCGTCGTCCATCGCGATCACGCTGTGCGCGAGCAACGATCCGTCCGGCAGCCTCCACACCGTCATCCGCCGGTGGAGCGGCACCGGACAGGAGGCGGTGACGATCCAGACGCCGTCGACGGGCGATTCCAGATCGCCGTGGGGATAGAGCTTGTATGCCTTGTTCGCAGCCATGTGTCGCTCTGTCGCGAACCTACACCGGGTCGCAGGAAAAATGCCGACCGGCCGCGGGGCCGCGTTGACAGGCCGCGCGCCGGTCGATAGCGTCTTTGGCCGATGATTCGAAGGTCGGCGGTGGGTGAGCGGTCCCCGTTTACGCCGACGTGCCTCGCGCTGATCGCCAGCGTCGTCATCGCGGCGGGCTCCGCCTGTTCGCGTGACCCGCTGGCGGAGGGTTCGGAGGGGCAGCACTGCTTTCGCAACGGCACCTGCGATATGGGGCTGATCTGCCTGAGCGACCTCTGCGTTCGGCCGCCCGACGGCGGCCTGGGCGGCCGCGGCGGAACGACCGGAAGCGGCGTGGGTGGCGCGGGTGGTGCGGGTGGATCGATCGGCGGCCAGTCGGCGGGCCGCGGCGGCGGCATGGCGGGCACCGGCGGCAGTGGCGCGACCGGCGGAACCGCGGGCGGAACCGCTGGTTCTGGCGGGAGTGTGGGTGGCACGACCGGCGGCAGCGGCGGCGCCGCCGCGGGCACGACAGGCGGCGCAACAGCCGGCACCGGCGGCGCGACGGCCGGCGCCGGCGGCGCGACGGGCGGCACCGGCGGTCTGATCGGCGCCGGCGGAACCGGCGCCGCCAGCGCCTGCGGCAACGGCGCCATCGACCTGGGAGAGGGCTGTGATGACCGCAACCGGAACCCCGGCGATGGCTGCGGGGCGCTCTGCCAGATCGAGGCCGGCTGGCTGTGCCCGACGCCCGGCGGCGCCTGCACGTCGTCCGCGGCCTGCGGCGATGGCCGGCTCGCGTCGATCGAAGCGTGCGACGACGGCAACACCGCGGGCGGCGACGGCTGCGCCGCCGACTGCAAGAGCGTCGACCCCGGTTACGAGTGCCGGGTGCCAGGCCGCCGCTGCGTTCCCGCGTGTGGCGACGGCATGAAGATTGGCGCCGAGGCGTGCGACGACGGCAACACCACGGGCGGAGACGGCTGTTCGCCGATCTGCGTGGTCGAAGCGGGTGCCTCGTGCGCCGGCACGCCCAGCGTCTGCGTCGCGGCGACGTGCGGCAACGGCGTGAAGGAAGGGAACGAAGCCTGCGATTGCGGCACCAGCATGACCGGGCCGTGGCCGACCGGTTGCGCGGGCCCGAACGGCCTGTTCTTCGGGGACGCGTCCGGCTGCTCCAGGACCTGCACGAACGAGCCGACCTGCCGCTCCGGCTCCACCACACAGGCCTGCGCCGTCACCTGCGGCAACGGCGCGATCGAGGTGGGAGAAGCCTGTGACGACGGCAACCTCCGGTCGGGCGACGGCTGCTCGTCGACCTGCACGCTCGAACCCGGCTTCATGTGTGCCGCCGTCGCGCAGGACGACACGGCGCCGTGCACGCAGGCCGGCAACAGCGGCCAGTGTATGCAGCTGCCGATCATCTACCGCGACTTCAAGAGTGAGAAAGAGAGCGGCGGCCACCCGGACTTCTTTTATATGGGCGCGACTGTCGCGAACCCGGTCAGCATAACGGGTGTGCAGGGCCAGGCCGGGGCGACCAACTTCACCAAGCGCTACTGCGTTCCCAACTCCAGCGGTCCGGCCAAGAAGTACGACGCAACCAACCGCTGCTGGGACCTGGCGGAGGCAACGCTGGGCGCGAACGGAAAACCGACGTTCAACCTGGCGCGCACCGGCGGCACCAACTGCGACTGCCAGTTCATCGACTGGAGCCACGACACCAACGGGGGCCACGTCCCGGGCTACGCGATGGCGCAGAGCCCAACGATCGGCCTGACCTACGTCGACGGTGCCAGCGGACACCCGATGTACCGCGGCCCGGCACCGGTCGTGACCAGCGCGGCGTCGTTCGGCCAGTGGTGGGTGGACAGCGCGTTCACCGGCAGTACACACAGTGTCGGCATCCTGGAGATGAAGTCGATCGGTGGCGGGAGTCGGTATCAGTATTCGAGCCAGGTCAACGCGATCACGGGCGGCTTCTTCCCGCTCGATCCGCCGGGCCACGGGTTCCCGCTCTACATGGCGGCGCCCGCCGGCCCCGGCGCGCCGCCGCAGACGGTGGGGACCGAGGCGATGCTCTGCAACCTGTTTCCGTACTGGCACACCTCCACGGCGTTCGGTGCCGGCAACAGCTGCCGTGGCGATCAGTACCTGTTCCCGCCCAGCCTCATGCCGCCCGATACGACAGGCATCTGCCCCGGCGGCATGAACTGCAACGGCAAGTGGTACGTCGCCCAGCAAGGCTGGTTCCACGACTTCTGGTTCACCGACGAGGCCCGTACCCTGTTCACGTACGACGGCGACTTCACCCTGCAGTTCCACGGCGACGACGACACGTTCATCTTCATCAACGGCATCCTCGTGGTCGATCTGGGCGGCATCCACCTGAGGCTGCCGGGACAGGTCAGCGTGACCGGAACGACCGGCATGGCGACGATCACCGAAGGCGGCTCGCTGGATGCGACAGGCACGAGCATCCTGCCGTGCCCGTCGGCGGATCCGTACACGGGGCTGACGTTCAACGCGCTGACCAACACCGACGGCAACGGCCACAGCAACTGCACGAACGCCACCTGCGATTGCCGCACGCGCACGGTCAACCTCGGCCTGCAGATGGGGCGGACCTACGAGATCGCGGTGTTCAGAGCCGAGCGGCACCCGATCGAATCCAACTATCAGCTCACGCTGGCCGGCCTTCAGACCAACCGCTCGGCCTGCCAGCCCCGCTGCGGGGACGGGAGCCGAACCGGCGCCGAGCAGTGCGATTGCGGCGACTCGACGGCAACCGCATCGACGGATCCGTCGTGCTACGGGAAGCTCAACGACGGTTCGTACGGCGGCTGCACGACCTCGTGCAGCTACGGTCCGTATTGCGGCGACGGCGTGATCGACGCGGCCACCGGCGAGGAGTGCGACCTCGGCAGCCGGATGAACACCGCCACCTACGGCAACCGGGACGGCTGCGCGCCTGGCTGCAGGTGGCCGCACTTCTGCGGCGACGCGAACCTGGACGCGACCGAGGGCGAGCAGTGCGATCGCGGCCCCCTCAACGGCCAGGCGGGCTCGCCGTGTTCGGCGACCTGTCGGACCGGGCTGTAGCCGCGGGGCGGCCCCTAGCTCTCCTCTTCGGCCTCTTCCTTGTCCTTCTTCGACGGGGGCGTGAGGTCGGGTTTCTTCGTGGGCGTGCAGCCCGCCGTGAACCCGTCGGCGTTGAACTTGAACATCAGCCGGCCGCGCTCCTTCGACGTCACCGCCTCGACCTCGACCTTGTGGTTGCCCTTCCGCTTGGGCGAGCAGTACGAAAACACGTAACGGCCGTCGGTGGTCGCGGTCAGCTTCGCCGCGATCTCATCGAACCCCTTCTTGAACGACTGCGGGTTGTTCGACAGGAACGTGCCGCTGCGACCCAGCGCGGTCAGCTCCTCGCGGTGGATCTTCTCGCCGACGCCGATGACGTAGATCTCCGCGGGCGTCTCCTTCAGTCCCTGCTTCAGCGTCTCCGGGCTCACGCTGTGCGCCAGCTCGCCGCGGTCGGTGAACACCACGAGGATCGCCGATTTCTGCGCGGCGGGCGAATCCTTGAGCCGGTCGCGCAGCGAATGCAGCCCCTGGTAGACGGCGCCGTTCAGATTTGTGTTCCGGCTGCGCGGGCGGAACTTCCGCATGGTCTCGACCACCTTCTTCGTCTCCGCGGTTCCGCCGTACCCCAGGAACGGCACGACCTCGTCGTTGCCGTCGAAGGTGCCGACCGCAATCTCGTGTGTCGCGCCCACGTGATCGACGAACGCGCCGATCGAATTGGTGAGATCGGGCAGATCCTCGGAGTCGACGATCGGCCCGCTCATGTCGACCAGCAGCAGGACGTAGCGCTGGTCGAACAGCTTCGGCTCCAGCAGCGCACGCTTCGCCTTCATCGTCGTCACCAGCTTGCCGTTCTCGTAGACGCGAAAGTTCTTCTCGAGCAGGCCCGGAATCGGCCGACCCAGCCGGTCCTTCACGTCGAGGTAGACCGCGACGTTTGCGGGCTGGTCCGCGGTCGCGGCGATCTTCGTCAGCTGCAGCGATCCGCCGCTGGCACACCCCGCCGCGGCGACCGCCAGCGTCAGCGCGCTGGTCAACTTCAACCATGCAGCAGACAGATGCATCGGGCGAGGGGTCATCGTCCGGCCGGTCAGCATAACCCAGAGAGGATGTCCGAGGACTTCAAATCCCGCGGCGGTGAATCGTCGCGATCCGCCCGGTCGGATTCGGAGCGAGACCTACTTTTTCGGCGAGCGCGCGCATCGGCGCGCTGGGCCGGCCGCGCGACACCAGCATCCACACGCGCTCCTCGAGCACGCGCCGATCCGGCGCGGAATCGGGGAGGGCGATGATGTCGACCAGCTCGCTCGCGAGACGGAGGTTCGACGCGGACGGCGTCCCCTCGATCGCCGCGAGCAGCACCCGCGTCAAAGCCGCGCGGCGCGCGACACCTTCCGGCGTCTCGCCGTCGGGCGGCAGCTCGCGCGCCGCCTCGACCACCAGCGCCAGAACTTTGGCGTCGTTCACGTCGCGCAGCAGCGACGGCAGCTCGGCCACCACCAGCGCGGCCCGGGTCTCGGCGTCGAGGTCGGCCATCCTCAGCCGCTCGTCGCCGACCGTCGCCACCAGCGCGCCCGCCGAGCCCACGTGCGCGGTGTACGCGATCGTCTCGACCGCGCCCGTCCGCGTGTGAACCGCGCGGGCCGTGCCCCGCGTGGCGCGCACGCCGGGTTTGGCCTTCGCCGGCGACAGCGTGACATCCCAGCCGACGTTCACCGGCGCCGCCCCGACGACGTCCGCCAGCGCCGCGCCCGCGACCGCATGCGCAACGGTGACGCGATCGCGCGCTACCCTCCGAAAGACGTCGGCGCCTGTCCCGGATTCGAGGCGATTGCTCCTCGCCTGCGCCAGCAGATCCATCACCTGACGCGTCGGCGGCCGGCCCCCGGCGCCCGCCAGCAGATCCAGCGCGTGCGCCCCCATCCGGATCACCAGCGTTCCCTCCAGCCCGGCGACGTCGTCGAAGAACCAGCCGCAGCTCGCGTACATCAGCAGGGTCGCGCGCTGCAGCTCGAGCAGCCGCCGCGCCGTCAACCGCGCGCGCTCGCCGCCCGTCTTCCAGCGCGCACCGGCGAACGCGGCCAGCGCGCGATCGCGCGCCTCGGGAGGATCGTCGACCACCTCCCCATAGGCGTCGCGTGCCGCCCAGGGATCGCGGAACAGATCGCCGGCCGCGTCTTCATAAAACGCGGCCGCCGCATCGCGGACCACGTCCAGCGCATGCCGCAGCGGCCCGCGCCACGCCTGGCTGCCCGCCCCTGCCCCGCCCATGTTGCAGCCGCAGTTGCGCTGCCAGCGCCCCAGCCCGTGCCCGCAGCTCCAGGCGGTCCCTTCGCCGTCGGGTCCCACCGCGAGCTGCGCCTCCCACTTGGGCGGATGGCGCGCCAGGTAGGCGCCCAGGTTCGTCACCTCCATCCCGCGCCGCTCGGCCTCGACACGCGTCGCGAACGCGAGCGTGAGGTCCGCGAACTTCTTGTGATGGCCCCACAGCTCTCCGTCGGAGGCGCACAGCACCAGCCGCTGGCCGCCCGCGTGGGAGCGATTGGCGGAGGACTGAACCGCGTCGATGACGCTCTCGGCGCGGTTGGCCGTCTCACCAAAGGCGACCGCCCGCGAGAGCGGCCCGTCGAAGATCCCGAGGGCGATGCTGCGGCCCGAGCCATCGCGGTGCCGCCACAGATAGCCGCGCCCCGTGTCCAGCGTGTCGCGGTCGACCGCGGTCCACTCTTCGGTGCCCAGCGGGCGAACGCCCGCGATCTGTTCGGGCGCCAGGATCGTGTAGCGGACGCCGAGCTCGATCAGCGTCTCCAGCGTGCCCGGCGACACCGCCGTCTCGGGCAGCCACAACCCCTCCGCAGGGTGCCCGAACCGGCGTCGAAAATCATGTAGCCCCCACACGAGCTGCGTCCGCGCGTCGCGGGGCGTGCACAGCGGCACGATCGGATGCGCGTACGCCTGCGCGACGGCGCCGCCGCGGCCCAGCCGCTTCCGCTGCGAGGCATCCGCGTCGCGCAGCCGGCCCTCGACCCCGCGGTCGTGTCGGCCCAGCCAGCGCGCCAGCGTCGGACCGAAGTTGAACGACATGCGGTCGTAGTTGTCGACGATCGCCTCGATGCGCCCCGCGCTGTCGTTGATGCGGGCGAACGCGTTCGCCCGGTAGCACTCGGAGTGGATGCGGGCGTTCCAGTCGTGAAACGGGGCGGCCGACGGCTCGCGCGGCACCTGATCGGTCCACGGGTTCTCGCGTGGCGGCTGATAGAAGTGGCCGTGAAAGCAGAGCGCGATCGGAGTGGCGGCGTGCGTGGTCAAAAGTTTCGCGAGCGGGTGAGCAAGGTGTCTTTTGCCTTCTGCACGACCGTCACCCCGCCCTCGCTGACCGTGTAGCGCAGCGAATCGCGCGCCAGATCGTGACCGATGTGGTCGCCGTCGGGAATGCGCACGTTCTTGTCGATGATCGCCTTCTGCACGCGCGCGCCGCGCCCGACGTAGACGTTGTCGAACAGCACCGACGCCTCCACCCGCGCGCCCGAATCGACGAACACGTTGCGCCCGAGCACCGAGTCCTTGACGAAGCCGCCCGCGACGATGCAGCCGCCGCACAGGACCGACTGCAGCGCGACGCCGCGCCGGGTGTCGTCGTCGAACACCAGCTTGGCGGGCGGATCGGGGTAGTTGGCGGTGATGATCGGCCAGTCCCAGTTGTAGAGGTTCAGGCTGGGGACGACGTTCTTGAGGTCCATGTTGGCGTCGAAGTACGCGTCAACGGTGCCGACGTCGCGCCAGTAGGCGTTCTCGACCTCGTCGGAGACGCCGCGGATCCGGTTGAGGCCGAAGTTGTAGGCGAACACGCGCTGGCTCTTCAGCATCTGGGGCAGGATGTTGCGCCCGAAATCGTGGTGCGACTGGCGATCGGAGTCGGCGCGCAGCTCCTCGATCAGCGGCCCGGGCGCGAACACGTAGTTGCCCATCGACCCCAGACAGTGGTCGGGATCGCCCGGGATCGTCACCGGATCGTGCTCGGGCTTTTCCTGAAAACCGATGATGCGCCAGTCCTGGTCGACTTCCACGATGCCGAACTGCGACGCCTCCTCCTTCTTGATCGGCAGGCACGCAACGGTCGCGATCGCCCCCTTCTGGAAGTGGAAATCGGTCATCTGCCGAATGTTCATCTTGTAGATGTGGTCGGCACCGAACACGAGCACCGCATCGGCCCGGTACTCCTCGATCAGGTGCAGGTTCTGGAACACCGAATCGGCGGTCCCGCGGTACCACGATTCGCCCATGCGCATCTGGGCCGGCACCACCGTGACGAAGTTGTCGAGCGCGCTGCGCGATCCCCAGGTCCGCTGCACGTGTTCAGCCAGCGACTGCGACTTATATTGGGTCAGGACGTAGACGGACCGGATCCCCGAGTTGGCCAGGTTCGAAAGGACGAAGTCGATGATGCGATACCGGCCTCCGAAAGGGACAGCGGGCTTCGCGCGATCGAGCGTCAACGGAAAGAGGCGCGAGCCCTTTCCCCCCGCCATCACCAGCGAGATGAAGCGTTGTTGTCCGTCCATCAGAACGGCGAACTATAACCATATTTCCCGCCGGTGAGGACCCGCGGAGACGTGATAGTGTCGCCCCCGATGACGACCGGCGAAAAGCTCAAAAGCCAGCTGACGGAGCTGTCGCGGAACCTGTGGTGGGCCTGGAACCCGCACATCATCAAACTGTTCCGGGATCTCGACGCCGAGGCGTTTCGTGCGGCGAACCACAATCCCGTCTCCGTGCTGGCGGGCTTCTCCCAGGAGCGCTTCGACGATCTCGCGCGCGACGCCGCGCTGCGGGCACGGGTCGACAGCGCGTTCCGGGAACTGCGCGACTACCTGGGCGCGGCGCGCACCTGGGGATCGGTCCACGCCGGTCCGCTGCGCGTTCGCCCGGTCGCCTATTTCTCCGCCGAGTTCGGGATCCACGAATCGCTGCCCGTCTATTCGGGCGGTCTCGGCGTGCTCGCGGGTGACCACCTCAAGAGCGCTTCCGATCTGGGACTGCCGCTGGTGGCGGTCGGCCTGTTCTACCGCGAGTCGTATTTCCGTCAGCGCATCGGCCGCGACGGCTGGCAACACGCCGAATACGTCCGATCGCCGGCGGAGCTGCTGCCCGCCAAGCCCGCGCTGACCCCGGCCGGTCAGCCGATCGTCGTCGAGGTCCCGCTGTCGCGCGAGACGCTGCGCGCGCAGGTGTGGGAGATCGCCGTCGGCCGCAACAAGCTGTTCCTGCTCGACACCGACGTCGACGGAAACTCCGAGGAGAATCGCCAGCTTGCCGCCCGGCTCTACTTCGGCGACCAGCGCATCCGGATCCGCCAGGAGCTGCTGCTGGGCGTGGGCGGCGTACGCGCGCTGCGCGCCGCGGGCATCCACTGGGGCGGGCTGCACCTCAATGAGGGGCACAGCGCGTTCGCCACCCTGGAATACACGCGCCTGCTCATGGAGCTGACCGGCGCCGACTTCCGGACGTGCGCGCAGGAGGTCGCCCAGAGCACGGTGTTCACGACCCACACCCCGGTCGACGCGGGCCATGATCGCTTCCCGCCCGAGCTGGTGGACGATCACCTGGAACCGTTGCGACGCTCGCTCGGGCTGGCGCAACACGAGTTCCTCGGGCTGGGGCGCATCCGCCCCGAGGACCATCGCGAGGCGCTGTGCATGACCGTGCTCGCGTTCAAGATGTCGCGCTACGCGAACGGCGTCTCCGCGCTGCACGGGCGGATCACGCGCAAGTCGTGGCAGGTGTTATGGCCGCACCACCGCGAAGACGAGGTTCCGGTCGGTCACATCACGAACGGCGTGCACGTGCGCACCTGGCTCGCGCCCGCGATGCAGGATCTCTACGCCAAGTACATGGGCGCGGACTGGCGCGATCACCTCGCCGATCCGCGCATGTGGGCGCGCATCGACAGCGTCCCCGACGCCGAGCTGTGGGAGACGCACCGGGTGCTCAAGGCCGCGCTGGTGCGCTTCGTGCGCCGGCGGGTGAGCGAGCAGCGCCGCCGCAACGATTATCCCGAGGAGCTGGTGGCGGCCGCCAAGGACGCGCTCGATCCCGAGGCGCTGACCATCGGCTTCGCGCGCCGCTTCGCCACCTACAAGCGCGCCAGCCTGATCTTCCATGACATGGCCCGCCTCAAGCGGCTGATCACGAACTCGGCGCGGCCGCTGCAGATCGTGTTTTCGGGCAAAGCCCACCCGGCGGATCGTCCGGGCCAGGAGGTGCTGCGTCAGGTGCACGAGGCCGCGTTCGACGCCGATCTGAAGAACCGCGTCGTGTTCATCGAGGACTACGACATCAACGTGGGCCGGCACCTGGTGCAGGGCGTGGATGTGTGGCTGAACAACCCGCGCCGCCCCCAGGAGGCGAGCGGCACCAGCGGCCAGAAGCTGTTGCTGAACGGCGGCCTCAACTTCTCGGTGCTCGACGGCTGGTGGGCCGAGGCCTACGACGGCCTGAACGGGTTCGCGATCGGCGACGGCATCACCCACGTCAACGTCGAGGAGCAAGACCGCCGGGATGCCGGCTCGCTTTACGACACGCTGGAGAACATGATCGTCCCGCTCTACTACGAGCGCGACGACCACAGCATGCCGCGCGGTTGGGTCGAGCGGATGAAGCGCACGATTCGCACGCTCGGCTGGCGCTTCAACACCGACCGTATGGTGATCGACTACGCGAACAGCTGCTATCTGCCGGCGGCGGGCGCGAAGAGCAGCCACATGCGGTAGCGGGCCCCGGGGCGTCACGTTCGTGACGTTGCGCTGTTTTTCTCAACCTCCGTCGAGACCCCGCCGATGCCTCGGTGCATGAGGGGCAAGCGAACGGGGCCCAGCGTCTGGATCCTGCGCGGCGCGCTGGCGACGCTGGGGCTCGCGGGCGCTGGGTACGCCGCCGATCAGGCGACGGCGCCGCCGGCACCCGCTGACGTCGGCGCAACCATCGCGACCCAGAAGGTCAAGCAGGGCGAGCTGGTGAAACCGGAGCAGGATCCCGAACACCAGGCGGAGAAGCTGTCCGCCGAACAGATGACCGTGCTGATCAGCAGATACGACACCGAATCGAAGGTGGCGTACGAACACGGGGAGACCACCCGCATCCAGGCCTACCGGTCGCGCGACATCATCCGCATGACCTGCGTCGACGACAAGCTGACGCAGATGAAGGACATCCTCAACGCGGCCAAGCCCCGCCTGATGGAGTTCTCGCGGCTGGGCGACGACGAGCTCCGCATGCGGCAGCACTTCGTGGTGTTGCAGCAGGCGCGCAATCGCGTGATGGAGCTGGCCGCGGAGGTCGAGGCTTGCATGGGCGACACGCTGGACGCGGTCTCGAACGGCCGCATCCGGGAAGAGGGGTCGTCCTCCGACCCGGTGCTGGACCCGACGCGCCCCCCGACGCCCACGCGCGACATCGAGCGCCCGGGCGAAGCCAGCCCGTACCGGTAGCAATTAAGGGCCTCAGGCCTCGGGCTTCGGGCCTCGCCTCGCGTCTC
>Ga0207428_10005447_pt1 | contig 11871 bp, 11 predicted proteins | sample RhiMethybrSRZTD1_FD_187600 | JGI IMG/M metagenome (GOLD analysis project Ga0207428, IMG submission 187600) | Populus rhizosphere microbial communities from Tennessee, USA - Rhizosphere MetaG P. TD hybrid SRZTD1 (SPAdes) (version 3) | ecosystem: Host-associated > Plants > Roots > Rhizosphere >... | reverse complement strand
GGCGTTCTGAGCGCGTTGTCGAACCGGGCGAGGCCGTGGCCTCGACCCAGGACGCGCTCTACCGCCGCATCGATCTCGACCTTTCCTGGTCGGAGCGCGAGCTGCCCGAACGCGAGCGGACGAAGCACGTTCACCGGCTCCATCCCTACCTCGGCAAGTTCATCCCACAGCTCGTGGAGGCACTGCTCGAGCGCCACCTGCCCGGTGGCGGTCGCGTCCTCGATCCGTTCGCCGGGTCCGGCACGACGCTGGTGCAGGCGCTCGAGTCCGGCTACGACGCGTGCGGCGCCGACGTGGCGCCGTTCAACTGCCTGCTGATGCGCGTGAAGACGTGCGAGTACAACCCGTTCGTGCTCGAGTCGGAGCTGCGGGACGCCCTCGCGCGGCTCGATCGCTTCGAGCTCGCCCGGCCGACCGGGCCGCGGTCGAGGTTCGTGCGCGACTGGTACGCGCCGAAAGCCGCCGCGGAGCTGCTCTTCTTCCGCGGTCTCGTCGGGGACTACGAGCACGCGGACGTTCTGCGCGTGGTGCTCGCGCGGGCGGCGCGGTCGGCCAGGCGGACGACCCACTTCGACCTGGACTTCCCGCGGACCCCCCAGCGGACGCCGTACTGGTGCCACAAGCACCGGCGCGAGTGCCGGCCGGTCGGCGAAGCGCGCCGGTTCCTGCGGCGCTACTCGCTCGACACACTCGCGCGAGTGCGGGAGTTCGCGCGCGCCCGCGCGCGGGGGCGTGAGGCCGTCGTGCTGCACGGCGACGCGCGCGAGCTCGACTTCGGCGGCGACTTTGACGGCGTCGTCACCTCGCCGCCCTACCCGGGGCTGATCGACTACCACGAGCAGCACCGCTATGCCTACGAGCTATTGGGCCTCGAGGAGTGCCGCGAGCTCGAGCTTGGCAAGGGCTCCTCGCGTGCGGCGCTGCGGTCGTACGTCGACGGCATCGCGGCGGTGCTCTCGAACGTGCGGGGCTCGCTGCGACCGGGTGCGCCGGTGGTGATCGTGATCAACGACCGGCGCGAGCTGTACCCGGAGATCCTCGAGCTCGCCGGGCTGCGGCTGCAGGAGCGCTACCGGCGGCACGTGAACCGGCGCACGGGGCGGCGGGCCGGCGAGTACTTCGAGGACGTGCTCGTGGCCCGCGCTTCGACGTAATCACGCGTGCGCGGCCAGATAGGGCTCTTCAGTCGAGCAAGCGCTTGAGCGCGAAGGCAGCCACCGAGGCTGCAGCTGCAAGTGCGACGACGTCGGTCCGGGTGAGGATTCGCTTGAACTCGGCGCCGTCGTCGCGTACCTCGATGTAGCCGACCGGGCTCACGACCGCACCGCCCCCTCCGCCCCCGCCAGAGCCCTCGTCGCGCTCGCCCCGGGCACCGGAGCCGCCACCTCCACCGAACCCGAAGCGTGCCTTTGCGACCGGAATCACCGTCACGTGCGCTCGCTCGACGGGCTCGCCGAAAATCGTGGACACCTGAGCTTTTTGGCCCACCGCCTCGCCGATCCGCTCGAGCAACTCGGTCACCATCTCTGAGCGCTCGGGTGCCTTCACCGCCATCGCGGCCTCCTTGTGCGTACGACCATGCTGGAGTCTAGAGCTAGCCCGGTTGAGGCGTTCAGCGCGGCGGCGCGGCGTGAAGTCACACTTTCGGCGCAACCCCGTCTCCCACGCGTGACATGGCGGTCTCTAGCGTGGCGAGGGTGCTCGCACGGACGGTCACGCACGCGTTGGTCGGGCTCGACGCACGCCGCGTCGAGGTCGAGGCGCACCTCCAGCTCGGCGTTCCGGGCTTCGCGATCGTCGGCCTGGCCGATCGCGCCTGCCAGGAGGCGAAGGAGCGCGTCCGGTCCGGGATAGCCTCCGCCGAGCTCGAGTGGCCGGTTCGGCGGATCACGGTCAACCTGGCGCCGGCCGAGCTCCGGAAGGAAGGGTCCGGCTTCGACCTGCCGATCGCCCTGGCCGTGCTGGCGGCCTCGCGGCAGGTGCCGCCGGAAGCGCTCGGCGGTCACGCGGCGGTCGGCGAGCTCGCGCTCGACGGGCGGCTGCGGCCGGTGGGCGGCGTCCTGGCCGCGGCGGAGGGCGCGCGGCAGGCCGGGCTCTCCCATCTGCTCTGCGCGGCCGAGTCGGCCGCAGAGGCCGCACTGGCCGGTGTCGAGCCCGTGCCGGTGCACCACCTGGCGGAGGCGGTCGCCTACCTGCGCGGCGAGTGGCAGCCGCCTCCGCCGGACTCGCTCGTCGTCTCGAATGGAAACGGCTCCGGCCCGGCGGTGCCGGACCTCGCCGACGTGCGCGGCCAGGAGCGTGCGCGGCGGGCGCTCGAGCTCGCGGCCGCGGGCGGCCACAACCTGCTGCTCGGCGGCCCGCCCGGGACGGGGAAAACGATGCTCGCCCGCCGGCTGCCCGGGATCCTGCCGCGCCTCCCACCCGACGAGGCGCTGGAGGTCACGCGCATCCACTCCGTCGCCGGGCTGCTCGCGCCGGGCCAGCCGCTCGTGACCGTGCCGCCGTTTCGCGCGCCACACCACACCGCGTCGGTTTCGGCGATCGTCGGTGGCGGACCGTCGCCGAGACCCGGCGAGGCAAGCCTCGCTCATCGCGGCGTCCTCTTTCTCGACGAGCTCGCCGAGTTCCCGCGAAACGCTCTCGAGGCGCTGCGCCAGCCGCTCGAGGACGGCGCCGTCTCGATCGCGCGCGTCGGCGGAAGGATCGTGTTCCCGGCGCGCTTCCAGCTCGTGGCGACGATGAATCTCTGTCCGTGCGGCGCGCGAGGCGATCCTGCTGCCGAGTGCTCGTGCTCGGCCGCGCGGCTCGCGGCGTATCGCGACAAGCTCTCGCGCGCCCTACTGGACCGCTTCGACCTTGTGGTCACTGCGCCGCGCCCGCGTGCACGGGAGCTCGAGGGGGCGCCGGCGGAGGCGTCGGAGCCCGTGCGGCTGCGGGTGTCGATCGCACGCGATCAAGCCCGTGGTGAGCCGCTGCAGCGGACGAAGCCCGCGAACGTGCTGCTCTCACGGGCGGTGGAGCGGCTGCCGCTTTCGGCCCGTGGACGGGCGCGCGTCGCGCGCGTCGCCGGAACTGCGGCGCTGCTCGCCGGTGCCGAAGCAGTGGCGCCCGAGCACGTCGCGGAGGCGTTGTCGTACCGCTCGCCGGCCGAGCTGGGGACGCCGTGAGCGACCTTGCCCTGGCGGCGTTCGCGGCCGAGACCGGTGCCCACCTCGTCGAGGAGCCTCGCGAGCGCCGCTTCGACCGCTTCCGGCGCGCCTTCGACGAGGGCGAGTACCGCGCATCGCTCCTCGCTCGCAACCTCCGCTTCGTCGGTCGCAACGAGCCCGAGTACCCGCCGCTGCTGCGGGAACTGCACGATCCGCCTCCCGGGCTGTTCGTGCGCACGTCAGCCGAGCTCGGGCTGCTTCGTCGCCCGGCCGTCGCGATCGTCGGGGCTCGGGCCTGCTCGGCGTACGGATCCCAGGTGGCCCGGTTGCTGGCACGTAAGCTCGCCGCAGCTGGCGTGGTGGTCGTCAGCGGCCTGGCGCGCGGCATCGACGGCGAGGCGCACCGCGGTGCCCTCGACGCAGGCGGGACAACCGTCGCAGTCCTCGGTTGCGGGATCGACCGCGACTACCCCGCTGCGCACGCGCAGCTGGCGGCGCGCATCTGCGACCACGGCTTGGTCGTCTCGGAGTACGCGCCGGGAGTCGAGCCTGCGCCGTGGCGCTTCCCGGCGCGAAACCGCGTGATCGCGGCGCTCGCGGCCGCGACCGTCGTGGTGGAGGCGCGCGAGCGGAGCGGCGCCCTGATCACCGCCGACTTCGCGCTCGAGGCAGGGCGCGAGGTCTTCGCCGTCCCCGGTGAGATCACCAGTACTCTTTCGAGCGGCACGAACGCGCTGCTTCGTCTCGGAGCGACGCCCCTCACGTCCGCGACCGACGTCCTCGAAGCGCTCGGAGTCGACGCTCCCGAGCCGCCGCCGCTCGAGCTGGACGAAGACGCCACGCAAGTGCTCGACGTGCTGGCTGCAGCCGCAGCCGGTGTCGACGAGCTCGTTCGCGGAACCGGGCTTGACGCCGCTGCGGTCGCGACAGCGCTCGCCGAGCTCGAGCTCGCGGGTGCGGTGACCGAAGCCGAAGGCGTGTACCGGGGGGTGAGGCCTTAGACCGGCGCGCTTGCCGACAACTACTGAACGCCGGTGTACAGGTGGAAGTCCACCCGCTTGACGCGTCCGCGCGGCACGTGCACCAGCTGTGGTGTCAGCCGCTGGACAGGTCGCGGGGCAGGCGTCGTGACGGCATACGTGCCGGGGCGCAGCTTGACCAGATACCTCCCGGTCTGGTTCGTCTTGACCTGCGCCTTGATCCGCCCATTGCGCTTGAACAGGAGCACCAGTCCCTTCGCGGGCGCCTCACACGAGTCGTCGTGGCAGATGGGCGACGTCGGCCCGCGCATGACAACCCCACGCAGCCCTGAGGCGGTTCGCGAGTCAGCATTCCCCGCAAGCGCCGAAGCCAGCGCGAGCATCGCGAATCCGAGCACCAGCGCGCGCACGGCCGGCAGTTTAGCGCCTCTTTCCGGGTTTCCGGCTTGCGTCCTGGGCGGTCGTTTGTAAGCGTTCAACGGCGTCAGTCGACAAAAGGGGGATTCATGTTCGACGACGTACACGACGCTGCGCGTGGCAGGCGCCCGTGGCTCGTCGCGTTGGCCGTCTCCGTGGCGGTTATCGCGGCCATCTGCGTCGGCGCGACCCGGACGGGCGCGGCATCCGCCGCCCAGCCGGCTGCGACCGCGGCGCCGGCGCCAACGGTCACCTTCGACGTGGCCCACGACGTTTCGCCGCCTTTGCGCGACATGGCGGCGAACCATGTGCCGCCCGACGATGTGGACGACCCGGGCGGCGAAGAGGACGACGGCCCGATCGCGGGCGCGGACGGTGGCCACACAACCGACGGGGCGCTCCAGGGGACACTCCCGGCCGCGACCATACCCTCGACCCAGCAGAACTTCGAGGGGCTCAGCAACGAGGACAACTTCAACATCTTCGGCTTCCGGGTGAACCCGCCCGACCCGAACGGCGAAGTCGGCCCGAACAACTACATCGAGATGGTGAACCTCACGTTCGCTGTCTACGACAAGAGCGGCAACCGGCTGCTCGGGCCGGTCGACACAGGGACGCTCTGGGACAACTTTGCGGTGCCGGACTGCACCGATCCGTCCGGCGACCCCGTCGTGCTCTACGACCAGTTCACGGACCGCTGGATCATGAGCCAGTTCACCACGAGCGGCATGAACCCGGACGGCTCGTTCAACGGTTTGCCGTTTTACAACTGCGTCGCGATCTCGGCGACCGGAGATCCCACCGGCGCGTACTTCCGGTACGCGTTCATCACGGATCAGGCAGGCTCGACGTCGACGTTCTTCCCGGACTACCCGAAGTACGGGGTCTGGACCGACTCGTACGTCCTCACCTCACGTGATTTCGGGTCTCAGGACGAGTACGGAATCAGCGTCTACGGGCTCGAGAAGAACAAGATGGTGAATGGCCAACCCGCTCGGGCGGTGCACTTCTACATCGACGGCAACAACCCGGCCCTGCTGCCGCTCGTCGGCGACGGGCTCCTGCCCGCAGACATCGACGGGAAACAGAAGCCGAAGACCGACACCGCGATCCCGATCGTCGGGACGCAGGACGACAACGCGGCCGCTGTGTACGGCGGGACGTTCGACGCGCTGAACATCTGGGATCTGTCGGTGAAGTGGCGCTCGACGCCAGAGGCCTCGCTGGTCCTCAAGACGCAATTGCCGACCGCGGCGTTCGACTCGATCTTCCCGTGTGCGCCGACGTCGCGCGACTGCCTGCCTCAGCCGGGAATCACCGACCCGGCCCAGTTCCTCGACATCCTGTCCTACCGGCAGCGGCCGACGTTCCGGCTCGCCTACCGGAACTTCAAGGACCACGAGACCCTGGTCACGAGCCAGTCCGTCGAGGCGACCCCCGCGATCGCCGGCATGCGCTGGTACGAGATCCGGCGTGTGAACGGCGCGTACAGCATCCACCAGCAGGGCACGTACGCACCGGGCGACGGCGTCCATCGCTGGATGGGGAGCATCGCCCAGGACAAGAACGGCGACATGGCGCTCGGCTACAGCGTCGTCAACGGGACGAACGTGTTCCCGGGTATCCGCTACACCGGTCGTCTCGCAGGTGACCCGCTCGGCCAGATGACGCTCGGAGAAGGAACGATCATCAACGGCTCCGGGGTGCAGACGACGACCAACTCACGGTGGGGCGACTACACCGACATGACCGTCGACCCGACCGACGACTGCACCTTCTGGTACGTCAACGAGTACTACCGTGTCTCGGGAACGGCGGCCGACACCAGGCCGTGGAAGACCCGAATCGCGAGCTTCAAGCTGCCGGGCTGCTGATCCGGTAGCTCCCCTGACGCGGGCGCGGGGCTCCGGCTCTGCGCCCGCGATCTAGCGGCGCCTGGCCCGGATGCCGCGGAACGAGTAGACCGCGGAGGTCGTCTGGCCCGAGAGCGAACCTGTCGAGCCGCGCGGCAGCGTGACCACGAGCCTCAGGTGCACCCTCTGTCCACCCGCGAGCCGGAGCCGCTTCAGACGCGTCCGGCCGACGAGCGCCCGCGGCGCCAGGACGACTCGGCTCCGCTTGCACGTGTAGACCGCCCCGCGGCGCTTCCATTGCCGTGGGCAGCTCCGCAGCTCGACCCGCAACCCCTGCACGCGGTCGGTGTCGAGCCTGGAGCTGCGGCGAGCCCGAGCGGCGAAATACACGGCGGCGAAGCGCCCGCGCCCGCGCGCGCGAAGCTCGACGAGCCGCTCGACGCGATCGCCTGGTGCGAGCAAGCGCGCCGGCGCGATCCGCCCCGGCTTCGCCACGAGCCGCAGCGAGTGGTGCCGGGTAGCCGGTCCCGCGGTCGCAGTCGCGGCCGCGGTTCCGATCGCGAGCGTCGCCGCCGACAACGCGAGCGGCGGAACGACGGAGAGGACGCGCCGGGGGCTCATCTCAGTCGAGGTAGTAGCTCAGGTCGACCTGTACGAGCTCGATGCTCGCCTTCCGCGAGCCGGAGTTTCGCAGGTAGGCCTTCAGGACGAGGCTGTTCGCCTCCGCGACGGTATCCACTTCCGGGATCGACACCGTGTTCGTGACGTAGCTCGTGGTCGCGTTGCAGGAGACAGGCGTCCCCGAGCTCCCGTGCGTGCCGATCAGCGTCGCGCCGTCGTAGACCTCGAAGTACCAGCACGTCGTGTCGCCGTTGGTTGCGGACTTGTAGGCGAACTGGACCTGCGCGTTGGAGATCGCGGCTCCGGCCGGCACCGCCTGGTTCGGGGTGAACTTGAGGTAGCGCGTGGCGTTGAACGCGGTCGCGAGGTTCCCGACGGTCGTGTAGGCGGTCCCGTCAGTGGCGACGAACGGCCAGAGCACCACCGCTGCGGCCGCGTTAGCCTCGTCGTCCCAGCGCTTCTCGAACAGCGTCGTCGTGAACCACGGGGTGGTGATGGTCACGCTCGCGAGGTCGATCTTCAGCGGCCGGTTCGTGCTGTTGTTCGCGTAGACGCGGATGCGCAGATCGTTGGCGATGTCCGTGTTCGTGACCTCGCTCGAGACCGACACCGTCGCCGCCACCGTCGCGCCGGTGGAGCAAGCCGAGGGGGAGCCGGAGCTCCCGTGTGTCCCGAGGAGCGCATTCGTCGATGCTCGTCGCACCTCGACGTAGAAGCAGGCGCCGTCGTTCGAACGGCTCGGCGCGAACGTGAAGTTGAAGGTCGCGGTGGTGACGGGAACGGCGGCCGGACGGCCTCCGCTGAAGTCGAAGTCGTCGAAGCGCGTGGCAGCGAAGGCGGAGGACCAGCTCTTCGTCGTCGCGGTGAGGCCGTCGGCGTAGGAGAGCCCGTCGGAGCTGTTGGTCTCGGCGGCGCCGCCGGAGGCGTCTCGCACGTCAGATGGCCACGCCGAGCGGACGCCGGCGAAGATCCGCTTCGTCGACACGGTCGCGCCGTTGGAGGCGAGCGACGAGAAGGCGGCAAGCGCTGCCGACGTTGTGACGAACATCGCCACCGCGGCTCCCACGGCCACGCCCCAGCGAACGGGGCGCCGAAGGCCCGAATCAGGCGCTCGGCGTCTGAACCGCATCGGGTCCCTCCGGGCGACGCTCCGCCGGGCGCCGCCAGATGTGCAGCACGGCGAGCAGAGCGAGCAGGAGCGGGGCGAGGAAGACGGTCAGCTGGTGCACCAGGGGCGTGCGCAGCCAGAAGACGATCCAGCCGAGCTTCGGCAGCACCGTCCGCACGTGCCAGACGGTCTCGCCGTGCAGCGTGGCGGTCCAGGGATCGGGAGCCGCGTTGGCGTCGCCCTTGGTCCGCACCGACAACTGTTCGTCACGGCGGGTGACGGCGATTACCCGGTGCGACTGCACGTGGTGGTCGCCGACCGGGATGCGGTAGCTGATCACCTGGCCGACGCGAACCGCGCTCACCGGCTCGGGCGTCACAACGACCATGTCGCCGGGAGAGAACGCCGGCTGCATGCTGCCCGAGAGGACGGTGACCGGCCGGTACCAGCCCGTCCGGGGAAGCAGTCCCAGGCCAACCAGCGCCGCGACCGCGAGCAGGAAGGCGAGCTGCGCCGCCACGGCGCCGAGGCGCCGGGAAACGCGGAGGAGCGCCACCGGGGTGGCGCTCCTCTCGCTGGAGATCCCAGCGGGCACGTGCGTGACCTACTTGCTGGTCGCCGTGCGCTGCGTGCCGGTGAACGCGTAGGTGATCGTCGACGACTTGTTCTGGAACGAGTTGTCGGCTCCGCTCGGCAGCGTCAGCGTCACGCGCAGGTGGTCGGTCGCGCCGGGCGCCGTCACGCCGAGGTTCGACAGCGAGAGGTTGCTGCCGATCACGGCGCGCGAGGCCAGCACGCTCGAGTTCGATCCACTGCAGGTGTAGGTGAAGGGCGGCCCCGCCTCGGTCCAGGCCACAGAGCACTTGTCGATGACCATCTGCAGGCCGTTGGTCGCGTCGGTGTCGAGCAGGGAGCTCGGGGACGCCGTGGTCGTCAGTGTGACGCCGGCAAGGTCGATCGAGCCGGAGTTGGTCAGGTCCACGCTGCGCTGGACGGTGTCACCAGGAGCCAGCGCGGAGGCGCCGACGTTCAGGCGGTTGGTCGCCGCGCCGGTCGCGCCGAGGGCGATCGTCACGGTGCCGGACGAGATGGTGTGGTTCTCGGACGTCGTGCTGGTCCACGTCGCGTAGGTGCCGAGGCCGGCGATGCTGGCCGCGGCGCCGAGCACGGCGACGGTGGCGAGAAGCTTGTGCGCGGTCGGGCGCGCGGCAGTCCGCCGCCCACGCCGCAGTGAAAGGAAGGACATGCTGAGGTCTCCTTGTCGCAGGGGCTTGCCCTCGACCCATCGGCCGACGCCGCATGCCGCTTTAGTGCGATATAGGTCGGCTTCCGTTACAACTCGAGCTCGGGAAGGTCCAGCTCGTCCGCGCGTTCCATTGCCGCGAGCGCGATCGCGAGGTCCTGGATCGCGAGGCCGGTCGAGTCGAAGGTCGTGATCTCGTCGTCGGTTCGGCGCCCGTCGGCGTCGCCGGCGAGGACGGCGCCGAGCTCGGTCACCTGCTCGCGCTCGAGCGTACCGGCCTCGACCGCGTGGGCAAGCTCGCCGTTGTGGCTTGCCTGCTCCCAGTCGTCGCAGAAGACGCGCGTTCGCACGAGCTCTTCGGCCGCGATCTCGGCCTTGCCGGGACCATCGGCGCCCATCAGACTCACGTGCTGTCCTGCCCGGAGCGAGCCCGGCTCGAAGAGCGGCTCGTGCCCGGGCGTGACCGTGACGACGACGTCTGCTGCTAGCGCCTGCTCGCGGGAGGCAGCCACGCTTGCGCCCAGCTCCTCCGCCGCCTCGCGCGCCCGTTGCTCGTCGAGGTCCCAGAGCAGCACTTCGCGCCCGCGGGCGACGAACGTGCGCGCGGCGGCGCGGCCGTTCACGCCCGCGCCGATCACGGCAGCCGGCCTCGCGCCGGCGCCCAGCGTCTCCGCCGCAAGTACGGCCGCCGCCCCAGTGCGGAGCGCGGTCACGGTTGCGGCGTCGAACACCGCGACGAGCGAGCCGTCCGATGCGTCGGAGAGGAGCACCAGGCCTGTGACGGTCGGCAGCCCGCGTGCGGGGTTCCCCGGGTACGAGGTCACCCACTTCAGCGCGGCGTGTCCGGCCCCGAGCGCTGGCATTGCGCGAAAGTCGCCGGCGGGGTAGGCCGGCACGTAGACCTTCGGCGGCATCGACCACTCGCCGCGCGCGTAGGCGACGAAGGCGTCGCGCACGGCCTCGAGTGCCCGCTCCGGCGGAACGGCGACGTCGATCGCGCGGGCTCCGAAGACCGGAACCATTCCGGCTAGAGGTCCTTGACGTCCTCGATCAGCTTGACCATCGACTCCTTCGCGTCGCCGAACAGCATCACCGTCTTCGGGTTGTAGAAGAGCGGGTTCTCGATCCCCGCGAAGCCGGGGTTCATGCTGCGCTTGAGCACGACCACGCTCTGCGCGTCGTCGACGTTCAGGATCGGCATTCCGTAGATCGGGCTGCCCTGGTTGTTGCGCGCGTCGGGGTTGACGACGTCGTTGGCGCCCACGACAAGCGCGACGTCGGTGCGGCCGAACTCGGGGTTCGCCTCGTCCATCTCCTTCAGTTGCGGGTACGGCACGTTCGCCTCGGCGAGCAGGACGTTCATGTGCCCGGGCATGCGTCCCGCGACCGGATGGATCGCGTAGCTGACCTCGACGCCCTTCTCCTCAAGCAGGTCGGCGAGCTGTCTGACGTCGTGCTGCGCCTGGGCCACGGCAAGGCCGTAACCGGGCACGAACACGACCTTGTGCGCGTACGCGAGCATCACGGCCACGTCCTCGGCGGTCGCCGAGCGCACGGTGCCGCCGTCACTCTCTGCTACCGCGGCCGCACCCGCCGAGACCTGGCCAAAAGCGCCGAAGAGCACGTTCGCGATCGAGCGGTTCATCGCCCGGCCCATCATCAGCGTGAGCAGCGTGCCGGAGGCGCCGACGAGCATCCCGGCCACGATCAGGACGTTGTTCTCGAGCTCGAAGCCGCCGATGGCGACTGCCAGGCCCGTGAACGCGTTCAGCAGCGAGATCACGACGGGCATGTCGGCGCCGCCGATCGGGAGCACGAAGAGCACGCCGAAGAGCGTCGCGCCGCCGATCACGACCCAGAGCAGCCACTCGTCCTGCACGCCGGAGACGAGCGTGATGCTCAGGGCGACGCAGACCGCCAGGAGCGCGAGGTTGCCGAACTTCTGGCCGGGATAGGTGATCGGCCGTCCCCGGATCAGCTCCTGGAGCTTCGCGAAGGCGACCATCGAGCCGGCGAACGAAATGGCCCCGATGAGGGCGGAAAGGGCGATCGCCAGCGCGATGTCGATCTTCGGCCGGCCCGGCTCCGGGAGGATCCGGTGCAACTCCGCGAGCGCGATCAGCGCAGCCGCGCCGCCGCCGACGCCGTTGAACAGCGCCACCATCTGCGGCATCGCGGTCATCTTCACGCGGCGTGCGGCAACGGCCCCGAAACCGCCGCCGATTGCCATCCCGATCACGATCGCCCACCAACTCGCGCTGCCGGCCTTGATCCAGGTGACGACGATCGCGACGAGCATGCCCGCCGCGCCGATCTGGTTGCCGCGGCGCGCGTGCGCCGGGTTGGAGAGGAAGCGCAGCGCGAGGATGAACGCGACGATCGGGATCAGGTAGAGCAGGTTCGCGAGGTTGGTGCTCATCCGGCGCTCGTGCCGTCGTCGCTTCCGGCATCGGCCGCCTTCGGGGGCTCGCGTTTCTTGAACATCTCGAGCATTCGGTCG
>Ga0207428_10005446_pt1 | contig 11871 bp, 8 predicted proteins | sample RhiMethybrSRZTD1_FD_187600 | JGI IMG/M metagenome (GOLD analysis project Ga0207428, IMG submission 187600) | Populus rhizosphere microbial communities from Tennessee, USA - Rhizosphere MetaG P. TD hybrid SRZTD1 (SPAdes) (version 3) | ecosystem: Host-associated > Plants > Roots > Rhizosphere >... | reverse complement strand
GAAGGCCGCGTCGCCGCCGAAGTTTCAGAGGCGATTGAACAATACTGCCAGAAAGCCGGCTGCGCCTCAGTCGCAACGCTCGGGTACGCGCACGGCCAATTCGACGCCGGGCGAACCATAGAGCGGTTGAGACGGGAAAACGCCGAAGCGGTCTTCCTGTTCGGAATGGGCGCGGAAGAAAAGACGTTGCTTAAAGAGGTCGAGAAAACAGGTTGGTCGCCCTATGTAATTCTTCCGGGGGCGCTGGCCGGCGGAGAGGTCTTTGACCTTCCCGCCAGCTTCAATGGCAAAATTTTTCTTTCGTTTCCCACACTCCCGTCCGATCAAACAGAAGCCGGGCTCGCGGAGTATCGCGCCTTCGCTCAGAAATACAAGCTTCCGGCGAAGCGCCTGGCGGTACAGTTATCGAGCTATTGCGCGGCTAAACTGCTTGCGCACGCGATGAAACAGGCCGGCAGAGATATAAGCCGCGAGAAATTGATTGGCGCTTTAGAAGGGCTGTACGAATTCAGCACGGGGTTGACGCCGCCGATCACTTATAACGCCAACCGGCGGATCGGGGCGTTGGGCGCCTACGTTGTCGCTGTTGATTTAGAGAAGAGATCGCTCATCCCGGCAAGCGAATGGATTACACTGCGTTAGGTCCGGAATGAATCTTTTTCTTGATCTTGATGGCGCCTATTTTCATTCGTGAACATTCGTGTTCATTCGTGGCTAACATTCTTTTCTTAAACGCTGTAGCGCTTTGAGGTTCAGGACTGCTGGAAATGGAGGAATCTATGAACCGCTCATTATTGATTTTTGTGATCATCATACTCACTTGCTCATCCAGCGCGTTAGCGCAGGCCGGCGGCGGCGGCGGAAAGATTCCGGCCCCGAGCATCCCGCCCCCATCGGTCAACGCCCAGCCCGCCCCTGCCCCGGATCGTCAGCCGGAAGTAGATTGTGGCTGTGAGATCAAGGCGATGCCCGATGTACTGGCGGTGGTCAACGGCGTGAGAATTACCAATAAGGAGATCGACAAACTGATAAAAGAGAGTGTCGACAGTCTCCAGCACAAGGTGATTGAGGCGCGCCGGCGCGAGCTTCACCTGCAGATAAACTCCAAACTGCTCGAGGCCGAAGCGCGCAAACGCGGGATAAGTTCGACCAAGCTGCTGGAGGATGAAATTATCGCGAAGGTCAAAATGCCGACCGAAGCGGAGGCGCGCGCCTTCTATGACCAAAATAAAGGCCGCATCTCGGAGGAGTTCAATGATGTGAAGCCTGCCATCGTCAACTATCTGCTCACTCAGCGGCAGAGCGATGAGGCGAAGAATTTGGCCGACCGTTTGCGCGCTGCGGCCGATGTGAAAATTCTGGTTGAGATCGTCACTCCGCCCGCAAACGAAACTGAGAGCGCGCGCGTTCTCGCCACCATTAACGGCGCGCAGATCACTTCAGGTGATATCGAGGACAGTCTCCGCTCGCTGATTTTCGAGACGCAAGAGCAGATTTACCGTCTGCGGCGGAAGGAGCTTGACTTGAAGATCAACCAAACGCTCCTGGAGCAGGAGGGACAGAAGCGGAAGATCACCAGCCGGGCGTTGCTTGAAGATGAAGTGACCGCGAAATTGAAGCCGGTGACCGAGGCGGAGGCCCTCGCGTTTTATGAGCGTAATAAAGACCGTATCGCCGGCGACTATCCGAAACTGAAGGATCAGATTATCGAACATCTCCAGCGGCTCTCCGAGCAAAACGCCGAAACGGCGTTCGCCGAGCGACTGCGCGGCGCGGCTTCCATCGAAACTTATCTGACGGCGCCTGAGCCGCCGGTTTATGAGATCGCCACGGATGACCAGCCGGCGCAGGGGAGCGCGGATGCGCCTGTGACGATAATTGAATTCACCGATTATCAATGCCCAAGTTGCGCTGGGCTCCGGCCGGTGATGGATCGTTTGCTGGCCGAATACCAGGGGAAGGCGCGGCTGGTGGCCCGCGACTTCCCGCTGCAAAAACACCCTTACGCCTTCAAAGCCGCAGAGGCTGCAGAGGCGGCGCGCGAGCAGGGCAAGTACTGGGAGTACACGACAATCCTGTTTCAGAACCAGGGGGCGCTCGGCCCGGATCAGCTCAAAGAGTACGCCAGGCAGTCGCGACTTGACCTCGAGAAGTTCGACGCTACGCTCGCCTCCGGCAAGTTTGCCGAAAAGGTGCGGCGCGATTATCAAGACGGCGTGAGGATCGGGATCCAGGCTACTCCGACAGTTTTTGTCAACGGGCGGCGCGTTTCAGAACCGACCTATGAATCCTTGAAAGCGACGATAGAAGGCGCGCTCAAAGCGCCGGCCAAGAAATGATGGTACCGGCGAAATCGTGACTGGCCGGGTGTTCAGTCCCGGCCCGAGCGCAGAAGCACGATTCGATTGGCTATGCGTTCCAGCCTTTTGATCAACGGCTCAAAGCTTTCGGGGCGCATCCCGAACTCGAAACCGCCGCGCTCGCTCGCGACGAGACGACCTGCGTACCGCACTCCCTGAGCAATGCGATCAGATTGCGATCCGAAAGAAGCCTCCAACTACCAGAGGACGCTCCCTAATTGAAGATCTGTAACGAGTGCGCCTTGATTAATCGGCCTTTACGGCTTGATGGCTACTTTAAGAGCTCCGTCAATCCGTTCGCCAAAGACCCGATACCCTTCCTTGATCTCATCGAGTGAGAAGGTGTGGGTCAACAGTGGCGTGAAATCTACTCGCCCGCCCTTGACCACTTCCATCAGGCGTCGCATACGCTCCTTGCCTCCGGGGCAGAGTGTAGTCGTGATTCGGTAATCGCCGATCCCTGCGGCAAAAGCGTCGTATGGAACCTGGAGCTTGCCCGAATAGACCCCGAGGCTGGACAGCGTGCCGCCGGGTCTCAAGCAGCGGAGCGCATTCTCAAACGTCTCCTGCGTTCCCAGAGCTTCAATCGCAACGTCAGCGCCGCCGCCCGTCAATCGCTTTACCTTTTCCACGACATCAACCTCAAGGTGGTTGAGCGTAACGTCCGCGCCCAGTCGCCGCGACATGTCCAGTCGAGTCTCGTCACTGTCCACTCCGATGATCAGTGACGCGCCCATCAGTTTGGCTCCCGCTGTCGCGCACAGGCCAATCGGCCCTTGCGCGAAGACGACCACCGCATCCCCGATCCGTACGTTGCCCGATTCAGCGCCGCTGAAGCCGGTAGAAGCAATGTCGGCCAGCAGCACCACCTGCTCGTCGGTCAGCTCATCGGGTATCTTCGCCAAGTTCGCTTGCGCGTGCGGCACGAGCAAATACTCCGCCTGCGCGCCGTTGATGGTGTTACCGAAGCGCCAGCCGCCGATAGCTTCATAGCCCTCGCCATGACCGCATTGGGACAATTGCCCGGAAAGGCAGGCGCGGCACTGGCCGCAGGGCGTGATCGCTCCGACCAACACGCGGTCGCCGACCTCTAAACCTGTGACGCCCGGGCCGAGTTCTTCAATCACACCGACCGGCTCATGCCCGATGATTAGACCAGGCTTGACCGGATACTCCCCGCGCACGATATGAAGGTCAGTGCCGCAGATCGTGGTGAGAGTGGTGCGAATGACTGCTTCTCCAACACTGGCATGCGGGCGCGGGACCTCGTCAACTCTAATATCGTTCACTCCGTGAAAAACAAGCGCCTTCATTTTCTCCATATAAATTCCCTCCTTCATAAGAGAATGTGTTCAACTTCCCCTTCTTTACATTGCCACTATTGAGGAGCCGCAACAACGGCGCCCCCGAATTCATTGTAGTAATCAATGACAGAAACGCCGCTGGCTGTTTCAGTTGATCTTCTCTGGCATTCAGTATTCGCTGAAAGACTGCTCAGTAAGCGTGCATGTGAAACGCGAAAAAGGTCGCCACGCCGGCCAATAAGGCGATCAGAAGTATCCACCAATGAACCCGCTCGAATTTGATGACTGGTTGCTTCATTTTTATCTATACCCCCTCGATAACTTCATTGAGGCCGCGCCGTGGCGCGGGCTTGGCCGGTTGTCTCGCAAAACCGCAGCGAAATCCGAATACGGCCTGTAAGCTGCTGTCCTTCACGATCCGGGCGAGATGATACTCGGCTCTGCCTATATGCCCCTCGAAACAATCGTGGTCGGCCATCTCCATCATCTGATTGAGCGGATGCATCGCGACGCCCTGCAACGTGGCTTCCAGGTGAAGACGCTGCCAGAGCCGCCCGGCTTCCAGCAGTTGCGCTTTGTCATCGCGGTTTCGCACTGCGATCACTCCGAACCTCGGCGCGGTCGCGCAGTGCTGACTCTCGGTCGCTTCGAGCCACTTTTTGCCGAAATCGCCCAGCCAGGATTCGGGGAGCGAGAGCGCGACGCGCGTCTGCCATTCCGGCATTCCTAATCCGATCACAGACAGCCCGTCGCGCTTCTCGTTCACTTCTTCGAGCGAGTAACGGAACCAGTGGTGGCTATCTTTGAGGAGCTGCGGGTCGGTGATGCATCTTGCGGTCGCTTCAATCGTCCCTTCGGCGAAAAGCTTTCCCTCACGGTCGCCGGCTGAGAACGACAATAAGGTCACGTTCCTGCTCAAAACCTGCTTGTTGAACGCCTCGATGACCGCCGACGCCAGATCGCGCTCGCGGTCGTATGCCGAACGATTCGTGTGTCGCTCGCCGATCGCGGGGTAATGCGGGACTTCAGCGGCGCTTCCCGGTTTCAATTCGACCCGCGCGACCCAAGATTGTTTACCGCCGCTCGGAAACAAGACCATGCGCGGCTCATAGCCCCGACCGCGCGCGGCGACCATCAAATTTTCAAGCGCGCAGCCAAGCCCGATGTACATCTCCCGCAGGAACGGATCGATGATCCGCAAGCTGCGCGACATATTGGCATACAGATCGATCCGCCTCTCATCGACCCGAAACAGCCAGGGCTGAGAGTTGTGTGGGTTGCTCGCGAGAATTGCGGCGGAGACCAGGCCCGACGGGCCTTTGAAGCGATCGTTTCGCCAATCCTCCCAAGGCTCGAAGGCCGTCCCCTCGTATATCTTTCCAAGAGAGCCGCGATCCCACGCGCGCCACGCCAATCCGCCGGCGGTGAAGATCAACAACCCGCCGCCGCCGATTGCCGCTTTCTGAAGAAAACTGCGACGATTGCCCCGCTCTTCCATATTCGCCTCCTGTTCTGTGAACTGATCACATCAGCCCGTTTGGAGTTCTACAGGGTGCAACTGGCGGGCCAAACGCAATCGATAGCCGTTCATGGCCAAAAACGCGAATTACAAGGCTGATTTCCGAAATCGGCGGGACGAGCAGCGTGGTTTCACCCAACTCTTCTCCCAACGCTGAGAATCTTTACCCACACCGGTCATTCAACCTGAAATCATGCCTACCGAAGAGCGGATGGCCTGCTTCAACACATCGGCGAATGCGGCGCTGTAGTCGGGAGTGCCTCCGCGCGAGAGCGCCAGCCACGGACTTGTCACCGCCGAGCGAAGCGTCTTCATGCGGCCAACTTTCTCGAACTCTTCCGCCGGAATGCCGAGCGCAGCCAGGTGTTCATCCAGACAACTTATTCTCTGCGATTCTTTGGGGCCGTACTGATTGAATGTCAGGGCGGTGCTCGAAATGATGAAGTTGTGGCGCTGGATCACGCTCTCTGGGTCGAACTTCAATTCGTCATAGATCGCCTGGTTGATGCGGTTCATCTCTGTCAGGCTTGTATTTCCCGCCCTGTTAACAACGAAGCAGAAGATATTTGTGTCGGGCGGATGGGTGAGGATTCTCAGGATGATTCCCTCGCGCGCTAGTTCCGGCGCCAGTTCCTGGCCGAGGCGATAACACAATTCCTGCGCGCTGCGGATGCTGGCGCCGATGAGCAATCCGTAGCCGCTCTGATCGAGCGGGACGACGCGGTGCGCGAACCAGCAGGCCGCCGCCGCCGCGCCCGGCTTGGAGCCTTCCAAAATGTGACGGCCAATGAACGGGCGGTCGCGTCTCTCTTCGCCATCGAAAATGTACGGCGCTTCGGTCGTGATCAACTCCTTCACTTCTTCGCGACGGAAAACGATCGCGCCACAGGAGTACGGGACGTAGCCGAGCTTGTGCGGGTCGATGGTGATCGAGTCGGCGTGATGAACGGCGCTGAAGCTTTGGAAGACCTCGTCCGAAGGCCAAGTCTGCGTGATCTCGCGGATCGCGCTCGGAGTTTTGACCGGCTTTCCCTCTCTGTCGAAGAAAAGGGTTCTGATGTAGCCGCCCCACGCCGCGTCACAGTGGTGATAGAAGGCCAGTCCACGTGTTCGCATTTCAGCCTGAAGTTCGACCAGGCGATGAATCTGGTCAACCGCCCCTTCTTCTGTGGAGCCCAGGACTGAAACCAAAGCCAGAACCGGCTGGCGCTCGTTTGCGCAACGCAGAAGTATTTCTCTCAGGGCGCCTACGTCCGCGCGGAAGTGGCTGTCCACCGGAACCATTTTGATCTGTTCCTTGCCCAACCCCAGAGCTTCAATGACCTTCTGCATCGAGTAGTGCGCCGTCGCGGGAACCAACGCCAGAGGGGCTGCGACCGTCTCGCCACGCAGCTCAGAGAAGAAGCGTTGAATTCCTTTACCCGAAATGCTGTAAGCCGACAGTCGCTCGTCAACCTGCTTCTTGATCTCGGTCTGCGACAAATCTCCTCTGCGCCGGGCGTAAGCGGCGTACAAACGCGAGCGCAGATTCAACGCCTCATCCGTGTCGAGGTTGAGGAGCGGCCAGTTGTTATCCGCGATCACGAGATTGATCGTCTCGCCCGTCGGGAGCGTGACCGGCGCCTCTTCCACCCCCAGCGCGCGAGCCGCGTCGCGCGCGGCGATCGGAAAGAACTTCAGGTTTCGGGCCACCCAGAGCGCCTCGAAATTGGCGATCGTCCCGCCGGAGGTGATGTGGCCCCAGGTCTCACCCGAATAACCCATCAACCTGGCTAGTTGCTGCGCCACTTCCATCTCGTATCGCGTGGTGATGGGCGAAGCTTCCAAAGTGACGTTATTCGGATTGTGGAGCATCGCGGCGAAGTAGGCGGCGATTGCGGGCAGGAGCTGGTCGCCCAGCATATGCCCGATGTAGCGCGGGCTGTAGAACGGGATGTCTCGCTTCAGGTTGGCGAGCAGCGCCAGGAATTCCTGCCTGACGAGCGCCTGCGAATCCTGGAACGCATCCTCCCTTTTGCATTTCTCGGTGATGATGATGTCGTCTTCGGGATGGAAGTTGCGCCGCCAGAAGACGCAGTCGCGCAGCGCCTCCAGGACAAGGCGCTCAAGCATGTCAGCGTTCTCGGCCTTCGGCCCCAAGAACCAGGAGTAGAGTTTCGTCTCATCCATATTCATAACAGCACTTTCTCCCGCCAGTGACCGGCGATGGAGGTTAGACGGCGGCGCGCTAGCTTGATCAGCTCATCGTGGCTGCATGGCATCGCGCGATATTTCGGCAACACGCCTGTCAGAGGCGCCGCCGCGATCCTGCTCTGTTCAACCAGCACGGGAATCTCCGCATGCTCCTTGCTCGCGCGAAGATTTCCGAGCAGCGGCTCCAGCAGCGCCGGGCCGACATCGACCACCGCCAGGTCGTGTTTGTCGCCGCTGACATATTCCCATTCTTCGGGAAACACGGCGCTGGCGATCTCGACCTCCTGCGAATCGAAGCCGGCCTGTAAATGTGGTATGCGCTCCGACGAGTCGCTAATGATTAATATGCGGGGACGGCTCACGGTATGCGGCGCGCGCCCCTGTCGCTTCAACTTGAGGGCCTTATCGAGCGCGAAGCGCAGTTCCTCCAGGTTGATTGGCTTACCGATGAAATCGTCGGCGTCGCCCCTCAGAGCCGCGACTGCGTTTTCGTACAGCGTCTCCGCAGTGATCATAATTACGGCCGTCTGCGGGCTGCGGCGCTTGATCTCGCGCAGCAGATCGAGGCCGGAGCTGTCGGGGAGGTTGATGTCTAGCAACACCGCAGCAGGCCGCTCTGTGACAAGCGCCGCCAGCGTCGCCGCTCCCGTCTCGGCTTCGACCGTCTCGTAATCCCAGCCGCGCAGCGCCTCGGCGAGCACCCACCGAACCGTCGGCTCGTCGTCTACGATTAACACTTTGTTCCAGGACTGATTACTCATATTTGATCACGTGTTGTTTCATCACTCTCTAACAAACGAATGGCAATAACCGTGCCGACTGGATTTTCCACAATAACCAAGGCCGAAAGCGCCATCAGCCGTTCCGATTGGCCTGAGGCTGCGTGTTTTTGCGCAGTAAGGTGAGTAACTTTCCGCAAGGGCGTGGTTCATTTAGAACGATGAGGAGAACGTGAATACGCGGAAATTACGGAAATTACGGAAATTACGGGAAAGCGGAAATGGCCTGCGAGTTGCAATGCTACGACAATTGAAGGGAGTGGCCAATTATGGCGAGAGTATTACTTGCGACAGACGGATCGGATCAAGCGACAACGGCGTTTCGCATGTAGCCATTTTCCGCAAAACGGGCGCTTTTACTTCAGTCAAACGCGCTGTTTTCGAATGGCACATCCATTGCTTTCATTCATCCTCTTCTATTCACGCCGCGCGGCGACAAAGGCGCGAAAATACGAATTTATGAACCCCCGGAGGAACAATGGGTGAGCATAATATCTCTACCGAACACGACTCGCGTCAGGCACAGGCTTTTATGAGGTCTCTGCTCACCGACGTGTCAGCGCTAGAACGTATGATCGAGGCGGGCAGGATCGAGAGCGGCGTGCGGCGCATTGGCGCTGAGCAAGAAATGTTCCTCATCGACCGCGCGATGCGACCTGCGCCGGTAGCGATGGAAGTTCTGAAGAACGCTAACGATCATCGGCTGACGACGGAGATAGGCAAATTCAATCTCGAAGCCAATCTGTCGCCGCGCCCGCTCTGCGGTCCCGGCTTACGCGAAATGGAAGGTGAGCTTTCGGAGTTGATCGCGGTCGCCCGCCGCGCCGCTCAAGGCTGTGAAGCGGATGTATTGCTCACGGGCATACTGCCGACGATTCGGCAATCCGACCTGACGCTCGACAATCTGGCGCCGATCCCGCGTTACCACGAACTGAATCGCGCGATGAGTCAATTGCGCGGCGGCGCTTTCAACATTCACATCAAGGGACTTGACGAACTTCATGCCACGCACGACAACGTGATGTTTGAAGCCTGCTGCAGCAGCTTCCAGGTTCACTTACAGGTCGGACCGGAGGAGTTCGCCCGCCTCTATAACCTGGCGCAGGCGATCTCCGCGCCGCTGCTGGCGGTCGCCGCGAATTCGCCGCTGCTCATCGGCCATCGCCTGTGGAGCGAAACCCGTGTCGCGCTGTTCCAGCACTCGACCGATGAACGTTCGAGCGCGCGGCAGGCTCGAAGCCATCCGCCCCGCGTGAGTTTCGGCGAAGGCTGGATCACTGATTCGGTGGTCGAAATCTTCCGCGAAGAGATCGCGCGGTTCCGCGTTATCCTGACCAAACAGATTGAAGAAGACCCATTCGAATTGCTCGCCCGCGGAGAGCCGCCGAAACTCGCCGCGCTGCGCCTGCACAACGGCACAGTTTGGCGGTGGAACCGTCCTTGTTACGGAGTTAATGACGGCATCGCCCATTTGAGGATCGAACATCGTTCGATGCCTTCGGGGCCTTCGATAATTGATGAGATGGCGAACGCCGCGTTCTTTTACGGCCTGATGACGGCGCTCCCCGGCGAATGCGGTGAGATCGAAAAACTGATGACGTTCGACGACGCGAAGAACAATTTCTTCGCCGCGGCGCGTCACGGTTTGAAAGCGCAATTGACCTGGGTCGACGGGCGCGATTACCCCGCCTCGACGTTGATACTGGACCGTCTGCTGCCGGCGGCGCGCGAAGGATTAAGGCAAGCCGGCGTTGACGCAGAAGACCGAGACCGCTACCTGGACGTGATAGGAGAGCGAGTCGAGCGCGATCAAACCGGCGCGCAGTGGTCGTTGCGCTCTCTTGCGGCGATGGATGGGCGCGGCGCGCGCGAAGCGCGACATCGCGCATTGACCGAAGCGATTCTGGAACAGCAGCAGAGCGGGGAGCCGGTTAGCCGCTGGGCGCTCGCGAGATTGCGTGGGGAAGGGGATTGGAGCCGCGGTTTTCGGACCGTAGCTCAACTGATGTCAACCGACCTATTCACGGCGCATCCGGACGATCTGGTTGATCTGGCCGCGAGCGTGATGGAGTGGAGACACATCCGCCACGTGCCTGTGGAAGACGATGAGGGCCGGCTAGTCGGGCTGATCTCGCACCGCGACCTTCTGCGATTGCTCGCGCAAGGGCTGCTGAGCCGCAGCGCGAAAGAAGTCACCGTCAAGGAAATTATGATCCGCGACCTGATGACTGTCGCGCCCGAAACGCCCACGCTCGAAGCGTTGGCGATCATGCGCCGGCGCAAAGTCGGCTGCCTGCCGGTGGTAGAAAATGACCGGCTGGTCGGCATCGTTACCGCATACGATTTTCTGTCGCTTGCGGCGGAGATCATTGAGGAACAATTGGAAGGATTGACTGTGAGTAATGGTGAAAACGAATAGACAACTTAAAGGACGCGCTTACTCACGTTTTCGCAGAAGCGAGCGCAGAAGCTCGGGGGTGGGTTCAACGCTACGAACGATTAGCCGAAGAATTGGAGAAAACCTGGGCAGTGTAAATTCGGCGCGGTGGCGGCGACAAACGCTCGCATCAATGGTTGCCGGACGCGCTTACTTCCGCAAGGCCGCTCTCTATCGAATCACACTTGTCGGCGCCGAAATCGGCGCGCTCAACGCGCAGCGACTGGACCGGGGAGGTCACAGTGCACTGGCCGCTCACGTAAATCTCCATCCGAAGTCCGACGCCTAGCCAGCCCGCCTTAAGCATGCAACCCCCGAAGGTCGAGCCGCTCACGGCCGCTTCCACAGGCTCGGCGAAGTATTCCCCGCCTCGCACGAGCGCGCGTCCTGAATTGGGGTCGAGCAAGAAGATTTCATAAGCGCTGTTGCGCGTCCGCACGTGGATCATATCGCAGGCTTCCAATGTCGTCAGCGACACGCCTTCAAGCAACGGGCTGATCTCGGTGACTCCGTCTAAATCGCAATATCGCGGTATGGCATACATAGTTTTCTCGACGCTCGGCCGCTCACGCGACCAACAAGCATTCGTCCTTTCAATACTGTCGAGAAGCAATAGATGTGCCTGCGCTAAACTCTTGATTTCAGGCGCGTGTGGATCGGTGGTTAGGTCAAATTCCCCGCCTGCTGAGGAATATCACTCAGCTTGGTCTGCGGATCAATCCGCGGTCGATTCAACGAAACCTTGAAAATGCCTGGACTTTGATGCAATGCGCCGGCCGCCTCTTCAGCGGCACATCTGTTGCCGTCAGTTTGTGTGGACCGGGTCGAGCGTTAGAGGAGAGGAGGTGAGTAAGTAATGAAACGGCCTATGCGCTTAGTTAGCAAATCGGAGACAACCGAAATCTGTTCAGAGATTGGTTTGCACAACAGGTGCTCCCTTTGCGGTCTTTCCGGAGATTCACTGCGTGACTTCGACGCGATATCTCTCGGCGGCTTTTACCCCCGGGGCGCAAAGTTATTTGTCGAAGGGCAACGTCCCAAAGGAGTGTTTATTCTTTGCAGTGGCCGCGCGAAGCTATGCATCGGTTCGAGCAATGGCAAATCATTTATGCGCATCGCCGAACAGGGAGAGATTTTGGGTTTGAGCGCGACCTTATCGGGATCTCCATACGAGGATTCGGCCGAGATGCTCGAATCAGGGCAGGTCAATTTCATTCGTCGGGATCATTTTCTGAACTTCCTGAACGACCGGCATGAATCGAGTCTGCGCGTGGCCCAA
>Ga0207428_10005444_pt1 | contig 11873 bp, 11 predicted proteins | sample RhiMethybrSRZTD1_FD_187600 | JGI IMG/M metagenome (GOLD analysis project Ga0207428, IMG submission 187600) | Populus rhizosphere microbial communities from Tennessee, USA - Rhizosphere MetaG P. TD hybrid SRZTD1 (SPAdes) (version 3) | ecosystem: Host-associated > Plants > Roots > Rhizosphere >... | reverse complement strand
TCAACGCTTGCTAATGGCCAACCGGGCTGCGAACAACACAAAGACCAGGCCTGTTGTGCGATCCATCCAGGTGATGACCTTCTCACGCCGCAGAACGCCGGCGAGTTGTTGAGTTGCGCCAATCAACGTCGACGACCACAACAAACCGAGCACTACGTGAATGCTGACCAAACCAAATGTCCAGGCAATCAGGTTGTGCTCTTGGGGAATGAACTGCGGGAGAAAGGAGACGTAGAAAATCCCGATCTTGGGATTGAGGACGTTACCCATCATGCCCTTCAGGAACCAGTTTGCGTTCGGCCTTGCGTCCGCTTCGACGGGCGACAATGAGCTGCGCGGACGCAGCAACATGTTCAATCCGAGCCACGCCAGGTAAGCCGCGCCGCAGTATTTCAACAGGCTGTACGCCAGTTCCGATACCGCAATCAGAGCACCCAGACCAAAGGCGACGGCAGCGCCCCACAACAAGCAGCCGGCGTTGATGCCCAGGGCAGCGCGAAACGCCTGCTGTTTGCCTTCCACCGTTGCAGTTCGCAAGACCAGGGCGGTATCGAGGCCCGGTGTCAGCGTCAGCAGGGTGGCGGCAAAGGTAAAGGCAAGGAGGTTGTCTGCAATGGACATCGGCGTATGACTTTAAAGTGATGAAGCGCGAACGTTAGCACAGGGCTGGCAGGCTTCAGTCTGCTTCGGCGCAGCCATCCTGACCCTGCCTCGACAGGCTGTATAAGAGGAGGGCGGCTACCAACGCGGCGCAGTCGATCAGCAGACATTGAACCTGGCGCACCCCAATGTGTTTTTCTGCTCGTCAGCTGACTTGGCCGGTCACCTGGGCGCATAGCCTTGTCAACTGTTCGGCCAGATCGATCACGCGGCGCGGTGCGTCGGGGCGCAGGTGTAGTGCGATTTCCAGTGCCGCCAGTTCGGCGAAGGACTCGGCCACGCCCAACCGTCGGTGGCCCGGCAGTGCGAGTCGCGAGGGGAGCACGCTGATGCCGAGCCCATCGGCGACTGCCGAGCGGACGCTCGCGAGGCTCGCGCTGCTGTAGCCGATGCGCCAGCGTCGGCCGGCGCTCTCCAGCGCGTGGATCATTTCATCGCGATACAAGCCACCGACCGGAAACACCACCAGTGGCAGCGGGTCGCGCTCGTAGGTCGGCTCGTTGAGGCTGTCGAACCAGGCGAGCGGTTCGGGCCAGGCGGCGTGCCCCACAACCTGTCCAGGGCGCTGTTTGACCAGCACCAGGTCGTAGTCGCCTGCGCAAAACTGTTGCCATAGCGTGTTGCTCAGCCCACTGCTGATCTCAAGCCTTATCGACGGGTGCGCGCGTGCGAAGGCGCCAAGGGTCGGCGTCAGCAAGTCTGAGGCGAAGTCTTCCGGCACACCAATGTGCACCTCGCCCTGTGCGTGGCCCTTGCGTAGCTCCTCCACCACCTCTTCCATCAGCCCCAGGACCCGGCGCGCATAGCCGAGCAAGCGCTCGCCGTCCTCGGTGGTGACGACGTAGCGCCCGCTGCGGTTGAGCAGCTCGCAGCCGAGTTGCTCCTCAAGTCGCTTCAACTGTTGGCTGATGGTCGACTGGCTCAGGTGCACGCGTTCTCCGGCGCGCGTGAAGCTGCCGCTCTCCACCACCGCGACGAAACTCTTGAGCAACAACGGATCTATCAGCGTCGACGTCATTACATTCCCCACTAATAGCCATTCGAACATTTCATTTCCGAATGATAGCACCTGCTCTTAATCTTTAAGAACAGCCGCTGATGCGGACTTATTGACCAGTATTACCAGGGTAAATGTGATGACCACTGACGTGACTGACCGCGGATCGGCTTGCATCGCAACGCACGTGCCGCGCGCTGGTGAGGTGTCTCTGGTCGCACTGGTGCTGCTGGTGTTGCTGGGCTTGAACCTGCGGCCATTTTTGACTTCGGTAGGGCCGGTGCTCGACCTGGTGCGCGCCGACATTGGCCTCGATTTTCGCGCCGCCGCGATGCTGACCACCTTGCCCTTCGTGCTGATGGGCCTGATTGCCTTTATTGGCATCGGTGTCGCACGGCGCTTTGGCGAGAAGCGGGCGCTGGCTGGCGCATTGCTGCTGTTGATGCTCGGTTGCGCGTCGCGCGCCGTGGTCAAGGACGGGGCGCAGTTGATCATTGGCGCCGGTATAGCCGGCACCGGCGTGGCGGTGATCCAGGCCTTGATACCGGGTGTCGCCAAGCGCTGGTTTCCTGAACGGATTGCGATGGTGATGGGGCTCTACTCGGCAGCATTGGTCGGCGGCGGTGCGCTCGGTTCTCTGGCCAGCACCTGGCTGAATGCGTATGGCGGCTGGAGGTTGGGGCTTTCCGTCTGGGCATTGCCAGCGCTTGCCGTGCTCTTGCTTTGGCTGGTGTGCGCGCCACGCACTGCGCCGATTGCCGCTGGCGGACCTGCACCGGTCTTGACTGCAAGCTTCTTCAAGAATCGTCGCGCGTGGCAGTTGGCCGCCTACTTCGGACTCACCAACAGCGGCTACTCAAGCCTGGTGGCCTGGCTGCCGTCCTTCTACCAACAGCAGAACATGAGCCTGCAAGCCTCGGGCAACCTGCTCGCGTGGCTGGCGATGTTCCAGGCGACGGCGGCGTTCGCTATGCCGATGCTCGCCAGCCGCAGCATTGACCGGCGCGCTGCCTTGTGGCTGACGATTGTGCTGCAGGCCGCGGGCTTTGCCGGCTTCGCGCTGGCCCCCAACGCAGCACCGTGGTTGTGGGTCGCACTGGCCGGTTTCGGCCTTGGCGGGTTCTTTTCGCTCAGCCTGATTGTCAGCCTCGACCACTTGCCCGGCGCGCAGGCGGCCGGGACCTTGGCAGCTTTCGTACAAGGCATCGGGTTTGTGCTCGCATCGACTGCTCCCTGGTTGATCGGCTGGCTGCGCGACTCCGGTGCCAGCTTCACCACCGGATGGTGGCTGCACATCGGGGTGCTCGCCGTGATGGCGGTGCTGACATTCACGTTCTCCCCGGCGAGCTACCGACGCAGCATGCAAACGTTGTGACCTAGGTTAAACAATACAAAAACCCTAAACAGAACTGGCCACTCTTAAACGCCAGTACCACTGTGCCTACGGAGATTGATATGAAGAAGTTAGCCGTTTCAGTTGTTCTCGCCTTGGCCGCCAGCGGCGTATATGCGAAAGACTTGCAAGTCATTCGCTTTGGCGTTGATCCCACTTATGCCCCGTTCGAGTCGAAGGCGCCCGATGGCTCGCTTGTGGGTTTCGATATCGATCTGGGCAATGCGATCTGCGAGAAGCTCAAGGTCAAATGTGTATGGGTCGAGAACGCTTTCGACGGCATCATCCCGGCGCTGAAAGCCAAGAAGTTCGATGGCATTCTTTCCTCCATGAGCGTGACCGAGAAACGTCAGGCGCAAATCGCCTTCTCCGACAAGATCAGTAATGTCCTGCCGCGTCTTCTTGCGAAAAAAGGCTCGGATCTCCTGCCAACGCCCGAATCCCTTCAAGGCAAGCGGGTAGGGATCGAGCAGGGCTCGACGTCGGAAACCTATGCCCGGGCTTATTGGGCGCCCAAGGGCGTCACCATCATGACCTACCAGAACCAGGACATGGTTTACCAGGACTTGATGGCCGGTCGCCTGGATGCAGCGCTGCAGTCATCGGTCCAGGCCGACCTGGGCTTCCTGAAAACCGCGAACGGACGTGATTTCGCTTTCGCCGGCCCGGAGTTGCGCGACCCAAAAACTCTCGGCGTGGGTGCGGGGATTGGTTTGCGCAAGGAAGACAATGAACTTCGCGAACAAATCAATGGAGCACTTGCCGAGATCATCAAGGACGGCACTTACCAGACGATCTCCAATAAGTATTTTTCCTTTGATGTGTACAACTAATTGATCTTGAGGCGTTGGCAGCGGGTCAGTCCCTCTGTTAGTGCAGGCAGATTTTTGCGGCATTCAAAAACAAGAAAAACACGATTGAACAAGATAGGGCGTATTGGCTGAACTATCGTGTTCAAGGAGAAAGTAATGTCCTTGGTAGATTATGGGCCGCTTATCGCGAGTGGCACCTGGATGACACTAAAGCTGGCGATATTATCGCTGTTGACCTCAGTACTGATTGGTTTGGCAGGCGCCAGTTCCAAGTTGTCAGGCAATCGGTGGTTGCGCAATATGGCCACCCTCTATACCACGCTGATACGCAGTGTTCCGGATCTGGTGACCATGCTGTTGCTTTTCTACAGCATTCAGATAGTCCTCAACCAGGTCACCGAAGGGCTTGGAATGGATCAAATCGATATTGATCCCTTCCTCGCGGGTGTAGCGACGCTCGGGTTTATCTACGGCGCTTACTTTACCGAGACCTTCCGCGGTGCTTTCCAGGCGGTCCCGCGCGGTCAGACAGAGGCGGCCATGGCCTATGGCCTCAGTCCATGGCAGGCGTTCTATCGTATTTTGTTCCCGCAAATGATGCGTTTTGCCTTGCCTGGTATTGCCAACAATTGGCAGGTCATGATCAAGGCGACTGCACTGGTGTCCATCATCGGTTTGTCCGATATCGTCAGGGCCACCCAGGATGCCGGGAAGAGCTCCATGCAGCTGTTTTATTTCACTGTGATTGGTGCACTGATTTATCTCTTCATTACCACGGTCTCAAATGGCGTCCTGATATGGCTTAAGCATCATTACTCCGTCGGCATTCGGGAGGCTGAACTGTGATCGATATTATCCAGGAATATTGGCAAGCGTATTTGTGGTCGGACGGCGCCAACTTTTCCGGTCTGGCAATAACCTTGTGGCTGCTGGTGCTGTCGATTGCGATCGGATTCGTACTGTCGGTGCCGCTGGCCGTGGCTCGCGTGTCAAGAAACCGGTTTATCCGGATTCCGGTCTGGTTCTACACCTATGTGTTTCGTGGCACGCCGCTCTATATACAGCTGTTGATCATCTACACCGGTGTCTACAGCCTGAGCGTGGTGCGCGAGCACGAGTTCCTCGACATGTTCTTTCGCGAAGGTTTCAACTGCACGGTGCTGGCGTTCGCGCTCAATACCTGCGCCTACACCACGGAGGTCTTCGCTGGCGCGATCAGGTCGGTGCCGTACGGCGAAGTAGAGGCGGCCCGGGCCTTCGGACTGTCGAAGTTCAACCTGTACCGGCGCATCATCCTGCCCTCGGCGCTGCGTCGCGCACTGCCGTACTACAGCAACGAGGTGATCATGATGCTGCATTCAACCTCGGTGGCCTTTACCGCCACGGTTCCCGACCTTCTGAAGGTCGCCCGCGACGTCAACTCGGCGACCTATGCGTCGTTTGAGGCCTTCTTCATCGCAGCACTGTTGTACGCGGTGATTGCACTGTCGCTTGTCTGGCTATTTCGTTGCGGTGAATCCCGCTGGCTGGCCTTCCTGAAACCCCAGGCCGCCTGAAGGCCGCATACGCAGGGTCAACACCATGTACAAACTGACCGTAGACGATCTGTACAAGAAATATGGCAACCACGAGGTGCTCAAGGGCGTGTCGATCAAGGCCAGGGCAGGCGATGTGATCAGCATCATCGGCTCCTCAGGTTCGGGCAAGAGTACCTTCTTGCGTTGCATCAACTTCCTCGAGCAGCCATGCGCCGGGCGAATTACGGTGAACGCCGAGGAAATCCGCACCGAGAAGGACAGGAACGGTGGGCTGCGCGTGGCGAACCAGAAGCAGCTGCAAAGCATGCGCACCAAGCTGTCCATGGTGTTTCAGCACTTCAACCTGTGGGCGCACATGTCGGTGCTGGAAAACGTGATCGAGGCGCCGATGCATGCGCTTGGCCTCAGCCGCGATGTGGCGGTGGCCCGCGCACGCAAGTACCTGGCCAAGGTCGGCCTGCCGGCCAGCATGGAGGCAAAGTACCCGTCGCACCTGTCCGGCGGCCAGCAGCAGCGCGTGGCGATCGCCCGGGCTCTGGCGATGGAGCCGGAAGTGATGCTGTTCGACGAGCCGACCTCGGCGCTCGACCCCGAGCTGGTCGGCGAGGTGCTCAAGGTGATGCAGGCCCTGGCCGAAGAGGGCAGGACCATGGTGGTGGTGACGCACGAGATGGCCTTTGCCCGAGAGGTGTCAAACCACGTGATCTTCCTGCACCAGGGCAAAATCGAGGAAGAAGGCAACCCGGAGCAACTGTTCAAGCACACCCGGAGTGAACGGCTCAAGCAGTTCCTTGCCGGCAACTTGAAGTAGCCCTTCGGGTAACCCCGTAAAGAGTGCGCCCGTTGGCCATCTGGCGGCGGGGGTCCGCTCAAACAGTGATGAGGTTCAAATGACGTTCTGGCTGCGTAATGTCCGCCCCTATGGCGGCGAAATCGAAGACATACAGATTATCGAGGGGCGTATCGGCGAGCGTCGGCTCGCCAATGACAATCCAGTCGCTGGCCCTGACCTTGACGGACAGGGTCAATTACTCGTTCCGTCACTGGTAGAAAGCCACATCCATCTGGACAAGACCCTGTGGGGACAGCCATGGCGGCCGCACAGCGCCGGCCCGACGCTTAAAGCGCGCATAGCCAATGAGCGGCAGATCCTGAGCGAACTCAAGTCGCCCATTGCAGAGCGCGCGGGTGCTCTGCTGGAGCAATGCATCGCTCGCGGCTCGCTGATGTTGCGCTGTCATGTAGACGCCGATCCCGAGTTGGGTATCGAGCATGTGCAAGCCATGCTGGAGCTGCGCGAACGCTACGCCGACCTGGTGGATATCGAGTTCGTCACCTTCCCTCAGGTTGGCCTGGTCAACCGCCCCGGTGTTGAGGCATTGATGCGAGAAGCCTTGACGCTGGGGGTCGAGGTAGTAGGGGGGCTGGATCCTTGCGGTATAGACAATGATCCCATCGCGCACCTGTCGATCCTGTTCGAGCTTGCGGACGAGTTTGATCGCGGTATCGATATCCATCTGCATGACGGTGGGGAGCTGGGGCTTTGGCAGATTGCCCGCATCATTGATTTCACAGAGCGTTATCAGCGGCAGGGGCGAGTCATGATCAGCCATGCCTTTTGCCTGGGCATGAAAGACTGGGCTCAAGTGCTGCCGTTGGCTGAACGATTGGCGGCCAATCGCATTTCCCTCATGACCACGGCACCATCTGATATTGCCATCCCGCCCTTTGCCGAACTGCTCTCGGCGGGGGTAAACGTCTGCCTCGGTTCAGATGGCATTCGCGACGCATGGACCCCAATGGGCAATGGCGACATGCTCGAACGCGCGATGTTGCTCGCCTTGCGCTGCGGCATGCGAACCGACCCTGAAATCTGCGCAGCCTTCGAAGCCGCTGCCGGCAATGGGGCCCGGGCACTTGGGCGAAGTGATCATGGGTTGGCGACAGGGCACACAGCCAACCTGTTGCTGTTGCCCGCAGAGACACTGAGTGAAGCCGTTGTGGCCCGACCGCTGGCGCGGACGGTGATCAGCCGCGGCATCGTCGTGGCGAAAAATGGCAGTCTGCTGCAGAGCCGCCTGTGACCCGAAACACTTTGCCCCCAGCCTCAATCGGATGCCCTGTATGACACATCGCGACGACGTGAACGCACATCTCAATAAAGTAGACCTGCTGATCGAGCACGGCGTGGTCATCACCGTGGACGACCAACGACGCGTCATCGAGGACGGCGCAGTGGCCGTGCTCGGCAACCGCATCGTAGCGGTGGGGCGCACGGATGAACTGCGGGCACGCTTCACCGCTGAAAAAATCATCGATGCGCGCAACAAGGCGGTGCTCCCGGGCTTGATCGACAGCCACGCCCATGCCGGCCACGCCATGCTGAAAACTATCGGCGGCGGGGAGGGCGATGCCTGGATGGAGGCGTGCCAGACCATTTACACCTCGGCTTCCGGAGCCGGGTTCTGGGAGGTCGAGGCCAGGTTATCGGCGCTGGAGCGGCTGAAATGCGGCACCACCACCGGCGTGTCGCTACTGGGCGGAGGCGATTCGATCATGCGGGTCGACGACCCGGTCTACGCGCAACGCCACGCGCGGGCCATTGCCGAAATCGGTACCCGCTCGGTGGTGGCCGTCGGGCCGTCGCGGCCGCCAGCGCCGCGCACCTACCTGGACTGGTCGACCGAACCACCCACTCGGCGTGACGTCAATTTCGAGACCATGTTCGAGGTCTGCGAAGAAATCGCCAGGAGCTGCGACGGTATGGGGGATGGCCGGGTACGCATTGCCATTACGTTGCCGGTGTACGCGCCACAATACGAGCCAGACCATCGGGAGCTGGCACCTCTGTTCCGCCAGCAGGCACAGGATTACCTGGCCCTGGCCCGCCGCCATGGCCTCACGTTCACCCAGGATGGCCATCGCGCCGGTACTCTGGCCCTGGCCCACCGCGAACTGGGTCTGCTCGGCCCGACATCCTTCATGTCCCACTGCATTGACCTGACCGAGGAAGACATCGCCCTGTGCCGCGAGACACAGACCAAAATCGTGCACAACCCGAGCGCCATCATGTCGATCCTGGGTCGCTGCCCGGTACCGGAACTGATCGAGGCGAATGTCACCGTCGCCCTCGGCTCCGACGGCGCCGCCCCGGACCGCGGTTACGACATGTTCCGCCACATGTTCCAGTGCATGCACTACCACCGCCGCCATTTCCGCGACCCGGACATCCTGCCGCAGGGCAAAGTGCTGGAAATGGTCACTATCGACGCCGCCAGGGCGCTGTCGATGGAACACGAGATCGGCTCGCTGGAAGTCGGCAAGAAAGCCGACATCATACTGATCGACCTGTTCAAACCGCACCTGATGCCGATGAACATGCCGGTCCACCGTATCACTTGCTTCGCCAACGGCGCGGACGTGTGCACCACCATCGTCGATGGCAGGATCCTGATGGAAGACTACGTCGTACATGTCGTCGACGAGGCTGCTGTGCTGGCCGGGGTGCAAGAGGAGTCGGAACGCATGCTGGATCGTAGTGGCTTGCGCCACCTGACAGAGGAATCGAAAAACCTCTGGCGGACGGCGCGGTATCACGCGGCAGGTTGAGTAACGCGGCTGCAGCTGCCGGCACAGCCTCAGGGCAAGCAGCCCCAGCCAAAAGCGGTGGGTGAAACAGGGCGCTACTACCTCCATAAATGGGGCATTTCACCCACCCAACCGGGCGTTGACCACCTGATTTGAGGAATATTCCCCGCCTCACCTTCGTCCCGCCTGAAACACTCGGAAACATCTTGTTAGTGGATTTGAACTTTTTCCTCGCCCTGTTGAAATGGCTCATTAGTTGCAGCCCCCAGGTACCCGCAACAACTGTTGTCCCGCACATCATGGCGACGACGGGGCTTGCCGGGGTCGGCATGACGCGAGGGCTGAGAAATGAAACACGCGACACCGCCAGGCAGCTCCATCGCCTCTAATGAGGAGCTTCTCATGAGTTCCATGATCAGGATTGGCATCGTTGATGATCACCCGCTGTTAAGGGATGGGGTCACAATGGCGCTGAAGAAAATAGCTGACTTTCAGGTGGTCGAGCAGGGTGGGTCTGCCGATGATGCCTTGGAAATTGCCGCTCGTTTTGCGCCGAATGTGTTGCTGATGGATGTAAATATGCCGGGCGACAGCTTTGCTGCCGTGCGAGCGATCTCGGCTTCTTCGCCGGCAGTCAAGGTTTTGATGCTGACGGTATCCGAGTCCATCGAGGACGCCTATTCCGCCCTCGAAGCGGGCGCGCAGGGATATGCGCTGAAAGGCATAAGCGGTCGTGAGCTTGTACAGATCATCAGAAACGTTGCCGCTGGTGAAACCTTCATTACACCCAAACTTGCCAGCAAGTTGTTAAGCAATTTCAGAAAGCACGCGGGTGACAAGCAAAAGGTCGAGCTGACCCATCGCGAAGAACAGGTTATCCGGGAAGTATCGAAGGGCCTGACCAACCGCGAGGTTGCCATCAAGCTCGAGCTCTGCGAGAAGACCATCAAGCACTACATGACAAATGTCATGTACAAGCTGCGCGTTCGTAACCGGACGCAGGCAGTCGCAGCAGTGAGACGGCATTGGGAGAGTGACCATATACCTGGCTTGTGTGGTGCTCTTCAACGCCGCGACTTGAATGACAACGGTTAGCCAGATAACGAGTCATCAGCGCTGGCGGTGACTTGAGTGCACCGATCATTTTGGCACGGGTGATCAGATTCTGAACTGCGCCCTGGCTTTGGTTCCGGCGTGGGGCGCCGATTCAATGGTGAATATTCCGCCGAGGGATTCGACGCGATAGCGCATGCCGACAAGGCCCAGATGAGTTCTGCCTCGACCCGGCACACTCGGTTTCTCGGTTGAAATACCCAATCCCGCATCCTCGACTTGCACTTCCAGCAGCCCTTCGGAGTGCGAGGCGCTGAGTTTTTGGCCTTTTCCTCCGGCGTGAATATAGGCGTTGTTCAATGCTTCCTGGGCGAAGCGGTAAATACAGATTTTATGCGCTATCGGTACGTCGTCTGGAAGGGTATCAAGTTGCAGGTCGACTCGCGTCTCGGTTCGCTCTTCGTGCCGCTGAACAAGCAATACCAGCGCATCGTGCAGGGTCAGGTCATTGACTTCGGGAACCGCCAGGCCAAGTGATATCTCCCGCACTTCGTTTAAAGCATCCTCGCCGGCACGCCTGATCATTTCGAGGGCTTCCCCATCTGAGGTGCCTGCCGAATCCTCGAGTTCTTCAAGGCGAAGGAGAATAAGTGACAACAGCTGGGCAGGACCGTCATGAAGATCGGCCCCGATCCGGCGAAGGGTGAGTTCATTGATTCTGGAGAACTCGCGATTGGCTGTAGTAACTTTTTGCTGAAGGGCGGCATTATTCGAGTGCAACCTGGCTTGCTCATCCATTCGCCATTCAAGTGCTGTTTCCTGCTGTTTTATTATCTTGTCGCCACGCCGAACGATAAAAAACAATAGCAAAATCATTGCCATCGTTGCTGTACCAACAATTGCCCATACTTCCTTGCGAACATTATTGATTTCGCGCTGTAACGCTTCCGCGGTTTCGTAGAACTCACCAACCGCAACAATCTTTCCAGTACCCGCTTCGCGCAGTGGAGCAAAAATTTCATAGAACGGAATATTCAGGCTTCGCTCAAAGGCATCCTCGGTATCATCATCAAGATCTTCGTTCAGTTCTGTATAGATCTTGCCCGCCAGCGCCTGTGAGATCTCCTCTGTCGGAAAACTTTTCTTGAACGTGGATTTGTCGGTGCTGTAGACAATCGTGCCGTCCGGGAGCCAGATCTTCACCGAGACAACATGTGTACTGAACGAGGTGCTGGAGAGCAGGTTATCAATGGTCTGGATAGTTTCATCGGGAAGTTCCCTGGCAGTGGTCAGTCCCTGGACGAAAGGTTCGAGAAAGTTCGCCATATAACGCGCCCCGGTCTCTGCCGCGGTTTGAACGGTTGCATCTTCGATACTCTGGCTTACAAGGTTTCCAACGAACGTCATGGTCAAGCCCAGAATTACTGTGGCGCAGATCACGAACTGGGTTGAGCGGCTTAAATGGCGCAATTTCGCAAGGGCGCCCTGTCTCCCGGGCACTCCACCACTGGACGTTTGGCCAACGTCTGATTGGACCAAGGTCTGATCCGATTCATTGACCAAGGTCTCAGAATTTGATTGGCCTTTCGTCTCTGTACACATCCGGATAGCACCTCAATACTCATTTTCAATGGAGTGTAGAGCTGGCGTTCGAGGATGAAGGCGGGAGGCGCGATGAATAGCTTAAAAAGATTCTCGATCAATCTGGATAATCACTATTTCCGGCAACAACAGCCGGGGGTTATTACCCATGGTGTGGTCTGCCATTCGCGCCTTGTACTGTCACCTTATGGCCATACAGACCAGGATGGACACGTCTGCACGCTTGGCAT
>Ga0207428_10005441_pt1 | contig 11876 bp, 11 predicted proteins | sample RhiMethybrSRZTD1_FD_187600 | JGI IMG/M metagenome (GOLD analysis project Ga0207428, IMG submission 187600) | Populus rhizosphere microbial communities from Tennessee, USA - Rhizosphere MetaG P. TD hybrid SRZTD1 (SPAdes) (version 3) | ecosystem: Host-associated > Plants > Roots > Rhizosphere >... | reverse complement strand
CGAAGGATTTGGATCGGGAGACTTTACTGGCTGGCATCGCTCAATTCCCGTCGAGTTACGCGCTGCGCCCCGATTACGACCCCGGTTCATTGTTCTGGTTGCTGGCGAAGGCCGATCAACTGGCGCGCCCCGGCGAATTACGCAAAGTAGCGCTCCACAACGCCGACGGCGAGATGGTCGGTTGGTACCTTTACGAATTGAGCGCGGACGGAATGGGCGAGGTTTTGCAGATTGTAGGGCGGAGGAAGTCGTTCGGCGAAGTGCTCGACCATCTCTTCTATCATGGATGGAAGAATGGAGCGATTGCGTTATCCGGACGACTCGATCCTAAATTCGCCCAGGAATTCTCGGACAAATATTGTTTCTTTAACTGTGGCGGCCCTTGGACGCTTACGCACTCCAGGAATCCGGAGATTTTACAGGCCATCTATCAAGGCGACATGTTTTTAACCCGGCTGGAAGGCGAATGGCTCATGCGGCGCAAAAACGAGTAACGATGAATTATGCGTCCCAGCCCTGAACTACTCGGCAAAATTCGCGTGGTAAGTCTTGATGAACTGCGGGTTCGCTTACGCCAGCGATTCGCCATATTGAGTGACCGCTTGCGGAGCGGCCGCGCGACTGAGATGAGCGACGACGAGCTTTTCCGCGAATTCAATCCGGTCCTGCGCGGCGGATGCGCGGCCGACGCGCTGCGCAACTGTCTGCGGGCGAAGAGCAGACGCTTCCTGCCCTCGCTCGAACAACGAAGAGAGATTGTCGAGGTGATGAACCATCGCTTCCCCGACGAACGCGACGCCATCATCAATATTGCGGAAGCCGCTCTTGCGGGAATGTTCTCCCTGCTCGGCCACATCGCCTTGAGTTTCGGCGATCCGCCCGATTCGCCGATTGACTGGCGCCTCGATCCGGTCTCATGCAAACGCGCCCCGCTCCTGCATTGGAGCAAGCTGCATCCGCTCGATCCGCTGGGCGGCGGCGATCCGAAAGTCGTCTGGGAATTGAACCGCCACGCCCATTTCGTCACGCTGGGCCAGGCGTATTGGCTGACTGGCGATGATCGTTTCGCCGCAGGGTTCGTCGACCAGGTCTCCGCCTGGATTGACGCCAATCCGGTGGGAATGGGCGTCAACTGGGCCTCCAGTCTGGAAGTCGCGTTCCGATCAATCGCGTGGCTGTGGGCGCTGGGCCTGTGCGTTGATTCCGGAGAGGTCACGCCCGAATTCTTCGCGCGGCTGCTGAAATCGCTGATCGCGCACGGGCTGCACATAGAGAGGTACCTCTCGTATTATTTCAGCCCCAACACGCACCTGACCGGCGAGGCTCTGGGATTGTTCTACCTGAGCCTGGCGCTGCCGGAGCTGAACCGGGCCGAAGGGTGGCGCAATCTGGGGCTGCAGATATTGCTCGACCAGGCGACGAAACAGGTGCGCGCGGACGGCGTCTATTTCGAGCAATCGTCTTATTACCACCGTTACACGACGGACATCTATACGCATCTCTTCGCGCTGGCGCGGGCCGACGGCGGCATGATTCATCGCGAGGCGGAGGCCATGATCCAGCGGAAACTCGAAGCGATGCTCGATCACTTGATGTGGATCACGCGTCCCGACGGGTCGTCGCCGCTCGTCGGCGACGACGACGGAGGGCGACTGATCAGATTCTCCGCCCGGGCGGCCAATGATTTCCGCGACACGCTGGCCATCGGCGCGGCCGTCCTCGAACGCGGTGATTGGAAACATGTCGCGGGGGCGGCGCCGGCGGAGATGCTGTGGATGATCGGCCCTGAAGGTGTCGAAGGCTACGATCGGCTGAGGGCCGAAACGCCGCGCGAGATTTCCAAGGGATTCAAGTCAGGCGGCTATTTCGTCATGCGCGACGGATGGCGCCGCAATTCGAGTTTTGTATTGATTGATTGCGGGCCTCACGGCGCCGAGATAGGCGGCGGGCACGCGCATTCGGACGCGCTCTCGATCGAATTCGCGTCGGGCGGCGTGACCTGGCTGGTTGATCCCGGCACGTTCGTTTACGCCGCAGACCCGAAGACGCGCGACGAATTCCGTTCAACCGCCGCGCACAACACCGTCATGGTTGATGACCAACCGCAATCCGCCACTTCGACGCCGTTCTCGTGGCGCACGGCCGCGAAATGCCGGTTGCATGAATTCGTCGAACGCAACGGCGCGGTCTTCTTTCAAGGCTCGCATGACGGTTACGAACGGCTCCGCGACCCAGTGACGCATACCCGATCGGCGCTCTACCTCAAACCCGACCTGGCTGCCGACCTGCCAGGACGCCTGATCGTACGCGATCAATTCACCGCTAAAAAACGTCACCGCTACGCCATTCGCTATCACTTCGCGCCCGGTTGCGAAGCCACGGTAGTCACGGGCGGCGACGGACCTCGCGTCGAGGCGCGCCACACCACCGGAGCCACTCTGACCATCAGAGTCATCTGCGAGTCGGAGCTGCAATCCGAGATCGCCGCCAGCGTAACCAGAGGCCGGGTCTCGACTTGTTACGCGCAATACGTCCCGGCGCCAGTAGCCGTATTCGAAGCCGAAGGCATGGGGACACAGGAGTTTCTGACTCTGATCTTCCCAGGCGCGTTTGATCGAATCATGTGGATGGAAACACAAATCCTTTCAGTATTTCCATGCGACGATTGAACGTTCTCTTAGTCGATGATGACGCCGATGCGCGCGCGCTGTATGGTTATATGTTGGCGCTGGCGGGCTACAAAGTGAAGGCCGTAAGCAACGGTCTCGAAGCATTCGCGGAAATACAGGTAAATCGCCCTGACGTGATCGTAACCGACATCACAATGCCGGTCCTAAGCGGTTTGGATTTGATCATTGCCGTTAGATCGGATTACGAGCTTGCGGACTTGCCGGTCGTGGCGATCACGTCTTTCGGAGAAAGTCTTCGGGAAGAGGCGCGGGCGGCGGGGGCGACCGATTCGATAGACAAGCCGACCGAACTGGCAAGAATGCGTGAGGTGATTGACGCCGCCGTTCTGGGACTATCCGACTAAGGTTTTCTTGCGAAGACGTAGGCGCGCCTGGTTTGTACCTCTATGTCAGGATACGGGTCTCTTTCTATTACTTCCTCCAGCTCAAAGCCCGCCGCGCCGAGATAGCCTTTCATCTCTTCTGTCTCGAAGAAGTGGAAGTCCAGAGACACCTCCTCGCCCAACCACTCATCCAGGTGAAGAGTTTTCTGCCCAATATGAAACGTGAGCAGAAGCGCTCCTCTCGAACGCAACACTCGCTTCATCTCGCGCAGAACCTCGACCACTGAGGGGCGAGGGATATGGATGATGGAGTAAAAGGCCGCTATCCCTCCATAAGTGTTATCTTCGACCTCACTCAGAGCGCGCATGTCGCCTTGTTGAAAAGGAATCTCCGGGTTCAATCGCCGCGCCTGTCTCACCATCTCCGCCGACAGATCGATGCCGCACGCCTGCGCCCCGCGGCCGTGCAAATAACCGGCGATCTGTCCGGGACCACACCCCAGGTCACAGAACAATCCCGACCCGGCGGCCTTTTCGGCAAGCCAGTCAAGCATCTTCCGGTCGAAAGGCTTTTTATCCATCTCATCACGAAACCGCCCGGCGTACTCTTGCGCTACCCGGTCGTAACTGCTCTGCAAAACTGTTTGCGTCTGTTCAACCGCCGCGGGCAGGTCCTTGGCCATCGTGAAGAGTGGCGTCCCGAACAAATCATCAGGCTTCTCGTCGCCGCGACTGAAACCATAGCTCTCGTAGAGCCCTATCGCGCTCTTGAGAAAAGGAGTGGTGCTGAGAAACAGGCGTTCGAATCCGTTCCGGATGGCGTACTCCTCGGCGCGGTCTAAAAGTCGGCGCCCGATTCCATCGCTTCTCGCCGCGGGATCGACCGCCATCCCGCGTAGGTAGAGCGCCTTGCCTCTAGCGACGGCCGATAGTGTCCCGACAACGGCGTCATTTCGCAGGGCCACCCAGACCGGTCCTTCGTTGATGCGGTCTCGAATCCGATCAGGCGTAGAAATGGTGGCCGCGAACGCTTCAGGGGTATAGGAAGATTCGTACTCCGCAAATGATCGAGCCAGGATCGATGCGATCGCGAATGCCTCATCGGATGCGGCCACTCGGATATGCGCCTCCGGCTGCGCTTCAATTGGCGCCCGATTACCTCCCATACAATTCAGTCTTCAGTTTGTCCCGGTTTTCTTGTCTGGGTCATCGGCCGGGTTCACCCAGAAGGTCTTGAATGGCCCAACGCCGTGAAGTTGAATGACGGTCTCACCTTCGGCCCAGACGAAGTGTCGCATCTCTTTCGGCATCAGCGAATATGATCCGGCGGGCAGCGCGGCGCCCGCCGCGCGGTCAGTTTTCTCTCCCATCCCGACGTGGAGGGTTCCTGTCATCACAGTGAGATGCTCGTCAACCGGATGCCAGTGCGGCGGCACTCTCAGGCCGTCTCGGAGTTTCAGCCGGATGACGAACGGAACGCCCTCTTTCGCAGGGTCTCCCGATAAGACTGCGATCTCCAGCCCCGGCGAGCGCGGTTTCCATTCGATCGCATCGGGCGTGACCTTTCTGCCATGCGCCTGGGCTTCAGCGGTCGCAGGCGAAGTTGTGGTCTGTTGTCGCAGAGCTATGGCATATGACGAATAGGTCAATGCCGGCAGAATGAGAGCGACTAGAACGGTGAGCGGCAGATATTTTTTCATGGTCCTGTTCCTCCAGCTGTTATCTATTCCTATTGAGCACTCTGGAAACTAAGTTTTTATGGTGTTTTTGGCCGCCATTTTCATCGTTTCAGGGCGTCTTCCGCCAAGACATGAATGGCTCCCTTGAAAAACTGTTTCCGGCGCCCGCGCACGATAGAAGGAATCAATAAATTCGCGAACAGATTTTGGGCAGACAACGGTTTCCCGAGGCGGAGTGGCAAAATCGCCGGGTGAAATGTCAGCGCTTTTCGATCCATCATCTCTTACCCCCCAGAGGCGCTCGCGGCCTATAACTCGACAGGTTGCGCCTCGTTCAAACGCTTCCGAATTCTTCTGGAATTTCCGCCGATCTCTTTTTGCCAGCGATTCGTCGCTGCGGTAACCTATCTCAAAATTGGCTCTTGCGTAAGGGCCAATACGCTGATTTTGTATGGCGCCAATTTTTTCAGAAAGGAATGGTGAATCGGAATGAGGGAACGCGCCTCCCGCCTGCCTTTTAGCGTGATTTCAATCAACCCTGCCGCCCAGGCTCCGCTCTACAGGCAGCTCTATGATGAGATGACTTTGATCCGGAACATATCCTTAGTTTGTAGGGATTCGTACAACTCCGCGCTAGTAAAATTTCCTGGCGGAGCGTCGATTAGAACCTGCGCCGTTCGACATACCGATGACTGAGCGGCGTCCGCCAAATTAAAGAAAGGTACGGAAGGTCAACGGGGCCATCAACTGGAAACTTTATGGCAGGATTTACGCAAACGCCCGTCGGGTAAAAGAGGGAAAAATATTAACAAGGAAAGAAGGAGCGACAGAAATGAGCAATGTCTCTGCGTCCACCAGCCAGGCGAAGGCGCCGCCCATACAACCTCTCTCACCTCCCAGCCGTTACGACCGGTCTATCACCGAGGGGCCGTTACGTCTAGCGGTTTGGAATCTCGCCTGGCCCGCCATGCTTACCAACATCATTGGCGGGCTGCAGGGCATCGTCGATCACACGCTCGTCGGCCATCTGGTCGGGTACACAGGCAACGCCGCGATAGGAGTGGCGTGGCAGATTTTCATCGTCATCGTGGTTTTCATCAATTCGCTGTTCACGGGCATGAGCGTGCTGGTCGCCCGCTTCGCCGGAGCCGGCGACGAAGAGAAGGTCAACCGCACGGTCTATCAGGCGTTTCTGACGGCGGTCGCCCTCTCGCTCCTGGTGATGGCGCCACTGGGGTACCTCCTCTCGCCATCGCTGCTCGATCTGGTGAACGCGGCGCCAGAAGTGAAGGCGTCGGCGCTTCCGTTCCTCCGCATCATGTTCCTGTTCAGCAGCGGAATGCTCATTTTCTACATGCTAGGTGGCGCGCTGCGCTCGGCGGGCGACGCGCGGACGCCGATGGTCCTCGGCGTCGCCATTACTGCGTTGAATCTTATACTGAACGTCATCCTGATTCGCGGGCTGGGGCCGATCCCCGCGTTCGGCGCCGCAGGTTCGGCGATGGGAACGGTGATCGCGTCCGGTCTGGTCGCGGTGTACGCGATAGTCAAACTCTGGCGCGGCGGTTTGGTCGTGTCATTCCCTCGGGGAGGCGGCCTGAGGCCGGATTGGGGCGTCATCCGCTCGCTATTCCGGTTCGGCCTGCCCTCGGGAATCCAGGGGATCGCGATGAACGTCGGCGGCGCGCTCATGCTAGCCTTCATAGGCTCGGTGGCGCAGAGCGCGGCGGCGCAGGCCGCGTATGCAGTGTCGTATTCTCAGCTCTTCTCGCTCATCACGTGGACTTCGCTCGGACTGATGGGCGCGACAGCCGCGGTGGCGGGCCAGAACCTGGGCGCAGGCAAGCTGGATCGCGCCGAACAGGCGGCGCATGTCGCGGCGCGTATAGGGCTCGCCGGAGCCGCCTTCATAGGGATGTTCTTTCTCTTCTTCCCGAAGCAGTTGCTCGCCGTCTTCGGAATGGACGATCCGGTTGTCGTCGAAATCGGGACGCAACTCCTGCGGACGCTCAGCGTATCCGGTCTCTTTATCACCGTCGCTTTGGCTTATACGGGAGGTTTACAGGGGACTGGCGACACCAGGAGTCCGCTCTACATTTCGATCGTCTCACAGATCATCGTGCCGCTGGGCATCTGCTTCGTCATTCGGCAGACCGGCGCGCTGGAGCCGCTCGATATCTGGATCGCCATTCTCGTAGGGCATGCGATCCGCTGCGCTTTGAGCGCGCTGCGGTTTAAGCAGGGGAAGTGGCGCTGCATTGCAGTGGATATCGAAAAATGATCACCTGTTACCTCGGGCGTGATCGATCAGGCGGTTCAAAGGCCATGAATCTGGGGCTACCGCGAGAAAAACATATGCGCCATGTCCCGTTGCCGCAGGAACATTAACGACCGACATGTCTCTGTTAATGGAAACGTTCATCGTCCGTTTAATTCATAATAGACGCTGATGTAGAAGGCTACAACTTACAAAGCAAAACCACAGACGAAAGGAAATCAAGCAAACTATGCGCAGGAAACGAACTACCCTTTTCGCGTTGGTCCTATTGTTCGTCGCAACGGGCGCCGCGCGCGCAGATAATGTTGACGACTACGTGAAAGCCGAGATGAAGAGGCAGCATATTCCCGGCGTCTCCGTCGCTGTCATAAAGGACGGGAAGGTTATCAAGGCCGAAGGGTACGGCCTGGCGAATGTTGAACTCAATGTTCCTGCCAGACCGGAAACCGTCTACAAAATCGGCTCCGTCAGCAAGCAATTTATCGCCGCAGGCGTCTTGCTCCTGGTTCAGGACGGCAAGTTGAGCCTCGATGACAAAATCAGCAAATTTCTTGAAGGAACGCCCGACACGTGGAGAGAGATTACTGTCCGACACCTGCTGACCCACACATCGGGAATCGTCCGTGAGGCTCCCGGTTTCGACCCGCTCAAAATCCAGGATGACGCGGACGTAATTAAGACTGCCTACCATTTGCCGCTGCGTTTCGCGCCGGGCGAGAAGTGGGAGTATTGCAACGTCGGTTACTTTTCACTGGCTGAGATCATTCGCAAAGTTTCCGGCAAGCCCTGGAGCGATTACTTGAGCGAACGCCTGTTTATGCCGCTCGAAATGAACGCCACCCGCGCCACCACCATGACCGAGATCATTCAAAACCGCGCCAACGGCTATGTCTGGAGAAATGGCAAACTGGATAATGCCGACATCTACTTCGCCTTGCGACCAAGTGGGGCGTTTCTATCCACCGTACTTGATCTGGCAAAGTGGGATGCCGCGCTCTACACTGACAAGGTTCTCAAGCAATCTACCCTCAGCCAGGCGTGGGCGCCGGTCAAATTGAACAACGACGCAACTCACCCTTACGGCTTCGGCTGGGAACTAAGCAGCGTGGGAGGCCACAAGATGACGCATCACGGCGGTTCGCTTCCGGGTTTTCGCGCCCAATTCGCGCGATTCATGGACGATAAATTATCAGTCGTTGTTTTGACAAATGGCGATAACGCAGATCCGAATTTAATTGCTATCGGCGTCGCGACGCTTTACATACCGGGTTTAATTCCAGAGCGTAAGCTTGCAAAGATAGACCCCAAAGTCTTTGATGCGTACACAGGGCAATATCAACTTAATCCGTCGGTGGTCTTCACAATCGCCCGCGAAGGCGACAAGTTGCAGTTGCAACAAGGGTCGAACCCGGAAAAACGAGACCTGTTGCCGGAAAGCGAAATCAACTTTTTTACGAATGAGGATCGGCGCCTGACCTTTAGCTTCGTCAAAGACGAAAACGGGCAAGTCGCCTATCTGACGGTTCAACGGGAAGGACGGGAAATAGGGAGGGCGAAGAAAATTAAGTAATCCCACCTCATGATTTACAAGAGGTGCGAGCTGGTATTGCCCGAGCGCGGCTTATCATCAGAAGAAAAATTCAAAAGAGGGACTGCTGCCTGGGCTTGTCGTCGAAGACGGAGCGCCCGCCGAGCGAGGGAGATATCACTTCTTCGTGGGCGATGACCGCGTCGAGGTCGGCTTCAGGTTCTAGGTGGGTTTCGGCCGCGCGGACGAAGCTTTCAAGGCGGCGGAAGCCGTCGAGTTTGTCTTTGTCGCCGACCTTTGCGGCATCGAGCGCGAGGGGGGAATTTCCGCATTGGCGAGACGTGGCCACGGGCGGGCAAAGCCATCGGCGCACTGCGCTCAGAACTGAACGTCGGCCAGAGCCGTGCCGATCCGCAGGTGGCGGACGTAGTCGTGCAGGCTCGTGCCGGTCGCCCCGTAGATGCCCCACTTGGGATCGACGGAGCTGCCGTCGAAAGTCTTCCCGGTGTAGGACGTTGAGCCGTTGCTCAGCGTCTGCTGGGCGTCGTTGAACCACAACGACACCGAGCCGCCGCTCGTGGAATCGGACACGCGGATGCGGAGATAAACTTTATACCAGGTGTTGGCTGAGATGGACCGCGACCAGAGTGTGACATCGCCGCCCCCGGGCGGAAAATAATGCAATTGCAACTGGCCGCCGACCATTTTCATCACGAGCGGAAAGTTTTGTACCATTGGCGAGCCGTAGGCCTTCCATTGGAAAATCGCGTTGTTGTTGACAGTGCTGCTGAGCTTGAACCCCCAGCCAAGATAATACTGGCTGCCTGTCGCGGCCTGGAATCCCGACGCGGCGTGGCATTCGCTGCGCCGGTCGTCATTGTCCTTGTAGAAGTCCCAGATCATGCCGTAGGTCGCGTCATTGATGGCGCGAATGTAAGAGCCGTTTGGACTCGGGTTGCTGGTGTAGTCGCCGCCGGCGTTCTGGATGTTGATGGTCTTGAACACGCCAAGGCCAAGGCTGGCGGAGCCGTTCCAGAGCAGGCTGGCGCGGGCCGGACCGGTGAGCGTGTCGACGAGCAGCGCGGCGGCAATGATCAGAAAGATGCCCCTCAAGGCAAACAACATCTTCTTTATTTTCATTTTTTTTCTCCTTGGTGGCTCACAAGTTGACTAGGAGCGTGTTTATTGCTCGCGACATAGATAGGTTACCCCGAGCATTGGAACGCCGAACCAGTACCGCGAGCGGTATTGGTTCGGTCGCACAATAGATCCGCACGACAGAGATTTAGAAGGCAGCGCACAGAAGTGAATCTGTATCAATCGTGATGCTGCTGTCGAATTCAGAAAATGTGTCTTTTGTCTCTTAGCTCCGGAGGAGCCTGATGTTTATAGAAATTACCAGGAGGTTGTCCCAAGCTCCGGAGGAGCGATATATGCCATATGTCGCTCCTCCGGAGCTTGGAGAACTATTGCGCAACGTGTTCTATAAACATTCCGCGCCTCTGGCGCTCCAGAATCTGGGAATTCGCCAGCATTATCAGTCGTGCGGCAGACCAGGATTCGGATTTGAGTTCTTCTCATACACTCTGAAGTCCGTTATCCAGATTGACTCATTTTTTAACAACGGACTCTGGCCAACGGGATCCTGATTCAGCCTTCCACCGGCAAGGCTGCGGTAGATACCGAATTTGCTCCGTATGTATGAACTCCCGATCCGCCACATATCAATGTTTTCGTCTTTAAAATCTACCAGGACCTTCCCGTCACTTATGCGAGTGATTTTAACGGAGTAAAAACCGTCATGCGTATAATGGACTTCCTCACGAACTTGCACCCATTCATCCTCAAAATCAGACAATGGTATATTGTCCACGATCGTTCCTTTGTCTGTGTTCGCTCCGTCAACAGAATGGATAACCTGAATTCTTTTGTTCAATCCAGAGCTATTAGCCCGGGGAGTAATCGTTATCACCGGAGCGCCGTTATTCGGGCCGTCCTGAGCTTTGATCTGATGAATATGACAAAAGTTGGACGTGGGTTGGAAACCTCTCGGCAGTTTGAATTTCCATTCTAATATCTGCCATTCATCCCAATTTCCCTGGACTTTAGCCCATGTTGAATTGTTGGTTATCGATTTCATCTCATTCCGCTGACGGTCTACAGTGCCGGAACTGCAACGGTCTCCGTCTATTACCGGATCGATGTGGATATCAAAACGAAAAACATGCCTATTGAAATAAGGGTCAAGGTCAACAGCCCCGTGAACGCCGTCGATGTGCCCTCCGAAACCTCCAGTGCAATTGGGCTCTTCTGTGTAATCGAACCCGAAGAGTCTCATGTAGGTATTGATGTCACTGTACAGTTTACCCTCAAGGGATGCGTCCGCTTCCATGGCGGAAGTGCGCGTATAGCCCTTGCAACCTGGACCCAGCAGAGCTTTTCTAACGCAAGAAGTTCCGCTTTTTAGCCAGCCTATGGTGTCTATCGGAGGATAAATGCCATCCAAAGTGAACTCAATTACATAAATATCGGCGGCGGGAAGGTTATCGAATTTCACGAAATTCGCAGAGGCGACGTCGCAACCCGTGTTACCTTCCGAAGCCTCGATTTGATCTAGCCATTTAACTCCATTGACAGCCGCGTACACGATGTCGGTTATTTTGGGACTCTGGTCCCCGCAATTAGCGAAATCAACGATAAAATGACCAAGGTCCTTCGTACGATTTGTGGTTTTGGTAATGGTGTACCTCCACGTAGTGCTATTACCTGCTTGTGAAAACTGAAGACCAACATCGTAGCTGCCAGGATCTTGTATTCGCTGAGCTGCTGTTGCATCTGCAATCTGGCTTTCGCGCTTAGCGGCAAGGGGAGCCACTGCCAAAAGAAGAAGGGAAAATAGGATCGTCTGGGAAGTTTTCATGCGATGACCTCCAAATTGTCAGCGGCGTATCCATCGTGCGACGCATCTGTCCTGCTGTCGTCTAGAAAGCCTGACGTACGCTCATCGATGGCGCGCCCGACTGCCTTGAGCCGGAATTCCTGATTCGACGCCCAAACTCGGCGTCGTCCTGGAGCCTGTACACAGCGCTTAGGCGAAAATTCTCAACAGGGAGCTCTTTTTTCGGATCTGAATCGCTCGAAATTGCACTGCTCGTGAACAGTTTTATGTTACCGATAACGGCAGTGTATAAACGTTATCGGTAACGATGTCAAGCGCGGAACAGCGATTTCTGGTTGGGCTACACTTGAGAGTTTAGATCGGATTGCAAATCAATGTACGGCGTACTGAAATGCGAGTACGGATCGGTACCGCGGGCGGTAGCGAACGTGGCTCAGAGCAAAGAACGCTCGCTACCGCCCGCGGTACCGATCCGGAGA
>Ga0207428_10005438_pt1 | contig 11878 bp, 12 predicted proteins | sample RhiMethybrSRZTD1_FD_187600 | JGI IMG/M metagenome (GOLD analysis project Ga0207428, IMG submission 187600) | Populus rhizosphere microbial communities from Tennessee, USA - Rhizosphere MetaG P. TD hybrid SRZTD1 (SPAdes) (version 3) | ecosystem: Host-associated > Plants > Roots > Rhizosphere >... | reverse complement strand
GTCAGCGGTGGCGGTGGCGATTCTGGCGGGCGTGGCGCTGCTGGCGTGCTACGTACCCGCGCTGCGCGCAACGCGGGTCGACCCGCTCCATGCGCTGAGGTATGAGTAGGGGGTCGCGGGGGAGGTTCAGGGTTCTGGGTTCGGGGTTCTCGGTTCAGGTTCAGGGTTCCGAGAACCAACCCAGAACCCCGAACCCTGAACCCAGAACCCTTTGGGTCATGCCTCCGCCGTCTTCTTCTTCTTGACGGCCCGCTTGCGCGTCGGCGTCTTGTGCGGCGCCGGCTCACTGGAGGCCTGCAGGACGACGAGCCTCGTGGCAAAGACCTTACGACCGCCCTCGTCGAAGTCGATCACCGTGTGGTGCTCGTTGACTTCGACGAGTGTACCTGCCCCGTAGGTAGGTTGACTGACGCGATCGCCTTTCGACCAGTTTTTCATCGGTATCCCATGCCGCGCGCGCTACCAGCGCGGCTCGCGCCGTCCGCCGCCGCCGCCGCCACCGCGGTTGCCGCCAAAGCCGCCGCCGCCGCCGCCGAATCCGCCTTCAGGCTTGGGGCGCGCTTCGTTGACCGTGAGGGCGCGGCCGCCCATCTGAAACTGGTTCAGCTCGCTCGCCGCCTTCTGCGCCTCCTCGTCGGTCGACATCTCGACGAAGGCAAACCCGCGCGCGCGGCCGGTCGCCGCGTCGCGCATCACGCGCACCGATTCAACCGTGCCCGCCCGGCTGAACAACTCCTGCAGCTCCGCCTCTCCGGTGGTGTAAGGGAGATTCCCGACGTAAAGCCTTCGACCCATCATTCACTCCTCGTTCGAACCAGGCCGCCACCGCGCGTGTCGCGATGAAAGGGTACCGAACACGGTGGCTGCTGCACGTCGGCTGCTCGAAAACTCACAGGGAGGGAGCGAGTCGGACTTGAGGCTCGATCGACTCTCGGCGCGGGCGAAGCAGGCGGGGCTGACCACCAAGGGCGGGTAGCATATCAACGCGCCGCGATCAGAAGCAAGTGCGGCCAGCCCCTATAATCCCGAAATGGCGCTGATGCTCGGAAGTGACCGGCTGCTGACCTCGAACCGTCTGGAGGGCCGCCGGGTCGGGGTCGTCTGCAACCCGGCATCGGTCGACGCCGGCCTCCACCATATTGCCGACCGCCTCGCGACGCTGCCCGGCGCGCGCCTCGCCGCGATTTTCGGGCCGCAGCACGGCTTCCGCTCCGACGTCCAGGACAACATGATCGAGACCGCCCACGGCCACGACGAGGTGCGCCGGGTGCCGGTCTATTCGCTCTACAGCGAGACGCGCGAGCCGACGCCGGAGATGCTGCGCGACCTCGACGTGCTGGTCATCGACCTGCAGGACGTCGGCGTCCGCATCTACACCTACATCTACACGATGGCTAACTGCCTCAAGGCGGCGGCCCGGCAGGGCCTCGACGTGATCGTCTGCGACCGCCCGAACCCGATCGGCGGCACCCAGGTCGAGGGCATGATGCTTGAGCGGGGGTTCGAGTCGTTCGTCGGCATGTATCCGATCCCGATGCGCCACGGCATGACGATAGGCGAGCTGGCCAGGCTGTTCAACGAGGAGTTCGCGCTCGGCGCGACGCTCGAGGTCGTCGCCATGCAGGGGTGGCGGCGCGAGATGTACTTCGACGAGACCGGCCTCACCTGGATCATCTCGTCGCCGAACATCCCCACCTTCGAGACGACGACGGTCTATCCGGGCGGCGTGCTGTTCGAGGGCACGAACGTCTCCGAAGGGCGCGGCACGACCCGGCCCTTCGAGCTGCTCGGGGCGCCGTGGGTGGTCGCCGAGCGCCTGGCCGAGCGGATGAACCGGCTCGAGCTGCCGGGCGTGTTCTTCCGCGCGGTGCTGTTCGAGCCCACCTTTCACAAGCACGCCGGCAAAGGGTGCGGCGGCGTCCAGATCCACATGCTCGACCGCCGCACGTTCCGGCCCGTGGAAGCCGGCGTCGCGCTGATGGAGGGGTTCCGCGCCAGCGATCCCGGACAGTTCGGCTGGAAGCCGCCGCCGTACGAGTACGAGTTCGAGAAGATGCCGATCGACTGCCTGGCCGGGTCGAACACGCTGCGGCAGCAGCTGGAGGCCGGGGTCAGCGCCAGGGAGATCGCGCGCTCGTGGGATGCGCCACTCGCCGCCTTTAAGAAAGTCCGAGAGCGATTCCTGCTGTACTGATCGCGTGTAAGTTCGAAGTCTGAAGTACGAAGTGCGGGTTATCCGTGAGCCGGAGGTAAATCCTCCGTCCGGTCAACCCCCACTTCGTACTTCGAACTTCCTACTTACTGGCGGCTTTAACCCGCCGGGCCGCATCCCGCGCGACCAGAATCTGTTCGGCGTGGCCGTGGGCGTGGGAGGCGTAGATCTCCAGCCACTTCTCAGCGGTATACGCGCCGTGCTCGGTGTGCGTGCCGGCGGCGCGCGCCCAGTGCGCGTCGGTCATCCGTTGCAGAATCTCGCCGGTCGAGCGGCGCGCGGTCTTGAACGCGTCGAGCGACGCCTCGATCGGCCGATCGTAGAAGAGGCGCCTGGCGAACTCGTCCTGGTTGTAGCCGAAGATCTGCGGGTTGTCGGTCCCGACCAGCAGCCGCAGCCGGGTTGCCGCGGTCATCTCGCTGTCGGCCAGGTGATGCACCACCTCGCGCGCCGTCCACTTCCCCGGCGCCGGCCGCGTGTCGAGCTCCTCGTCGGTCGCCCCCACCAGCGCCTCGGAGACGACGCGGTAGCCATCGTTGTATTGCGCAATCAGCTCTTTTCGCTTTGCCGCATCCATCTCCAGCCCCCAGCTGCAGTTCCGACAGCCAGCCCCCAGTCCCAAGCCCTTAGCCCCTAGTCCTGGCAATCCCCGGCGCCGCAGACTCCTGCTCGCTCGCCGGCTCCAAGTGATGCGCAATCAGGTGATCGCGCAGATGTTGAAACGCGGCCACGGGCGTATCGGCGTAGTGCAGCAGCTTCAGATCCTTTTCCGCAATCGCGCCCCATTCCGCCATCGGCTTCAGGTCGAGCACCTGCTCCCAGTAGTCGCGGCCATAGAGCACGACGCCGATCTTCTTCGACAGCTTGTCGGTCTGGACCAGCGTGAGCACCTCGAACAGCTCGTCGAGCGTGCCGAAGCCGCCGGGAAAAATCACCAGCGCCTTCGACAGATAGGCGAACCAGAACTTGCGCATGAAGAAGTAGTGGAACTCGAAGTGCAGGCCCTCGGTGATGTAGGGGTTGGCGCCCTGCTCGAACGGCAGCCGGATGTTGAGGCCGATCGTCTTGCCGCCCGCCTCGCGGGCGCCGCGGTTGGCCGCTTCCATGATGCCGGGCCCGCCGCCGGAAGTGACGACGAAACGATGGTTCTCCGACTGCAGGCTGAGCGTCCAGGTGGTGAACAGGCGGGCGAGCTCGCGCGCATCCTCGTAGTAGCGCGCCCACTCGACCGCCTTGCGGCTGCGGCTCAACTCGAGCTGGTATTCTTTCTCCGCGCCGTGTTCGCCGCGCGCCCGCAGCGTCTGCAGCGCCCGCTCGGCGCGATCGCGGCTGTCGACCCGCGCCGATCCGAAGAACACGACGGTGTCCTGGATTTTCTGTTCCTTGAAGCGCCGCAGCGGCTCGAGGTATTCGGCCAGGATGCGGATCGGCCGCGCCTCCTCGCTCTCGAGGAAGTCGGGGTCCAGGTACGCAAGCGGCTGCTGCGACATAAAGGCCAATTTATCATCAGAATGCTATGATTCCGCCTCTTCCACCAGGAGGCGGCCGCCGCATGCACGTGACCATCAGGCTTTTGGGGACCCTCGCGCTCGCCGGATTGCTGACCTTTGGCGCCGACGCCCGGCAGACGCAGACGGCGCCGCCGCTGCACGCGAAGGCGTCGCGCCGGCTGATCATCAAGAACGCGATGGTGATCTACGGCAACGCCAAGCCGCCGTACGGCCCGATCGACATCGTCGTCCAGGACGGCCTGATCTCCTACATCGGCACCACCACCGAAACCGCGTCGACCATCCGCGGATCCGACGCGGTGATCGACGCCGCCGGCAAGTACGTGATGCCCGGCATCGTCAACGCGCACATGCACTGGCACGAAGAGCGGCAGCCGGGCATCGCGCAGCCGATTCAGTACGAGCGCAACCTGTATCTCGCCGCCGGCGTCACCACCGCGCGCGAGGTCGGCGGCGACTTCGACAAGTCGAAGCGCTGGCAGGCCGAGAGCAACGCGCACACGATCGTCTCGCCGCGCATCCTGGTCTACCCGTTCGTCAGCAAGGGCCGGACCGGCGCGCCGGCCGAGATTCGCGCCTGGATCCGCGACATCAAGCAGAAGGGCGCCGACGGCCTGAAGATCATCGGCATGGATCGCGATCAGCTCGAAGCGATCATGGACGAGGCGCACAAGCTGAACCTGCGCACCGCGACGCACATCGCCGTCGAGGAGACCACCGCGAAGGACTACGCCGAGCTCGGCGTCACCTCGATCGAGCACTTCTACGGCGTCGCCGACGCCGCCATCGAGGGCATCCAGAACTTCCCGCCCGAGACCAGCTACTCGAACGAAGTGCACCGCTTCGGCCGCGCCGGTGAGCTGTATGCGCAGGCGGATCCGGCCAGGCTGAGCAAGGTCCTCGACCTGATGGTCGAGAAGCACGTCGCCTGGGATCCCACCTTCTCGATCTACGAGGCGAGCCGCGACCTGACGCGGGCGCAGAACCAGCCGTGGTTCAAGGACTACCTGCATCCGTCGATGGAGGAGTACTTCAAGGGCTCGCTCGACAACCATGGCTCCTATTTCCTCGGCTGGACCTCGAGCCAGGAATCGAAGTGGCGGCAGCAGTACCGGATCTGGATGGACGCGGTGCGCGAGTTCGCGCGCAAGGGCGGCCTCGTCACCACCGGCGACGATGCCGGCTACATCTACTCGATGTACGGCTTCGGCATCTCGCGCGAGCTGGAGCTGCACGAAGAGGCCGGCTTCCATCCGCTCGAGGTGATCGAGCACGCAACCTGGAACGGCGCCAGGCTGCTCGGCATGGAGGAGCGCCTCGGCAAGATCCGCGAAGGGTTCATCGCCGACCTGCTGGTCGTCAACGGCAACCCGCTGGAGAACCTGAAGGTGCTCAACCCGTACGGCGCCGACGTGATGCTGCTGAACGGGCGGCCGGCGTCGAACTACGCGCCGCTCGGGGCGAACGATCGCGTGCAGAACGGACGCGGCGGCGGCATCGAGTGGACGATCAAGGACGGCATCCCCTATCACGTGCCGACGCTGATGCGCGAGGTCAAGGAGATGGTCACGCGCGCCCGCGCCCAGCGCGTCAATACTACCGCTGGTCAACCGTAAGATTGCCTGCGCCGGGCCTTGACGTCACGGCGGTGATTGCGGCGCCGGCGGGGCGCGTGATGCGGGCGTTTTTCGACGCCGACGCGTTGATGGCCTGGTGGCAGGTGTCGCGGTCGGTGACGACGCCGCGCCCGCTCGGACCCTACGTGATCGAATGGGCGCCGACCGATTTTCGCGACGAGGTGCTCGGCCGGCTCGGCGGCGTCTTCCGCGGCGTCGTGATGCAGTGCGATCCGGGGCGCGGGTTCTTCGTCGCCGACGCCTTCTGGCTGCCGCCGGACGGCGACCCGATCGGCCCGATGGCGCTCGAGGTGACGCTGAAAGCGGAAGGGGATGCGATGACGCGGGTTCGCGTCGTGCAGACCGGGTACGAGGACAGCGCGCGCTGGCGCCGCTATTACGAGGTGATCGGCTTCGGCTGGGAGCGTGCGCTCACGTCGCTGAAGTCGCTGCTCGAGAAATGAGGGGCCGACCAAGGTCGGCCCCTACGGGCGATCACTTCGACGCTTACGACGGCGGCGGAACCACCTTGCCGTCGGCGTCGACGAACGTGATGTCCTTGTAGCCGGCCAGCTGATCCTTCACCTTCGCCCAGTCGCCGACGATCGCGATCACCGAGTGCTCGGAGCCGAGCACCGTCGCCGCTCCGCTCTTCACCTGCGCCGGCGTGACCGCGGCGACCTTCGACCGGAAGGTCTCCGGGTAGTCTTTCGGCAGGCCGAAGACGTAGACGTTGTTCAGCGTCGCCGCCAGCCCGGTCTGAGTCGCCGTCTGGATCGGGAAGATCCCGCGCAGGTAGCTCTTCGCGCCCTGCAGCTCGGCGCCGTCGCTGCCTTCAGCGCGCAGCGTGTCGATCTCCTTGAAGACCTCGGCGAGCGTCGCCCCGGTGACCTCGTTGCGCACGTCGGCCGCGAAGCGGTAGAAGCCGGCGTCGGCGAATCCGGTGAGCACCGACTGCGGTGAGTAGGTGTACCCCTTCTCCTCGCGGATGTTGCGGACGATGCGCGAGTTGAAGGCGCCGCCGTAGATCGTGTTCACCAGCGTCAGCTCGAACCAGCGCGGATCGCTGCGCCTGACGGCGATGTTGCCGAGCGAGATCGACGACTGGACGCTGTTGGGCCGCTGCACGAACAACAGCTTGCGTCCGCTGAGCGCCGGCGGCGCGGTGAACGCCGGCGCCGGCACCTCCCCTTTCGTCCAGGCGCCGAACGCCTTCTCGGCGGCGGCAATCGCCGCGTCCGGCTCGATCGCGCCGACAATCAGCAGGAACGCGTTGTTCGGCCGGTAATGATCGCGGTGGAAGGCCACCAGCGTCGCCCGGTCCATGCGGCCCAGCGACGCCTCGGTCTCCGCAGTGCGCGCGTAGGGATGGCTGCCGAACAGGGCGGCGCGGAAGGTGCGGTTGGCGAGGAACTGCGGCGACGCCTTCTGCTGCTGAGCCTGCTGCAGGTGCTGCTCCTTCAGGATCGCCACTTCTTCTTCCGGAATGGTCGGGTTCATCGCCACGTCGGCGACCAGCTCGATGAGCTTCGGCGCGAACTCCGAGAGGCCGCGCGCGTTGATCGAGGTGAAGTCCTGCGACGCCGCCGCGGTCAGCGATCCGCCCATGGCGAACGCCTCGCGCCGGATCTGGCGGCTGTTCCGGGTTTTGGTCCCTTCCTGGACGAGGTCGGCGGTCAGCGACGCCAGGCCGGTCTGGTCCGCCGGGTCGCTCGAGTAGCCGGAGAGTACGGTCAAGGTGACCGAGACCTTCGGGATCGCCGCCTGTTTCGTCGCAATCACCCGCAGGCCGTTCGGCAGCGTCCGCTCGACCCGCGGCGCGAGCTGGAACGGCTTCTCGGGCCCCACCGAGGGCCTGGCTGGTGCAGTCTGCGCGTTGACGGTGGACGCGGCCAATGCAAACGCGATCGCGGAGAGGATGCGGGCTTTCATTGGCTGCCTCCCGTCGCCGGCCGGCGATCGATCGACGTGCGGTTCGACGGCACCAGGTACTTCTTCGCCGCCTGCTGCACCTCGGCGAGCGTCACCTTCTCGAGGTCGGACAGGATCGTATTGATCCGGTTCGGATCGTCGTCGTACAGCGCCAGCGCCGCGAGCAGGTCGGCGCGCCCGAATCCCGATCCGCTTTCCAGGCTGTCGAGGAAGGACGAGCGGAAGTTCACCTTCGCCTGCTTCAGCTCCTCTTCGGTGATGCCGTGCTCCTGCACGGCGCTGATCACCTTGTCGACCACCTTCAGGACCTCGGCGCCCTTCAGATCGGGCCGGTAGTCGACGCGGAACGTGTAGAGCATCGGTCCGTTGTAGTCGAAGTTGTTGCCGAGCAGGTTGAAGCCGCCCTGCACCTGCGAAGCAATCTTGGCCTCCTTGACCAGCGCCTGATACAGCTTCGCGCTCTCGTCGCTGACGAGCAGCGGATCGAGCAGCGACAGCGCGAAGAAGTCCCTGGTCATCCGCTCCGGCAGGTGGTAGCCGAAGGCGATCGCCGGCGTGCGCGCCAGCTTGTCGTCCTCGGTGAACGTCTTCTCCGCCGTCTGCGGCGGCTCCTTGATGTCGGGCCGCGCCGGCAGCGGGCGCGACGGGATGCCGCCGAAATGCTTCTCGGCCAGCCGCAGCACCTCGTCGGGCGTCGCATCGCCCGCCACCACCAGGACGGCGTTGTTCGGCGCGTAGTAAGTGTCGAAGAACTTCTTCACATCGTCGAGCGTCGCCGCCTGCAGGTCGGAGAGATCGCCGTAGAAGTTGTGCGCGTTGTACCAGTTGGTGTTCGCCTTCTGCGGCAGCCCGAGCCACTCGAACGCGCCGTACGGCTGGTTCAGCACGTTGACGCGCACCTCCTCGCTGACCACGTCCTGCTGGTTCTTCAGCGTCTCGGGCGTGATCTTGAGCGACCGCATCCGATCGGCCTCGAGCCACATCCCGAGCTCGAGCGCGTTGGACGGCATCACCTCGAAGTAGTTGGTGTGATCGAACCGGGTCGACCCGTTCAGCGTGCCGCCGTTCTCGTTGACGATGCGGACGTGCTCGAACTTGCCGACGTTCTGCGACCCCTGGAACATCATGTGCTCGAAGAGGTGGGCGAACCCGGTGCGGTTCTGCGGCTCGATCCGGAACCCGATGCGGTACATCACCTCGACCACGACGACCGGCGCCGCGTGGTTCTCGCTGATGACGACGCGCAGCCCGTTGGGGAGCTTCTTGTAAACGACCGGAACCGAGAAACCCTGTCCGGATACGGACGGTGGAGCGGCGGCAAGCGCCGCCAGGAACAAAGCAAAGGCGAACCGGCGCATCGCGCGTGACTTTACCATAAGCGTTTTAGACGAAGTTTCAGGCGTAAGGTTTGATGCCGCGCGCGGCAAACGCGCCGAGCAGGCGCCGGCGCAGCTCGTTGGCGACCTTGCCCTGATTGAGCGGCGGCGTCTTGAACTTGGTGCGGATGGTCACCGCGCCGTCGGCGAGCGACTCGATGCCCAGCACCTCGATCGGCGCCATCACCAGCGCGCTCCACTTCTCGTCGGCGGCCATCGACGCCCCCACCTCGCGGATCGTCCCAATCACGCGGTCGATGTTCTCGCTGTAGGCGACGCGGACGTCGACCACCGCGTAGGCGAAGTGCTTGCTCAGGTTGGCGAGCGCGGTAATCGTGCCGTTGGGGAACACCTGCACCGCGCCGTCGCCGTCGCGCAGCACGATCGTGCGCAGGTTGATCTGCTCGATCACCCCGGCGACGCCGTTGATCCGCGCCAGGTCGCCGATCCGCACCTGGTCCTCGAGGATCAGGAAGAAGCCGGAGATGACGTCGCGCACCAGGTTCTGGGCGCCGAAGCCGATCGCCAGCCCGGCGATGCCGGCGCCCGTGAGGATCGGCACGACATCGACCGCCAGCTCGCGCAGGAACATCAGGATGGCGATGAACGCCACCGAGACGGTCACCACGCTGGTCAGGATGCCGCCGAGCGTGGCGGCACGCCGCTGCCACTCGAGGTCGGCGTCGCCGTGGCGCCGCGCCAGCTTGAACTGCAGGTGCTCGATCGCCAGGTTGGCCGCGCGCACGACGATGAAGGCGCCGACGCCGATGATCACGAGGTTGACACCGTGGGTCAGCAGCCAGTGGCCGAGCAGCCGCGGATCCCAGCGCGGCTCCTCGACGCCCAGGCGGTTCAGCGCCAGCGAGATCACCGCCAGTGCCGCGCCGCCGTACGCGAGCAGCGTCAGCGCCCGAATCAGCTGCTTCGCGCGGGCGTGCACCGCCGCGCGGTTCTCGGTGCCGACGATGTCGAGCGCGTTCAGCGCCCGATGGACGATCGCGTGCAGCACCCGGACGATGACGGCGGCGCCGACGAAGACGAACACCGCCACGGCAATCGTCGAGTAGCGCAGCTCGGGCATCAGAGACGTTGAATCTTCAGGTAGTTCGCGTCGCTGCGGGTCAGATCGGAGCTGATGCTGACAAAGACCACCGCCGCGCCCGGCGTCACGAGCCCCCGTTCGACCAGCAGCCGGCCGACCCGCGCGCTCGCCTCGTCGAGGTTGTCGCCGATCTCGGCCCTGAGCGGCACCACGCCCCAGTGCAGCGTCAGGCGGCGCGCCGTGTTGGCCACCTGGGTGGCGGCAATGATCGGCGCCCTGGGCCGCAGCGCCGACAGGCGCCTGGCGGTGGTGCCGCCGCGCGTGATCGCGACAATCGCCTGCGCCTCGCCGCGGTTGCCCAGCGTCAGCGCCGCTTCGCACAGCGCCTGCGCGTGGTCGTTGTGCACGTTGTCGGACGCCCGGCGCTGGATCTCGATCGGCGGCGCGCTCGACTCCGCCTCACGGATGATCGACGCCAGCGTCAGCACCGTCCGCGCCGGGTGGGCGCCGGCGGCGGTCTCGCCGGCGAGCATGATCACGTCGACGCCGTCTTCGACGGCGTTGGCCGCGTCGTTGACCTCGGCGCGGGTCGGCCGCGCCTCCTTGGTCATCGATTCGAGCACCTGCGTCGCGACGATGACCGGGATGCCGAGCCGGCGGGCGCCGGCGGTGATCGCTTTCTGCGCGCGCGGCACCCGCTCGAGCGGCATCTCGAGGCCGAGGTCGCCGCGCGCGACCATCACCGCATCGCAGGACCGCATGATGTCGTCGAGGTGGTCCAGCGCCTGCGGCCGTTCGAGCTTGGCGATGAGCGGCACGCCCCCGGCCGATGCCGCCGTCATCAACCCTCGCGCCTGACGGAGGTCGTCGGCGCTCTGCACGAAGCTGACCGCGACCATGTCGACGCCGAGCGAAAGGCCGAACTTCAGATCGTCGACGTCCTTGGCGGTGATGGCCGACGCCGGCAGCGGCACGCCCGGCGCGTTGATCCCTTTGTGCTCGCCCAGCGCGCCGCCCTCGACGACGGTCGTCTCGATGGTCTGCCCGTCCGAGCCGTCGACGCGCAGTTCGACCAGGCCGTCGGCGAGCAGCAGCCGATCGCCGGGGCGGACGCTCCGTGCCAGGCCTTCGAAGGTCGTCGACAGCTTGTGCTGGTCGCCGACGAAATCGCCGGTCGCGACCATCAGCTTGTCGCTGGCTTTGACCGTGATCGGCTTGCCGCCGGCGAGCCGGCCGGTGCGGATCTTCGGGCCGGCCAGGTCCTGCAGGATCGCGACCTCGCAGCCGGCGCGCGTCGCCGCCGCGCGGATGCGCTCGAAGGTCGCGCCCTGCGACTGCTGGGTGCCGTGCGAGAAATTGAGCCGGAAGATGTCGGTGCCCGCGGCGATCAGCGCGTCGAGCACGGCGTCGGAGTTGCTGGCCGGCCCCACGGTCGCGATGATCTTGGTGTGTCGCATTCCCGCCACTAGAATAGCGCGATGGGCCTGATCGTGCCGGACGCCATCGAACGCTACCTTGCCGATCTGAACTCGGCGGGCGACGGCGTGCTCGACGAGATCGCCCGCGGCAACGAGCAGCGCGGCCTGCCGCTGGTCGACGCCGAAGTGGGGGCGCTGCTCCGCGTGCTCGCCACCGCGGCCTCGGCCACGCGCATCCTCGAGATCGGCACCGCCATCGGCTATTCCGGCATCTGGCTGGCCGGCGCGCTGCGGCCGGGCGGCATGCTTCTGACGATGGAGTTGAACGAGGAGCGCGCCGCGGAGGCGCGCGCCAACTTCGCCAGGGCCGGCCTCGCCGATCGGGTCAGCGTCATCGTCGGCGATGCGCAGCTGAAGATCGCCAAGGTGTCGGGACCCTTCGACCTCGTTTTCCAGGACGGCGCCAAGAGCCTCTACGAGCCGCTGCTCGATCGCCTGGTGGCGCTGCTGCGGCCCGGCGGTCTGCTCGTCACCGACAACGTGCTGTGGAACGGCGAGGTCGTGCCCGGCTATTCATCGGCGCCGATCCAGCCGCCCGAAGACACGCGCGCGATTGCCGCCTACAACAAGCGCCTCGCCGCCCACCCCGACCTCATCACGGCCGTCGTCCCGCTCCGGGACGGGGTCTCCATCTCGGTGAAGAAATCGACCACACCATGACTATCGACGCGTGGCTGCAGGCCGCGATCGCCGACGCCGAGCGGCGCGGCC
>Ga0207428_10005436_pt1 | contig 11881 bp, 6 predicted proteins | sample RhiMethybrSRZTD1_FD_187600 | JGI IMG/M metagenome (GOLD analysis project Ga0207428, IMG submission 187600) | Populus rhizosphere microbial communities from Tennessee, USA - Rhizosphere MetaG P. TD hybrid SRZTD1 (SPAdes) (version 3) | ecosystem: Host-associated > Plants > Roots > Rhizosphere >... | reverse complement strand
GCGGGGCGAGCGTGCTGCGCATCTCCGGGCTGCGCCTGGTCCGCGGCCGGCGCGAGATCCTGCGCGGCGTGGACCTGGCCGCCGGTGCGGGCGAGATCGTGGCGCTCATGGGGCTGTCCGGCTCGGGCAAGACGACGCTCCTGCGCGTCGTGGCCGGCCTCGAGCGGGCCGACGCGGGCGAGGTCTCGGCCGGGCGCGTGGGGATGGTGTTCCAGTTCCACTGCCTGTTCGAGCACCTCTGCGCGCTCGACAACGTGACGCTGGCGCCGGTGCACGTGCAGCGCCTGGCGCGCGACGAGGCCGAGCGGCGCGCGCGGGCGCTGCTCGAGCAGCTCGGTGTCGGCCACCGGGCGGCGGCGCTGCCGGCGCAGCTCTCGGGCGGCGAGGCGCAGCGCGTGGCCATCGCGCGCGCGCTGGCCGTCGACCCGCCGCTGCTCCTGCTCGACGAGCCGACGGCCTCGCTCGACCCGGCGCGCCGGCACGAGCTGGGCGACGCGCTGGGCGCGCTGGCCGCGGCGGGCCGCGCGCTGCTGCTCACCTCGCACGACGACGACTTCGTGCGCGAGCACGCCACGCGGGTGCTGGTGCTGGCCGAGGGCACGGTGGTGGAAGAGGGAAGGCCGCAAGACGTGCTCACCCATCCGCGCCATCCGGCGACACGCGAGCTGCTGCAGGTGGAGCGGAGCCGGGGGCGGGGATGAGCGGCGGGTTGTTCAAGGCCGTTCTCGCGGAGCCGCTGCAGCCGATCCGGTGAGCGCCGCGAGCGCGATCTGCTTGACCTGCTTCAGGTCGGTCTTGCCCGTGCCCAGCACCGGCAGCGCCTCCACGTGCACGAAAGAGTCGAGGCGCGGCAGGAACAGGTTCGGCAGGCCCATCGCGGCGAGCTTCTCGAGCACCCCGGGCAGCGCCGCCGCGTCGAGCGTCGTCAGCACCGCGAGCCGCTCGCCCTTGCGCTCGTCGGGGACGGCCGTCACGGCGAAGACGGGGGCGTCCGCCCTCGCGGCCTGGTGCAGGGCCTCCTCGACCCTTCCGTGCGGCACCATCTCGCCGCCGATCTTGCTGAAGCGCGACAGGCGGTCGGTGATGCGCAGAAAGCCCTCGTCGTCGAGGGTCGCGATGTCGCCCGTGACGTACCAGCCGTCGCGCAGCACCTGCGCCGTCAGATCGGGGCGCCCGAGGTAGCCCTGCATCACGTTCGCGCCCTTGACGAGCAGCATGCCCGGCTGGCCGGAGGGCAGCGCCGCGAAGCTCTCAGGATCGACGATGCGCAGCGACACGCCCGGCAGGGCCTGCCCCACGCTGCCACGCTTGCTGCCGACCTGGTGGATACCCGCCTTGCGCACCGTCGGCGTGCTGACCGCGACCACGGGCGAGCACTCGGTCGTGCCGTAGCCCTCGATCGGCCGGATGCCGAACTGGTCCTCGAAGGCCAGCGCGAGCCGGTCGGGCAGCTTCTCGGCGCCAGCCAGGATCAGGCGCAGCGACCCGAACTGCGCCGTCGGTACGCGCCGCATGTACAGCGTGAGAAAGGTGGGCGTGGCGATCATCAGCGTGAGCTGCTTGCTCTCCACGAGCTCGCCGACGGCGCCCGCGTCGAGCGGATTGGGGTGCGTCGCCAGGAAGGCGCCGTGGTTCAGCGCGACCCACATCGCCAGGAAGCCGAAGGAGTGGAAGGTCGGCAGGATCCCGAGCAGGCCGTCGGCCGGGCCGACGCCCGTGACCTGCGCGACGCCCTCGATGTTCGCGGCCAGGTTGCGGTGCGTCAGCGGCACGCCCTTGGGCTCGCCCGTCGAGCCGCTGGAGAAGATGATCGTGACCACGTCGTCGAGCGAGGGCTTGCGCGGCGCGCCGCAGGCGCGCTCGATCCAGGCGGGAGGGGCGAGCCAGGCGCGCAGCAGCGCCGCGAGCTTCGCGGCGCGCCCGATCGTCCCGGCCACCTCCTCGAGCAGGACGACCTCGAGCGCCGGAGGGAGCGTCAGCTTCGCCTTCTCGAGGAAGGCGCGGCTCGTGATCACGCTCGTCACTCCGGCCTGCCGGGCGGCCGAGGCCAGGCCGGCGGGGCCGGCGGTGTAGTTCAGGTTCAGGCTCGGCTTGCTCGCCAGGCAGGCCGCGACATTGAGCGAGACGGAGGCCACGCTCGGCGGCAGCAGGATCCCGACGGCCGGCGCATCCTTCCAGCGCCCGCGGAAGGTCCGGGCGAGCACGATCGCGCTCGCGAGCAGCGCGACACGGGAGCGATCGCCGCTGGCCTGATCGCCGACCGCGCGTTTCCACGGCCGCCGGCGGACGGTCGCCATGAAGTCGCGCTGGAGCGGCTCGCGCCGCTCGATGCGCTGCCGCCACTCCTGCTCGCCGAGCTCGAGCACCGCGCGTCGCGTCTCCGCGGCCGTCGTCTCGGGCGGCAGCGGCGCCCCGAAGGAGACCGACACGGGGTAGGGGATCCGCTCGGGCAGCTTCCACACGAAGCGTCCGCGCGAGGCGCTGAAGATGCTGCCCCAGACGCCTCCGAGGTGCACGGGCACGATCGGCGCGCCGCGTCCCTTGGCGATGCGCTCCATGCCGCGCCGGAAGGGCTGCATCATGCCGGTGCGAGTCAACTGGCCCTCGGGGAAGATGCACACGACGTGGCCGTCGGCCAAGTGCTGGCCGGCATCGCGCAGCGCGCGCAGGATCTCGCGCGGGCCGGCGCTGGCGCTGATCGGGATCGCGTCGAGCGCGCGCATGAAGGGCCGTTGCCACCACTTGTTGAACTCGGCCGTGTCGACCAGGAAGCGGATGGGGCGGTCGAGCGCCGCCATGAGGAACAGGCCGTCCACCATCGCCACGTGATTCGGCGCGAGCAGGACGCCGCCGGTCTCGGGCACGTTCGCGCGACCCTCGACGCGCAGGCGGTAGATCGTGCGCGTGAGGATCACGAGCGACAGGCGCAACAGCGCCTCGGGCAGCAGCCACAGCGCCCACAGCGTGCCGAGCAACGCCAGCGCGCCCAGGGCCAGCACCATCGTGCGCACGCCGAGCCCGGAGTACGCACCCGCTCCGGCCACGATCGTGCCGACGAGCATGCCCGCGTAGACCAGCACGTTGGCGAGCCCGAGCACCGAGCCGCGCCGGTCGTCGGGCGAGCGCCACTGGATCAACGCGTTGAGCGGGATCACGAGCAGACCCGAGGTGAGACCCACGCCGAACAGGATCGCGATGGTCCCCGCCGCGCCCGGAAAGCGCGCGCCCAGCAGCAGGATGCAGGCCGTGAGGCCCAGTCCTCCGAGCGGGACGAGCCCGAGCTCGACCTGCCCGCCCGAGAGCCGCGCGGCCGCGAGCGCCCCGACGGCGAGGCCGATTCCGATCGCGGCCAGCGGCAGGCCGGACAGGGCCTCGGAGAGACCGAGTCCGGTCTTCGAATGCGCGATCATGATCTGGCCGAGCGCGCTGCCGATCAGCCAGAAGAGCACCTGACCCAGGATCGCCAGCCGCAGCACGCGACCTTCCCGGATCGCGACCCAGCCCTCGCGCACGGTCGCGCCGACCGACCGGGCGGCGCCGGCGGCGGGGACGCGCGGGATCGAGAAGGCCGCGATCCAGCCTGCGACCGCCAGGCCCGCGATCGCCGCGCCCGCGATCCAGGGCTGGTCGCCGCTGACGGCGAGCAGCCCGCCGCCGGACGCGGTGCCCGTGATGATCGCGATCATCGTCCACATCTCGAGCAGGCCGTTGCTGGCGCTGAGCCGCTCGTGGGGCACGAGCTCGGGCAGGATCCCGTACTTCGCGGGCGCGAAGAGCGCGCTGTGCAGGCCGAGCCCGCCCAGCACGAGGAAGAGCGCGTCGCCGCCCCTCGGCTCGAGCGCGAGCAGCGCGCAGCCCGCCAGCATCAGCAGGACCTCGATCCCCTTGGCGGCCAGGAGCACCGTGCGCTTGGAGAGCCGGTCCGCCAGCACGCCCGCTGGGATCGAGAAGACGATCAGCGGCAGCTGGAAGATCAGGAAGGCCTTGGCCGTGAGCAGCTGGCCGGCGCGGTCGAGCTCGTGGCCGGCCAGCGTCGACTCGAACGCGCGCAACGCGAGCAGCGGCACGAGCAGCTTGAAGGCGCAATCGTTGAAGGCCCCCAGGAATTGGGCGACCAGCAGGCCGCGCAGCGGAGACGGCTGGGTGTGGCGTTCCGATCGCATCAGTGGGAGCCCGGCCGCGGTGAGTCTAGCGTCCGGCCCGTCGGAGGCGGAGTGCTGGGCTATGGCGCGTGGGCGCAGTCGAGTCGGCCGTCCAGCTCGAGCGGCAGCTCGCCGAGGACCGCGAGGCGCTGGCCAAGATCGTCGCCGGGCTCGAGCACGTGGACGAGCTCGTCCGCGCGGCCGACGCGACGATCGGCGCCGCACCGCGCGGCGACTTCACGCCCGATGAGGACGACCGCGTGCGTCAGATCCTGTGCTCGTATCGCGGCCTTCGTCTCGCCTGCTACGAGATCGTCCATCGCTGGTGGGACTTCGCCGACATCGAGGACGCAGGCCGTGCGGCGGAGGCCTTCCTCGTCGGCTACGCGACCGCGCTCGCCCTGTACGCACGATCGCTCGTGCTCATCCAGTCCTTCGAGCGCAATGCGCTGGTGCGCCGCCGCGGCTCGCTCGCCACTGCGCCCGCTGGCCCACGCCCGCGGCGTGCCGGGCCATCACCCTGGCTTCACCGAGCGCTCACCCTCGCGTGAAGCGGAACCGCGCCGGCCGGGCTAGCGTGCCCCGTCAGAGCCCGTCGGGCTCGCCTTGCCTCGCCTCCCTGCCGGAGTTCGCCATGATGCCGCGCACCTCGCTGCTCGTCTCCGCCCTGCTCGCCAGCGCCGCCGCCCTCGGTTGGGCGGTGCGGCCCGCGCCTCTCGCGGGCCCGGTCTTCAGCCACCCGCTCGAGATCACGAACAGCTTCGCCCCGTTCCCGGTCGGCGAGACCAAGTCCTTCGAGGGCACGGACCAGGGCGCCTCGACCGCCGTGACCGACGTGTACACGAACCAGACGCGCGACTTCCTCCTGAACGGCAGCCACGTGACGGCGCGCCTGCTGACCGAGAACGAGTCCTCGGACGGCGAGCTGAGCGAGATCTCGAGGAACTGGTTCGCCCAGGCCGACGACGGCGGCGTCTACTACTTCGGCGAGACCGTCGACATCTACGAGGGCGGCGTGGTCGTGGACCACTCGGGGAGCTGGCTGGTCGGCGGGCCGGGCCCCGGCGATCCGCCCGGCACGGCGACCGCGACGACCCCGGGCCTGTTCATGCCGGCTGATCCGCAGGTCGGCGACCAGTGGAAGCCGGAGGACCTGTTCCCGATCGTCGACGAGACGGTGACCCTGCTCAGGCCGGGCGTCACGGTGAACGTCGCGGCAGGCGAGTTCGAGGGCTGCCTCCTGGTCAAGGAGACGAGCCAGCTCCCCGGCACCAAGCCCGAGAAGAAGTGGTACGCCCCCGGCGTGGGCGTGGTGAAGGTCAAGGCGCAGAGCGAGTTCCTCGAGCTGGTCATGACCACGATCAAGCTGCCGCCCGACGACCCGTGAGCCGAACGCGGTGACGGCGCTCTCGCCGTAGCGGTCCGGAGGGCCGCCGTCAGGGTCAGGGCACGTCGGCCCTCAGTGCGTTGCTCAGCGAGACTCCGCACACTGCGGCGGCATCCGGGATCGCGTACTGCAGATAGAGGCTGTTCCCCGACAATCCGGCCGGCCAGCTCGCCCAGCCGAGGGGGATCGATCCCGCGCCGTTGGTGAACAGCTGCAGCTGCAGCATCGCCGGCACCGGCACGAGCGTGCCGCACTTGAAGCCCGCGGGCGCGCTGGCGAGCGAGCCGAACAGCAGCGTCGGTGCGGAGGGCGCCGCGCCGGTCAGCTCGAGCGTGCCCGGGCTGCCGGCCGCGAGCGGACCCGAGCCGGCGAGCACGGGGATGCCGGCGACGCCAGCCAGGCCCTGCCCGAGGTCGGTCCACGGCGAGTCGCCCGTGACGGGCACGCAGGCGGAGAACTCGGAGGTCGAACCCGTGGCCGTCGCGCTGGCCGTCGCGGTGACGAACCAACCCGACGCGACCGCGATCGGCAGGCTCACGTCGAAGGCCGCGTTGCCGCCCGCGTCCGTGGTGACCGTCGTGAAGCCCAGCGGCTGCTGCCCCTCGCCCGAGCCCGACGCGTCGCACAGCGGCGAAGCGAAGAACTCGACCGTGAAGCCAGCCGACGGGCTGGTGCCCAGCGTCCCGACCACGCGCACCGCGCTGCCCACGCGGGTGGCGGACTGCAGCACCGGGACGTTCTGCAGCCCGTTGCCGCCGCTGTCGGTGTCGAGGGGGTCGTTCGGCGTGACACCGGACACGAAGCCGTCCGTGATCAGATCGATGCCCAGGCCGCCGTTGTCGTGGATCGAGTTGCCTGCGATGCGCACGCCCGAGTAGGTGTTGGCCACGCTGATGCCCGTGCCCAGCTGCCCCGCGATCTCGTTGCCGTCCCCGGCGGCCGCTCCGCCGATGACGACGTCCTGGATCGGGCCCGTGTAGTAGTTCCCCGTCGCGATCCCCGTGACGCTGCCGAGCGTGGGTGCGCCGTTGGCGTCGAGCCCGATCGTGTTCCCGACGATCTCGATGCCCGAGCCCGATCCGTAGATGGAGATCGCGGTTCCGAGCACGCCCGGATAGGGACCGAGCTTGTGCCCGAGGATGCCGGCGATCCGGTTGTTGCGGATCGTCGTGTCGTGGTTCTCGTCATCGAAGGCGATGCCGGCCGTGGTCGCCTGGTGGCCCTGAGCCATGCCGTCGGGGGTCGTCCCGATCTGGTTGTTCTCGATGACCGTGCCGATCGCATTGAAGAGCTGCACAGCGAAGCCGTTGGGCCAGCCCTCGCTGTTCCATGTGCCCAGGCCGGTGATGACGTTGCGCTCGGCGGGCGTCGGCCCGCCGATGCGGTTGTTCACCGCCGGCTGGCCGCCGCCGATCCAGCCCAGGACGCGCACGCGCTGCACGATGTTGCCGACGACGACGTTCTCGCTCGCCCGGTCGATCTGGATGAAGCCGCCGGTGTTGCCCTGGCCGGGATTGCTGCCGCCGATCAGGTTGGACGAGGAGTCGAAGACCTCGACGCCGGTCTCCGTGTTGCCCTGGATCACGTTGCCCGATCCGCCGCTGAGGTGGATGCTCGAGTGGTCGAGGCCGTACACCGCGCCGCCCACGTTGTCGATCAGGTAGGTCTCGGTCCAGATCACGACCTCTCCACCGGCGGGATTCGAATCGCCGGTGAAGGCCGTCTGCGTCCGGGCATCGAGGATCGCCGTGTCGAACACGCGGAAGCCGAGGAAGGGCTTCAGCACCGCGCGCCCGGGGTAGAACTGCTGGTACAGCCACTCGTTCGGCGGGACGTGGAAGGCGATGGTCTGCACGCCCGGCGTGTTGTCCGAGGCCAGTCCGGCCTCGGCCAGCGAGACCTTGCCGTCCGGCCCGGGCAGGTTGGCGACCTGCTGGGCCCCTCCGAAGTCGGTCACGTCGTTGGACGTGTCGACGACGATGGTCTGCGCGCCCGCCGAGCCCGTGAGCAGCAGGCACAGGGGGAGCAGCGACCGGGCCAGGCCGAGGCAGGGGTTCGAGTTCATCGTGGCGGTCCTCCCGAAGGGCGAGCCGGGTACACCGGTGGCGGCTCGAGTGCCCGTCTTCAAGCAAGCGGCCAGCCAACGCCGGCGGAGCGGGCACGGGGCCGCGGACGAGCCGCCCGCCGGGCCCATGTCCGGCCCGAACCGCGGCCCGGTGCGCCGCGCTGCGGAATCCTCCCCAGGCACGGCGCGGCCTTCCGCGCGGCGGGCCTCCCGCCTACTGCGCGGGGATGGTGACCACCGGCAGCGCCTCGACGCCGGTCTTCTCGGTCAGCGTGAAGAAGAACATGACCGCCGTGAGCGCGCGCTTCGTCTGCCAGTCGGCGTCGTCCACCCAGAACCAGTAGTCGCGGTAGCGCACCGCGGCGAAGGCGTCCTGCGGCATGTCCTTCGTGCAGTGGATGCGCACCCGCTGCTCGACGCTCCCTTCGGGCGCGTCCTCGAAGGCGGGCGACGCGCGGTGGTCGGCGAGGTGCTCCTGCGGCACGTCCATGTAGCTGGAGAAGGCGCCCATGATCTGCAGCATCGAGCGGCTGTTCACGGACAGCTCGTCGTCGTTCCCTCGCACCGGCGAGTACTTGAGCTTGAAGCTCTGCTGGTCCTCCGGCATCCGGAGCAGGCGCCGGATCTCGGCGCTCTTCTCGCGGGTCTCCGCGGACACGTCGTCGCGGCGGAAGAACATCACGGCGGTCTCGTCCTTGGCCTGGTCCACCTCGACGCGCAGGCCGACCGCGCCCGCGGTCTGCACCTCGCGCATGAGCTGCAGCGCGCGCACGAACTCGGGGTCCGCCTCGCGCACGACGCCGCCGGCGGTCGAGCGGTTGCGCACGCCGTTGAGCGACTCGACGGTCAGCGCCAGGATGAAGTCCGCCGCGTAGCCCGCCTGGAGCATGAAGAAGATGTTCTTGGGGTCGATCGGCGTGATCATGCCGCGCAGGAACTTCTCGCCGGTCAGCGGCACGTAGGTGATCGTGGGCCGGTCGGTGAAGACGGCCTGCCCGCCCGCCGACAGGAAGTCGCCCTGGATCGCGTCGCTGGACGAGGCCGTGCCGGCGACGCTGACCCCGGTCTGCATCGAGTAGCCGGCGACGATCGACGACACCTCGACGAACACGGGCAGGTCCATGTAGCGCAGCTTGACGATGTTGAGCAGCGTCTGCTGCTTCCAGGACTCGGCGATCGACGCGCTGTAGTCGGAGCGGTCGAACGGGATGCTCGTGGGCCCGATGGAGGTGCAGGCGGCGAGGGGCGCCGATGCGGCGAGCAGCAGCAGCAGGAGGCGCGGATCGCGGAGTCGGAGGCGCACGCCTGCAGCCATGTTCACGTCCCCCGGGAGAAGCCGAGGCCCCATCGTGGACCCTCGGCTGCCGCCGGCACAAGCCCGCGGGCCCGGCGCCGGCTTCAGCCGGCCTGCACCGCCCGCGCGGCCAGCGCCGCGCGGTGCTCCTCGACCGTCGCGTCGTCGATCTTGCCGAACAGGATGCCCGGCGTGCCCAGCGCGTGGCCGGCGATGAGCGCATCGGGCTCCCAGCGCGTCACGGGCGGCAGATCGAGCATCGCGCGCAGCTCGGCGCACTTGCCCGGCATGAAGGGCGCGATGAGCGTCGAGAGCGCGGCCACGAGCTGCGCGTGGACGTGCAGCGAGGCGCCGCAGGCGGGCAGGTCGGTCTTGCGCAGCTTCCAGGGCGCGTGCTGGTCGAACAGCTCGTTGCCCAGTCGGGCGAGCGAGAGCGTGCGGTCGGCGGCCTCGCGGAAGGCGCAGCGGGCCAGCGCGCCGCCGACCTCGGCGAAGGCCGCGGCGATCGCGGCGCGCACCCGCTCGTCGGGCGCGTCGTCCAGCCAGCCGGGCAGGCGCGCCGGCACCGCGCCGGCGAGGTGCGTGCCGATGAACTTGAGCACGCGGCTGCAGTAGTTGCCGAGCACGTCGGCGAGCAGGTTGACCTCGGACTGCAGGCCCTTGAAGGTGAAGTCGCTGTCGGCCGTCTCGGGCATCGAGCGGGTGAGGTACCAGCGCAGGGCGTCGACGCCGAAGGCGTCGGCCATCGCGACCGGGTCGAGCGTCCACTTGTCGCTCGTGCTGAACTTGCGGCCTTCGAGGTTGTAGAACTCGTTGGCGGGGACGTCGTCGGGCAGCACGTAGCGCTCGCCGGGCCCCGGGCCGAGCAGCGGGCGGCCGTCGGGGCGCGAGGCGTCGGGCAGCCGGTCGTCGGCGCGCCGCTCGCCCTGGCCGGCGAGCATGGCGGGGAAGACGATCGAGTGGAAGGGGATGTTGTCCTTGCCGATGAAGTGCACGAGCTCGGCGGCGTGCGCATACGAGGCCTCGCGCGCGACGCCGACGTCGTCGGCCGGCGCGATCCAGTAGCGGCGCCACAGCTCGGGCTGCCGCGCGACGTCGCGCGCCCACTCGATCGTCGCGGACACGTAGCCGATGGGCGCGTCGAACCAGACGTAGAGCACCTTGTCGCCCACGTCGCCCAGCGAGTTTCCGTCGAGGTCGCGCTCGGGAAGCGGCACGCCCCAGGGCAAATCACGCGTGATCGGCCGCGCCCGCAGGCCCTCGCCCTCGATGAGCTTGTCGAACATCATCGTGCGGACGTTCGGCTTGAGGCGCGCCCGGATCCAGCCCAGGTAGTCGGCGAAGAAGCGGCCGTAGGCGCGCTCGATGCCGGCGAGGTCGCCCGAGATCGGCTCCATGTCGAGCTCGAACTGCCAGGCCGTGCGCAGCTCGAGCTGGTCGCTGCCGTCGTCGGCGTTGACCGGGTCGATGAGCCGCGCCGCGTCCAGCCAGCTGCCGCACTTGGGGCACTCGTCGCCGCGCGCCGGGCTGTGGCCGCAGACGTAGCAGGTGCCGCGCACGTAGCGGTCGGCCAGGAAGCGCCCGAGCTTGCGCGAGTAGAGCTGCTGGACGTCCTGCCGCTTGAGGTTGCCGTGGCGCAGCAGCCGCAGGAAGAATTCCTGGCTCAGCGGGTAGTGAGGCTCGCGGTTCGTCGTGCGCGAGAAGTGGTCGAAGGAGATCGCGAAGCGCTCGAAGAGCGCGCGGATCTCGCGGTGCCAGCGGTCGACGTAGGCCTGGTAGGGCTGGCCCTCGCGCTCGGCGTTGACGGTGATGGCCACGCCGTGCTCGTCGGTGCCGCAGATGTGGATCACGCCCGGGTCGACGCCGCGCAGCGGCTCCATGCCCAGGCCGCGCAGCAGGCGCTGGTAGCGCACGAAGAGGTCGGCCGGCAGGTAGGCGCCCGCGATGTGCCCGAAGTGCAGCGGCCCGTTCGCGTAAGGCAGCGCCGAGGTGACGATGAGCGGCCGGCGCGAGGACGGCGGCGCGCCGGGGGCTGAGGAGTCGGCGGACATGCCGGCCTCTGTATCACACCGGCCCGTGCGCCTGCACGACGACGCGCGGCCTCACGGCACGCGGTGACGAGTCAGCCGCTGGCGTCGATGACGGCCTGCAGCGCGGCGGCCGCCTCGGCTTCCGCTCCCGCGTCGGGCGGCCAGAGATCGGACTGCTCCTTCGGGTCGGTGTCGAGGTCGTAGAGCTCGTGCCCGCCGGAGAGGCGCTGGATCAGCTTCCAGTGCCCGTCGGTGGCGGCCTCCTCGAGCTGCGTGTAGGGCCCGAAGCCGTTGGGCCTGTGCTGGCGCACGTACACGGCCGAGCGAGCGCCCGCCCCTCCGGCGATGACCGGGGCGAACGACACCGAGTCGGTCCTGGGGCGGAGCGGCGGCGCGACGCCGAACAGCTCGAGCACCGTCGCCCAGACGTCCACCGGCGCGACGAGCGCGTCGGTGGTCGATCCCGGCGCCGCGACGCCGTAGCCCGAGACGATGAGCGGGACGTGCACGCCGCCCTGGTAGAGCGTGCCCTTGCCGTGCTCCGACGGCCACGGCGGCGCGATCGCCTCCTCCGGCGTGCCGTTGTCGCCGATCACGATCCAGGTCGTCAGCGCCGCGTCGGCGGGCAGCTGCTCCGCGTAGAACGAGCGCAGCTGCCCGAGCAGCGTGTCGCCGGCCTGCAGCGAGTACTGCTCCTTCTGCACGTCGGTCTGCAGCCCGTCGACGGGCGTGAAGAGCTCGGCGGGCGGCAGCTCGTCCCACGGTGGATGCGCGGCCTGCAGCGCCAGCCACAGCAGCGATCGCCGTCCCGCCGAGGCCCGCAGTGCCAGCCAGGCCTCGTGCGCGTTGTCGCTCGTGATGAAGTCCGAGCTCGTCGTCTCGGTCCAGCCCGAGGGATCGGCCGACTGCTTCTGCCAGTGATACAGGCCCTCGCCCTGCGGCTCCTCGGGATTGACGAGGTGT
>Ga0207428_10005435_pt1 | contig 11883 bp, 11 predicted proteins | sample RhiMethybrSRZTD1_FD_187600 | JGI IMG/M metagenome (GOLD analysis project Ga0207428, IMG submission 187600) | Populus rhizosphere microbial communities from Tennessee, USA - Rhizosphere MetaG P. TD hybrid SRZTD1 (SPAdes) (version 3) | ecosystem: Host-associated > Plants > Roots > Rhizosphere >... | reverse complement strand
GCGAGTGGGCGCATGGCCGGACTCTGATGGTCCAGTACCAGAAGATCGACGGCAGCGGCGCCGAGCAGTTCAGGAAGCCGGGCAAGAAGGTCGTGCTCTATCCCGACGAGTTCAAGTCGGGCAACATCATCTACCCCTACGCGGCGGCGAAGAACTAGCGCGAGCCCGCTCTGTTCTCCTGGGACCTGCTCGCGAACGCGGTGGTCGCCGGGCTGCTGCTGAGCGGCTTCTACGCGGCCGTCAGCCTCGGGGTTTCCCTCATCTTCGGGCTGCTCGATATCGCCAATATCGCGCAGCCCGCGTTCTTGATCCTGGGCGCCTACGCCGCCTACGTGATGAACGGGGCCTTCGGCCTCGACCCTATCGTGAGTGGGCTCATCTTCACCCCCGTGTTCTTCGCGCTGGGCGCGGTGGTGTACCGCATCTACTACGAGAGCTTCGAGCGCCGGGGGGCGGAATCGCTCCGTGGCCTCGTCTTCTTCTTCGGGCTCCTCTTCATCATCGAGGTGAGCCTGAGCATGACCTTCGGGGTGGACTACCGGCTGGTGCAGAGCGACTACACCACGAGGTCCTTCGAGATCGCCGGCGTCGGCATCGCCTTCCGCTACCTCGTGCCCTGCGTGGTCGGCCTCGCCATGACCTTCACCATGTACCTCTTCCTGAGCCGCACGTTCTACGGCCGCGCCATCATGGCGGTGTCCCAGGACCGCATGGCCCTCCGCCTGATGGGCGCCAACCCCGTCACCATCAAGACCATTGCCTTTGGCGTGGGCATCGCCGCGGCGAGCTTGGCCGGCGCGCTCCTCATCAGCATCGCCCCCGTCATTCCCTCCGCGGACCGGGATTACATCGGCCGCATGTTTGCAATCACCGTGCTCGGCGGCATGGGCTCGATCGGGGGCACCCTGGTGGCCTCCGCCATCCTCGGCGTGGCCGAGAGCCTCATGTCCACCTTCTTCGGGCCGTCGTGGTCCCTCGCGGTGTCGTTCGGCATCCTCCTCATCGTGCTCGCCGTACGGCCCGCGGGGCTCTTCGGCCGCTAGATGGGGCGAACGGCGGGCGCGCTGCTGATCGGGATCGCCATCGTGGGCGCGGGCATCGCGCTCGCGGTGGTCAAGGTGAACCCGTACTTCTACTTCGCCGGCTACGTGATCCTGCAGTACGTCGTGATCGCGACGGCCTGGAACATCCTCGGCGGCTATGCGGGCTACGTGAACTTCGGCACCCCCGCCTTCTTCGCGATGGGCGCTTATACGGCGGTGCTCCTCATCAAGTCGGTGAAGGCGCCGCTGCCGGTGCTGCTGCTCGCCGGCGGCCTCGTCGCCGGCCTGCTCGGGCTCGGCATCGGCTATCTCACGCTGCGCCTCCGGGGCACCTTCTTCTCCATCGCCACCCTGGCCCTCGCGGTCATGCTGCAGACCGTCGTCATGAACTGGGAGTACGTCGGCGGCTCGCGGGGCACGAGCGTGATCCGACCCCCGGGGCCCCCGTTCGGCAGCTACGTCACCTTCCTCTTCACCGTGATGGTCGGGCTCGCCGTCGCCTCCGTGCTGATCGCGCGCTTCATCGAGCGCTCGCGAATCGGGCGCGGTCTGGCCGCGCTGCGGGACAGCGAGGAGGCCGCCGAATGCATGGGCGTGCCGACCCTGCGCCTCAAGCTCTTCGCGACCACGGTGAGCGGCTTCCTCCTCGGGGTGGCGGGGGCGCCGTTTCCCTACTACGTGACATTCGTCGAGCCCAACTCGGCATTCGCCCTCGACTACGCGGTGAACGCCCTCGCCATGCCGATGATCGGCGGCACCACGAGCTGGCTCGGGCCCGTGATCGGCGCGGTGCTCCTGGGCACCGCCCAGCAGATCGCCATCGTGACCATCTCGTCCGAGATGAACCTCTTCATCGTGGGGGTGGTGCTGGTGCTCTTCGTGGTGCTGGCGCCCGAGGGGATCCTGGGCCTCGTGCGCCGGATGCGGGGCCACTGAGATGGCCGCCGCGCTGCTCGAGGTCGACGGCGTCGTCAAGCGCTTCGGCGGCTTCACCGCGCTGAACGGCGTGAGTCTCTCCGTGAAGGCGGGCGAGCGCTTCGGCCTGATCGGGCCGAACGGCTCCGGGAAGACCACTCTCATCAACTGCGTGTCCGGGGTGCTGCCCGTGAACGGCGGGTCCATCCGCTTCGACGGGCAGGAGATCACGGGGATGCCGCCGCATCAGCGGAGCCGGCTCGGCATCGTGCGGAGCTTTCAGATCCCCAAGCCCTTCACGAGCATGACGGTGCGGGACAATCTCGGCATCTCGCTGGAGTACGCGGGGGCGGCCCGCGCGGGCGCGCCCGGCAGCGCGAGCGCGGAAGACATCCTGCGCAGCATCGGGCTCGAGGCCAAGACCCACCTGCGGCCCGGCGGGCTCACCCAGATCGAAATGCGCAAGCTCGAGCTGGCCCGGGCGATGGCGGCGCATCCCAAGCTCCTCATCTCCGACGAGGCGATGGCGGGGCTGTCCAGCACCGAGGTGGACGACATTCTGGAGATCCTCTTCCGTCTGAACGCGCAGGGTATCACCATCATCATGATCGAGCACATCATGCGGGCGGTGATGCGCTTCTCGGAGCGCATCGTGGTGCTGGACGCGGGCGAGCGCATCGCCGAGGGCACCCCGGACGAGATCGTCCGCCATCCGGCGGTGGAGCGGGCTTACCTAGGGGAATGACCGTGGCGCGTAGCCTGATCGCGATCAAGAACGTCCACGCCGGCTACGGGTCGGTCCGCGTGCTCCATGGAGTCGACGTGGAGGTGCGGGAAGGGGAGACGGTGGCGCTCCTCGGGACCAACGGCAACGGCAAGAGCACCCTCATCCGCTGCATCATGGGCATGGTCCGCCCCGAGGCGGGCGAGATCACGCTCGAGCTCGACGGGCAGCGGATCGACCTCACGCGGCGGTCCACCGAGGAGATCGTGGACCTCGGCATCGCGCTCGTGCCCGAGGGCCGGCACCTCTTTCCCAAGCTCACCGTCGAGGAGAATCTTTTGCTCGGGGCCTACCGGCGCGGCTCGCGCGGGGACATCGCGCGCAATCTCGCCTACTGCCACGAGGCCTTCCCCGTGCTGGCCCAGCGCCGCCGTCAGCTCGCCGGCAGCATGAGCGGCGGCGAGCAGCAGATGCTGGCGGTGGCCCGGGCGCTCATGTCCTCGCCGCGCATCCTCCTCGTGGACGAGCCGTCGGTGGGGCTGGCCCCGATCCTCGTGAGCCGCGTGATCGCCAAGATCAAGGAGCTCAAGGAGGAGCGCCAGCTCACCGTGCTGATGGCCGAGCAGAACTTCAACCAGGCGACGAAGATCGCCGACCGCGGCTACATCATCGTGCATGGGAAGATCGAGTTCGAGGGGCGCAGCACGCAGGAGCTGCGCGAGAACGAGCTGGTGAAGAAGTACTACCTGGGGGTCTGAGGGCGGCCTCAGCCGCCCCGCTAGCCGCCCATTTACCCGATGGACTGCTGAGCGCGGCCGCGAGGCCGGCTCGCGAGCAAGCGACGGTGCTCCAGCAGGAGCCGCACCGTCTCCTGGAGGATCGTCGCCACCGGCACCGCGATGATCATGCCGAGCACACCCAGCGTGTGGTTGCCCACCACCACCGAGCCCAGCAGCAGTGCCGGGTGGAGGTGCACGCTCCGCCCGATGGTCAGCGGCTGGATGAGCGTGTCGTCCAGCACCTTGATGAAGAGGAACATCACGAGCACGCGCACCACCGCGCCCAGGCCCATCGCGTAGAGGAGCACGACCAAGGTGGCGGCGCCCGCGGAGAGAAGCGGGCCCACGAACGGGATCACGTTGGCGATGCCGGCGAAGATTCCCAGCAGCAGCGGGTAGGGGATGCGCAGCGCCCAGAGGCCGACCGCGGCGAGCGCGCCCACCACCAGCCCATCCAGCACGACGCCGCGGATGTAGCGCCCCACCACGCCGTTGAGCTCGCGCCACACCGCCACCGAGGTCTCCACGTGCTGCGGGGGGATCCGGTTCATGATCGCGGTGATGATGCTCGGCATGTCGCGCATCAGGAAGAACGCGAAGAAGGGGACCAGGATGCACAGGAGGAAGATGTGCCCGGCGTGCTCGAAGAACTCGCCCGGCTCCTCCGGCGGCCGGTTGAGCAGGAGCTTGCTCAACCACTTCTCGCCCTGGGGGAGGATGCTCTTGGCGACCGGCGCCGTCACCATCAGCTCGGCGAGCGAGCGGTCCAGAGCGGCATCGACCCGAGTGATCGTCTCCGGCAGGCGCTCCACCAGGGTGGACGTCTCGGCCATCACCCGCGGCCCGATGGTGACGCCGAGCAGCACGGACACGAGGATGGTCACCGAGAAGATCGCCCCCACCGCCACGCTGCGGCGGATCGAGAGGGCGTCGGTCCAGCCGATCAGGGGGCTCAGCAGATACGCCAGCATCATGGCGAGGAACACGGGGAGGAGCAGCCCCCGGGCCAGCCACGCCAGGACGGCGATGCCCGTGATCGAGATGATCCAGAAAGGCTTCACACCGGGTCGGTCGTCGGCGCGCCGGACCGCGCATCCGTCATCGCGGCGGCATTCTGTCGCGCGTAGGAGGCCAGCAGCCGGGAGAGGTTACGCATGATGACGAGGGCGATGCGCGCCTCGGAGTCCATCAGCGCGTCGAAGTCCGTCTTGTAGAGGATGAGCAGGCGCGCGTGCTCGGCGACCCGGGCGCCGCCCGACCGCTGGGAGTCGTCGATCAGGGCCATCTCGCCGAAGGCGTCCCCGGCGGTCAGCTTGCGCAGGACGTGATCGCCCCGCGGGGTGGCGCGGGTGATCTCCACGGACCCCTTCACGATCACGAAGAGCGCCCGGCCGGGGTCGCCCTCGTGGAACACCATGTCGCCCGGGGCGTAGTCCTTCTCGAGGAAGCGCGTGGAGAGCCGCCCGAGCAGGCGGCGCGGCAGCCCGGCGAACAGGGGCGAGTGCGCCAGAAAGGGCGCACGCCGGGCCTGCTCGGGGTCGATGGTCCAGGCGAGCCACCGAGGCAGGCGGCGCTCCAGCATGGCCTGCACTAGCTCGGGGGGGCGCCGGAGCGCAAGCGGGGTAGCATGTCGCGCAGAATCCTGTCAGAGCGGACGGGGGAAGTCAAACTCTGCCCGGGCGTCCTCCCCGAGGCTACGACTGCACGAACGCCAGCAAGTCCGCGTTGATCTGGTCCTTGTTGACGGTGCACATCCCGTGGGAGAGGCCGGGGTAGACCTTGAGCTGGGCGTCTTGGAGGAGCTTGGCCGAGAGCTGCGCGGAGGCGCCGATGGGGACAATCTGATCGTCGTCGCCGTGGAGGATCAGCGTGGGGATGTCCATCTTCTTGAGGTCCTCGGTGAAGTCCGTCTCCGAGAAGGCCTTGATGCAGTCGTAGGCGCCCTTGAAGCCCGCCATCATGCCCTGGAACCAGAACGCGTCGCGGACCCCCTGAGAGACCTTGGCGCCCGGCCGGTTGGCCCCGTAGAAGGGCGTGGTGAGGTCCTTGAAGAACTGGGAGCGGTCGGCGAGGACGCCCGCTCGGATCTCGTCGAACACGGACATGGGAAGCCCGCCCGGATTGTTCGCCGTCCTCAGCATGAGCGGGGGCACCGCGCCGATCAGCACCGCCTTGGCCGCGCGCTTGGTGCCGTGGCGCCCGAGGTAGCGCGCCACTTCGCCGCCGCCGGTGGAGTGGCCCACGTGGACGACGTTCTCGAGGGCGAGCGCATTGACCAGAGTGGCGAGATCGTCCGCGTAGCTGTTCATATCGTTGCCGTCCCAGGGCTGGCTCGAGCGCCCGTGGCCGCGGCGGTCGTGGGCGATGCAGCGGAAGCCGCGCGCGCCCAGGAAGAGCATCTGATCGTCCCACGCATCCGCGCTGAGCGGCCAGCCGTGACTGAACACGATGGGCTGCCCCGTGCCCCAGTCCTTGTAGTAGATCTGCGTGCCGTCCTTCGTGGTGATGAAGCCCATGCGTGCCTCCTTCGCGGGCGGAACGGTTCGACGAGGCGATCCGGTGACCCCTGTGAGCATCGACCCGGGCGCTCCGCGCGTCAAGGGATGGCGCGGCGTCCCGGCCCCGCGATATCGTGCGTCGTAAGCGATGACAGCCAACCCCGAGAGCGGCGGTCACGAGGTCCCAGCCAGGTTCGCTACGGGCGGACACGATTCAGAGGCGTATGGCGCCGGCGCCGGATATCAGAAGGGTGACCGCACGACCTTCCGAGACATCGGATGTCTCGTCGGGTCTCACAGCCATCTCGACGAGATCTTTTCCTCCCGCCTCATCCGCAAGGCGCCGCTGCCATCACGCCTCGTCCGGATCCCCGAACCGCGGATCACGTATGAGCTCGAAGGTGTCTCCCTCACCCTCGACGACTACGTGGCGCGCACGCCAACCACCGGGCTCCTCGTGGCCCGCGAGCACACCATTCTCGTGGAGCGCTACCAGTATGACCGCACCGACCGTCACCGTTTCGCCTCGGCGTCGATGGCCAAGACCGTCACGGGGATGCTGATCGGCATCGCCCTCGCGGAGGGTCGCATCCACTCGATCGATGACCTCGCGGCCACCTACGTCCGTGACCTGGCCGGCACCGAATACGGTCGCACGTCGCTCCGCCACCTGCTCCAGATGTCCTCCGGGGTGCGCTACCGCGAGGAGTACAGCGGAGCCGATGATCATGCTCGATTCACGGCTGACACATACCTGGGGCGTGGGCCGGGCGGCGCAGGGGCCGTGAAAGCGTTCAACGATCGCGTGGCTCCGGCCGGCAAGCGGTTCTGCTACGCCTCGACGGAGGCTCAAGTGCTGGGCCTGGTGCTGCGCGCGGCGACGGAGCAGCCCGTCGCACAGTACCTTGAATCGAAGCTCTGGCAAGAGCTCGGGACCGAAGCCGACGCCACCTGGCTCATCGACAATGCGGGCCAGGAGTCGACGTACACGGGGCTGAATGCCGTGCTCCGCGACTACGCGCGTCTCGGCCTTCTCCTCGCCCACGACGGCAGCTGGCAGGGGCGGCAGCTCATTCCCGCATCGTGGGTCGTGGACGCGACCACCGTGCGCGCGGACCAGCCGCATCTGCGTCCGGGGACGGCGGACCCGATCTTCGGGTACGGCTACCAGACATGGATTCTTCCCGGTGACCGCCGGATGTTCATGCTGTGGGGCGCCCGCGGACAGCGAATCTTCATCGATCCACAGAGCAAGCTCGTCATGGTGAATACGGCGGTTCACACGCTGGCCTTCGACCCCGGACCGCTCGAGGAGGGCCGCGCGCTCTGGTCAGCGATCATCCGTCAGCTCAGAGGCTGATGCCGTCAGATCACGAGGTGACTCGCCACGACGGGGTGGCGATGGTCGAGACCAGTCCGCTCGCATGGGAAGCGATCATCGTGGCGAACGATCTGAATCTGGTGCGTCACCTCACCGTCCTCGGCTCGGATCCCGAGCGGCTTTACCGCTCGACGGCGCGCCTGCGTAGCGAGCTGCGCGATCTGCCCGTGGCAAATGTGGGGCCGGTCGTGTCCAACTTCTCCCCGCCGGGGCGAAGAGCGGCGCGGAGACGCGCTACACGTTCGCGGGATCACGAGGCGAGGCGCTCTTGCTCCGAGCCGTCGGGCTGCTTCACGCCAAGGCCATCGTGTCGGCCATCGACAAGGCGCTCAGGCAGAGCTGAAAGGAGGACGGGACCATGTGCCCGTGTGCGTGTGTCTGGAGAACGGGCGATGCTTCTGGCAGTTTCAGTGCGTGCCGGCGTAGGACCTCAGGACTTCACTCGATCAGCCGGTCCGCGCGCAGCAGGAGCGACGGCGGGATGGTGAGGCCGAGCGCCTTGGCGGTCTTGAGGTTGATGAGGAGCTCGAACTTGGTCGGCTGCTCGACGGGGAGATCGCCGGGCTTCGCCCCCTTGAGGATCATGTCGACGTAGTCAGCGGTGCGGCGCCGCAGGGTGTGCCAGTTCGCGTAGTGCGAGAAGAGCGCCCCCTGCTCGACGGAGATGTCCTCCTGGAACATCGAGGGCATGTGATTGGCCGCCAGGAAATCCAGGATCATGCGCCGATGCTTGGCCGCGATGAAATTGGGGTAGACGAACATCGCGTCGGCGCCCTCCGCCTTGACGTCGGCGAGCACCTTGGCGAACTCGGCCTCCAAGTGGGCGTTGGCGATGTCGTGAATCAGGAGCGAGACGCCGAGCGGCCCCGCCGCCGCCCGCTGTCCCTCGAGCGAGGGGTTTTCATGGAGGGCAAGGGAATCCCAGAGGATCGCGATGCGCGAGATCTTCGGCGACGCCGTCTTGAGCAGCTCCAGGCTCTTGCCCGCGAACTCCGGGCCCGGATTGTGGGCGATCCCGGTGACATTGCCCCCGGGATGCGAGAGGCTCGGGACCAGGCCGAGCTCGAACGGCTCGCCCGCGCCCGCCATGACGATGGGAATGGTGGTGGTCGCCTTCTTGGCGTGGAAGACAGTCGCCGTGCCGATCGTCACGATCACATCGACGTGCTGGCGCACGAGATCCTCCGCCAGCCCCGGGAGGCGGTCCCAGTAGGTATCCGCGAACCGCTGCTCGATCACCAGGTTGCGGCCGGGGACCCGGCCGAGCTGCGTGAGGCGCTCCTCGAAGTCCTTGAGGGCGCCGGAGGGCGCGGTCGCGGTCGGCGTCATCCCCGCGTCCAGCCAGCCGATCTTGGCGACCTTCTTCTGCTGCGCTTCGGCGGCGCCCGCCATGGCGAGAAGGGCGAGCACGAGCGCAGCGATGAGCGGACGTCTCGGGGCACGAAGCCAGTGGCGCATGGGGGCCTCGACTGTGTGGGGCAGATTGGAAACGGCCAGAGTATAGCGTCGCCGCCGGCAGGGCGCTAGCCCTCTCCGCCTCGCGGCGGCCCTTGATGAGAATCACCTGACGCGGGAAGATCGCGTGGCCGCCATGGCGCAGGACCAGGAGCGGATCGACCAGACGACAGGAGCCGGAGCCGCGGTGTTCGGGCTCATCGGCTCCCTCCTCATCTGGCTCACGATCGGCGCGGGCGAGGTCGCGAAGTACGCGTGGCTGGGGATCATCTTCGTCTTGATCCTCGGGATGAAGCTCCTCCCCGCGCGGGTCGCGCAGCCGCTGACCCTCGTGTGCCACCGCGTGGGCACCGTCGTGTGGGGCATCGCGATGGCGTTCTTCCTGCTCGCGCCAGGGGCGCTCGCCTATACATTCTCCACGTGGGTGGTGGAGACGCTGCCCCGGTGGCTTCAGGTGGGGATCCTCGTCGTCTGGGTGTTGCTCCTGGCGGGCGTCTCGGTGCTGCTCTACTCGCGCTCGCTCCGGGAGCAGTGCCGCCAGTGGCTGGCCGAGCACCCGAACCCGGTCGTCCAGGCGTTCAGCTGGCGCAAGCGCGTCCCGGCCCTGGGGGCCGTCGCCCTCTACATCAACTTCATGGTCGTCGCGATGGGCTGCTTCGCCAGCGTGGCCTTCCTCCTCCACGGTCTCACGCCGCCGCTTTTTCTGCCCAAGGCGCGGCCGGTGGAGCATGGCTCCCTCGCCGACTTTCTCCTCTGGCATGTCCTCGACGCGATTCCCGGGCTCAAGGTGCCGGAGACGATCAAGTGGGAGGCGCCGCTCACCTACGAGCGCGTGGGCGCGGGGTGGCTGCTCCTCCTCTTCAAGGTGATGGTGATCGTGCCGGTGGTGTCGGGGATCGCGCACTACTTGAACGACGAGGAGAAGGAGAAAGAACAGGGCGGCGCGCGCAACGGATCACGGTTGGAAGACTGAAGCGTCACAGTTCCGCCGTATCCAACTCTGGACATTGACGGCGGCGCGGAGCGTTCCCTACGATCCGCGCATGGCTGACCGTCAGATGAACAATCCGCGGCCCGCAAGGCCAAAAGCGAGAACCGGTGGCTGGGGCCGGATCCTCCTCGCGACGGCGGCAATCATCGGTCTCGGCTGGGCAGGGATTGGCCTCGACCCCGCTAGTCTGAACCTCGACGGGTGGCGCTGGATCGTCGAGGCCGACTCGCCAACCCCTCGACTCGTCCGTGTGTTCGCGCACGACGGCGAGGTCGGTGCGATCGCGTGGAGTCCTGATGGGTCGAAGATTGCGGCGGGCGGGCCACTGCACAGCGCGGTGATGATCTGGGAAGCGCGCACGGGGGCCCTGCTGAGGAATCTGAACCGGGAGTTCGGCGGCGTCTCGGCTGTGGCCTGGAGCCGAGATGGAAGCACTGTAGCGGCTGGAAGGAAGTTTACGGAAGCGGCCCGGGGCCATGTCGCCGTTCACATCTGGAACAGCGAGACGGGGCGGGTACTGCAGAGCCTGCTCGGTCCCTCGCCGCTGGGGCGTGGCGACAACGATGTCTTCACGGGAGCTCTCAGTTTCTCCCCCGATGGGAAACTGATTGCCGCAGGACATCGAGGCAGTGTCTCGATCCATGACGTGACATCTGGCCGCCTAGCGACTGTGTGCCGAGGACACATCGCGACTGGCAAGGCTGTCGCCTTCAGCCCTGACGGGCACCAGATCGCGACATCAGGAGAGTACGAACGGTCACCGGTCCAACTCTTCGATGTTCGATCTGGCGCTCAGGTCCGGTCGATGTCGGGGGAACCGGAGTCACCGTTTGGAGTCGCGTTTCGTCCGGACGGCAAGGAGATTGCCACCGTCGCGTTCGGGCGTCCCAACGTCACCGTTTGGAATGTTCGAGAGGGTCGCCCAGCCCGGGCTCTAACTGGGCATCCCAGGCCCGTTTACTCCGTGTCGTACAGTCCTGCCGGACGTCTGATGGCCTCCGCCGCACATGCTGGTGGAGTAATTGTCTGGGATTCCGAAACGGGAAGTCGGCTTCTTACCCTGCCCAATCCAGAAGAACTCACAGACGTCATCGCCTTCAGCCCGGATGGTCGATACCTCGCAGTACCGCTAGGGAGACAAGTCAGAGTCTGGGACCTCTCGGCTGTGCGTCGATCTACCCAAAAATAACTCACCCGATGGAAAGGAAAGCTCATGGCCACATACGACGAGTATGCCCGTTTGAGTGCCTACGTCTATGGAGGAAGTAGCAGCCAGTCGCTTCCAATGGGATGGACGCCAGTCCTTCGACCAGATGGTCATCCGCTTGAGATGTCGGGTGACAGTGGGTACTACGGCGCAGTCTTTCAGAAGGTGACTACAGGCGAGTATGTTCTTGCGTCTCGCGGGACTGAGATCACGGATTCGAGGGACCGGCGTGCGGCGTGGGCGTTGGCTACATCGCACGTGCCCTTCGCGCAGCTCCGCGACGCCGATGCACTCGTCGCCGCGGCGCTTGAACTCGGCGTCCCACGCGAGAGCTTGACCTACACGGGGCATTCACTCGGAGGGTCCATCGCTCAGCTCCAGTCCACAGCTGACGGCCGCCCGGCCGTGACGTTCAACGCCGCTCCCGTCAAGGCCATGCTGCCCCAGCTCGGGCGAGATCCCAACGCGCAGTACGCCATCGTGGATGTCGTCGATCCCGGCGACTTCGTGTCCCACACGGGAGACCATCTCGGAACGCGGATCGACCTCAGGCAATCGGTGTCGCCGGGGATGGTGCAGACACTGCTGTTGGTGTCGGGCGCCGTGCCGTTTGCGTTGGCGCACGATCTTTTGGCGGCGAAGACGGCCCACTCAATCGACAACGTGGTCGCCAAGCTTCAGGTCGCCAAGAGCCTCATCCCGTGTCCGGTCGTGCTCGACCTGGACGGGGACGGGGTCGAGACCACGCCGGCAACCGAGGCGACGTTCTTCGACCACAACGCTGACGGATTCGCCGAACGAACCGGGTGGGTGGGCGCCGATGACGGACTGCTGGTCAGGGATCGCAACGGGAACGGGGCGATCGATACGGGGCGAGAGCTGTTCGGCAA
>Ga0207428_10005429_pt1 | contig 11890 bp, 11 predicted proteins | sample RhiMethybrSRZTD1_FD_187600 | JGI IMG/M metagenome (GOLD analysis project Ga0207428, IMG submission 187600) | Populus rhizosphere microbial communities from Tennessee, USA - Rhizosphere MetaG P. TD hybrid SRZTD1 (SPAdes) (version 3) | ecosystem: Host-associated > Plants > Roots > Rhizosphere >... | reverse complement strand
CGCGCTGTGGTGTACCTCGAGCGCCGCCGACGCGATGAGCGCAGGGGACGCCAGCGGACGCTCGATGACATCCACAGCGACCGGCAGGCTGACAATGAACGTACTGCCGACACCAGGTTGACTCTTCACCCGCATCGCTCCCTGATGACGCTCGACGATCCACTTCGCGAGCGCCAGCCCCAGACCCGTGCCTTGCGTCTGCGGCGACCTGGCGCGATCGGCCCGATAGAATCGCTCGAAGACATGTGGCAGCGCGTCGGGCGCGATGCCGCTTCCGCTGTCGGTCACCGCCAGGCGGGCGCGACCGCCCGAGCGTGAGAACGTGACCGAAATCCAACCGCCCTCGCCGGTGAACTTGATCGCGTTGTCGAGCAGGATCAACAGCAAGCGCTCGAGCCATCCCGCATCACCCCGAACCACGCAGCCGCGGCTCCCGCCGCGCGACATCAGGATCCCTCGTGCCGCGGCAACCGGCTCGATCTGATCGACGACCGAGGCGGCGAGCGCCGCCACGTCGATCGGCTCGCTGGCCATGGGGATTTCACCCGCCTCGGCGCGGGCGAGCATCAGGATCTGGTTGATGAGACGTGTCAGGCGATCGCATTCGTCGATCTGTCTCGACAGCGCCTGACGGCGGTCCTCATCAGACGAGGACGGCGACAGCGCGAGCTCGGCCTCGCCACGCAGGATTGCCAGCGGAGTCCGGAGTTCGTGTGCAAGCGCCGCACTGAACTGCCGCATCTCGCCCACCGACTGTTCGACCCGCGCCAGCGCGTTGTTGAACGCGTGCGCGACCTGATCGAGCTCATCGCCAGTGTCACGCGTCGCCAGTCGGGCGTTCAGGTTGGTGATCCCGATCGTCTGCGTGGCTCCGGCCAGCCTCGACAACGGCTCCAACGCCCGTCCGGCCAGCCAGCGGCCGATGACCGCGGCGAGCACGAGGCCTCCAAGCACGTTCCACAACAGCAGCCGGTCGAATCCCGCCAGCGTTCGGTCAACGCTCTCGAGCAGCTCGCCGACCTGCACCACGTACCGCTCACCGGGCGAGGGGGAGATCACCGTGCTCATCAAGCGAAGCCGTCCGCGGTCGGTCTGCACATCGTGAGGACCAGGCGTGTCGAGAAACTCGGCCACTTCGCCCGAGGTGTATTGCAGCCCCAGCGACTCGAGGGCCGGCGATTGGGCGAGCAATCGTCCACTCCGTGCGTCGTACACCTGGTAGTAGTCGGTCGCATCGTCCACGAACGCCGCCGAGTCGGCGTCCGCCCGGTCGTACTCGAGCACGGGCATGCCGTCCTTGAACTGGAGGTAGCCGTGCAGACCACGCGCTTTCTCCTCCAGACTGGTCGTGGCAGCCGTGTCCAACTGGCGGACGAACATCGAGTGCGTGCTCAGCGCCAGCGCGCTCACCAGCACGGCCAGAATCGCCGTATAGACGAGCGTCAGCGAATTGCGAAGCGGCAGCGGCTTCACGAAGGCGTGTCGGTCAACATGTAGCCGACCCCTCGAACGGTGTGAATCAGCGGAATGTCGGCGCCTCGATCGATCTTGTTCCTCAGTGTGTTGATGTGCACTTCGACGACGTTGCTGATGCTGTCGAAGTGGATGTCCCAGACGTGCTCGATGATGTGACTCTTCGTGAGGGGACGCCCCCGGTGATGGATGAGGAACTCGAGCAGCGCGTACTCTTTCGGCTTCAGGTCGACGACGCGCCCGGCCCGCGTCACTCGCCGGCGGACGGTATCGACCTCGAGATCCGCAACACGTATTGTCGTTTCCCGCGGCTTGCCGCGGCGCAGCAGGGCGCGGATGCGCGCGGTCAGCTCCGCCAGGATGAACGGCTTTCCCATGTAGTCATCGGCCCCGCCGTTGAGACCGACGACGCGCTCCTCCGGCGACGCCTGAGCGCTGAGGATCAAGACCGGGAGATCCGCTTTCTTCGATCGCAGATCGCGAAGGACTTGGAATCCGGATCGCCCGGGCAGCAGCAGATCGAGCACGACGCAGTCGTAGTCGACCATCCGCGCCTGCACTTCGGCATCGCCGCCGTCGTACAGCACGTCAACGGCGAGCCCCTCCTGCTCGAGTCCCTTCTGGATGAAGCTCGCCACTCGCCGATCGTCTTCCACCACGAGTACGCGCATAGGGATGACGCTATTGAACCCGGCGGAAATTGCCGGAAGATGAAGGCGCGATTAACTCTGGTTAATCGCGCCCCCCGACGCCGCTATCGTCGGCGATAGGAGGAGCGAGTCGGGGCGGGAACAGGAGCACTCGTCTCGCCAGGGGCAAGCGGCGCCATCGTCACGTTCATCTTGAACGTTGAATCGGGCCGGACGTAGACCTCTTCCGTCGTTGTGCGGAATCCATCCAGATAGAGGGTGATTGCGTGGCCGCCAGGAGCCACATGCAGCTTCTTGAACACGCCATCGAAATTATCGGCACGGCCGGCATAGAACCCGTCGACGTAGACCTCGGCGTTTTTCGGCGTCACGTGCGTCTTGATGTCGGTCTCCGGCCTGCCATCGTACGCATACGTGTAGCCATACGGATACCAGGGTCCCCAGAACGGATCGTAGAAGTACGGCCGAATGACTTCAGCGCGTGGCACGATGATGACACCGCCGCGACGCGATTGAGCATCAACCACCCCCGCGCTGGCCACGATCAAGCCCGCTGCCAGCGCGACGACGGATTTCGTGATGCCACTCATGAGACCTCCTCCGGGCGAAGCCCGCTCGGTAGGCGCTTCTACTCATTTAGACGTGGCTCGATGTACGCCCGGAATGACGCCAACATTAACTCTCGGTCAGAAACCCCTGAGGGCGTCCCTGTGGCCCGGCTAGTGTCTAGGCATGCGAACTTCGCGCGGATTCAATTCCTCTTTGCCGTGGCGTAGTACCACGCGGGCGTTCTGCCCGATTGGCAATCGACGCAATATGGGTTCGACACGGGTGAACATGGCTTCGGCGTCCGGACCAAAAAAGAAGACGCCCGTCTCCTGTGCGCCCTGCCAGACGCCCCGAAAACTGCCATGACCTGCGGCCGCTCCGATTTCCGTCACGACCGCGTCGAAATCAAGATTCGCGTAGACCTCATCCGGTAGCGTCGTGCCATCGAAGAAGATCGCCATGCATTGCTGCGTTCCGAACTGGCGCAGAACCCGCTCATCCGCAGGGTCCAGGAGTTCGGATCCCTGGGGGGCACCAGCGTGCTCGAGCGCCTCCACCACGACACGTAGCGCGTCGTCGAGATTCGCGAGCTCGATCTCCACGTCGGCGAATGAGATGCCCCCGAGTTCGTTCAGCTGTGAGCCGCCGCCGGTCACACGGCCGATTCCTGCCGTCTCGAGCACCTCGTGGAGCGGGTCCTCATAGCGATCACCGCGATCGATCGGTTCGATGTGCTCGTAAACGCGAGCAAGGACGACGTGAGGAAAATCCATGGTCACACGCCGCTCATAATCGCATCGGCGACAGGTCTCGTGCAACGCGTGTTCATCTGTCGGGGACGGTCCATCACTCACCGGGCGTCTGGAACGCGTCGGCGTGATCGGCGACCCACTGGCGAAAGGTTCGCGGTGGCGATCCGATGATGTCGAACACGCTGGAGGTGACGAATGCCGGTCGTCCGATCGTCGCCCCCCATGCGGCGAGCAGCATGTCCACGACCTGACCCGGCCAGATGCCCGCGGTTTCGCGGCGGAAATCTTCCGGCGACAGCTCCTCGAAGACGATCGGGCGCCCGATGACCGCGCCGATGATGCGCACCTGCTCTGCCTGACTCAATGACTCGGGTCCGGTGAGGACGTAATCGCCGCCAGCATGCCGATCCTCAGAGAGGCAACGCGCCGCCACGGCCGCGATGTCGCGCTCGTCGACCGGTGCCGTCTCGGCGGCGCCGTAAGGCCAACGGACCGCATCGCCGTTCCGAATCGAGGCTGCCCACCAGTACAGCGCATTCGACGCGAACATCCCGGGCCGGATGATCGTCGACGCGAGGCCGGACTCGGCGATCAGGCGTTCGATGTCGGCGTGGAGGATCGCGATGGGGTTTGGCTGCGACTGCTGGAAGAACGGATGCGGCGTTCGATGCGGAGAGGAGAGAAAGACGACGCGCCGCGCGTGTGCCGCGAGACGCTCGACGACAGCTGGAACCGTGGCTGGTGGGGCGGTCCACACGAGGAAGACCGGACCGACATCCTGCAGCGCGGCGTCGAGCGATTCGGGCACCGTCAGATCACCTTGGAAGACCTCCACGGCCGCCGGCAACCGCGCCGCCTCCGGTCGCCGCGAGAGCGCGCGCACCGGCACGCCCGCATCTATCAGTTCGGCGACCACCGCACGCCCGACGCGGCCGGTGGCTCCCGTCACCAGAACGGGGTGCAGGCCCGCACGTATCACGAAGACCTCACAGCGTCCGCTACGGACCTTGACACTCTGGGGGGGACATTTGGTGGCTAACGGTCACCGGCCCACGTCCGGCGCCTATTTGAAGATGGACTTCGCGATCGTCGCGTGCACACCTTTCGTTTGATCGACAGCCTGCGTCACATGCAGATCGGCCGCGAGCGAACACAACACATACGCCTCGTCTCGTGAGAGCCCCCGCTCGGCGACCAGAAACTCGATCATCTCGCGGGTGGCGAGCCGCGTGGCTTCATCGAGATCCTCGTGGAGCCCCATGCTGATGTAGTGCGTTGGGGTTTCCGCGCGAGGCCAACGCAGCCGCGTGCCCTTGCGAACGCGCACCTCGAATGTGCCCCGCAGTGACGTCTCCAGCGCGGTGCCGATGACTTCGCCGTCGCCCTGCGTACCGTGGCCGTCGCCGATCGACAGTAGGGCGCCGCGCACGTGCACCGGCAAGTACAGCGTCGATCCCGCCACGAGATCTTTATTGTCCAGATTGCCGCCGTGCCATCCAGGTGGTCGGCTCGAAATTCTTCCGACGAGCGGAGGGGGCGCTACCCCAATCGAGCCGAAGAAGGGCGCAAGGCGTAACGAAATCCCAGGCTTGAACTCGAAGCGGTCGGCCCCGGGCTGCCAGCGCAGCATCCGGAAATGCGCGTAAGGAAAGTCGTCCGGGATGACGCCTCCGCCGGGATTGAACGCAACAACTCCAAAGGGATGGAGGAAATCGATTGCGAGAATCCGTACCTCCAGCGAGTCACCTGCCTCGGCGCCTTCCACGAAAATCGGCCCGGTGAGTGGATGTGCACCCGGCCCGCGCTCGGTGACACCGAGTTCGACGGCCTTCAGCGACTCCGGAATCTCAGACTCGCTTGCCCCCGCCAACCGGACTCGCTGCAGTCCGCCTGCGACCATCGTCTCGACCCGTACGCGATCGCCCGAGGCGATCCGCAGCACCGGCGGTACGCGGGAGTCGTAGTAACCCCAGTGCACATGTCCGGGTGTCAGCGCGAGATCGTGCGTGCGAGGCTGCTGTGTCCACGTGGTCTGCGTCGCCGCCAACACGACGACACCAATCAGGACGGGTCGATTCATAATGTCGCTCCTGTCGCAGGTAGGCCCGGACTGGCTAACGTATCGCCGCTCACCTGCGGCACGCCCGCGTCAACAATAGCACCGGGCGTAATGGGTGCGCGCGAACGCAACCCCACCGCGATCAACGATCCGCGCGCCTCCGCCACTCTGCGAGGAACGCGTCGACCATGGGTTTCAGGCTGTCCTGGCTGTAGACGAAGAAGATCTCGTTCGAGCGCGGCGCACGCCGAAGGTAGTTCACGCCGTCCCCTGGATCCTGCTGCTCCGGTTCGCGCACACGATCGTCGCCGATCACCAGTTGGTACAAGCGCGAGGGCGACACGCGCAGGTCGTGCATCGATTCGAGCGCAAACAGCTTGAGCCGCTGCGACTCCGGTGAAACGGGATGCGAGTAGACCCGGTCGAGCAGCACGTCCTGCGGCATCGGGGGTGGCAATGACGCGACTGTTCCCGCCGGACCATATGGGTACCGATTCTGATCGGCGTGGTTCGTGTAGAGCAACAACGTCACGTCCTTTTTCCAGCGCGTCAAGGCCTCGGCCAGGGCGATGGTCGTGAATTGATGGTCGCGATGGGAGTCGAGCTGCGGATGCGGTGCCAGGATCACGGCCGGCTTGACCTTCTTCAGTACTGTCTCGAGATCCTCGACGAGGTGTGCCCACGTCGAGGCTCGTGACCGCTTCGGCAGGAGCGACCCGATGTTGTATTTGAGGTACGCGCCGATGTCGGCGTTCGCGCTGTACATCTCGGGGACAGTCTTGCCGGGGTTGTCGTGCATGTCAGCGAGACGCGCGTCGAAGTACCCCATGTTGAACGTGCGGGTGGGCGCGATACCACCGAGCCAGGGCACGGTGATGCTATCGATCAACCGGATCCGACCTTTGAAATGGTACAAGTCCGGCACATCGTCGAAGACGGACTGGTAGCTGCGCTGACCGGCGTTGCCAGTCGTGACGGTCACTACCGTGGCATTTCTGTTCGCGTACACACCGAACGTTGCGATTTCGGCATCATCGGGGTGCGGGGCCAGCACCAGGATCGAGTCGGAGAGATTGACGGAGTTTCCGAACAGGCGCAGCGTGGCCTCGCCTGTGGCGACGGCCACCCCTTCTCCGCGGAGGCTGACTCGCGTGCCTCCGGTCAACGCGCCGCGCAGGAAGCTGAGATTGAGCCATCGCGGGCCGGCATCGCCCGAGCGAAAGTACTGCCGGTCGGACGCGGCGCCTGAGGCGATCTCGACGTACGGCGTGGGCAGATCGGCACCGGCCGTGACCTCGACCCTGAGCAGCGCAGTGTCCCAGCTCCCGACGGGAGCCTCAGGCCACGTGATTCCGACCACATTGTCCGTGCCCGTGAGCGGCACGGTGAGCACTCGACTGCTGTCGTCGCGGAATCTGAAGGTGTCACCGTCGATTGATCGTGATTGGGCCGCCGGGCGCTCAGATGTTTGCGCCTGCAGCGCACCTCCGGCGCAGATGCCAACAATCAGAAACGCACACCGCTTCATAGGTCACTCATGAGAAGGTGCGGGAAGCGCTCGGTACTATTTCCGAGGAGCCAGCACCACGCGCGAGAGTTGAGGGTAGGTCGCGCGATAACCCCGCCAACGCGCGAACGGTGCGAGCACCCCGAAGACCGCGCTTTGAACCACGAACGGCGGCGAACGGAACACGACGATGTCGCGAAACTCCCGCGCAATCAGGGCGAGCTGCAGCGGATAGGGCATGCCCTTGCCGTCGGTGTGCCCGAGCCGGGCCAAACCGAAGAAGGTCTCGACCATATGCACGAACCGCTCGCCCGGCGTGACCTCAACGCGGACGCGCGCATCGCGGTCAGCCGCATTCCACCAGTCGTGCCAGACGTTGGGCTCGATGACGAGCGTTTCGCCCTGATGGAGAATGCTGGTGTGCCCGTCGCGCTTCACGGTGAGCTCACCCTCGAGCACGGTGAACCGCTCGACAAGCGTCGGATGGCGGTGTTCCCCAACGACACGCGCCCCGACGAGCGCGGTCAATTCGGCAGTGGCGCGGCCCTCTGGGTTGTCCCAAGGACGCTCCAAGACCGTAGCGCGTTCTCTCGTGACGGGATTCTCCCAGACCTCTCCGACTTCTATCGTCGTGCGATCCGGCGAACCGTCTGGATCCGGGTGAAACATACGACTCGTCTCCTAGAGCGGGTCTTTCAACGATGCTGAGCAAACAGCCAGGCGATCAGTTCTTTGTCGGCGTATGCCCTCTCCGCTGCGCCAACGTGTGTGGCGCCCGCATATTCTTCGTAGCGGATGTTCGCGTGGGCAGCTTTCAACGCAGGGGCGAGACGCCTGGACTGCTCAACCGGCACGGTCTCGTCGGCATCGCCGTGGAAGATCCTGATCGGCACATGCTTGATCTTCTCCGCAAGAGCGGCGAAAGGATCCGGGGCACTCACGAACGGGTTGGCCTTGCGATCCGCATTCTTGTCTCTATCGGAGTAAGTTCTGGCGTCGGACGTGTCGACGCGGCCCGCAATGGCGACAATCGCAGCGAACCGGTTCGGCCACCGATACGCGATTCGGTACGCCCCCGTGGCACCCATCGAGAACCCGGTCAAGTAGACGCGGGCCGGGTCGCCGGCGAACTCGGTCATGGTGCGATCCAGTTGGGCGATCACCAGTTCTTCCATGTCCGCATCGAGCCATCGTTTGCCAACCTCGGCTTGCGGAAACACGATCACGGCCGGAAATCTCGACCGATTGAATCGGATCTGGTCGGCCAGGCCCCGCGCCGTCGGCAGAAGGCCGTCGGGGCCCTGAGCGCCATTGCCATGGAGGTCGACCACCACCGGCCAGAGCCTCGCTCGAGAGTGTTCGGCCGGCACATAGACCTGATATCGGTACGTCACGGCCCCGACGGTCACGGAACGATCGAGAAAGCCCGTGTCGGCGGAGGCGGTTGACAGCGCGAGGCACATGCCGAACGCGAGGCAGGTGACGAATCTCATGAACCCCCTCCAATGAAATCGACCAATCGTGTCTTGTGCCGAAGGATATCGCCCTGTCACCCCACGACATCCGGACGATCACGAATCGTCATCATCGTGGCAAGCATTGTCGCAATTGCTGCGCGGCGAAACTATCGCGGACAGTGTTCTCGAAGTGCGCAGTCAAGATCCTGAATTCTGACCCGCCGACCCTGACGAGGCTGCTGCTGTCCCAGACTCGAGAACAGTCGTGAGATATTCCTTCGTGACGCGCATGCCTTCCGGAGTCAAGGCGAACCCTTTGTCCTGCCGCTGCACAAGACCCTTGGAGACGAGCGCCATCAGCGCCGGCTTGTAGTAGTCGGTCTGGTAGTTGAACATTCCTCGTCCGTCATCGTCCAACAGCGCCCGCAGAATTCGAGTTTCGCGTTTTTCCAGCACCGTCGCGGAACGGACGATCTGTTGCGCGACTGCCGCTGGTGTCGCATTGGCCTGCCGCCCCTTGGTGATAATCTGCTCGACCTTTTGTGCATCGAGTGTGATCTTCAGATCGGCGGGGCCTTCGATCTCGCGCACGCGCTCGACGAGCGCGACGAGCTGTCGACGAAAGAACGCCAGAACGATCAGAACCACAACGGGCCACGCGAGCGTATCGAGCAGTGCGGTGGTCTCCGAGACGGTCATGACACGTCCTCGAGTTCTCGAATCCTGCCGGCTGGCGCCCTCATGATCGCGCCGGCCGCCGCCGGCTGACAAAACGAGGTGAGCCAGCTCACCAAGGCTCGCGGCTCACCTGCGGCACGTGCGGGACAACCTTTACATCGCACGGGCGAGCACCAAGGCTCACATCCGGCGTTCCTCAGGACCCGTCCACTCAAGCGCGGCGCTCCCCGCCGCAAACAGAAGGAAACCGTTCAGCGCTTCGAGGTACATCCACACCGCACTCGTACCAGAGGGGCAACTCGGAAGGACACTCGAACTTTGGCTCGGTTGGCCTTCGCCCGCGTCGATCCTGATCGGTCCTGATTCGAGCCGCGGATAGCCCCTGTCCGGGGGTTCAAGGACCAGAAAGGCGACATCGCTAATGGTGAGTTTTGCCGGACGATAGAGTTCACGACGGCGCTGGTCATCCATGCGCCCGATCCATATTCGGAGATCGAACTGCAGCTGTCGATGGACGTAGTCCATCGCAAACCTCTGAAGCTCCGCATCGTGGAACCCGTTGGGAAGTGACGACGCGACCTCTTGAAAAGTCATGTAGGGATAACTGCGTTCAGGCCGTCTAACGCATCGTCGCCGCAGCACTATCGGGGGTCTGAGAAGAAGTATCGCGCGATGCAGGCGTTGGCTCCGACAACAACACGCTGCGAAGGCACCGGGGTCGCGTTCGAGGGCACGTTCACGATGAGGTCGTAGACGCCCTGGGGAACCGCGGCCAAGCGGAATGCGCCCTTCTTGTCAGTTGTCACAGAAAGTCGATCGCCGGCGGCACGCAGGGTCACTTCGGCACCAACGATCGGCACACTGCCGCCGACTCGTTCATCGGGGAATTCATCAAAAAAGACCTCACCCCGGACGGTGCCTGGCGCTCGAGAGCGAAGCGCATCGCGGATCTCGTTGACGTCTGATGCGGCACTTGGAAACGGACGCGTCCCGCCGCACTTGACCGCCGTCCAGACCCCGGCGCGCCGGCGAGCCATGACGAGGTATTTCACTCCCGGGGTGAAGTCGTAGTCACACGAGAAACCGATTCCCTCGGAACGCAGCGTAATCTTCGCTTCAACCCGCTCACCCCGAAGCCACTCCTCCAACGCAAACTCGGTCTCCTCGACACGCTCGGAAGGCTCAGAGACCTTCGTCGCGGTACCCACAAAGACGAGCTCTGCGTCCCATGTCGTCGCACAGGTCGGCTGACCGAAGCAGTCACACGCTGCCGCAAAGTCAGGGCTGCTTGCGCAAAGAAGAAGCACCATCAGTACACCGGAGGTTCTTGGCACAGTCGGTTCCTTCAGCTGTCCAACGTCTGCGCTTCAGACGCAGGCGCTTCACGATGCCCCCGACCACCTACGCTACAAGCGTCTGCGCGTTACACCGTCATGATGGCCGTCACCGTCGTCCTGTAGGCCACCTCTTCATAGGCGCCCAACATGTCGGGCAGCGGCACGACGCGCGTGACGAGCGACTTCGCGTCGTAGCGGCCGCTCTCGAGCAGCGACACGAATCGCGGCAGGTCGCGCATCGGGTTGGCGCCGCCGGCCTGTCCGCCGGAATGCGAGATGCCGCCGATCGCAAACAGGAATGCCGGCAAGGCGATCGTGCCGCGGACCAGCCCGGTGGTCACCAGGTGCCCGCCGGCATTGCACATCTCGTAGGCCTGTTGCATCGGCAGAATGCCGCTCGGATCGGGACCGGCCTCGAGCTTGGGTCGCACGAACTCGGCCCCGGCGGCTTCGACGACGAAGTCGGCGCCGGCGCCGCTGCGGCGCCCACCTGAATCTCGGCCGCCGCTCCAGGCGCGATTGGTCGGCCCATTCGACAGACCGCGGACGCGTTCGACGAGCCCGTTGCCCTCAGCGTTGGGGTCGAGCGCATGGGTCGCACCCACCTTGAGCGCGAGCTCGCGACGCACCCGAATCGGATCGATCGCGATGATCGTGGAGGCACCGGCAATGCGCGCGCCTTGCACCGCGCTCAGGCCGAGCGGACCGCAGCCGACGACGGCAACGGTGGAACCTGGCGCGACGTTGACGAGCGTGCCGGCAGTGGTCGCACCCAGACCAGCCACGCTCACGCAGCTGAGGACCATCCCGAGATCGACCGGCGTCACCTTGGTGAAGACCGGCACGACCCATTCCTCGAACGTGATCATCAGGTCGGCGAGGCCGCCGATATGCGAGTTGGCGTAGACCGGGGTACCGTCGCGAAGATCGGCAACCGGAACGAGATCGGTCGGCAGGTTGCGCCCGAGCAGCTGACAGACGTCGGCGCGCCCGCGCAGGCAGTGATAACAGGAGCCGCACTGCGGCGTGCCGGAGACGCAGACGCGATCGCCCACCTGCACGCGACGAACCTCCGGACCGACGGCCTCGACCACGCCGACGCCGCCGTGGCCCTGGATGAGCGCGAGGTTGTTGGCGTTGACACCAGCGAGTCCGACGGCTGCTTGATTGGTCGCGGGCGTTGCCGGCGCGGCCTGGATGCCAAGCACCGCGCCGACGTTCGAGTAGCAGAGATTGCACGCCTCGGTGCGCACAACCACCTGACGGCCGGTGATCGGTCGCAGCCGCACATCCTGCAGCGTGGTGCGCCTTCGTCCGGTGCCGCGGGAGATCCAGGCGCGGAACGTCCGGTTCGTGACCACGGCCGGCGCTTGCGCGAACAACGATCGATCGCTGGTGCCGAGCGATGCGCCGGCGGCGACCGCGATC
>Ga0207428_10005424_pt1 | contig 11895 bp, 5 predicted proteins | sample RhiMethybrSRZTD1_FD_187600 | JGI IMG/M metagenome (GOLD analysis project Ga0207428, IMG submission 187600) | Populus rhizosphere microbial communities from Tennessee, USA - Rhizosphere MetaG P. TD hybrid SRZTD1 (SPAdes) (version 3) | ecosystem: Host-associated > Plants > Roots > Rhizosphere >... | reverse complement strand
AAATATGGGCAATGTTCGCGCATGCCAACTGTTTTACCTATTTAGTTGTTATGTCGAATTATGGATCGGAAAAAAACTACGAAGAAGTTCGTTGACTTCTACGAAAGTCTTCGTGTATAAGACGGCTCACAGAATATTCCCGAAAATTGAAATCCGGAAAGGGGCCGAAAGTGAGCAATCTTAATCTATCGCGACCGACCGATGCTGAGCTGGCAATATTGCGAGTGCTATGGAGCCGCGGTCCTAGCACAGTCCGCCAGGTGCATGAAGCGCTCAGCCAGGAACGCGAAACCGGTTACACCACCGTGCTGAAATTTATGCAGATAATGACCGAGAAAGGATTGGTTGAGCGTGACGAGTCCGAACGTACGCATGTCTATCAAGCCAGATTTACGCAGGAGCAGACTCAACAGCGACTCGTGACTGATTTGCTTGAAAAGGCTTTCGGCGGCTCGGCGTCGCAACTGGTGATGCGGGCGTTGGCGGCCAAGCCGGCCTCGGCTGATGAACTGGCGCAAATCCGGCGCCTGCTGGATGAACTGGAGGGAGGCAAACAATGAATACGCTAGAAACCTGGGGTCACATCGAAGTTTTGGGATGGGCATTGATCCATTTCACCTGGCAGGGAACGTTAGTCGCTTTGTCGCTGGCCGGCGTCCTGCGGATGTTACGCGGGTCATCAACCAACACGCGTTACGCGGCGGCCTGCGTCGCACTGTTGTTGATGTCGAGTTTGCCGCTGTTCACGATAGCGATCATCGGCCATTCCACGCTGGACAAAACAGCAAGCGGGCCGCCGCCTCAATTTGCCGCGCGACCGGCGCCGCAGCCACAGCCGGTCGAAATCGAACCCACAATCGTTCCGACTCAGACAAATATTGCTTCGACCTCGCCGCGACCCTGGTCATTCATCCGGCCAGTGAGCATTACGCCAATGTTGCCGTGGATCATTCTGCTCTGGCTGTTGGGCGTGGCCTTCTTTTCATTGCGGCTGGTTGGAGGGTGGTTTTACACGCAGCGCCTTAAGTCTTATGGGACTCGTCCGTTGGAGGAAGGATGGGATCAAACACTCCTGCGGCTTTGCGATCAACTGCGGGCGCCGCGTTCGGCGCGTCTTTTGGAATCGGCTTTGGTCAAGGTCCCGATGGTCGTCGGGTGGTTGCGCCCGGTCATTCTGCTGCCTGCAAGCGCATTGACCGGACTGCCGCCGCAGCAACTGGAGGCGATCATCGCTCACGAGCTAGCGCACATACGCCGCCACGATTACCTGATCAATCTGCTGCAGGCGGTGGTCGAAACCTTGCTCTTTTATCACCCTGCGGTCTGGTGGGTCTCGCGCCGGATCAGGCAGGAGCGGGAACATTGTTGTGATGATCTGGCCGTGGCGGTGTGCGGTGATTCGCTGACATACGCGCGGGCCTTGCTTGAAATGGAACAGCTTCGCGCCGCCGGACCACAACTGGCTATGGCGGCCAATGGAGGATTGCTTATGAATCGCATACAACGTCTGGTCGGCGCGCAACCGAAACATGCCAATCGTTTCGGCGGATTGTTTGCCGGCGTCATCACGCTTACCACATTGATCAGCGCAGTGGCTGGCGCGCAAATCCTGCTTCAATCTTCGAGCAGGGCTGATCGCGAGGTTGTTTCCGTACAGGATCAGCATAAACAGGCGCCAGAAGCGGCGGCAAAATCGTTAGGGATTATCGGAGACCGCCACGCGCTGGAGCCTTTGAATCAGGCGTTACAGGACGCGGACGAGCAGGCGCCGAGGAAAGCCGTTGAAGCGCTGGGCTTGCTTAAGCAAAACGGCGGCGATTTATCGATGAGTATGAATGCCCTGCGTTCCTCAAACGCGACGGAGCGCGCGCTCGCGGCCTGTGCGCTAGGCCGCCTCGGCGCGGTTAGCGCGATTCCGGCGCTCATCGGCCTGCTGGGCGATGACGCGTCCATTCAGCAGATCAAATGCTGGGACAGTGGTGATTGGAGTCCCGCGGGCAATCCATTCATTCAAGCGTGTCCAGGCGAACAGGCCGCTATTGCGCTGGCCTCGCTGAGTCAACCTGCCGTCGAGCCATTGATCGCCGCATTAAACAATGGAGACCCCATCGTGCGCAGAAACGCCGCCTGGGCGATCGGCGAGATTAGGGGTGGCCTGGGAACGAATCGTACCGCCGCCGTTGAACGGCTGATCGCAACCCTGAGTGATGAGGATTCGTGGGTGCGCGTGGCGGCGGCCTCCTCGTTGGGCAAAATGGGGCCCAGCCAGGCGACGGAATCGCTTATCGCCGCGCTCGGAGATGCGAATTGGTTTGTTCGAATGAAGGCTGCAACGGCATTGGGTAATATGAAAGCCAGCGCCGCCGTTGAGAGCCTCACGTCTCTGTCGCTGCGTGATGAAATGGAACAAGTCCGTAGTGCGGCGGCCCATTCGTTGGGCAAGATCAGGGACTCGCAGGAGGGAGTGAGGAATGATAAGTTTAACGTCAAACTCACCGGTACAACCAGGACTTTTGAATGGAATCTTACGGACCCCCAGGGATCCAAGATGGCCCGGCTGAAAATTAACGGTCAGATCAAGTCAGGCAGCTCCGTATGGACATTGCGCGATCCGAATGGAAAATCGGTGTTCACGGCGGAGACTGACAAGGCTGAATTATCTCTCGATTCAGGTGATTTGAACGTTATTCCCGGGACCTGGACTTTGCAATTGGAGGTGAAGAACGCCACGCTCGGTTTAGAGGTTCATTGGAGCCTTCGTTGAACCGGCAGCCTTGGCGCGGGGAACATATACGGCAAAGTTTCCCGCGCCAGGTCTCGGTATTGAGACGCCGTAAAATATCGCGCGCGTAAGCAAGCGGCCGTCTCATCGGTCGGCCGCTTGCTTACGCGCGCGGTACTGTGCCAATTATTTTCCGTAATTCTCTTGCCTACCTTGCCCTATTCGGTTTTGGGAATGGCCAATCCCACAACCGAACACCAACCTCTTATCCAAACAAGATGTCTGATGAGCATCATCTTCTAAACTCTTTGCTTTCAACGCCGGGGCCTCGGCTAATCGGATTGTCAAGATGGCACGGGGATTGAACTTTAACTTCCAAATCAGAATACGATTTGTCGAGCGCTACAAACAGACAATCAGACGGAGGATTTATGGGGAGCTTGCTGCAAGACCTGCGCTACGGCGCGCGAACGTTGTTGAAGAATCCGGGTTTTACTTTGATCGCCGTGATCACGCTCAGCCTGGGCATCGGCGCTAACACGGCGATCTTCAGCTTCGTCAACACGGCGCTGCTGCGCCCCTTGCCTGTTGAGCGGCCGGAGCAATTGGTCTCGCTCAACAATGTCGCGTTGAAATTGCCGGTCATCTCCTATCCAAACTATCGCGATTTCCGTGATCGCAATAATTCGTTTAGCGGGATGCTGGCTTATCGATATACGCCACTTGGGTTGAGTCACAATGGCATGAACGAACGGGTCTGGGGCTATCTGGCGACAGGCGCCTATTTTGAAGTGTTGGGCGTGAAGCCCGCATTGGGACGATTCTTTACGCCCGACGATGACAGCGCGCCCGGCGCGCATCCGATTGCGGTGATCACGTATGATTGCTGGCACAAACGGTTCGCGGGCGATGCGCAAGTTATCGGCAAAACCGTGATTGTCAATGGGCGCAACTTCACGATCATTGGCGTCGCGCCTCAGGGCTTTTACGGTTCGGAGATCGCTTACCGTCCGGAAATCTGGTTTCCGGCAATGATGCAGGAGCAGATTGAAGGCTGGTCTGCGCTGGAAACGCGTGGCAACTCCTCCTTCTTCGCGCAAGGCCGTCTGAAACCAGGCGTTACAATGTCGCAATCTGAAGCCGAGCTGAAAGCCATCGCCGCCCAATTGGCGCGCGAATTTCCCAATGAGAATGAAGGCATGACCGTTACGCTCTCGCCGGCTGGGTTGTTAGGGGCGTGGATGCGCGGCCCGATTATTGGTTTTGCCGGCGTGTTGATGGCCGTGGTCGGATTGGTCCTGTTGTTGGCCTGCACGAATCTGGCGAACCTGTTGCTGACGCGCGGCGCCGAGCGGCGTAAAGAGATTGCGGTGCGTTTGGCGATTGGCGCCAGCCGCCGTCGTCTTGTACGTCAACTGCTCACGGAGAGTACCTTGGTGTCAACATTGGGAGGCGGACTCGGTTTATTGCTGGCCTACTGGTTGGTAGAGGCGATGATGGCGCTCAAACCGCCGATTGACATCGCGCTCTCGACAGAGTTGTACATTGATAGGCGCGTGCTGCTCTTCACGCTGGTCGTTTCTGTGTTGACAGGCGTGATCTTTGGCCTATTGCCCGCTTTGCAATCTACAAAACCGGACCTCGCGCCAGCGTTGAAAGACGAGACCTCGCTGGGTGGTTATCGCCGTTCATGGCTGCGCAACGGCCTGGTCGTGTCGCAGGTTTCATTGTCGCTGCTCTTATTGATCTGCGCTGGACTGACGCTGCGCGGATTGCAGCGGGCGCAATCGCTCGATCCGGGTTTCACGCCGAGGCAAGCGTTGGAGATCTCCTTCGATTTGAGCTTGCAGGGGTACGATGGCCCGCGCTCCCAGGAGTTCAAACAGCGCCTGCTCGAACGCGTGCGCGCCTTGCCGGGTGTGCAATACGCCGGCTTGTCCAACTTCGTGCCGCTGAATCTGAGCGTCAGCAGCAACAACCCCATTTATGTCGAAGGCCAACCCGAACAGCGGGGAACGAATGTGCCGACGGCTATGGCCGCTATGGCTACGCCCGGATTCCTCTCAGCCTTGGGTACACGCTTAATACAAGGCCGCGATTTCATGAAGCAGGATGGCGAGTCGAAGCAGGATATCGCCGTGGTCAACGAGACCTTTACGCGCCGTTTCTGGCCGGGCCAATCGGCCCTTGGCAAACGTTTCAGTTACGCAGGCTCCGCCGGACCGTGGATCGAGGTCGTCGGCGTAATCCAGGACGGCAAATACTTCAGTTTGAGCGAAGAGGCCACGCCTTTCGTCTACACCAACATGCGCTCTGGGATCGGCGGTGGTGGGATATTGGTCGCGCGCACAACGGGCGAACCGCAAAACGCGATGGCGGCGATTCGTCGGGAGTTTCAACAACTCGACGCCACGTTGCCGCTCTACAACGTCCGGACAATGGTCGAACACATGGCGATGCCACTCTTCCCGGCGCGTGTCGCCGCCACGCTGTTGGGCGGTTTCGGATTGCTGGCGCTCGCGCTGGCTGCCATCGGCATTTTCGGCGTGATGTCTTACGCCGTGACGCAGCGTACACGCGAGATCGGCATTCGGGTGGCGCTCGGCGCGCAGGCCGGCGGAATTTTCAAACTCGTGGTAGGGCAAGGATTGAAACTCACTACGCTGGGGCTTGGCGTTGGCCTTACATGCGCGGTTGCGGGCACGCGGTTGATGAGCGGACTTCTTTACGGCGTGAGCGCGCTCGATGTCGTTACCTTCGCTGGAGTGTCGTCGCTGCTGGCGCTGGTGGCGGCGCTGGCTTGCTATATCCCGGCGCGGCGCGCGACGAAGGTTGACCCCATAGTAGCGCTTCGGCGTGAATAACAATGCGGCGCGTGATGTACCGCAGGTTGTCCAACCTGCGGAGACTTCATCATCAAGCTACTTGGCAGTAACTGAACGGCTCATTAATCTGGCCGCCCGCAGGTTGGACAACCTACGGTACATTTTCCGAGGACGCCTAGATGCTTACCTGGTTTGCAGAGTTTTTGCGCGACATACGGTTCGGGGTCCGCCATCTGGCGAAGAGTCCCGGCTTCACTTCGATCGCCGTCCTTTCGCTGGCGCTCGGCATTATGGCGACGACAGCGATCTACAGCGTGATTCATGCCGTCGTGCTCGATCCGTTCCCTTACAAGGACGTGGACAATCTGATGAGCGTCAGGGTTTGGGATCCGGGCCAGCGCGGCTTCCGACTCGGCTATTCCACCGATCAGTTTCTGGAGATCGCCGAACGGAGCACGATCTTTGAGGGGGTTATCGCTTCCACTGTCAGCGACGTTTTGTGGGCTGATGGCGGCGAGCCGCAGCGTCTGCGCGGAAATTACGGCACGTTCAATACGTTTCAGGTGATGGGCGTGCCGCCGCTAATTGGGCGGACGACCATGCCGGATGACGCCAGAGCTGACGCGGCCCCGGTGACGGTGCTCGGTTACCGCTTCTGGCAGCGGCAATTCGGCGGCGATCCGAATATCGTGGGGCGGCAGCTTCGTTTGAACGACAAGGTTCGCACGGTGATAGGTGTCATGCCTAAGCGGTTTATGTGGCGCGGCGCCGACGTCTATCTTCCGGTCACGTTCGAACGCGGGCGCGTCGTTGAAGGCGTTCGCGGCGTTCACCTACTCGGACGATTGAAGCCGGGCGTCGCCGAAGCGCAGGCCGAAGTCGATCTGCGGCCGATCATCGCAGACTTGAAAAAAATAGAGCCCGCGCAATTTCCCGACAACTGGCGGGTCGGGCTGCTCTCGTTCAAAGAGACCTTCCCAAGCAGCATTCGCGAAAACCTCTGGATACTGTTCGGCGCGGTCGGGCTGTTGTTGTTGATCGCGTGCGCGAACGTTTCGAACCTGCTTTTGTCCAGGGCCAGCGCCCGACAGAAAGAGATGGCGGTGCGCGCCGCTTTGGGGGCGGGGCGGTCGCGTCTGATCCGGCAATTGTTGACCGAGAGTCTGCTGATCGCTGTGGCCGGAGGCGCGCTGGGCGTGGCAATGGCGTTCGGATGTCTGAGAGCCATACTGGCCATCGTTCCCCCGAACACGATACCGGACGAGTCGGAAATCGCGCTCAACACCCCGGTATTGCTTTTCACCGTGCTCGTGTCGGCGATGACGAGCGTTATCTTCGGTCTCGCCCCAGCTTTGCACACTAGCAGTCGCGATCTGGCCAACCCGCTGCGTGAAGCGGGGCGCGGTCTGCAAGGCGGCGCGAGGCAGGCGTTGCTGCGCAAAGGTCTGGTGGTCGTCGAGGTCGCGTTGTCGCTGATGCTGTTGGTCGGCGCCGGCCTGATGATTCGGACATTCATGGCGGTGCAGGATGTAGAGCTCGGATTCAGAACCGACCGCTTGCTGACGATGCGCGTTCCGCTGCCGGAGCAGCGTTATCCGGATCGTGAACGCCGCGTCGCGTTCTTTCAAGAGTTACTCCGCCGCGTGAGCGCCGTGCCCGGAGTGCAGGCCGTCGGATTGAACACAGGCATGCACCCGATGGGGAATCTCAACACGCCGGTGGAAGTCGTCGGAAGCGCGCAGCCGGACACACGACCGGTCGTCATCCATCAAATCAACGCCGATTACACGAAGGCTCTCGGAATCGCGCTCGTCGAAGGACGTCTCTTCGCGGAGAATGAAGTGAGCGGGGGGCGGCAATTGGCCATCGTCAACCAGAGCTTTGTCCGCGGGCGGCTCGACGGGCGCGACGCGCTCGGGCGGGTGATTCGCGTTCCGCGATTGAAGCAGCCCCCGTTCGTAGCTACGGACGACTCTTTTCAGATCGTTGGTGTGGTGAAGGACACGCTCAACCGCGGACTCATGGACCAGGTGACGCCCGAAGTCTATTTGCCGTTCACGGTGACTGGACGCGCGGATCGCCTGGTGGCGCTCACTCAGGCCGATCCCGCCGGAATTACAAAATCATTGTTGAATCAGGTCTACTCCGTCGACAAGGATCAGCCGGTCACCGACGTCATGACGATTGATCGCGTTCTTCAGGAAGGCGTTTACGCCGGCCCGCGTTTCAACCTGGCGCTCTTCGCGGTCTTCGCCGCCCTGGGATTGACTCTGGCGGTGATTGGAGTCTACGGCGTGATGTCCAGTTCGGTGGCGCAACAGACACACGAGATCGGCGTGCGAATAGCGCTCGGCGCCAGCCCCGGCAATATCTCCGGAATGGTCGTGAAGCGCGGCGCGTGGTTGCTGCTGATCGGCGTTGCGCTCGGGTTGGCAGGCAGCTTTCTGACGGCGCGATTGCTCGCCCGACAGATCTGGAACGTCTCCCCGTTCGACCCGATCACCTTCATAGCCGTCTCGTTGATTCTGCTCATATCCGGTCTTCAGGCTTGTTTCTGGCCTGCCCGGCGCGCCGCGCGGATAGACCCGATAGTCGCCTTGCGGCAGGAATGAGATTGGAGCGCTTATGCAAACACTTCTCTAGTGAGGACAAAAATATGCATGCACTCTGGCAAGACCTGCGCTATGGCGCGCGAATGCTGGTGAAGAATCCCGGCTTCACTCTGATTGCGGTCGTCACGCTCGCGCTCGGCGTAGGCGCGAACAGCGTGATTTTCAGCCTTGTCAACGCGTTGCTGCTGCGTCCGCTGCCGGTCGAGAAGCCTGAACAACTCACGGCCGTCTACACCAGCGATTTCAGCAGCACGCAATACGGCGGGTCGTCTTATCCCGACTACGTTGATTTTCGCGACCGCAACCAGGTCTTTTCTGGGACGGTGGCCTATATGCCGACAGCGTTCAGTCTGAACGTTGACGGGGTGAATGAACGCGCCTTCGGCGAGGTCGTCAGTGGGAATTACTTCTCGACGCTTGGCGTCAAGCCTGCGCTGGGGCGAGGCTTTTTGCCTGAAGAGGATCGGACGCCCGGCGAGCGCGCGGTCGTGGTGATCGGCCACAAACTCTGGCAAAACCGCTTCGGCGGCGATCCGTCTGTCGTCGGCCGCGCGATAAAACTCAACGGTCATCCGTTCACCATTGTCGGCGTCGGGCCGGAGAAATATTCGGGATTGATACGCGGAATAGCTTCGGATTTGTGGGTCCCGGCGATGATGATAAATCAGGCGGCCCCAGGCGGCGATTATCTGGTCGAACGCGGGGACCGTGGGTTTCTGGTTATGGGGCGATTGAAGTCCGGCGTCACATTCGATCAGGCGCAGGCCGATTTCCGCCGCATCGCCGAACAGCTTTTCAAAGAATGGCCGCAGCAGTGGACCAACATCCGCAATCAATCGCGGGTCATTTCGCTCTTGCCCGAAGGCCAGGCGCGCGTGCTGCCTGATCTTCGAACGCCGGTCGTGATCTTTATGTCGTTATTGATGACGGTCGTGGGATTGGTGTTGCTGATCGCGTGCGCCAACGTCGCCAATATGCTCCTGGCGCGAGCGACTGCGCGGCGCAAAGAGATCGCCATCAGGCTCTCACTCGGCGCGAGTCGCGGCCGTTTAATCCGGCAATTGATCACGGAGAGCCTGTCGCTCTCACTACTTGGCGGCGTTGCCGGGTTGCTGATCGCGGCGTGGGGAACGGGGTTGCTGATGGCGTTCAAGCCGCCGGCGCCGGTTCCGATTGAAATTGATCTGGGCGCCGATTGGCGCGTGCTCGGTTTTGCGTTCGGCCTTTCGCTGTTGACTGGAGTCCTTTTCGGCCTGGCGCCGGCGCTCGCGGCTTCGCGCCCCGACCTGGTCGCATCGCTCAAAGACGGAGCGGGCGGGGCGACCGGGCGCGGACGATTGCGCGGCGCGCTGGTCATCGCGCAGGTCGCGCTCTCGCTGATGCTGTTGATCTGTTCCGGCCTCTTCATTCGCAGCCTGCGCAACGCCGGCTCGGTCGATCCTGGCTTCGACGCCGACAACCTGCTGGCGCTGTCGATGGATTTACAATTGCAGGGCTACAACGAGAAGACAGGGCGGAATTTTTCCAGGCAATTGCTCGACCGCGTGCGCGCGCTCCCCGGAGTCGTCTCATCGAGTATGACCGACGAATTGCCGCTAGGATTCACCGGCGGCGCGCGGCGCGCGATCACTATCGAAGGTTACGCCGCGCAGCCGGGCGAAAGTACGGAGGTAAATTCGTCCTCAGTCGCGCCGGGATATTTTGAAACCCTGGGCGTTCCCTTGCTGCGTGGCCGCGCGTTCAAAGAACAGGATCTTGAAGGGGCGCCTGGCGTGGTGATGGTCAACGAAGCCTTCGCGCGCCGCTACTGGCCCGGACAGAATCCTGTCGGGAAACGCATTCAGATGGGAGTCGCGCGAAGCGGCGCCAACGACTCGCCGTATCTGGAAGTCATCGGCGTCGTGAAGGACGGCAAGTACGTCACACTGGGTGAGGAGGCCACGCCGTTCTTCTACTTGAATCTGGCGCAGCGTTATCAATCGTCGCCGACGCTGATCGTCCGCACGAACAGCGATCCGTTGGATTACCTGCTTGCGGTGCGCGGCGAAGTGGCGGCGCTGGACAAGAGCCTGGCGCTATACGACGTGAAGACGATGCGACAGCATCTGGGGCTGTCGCTGCTGCCCGCGCGACTGGCCGGGAGCGTCCTGGGCGTCTTCGGTATGGTGGCGTTGGTCATGGCGGCGGCGGGAATTTATGGAGTAATGGCCTATTCGGTCGCGCAGCGTACGCGGGAAATCGGCGTCCGGATGGCGCTGGGCGCGAGCGCGGGCGCCGTGCTGAGACTGGTGACAAGGGAGGGAATGAAGCTGACGGTCGCCGGCATGGCGATCGGGCTGGCCGCCTCGTTGGCGCTGACGCGGTTGATGAAGTCATTGCTGTTCGGAGTGAGCGCGACCGATCCGCTGACGTTCGTCGCGGTCGCGCTGTTGCTTACCGCTGTAGCGCTGCTGGCTTGCTGGATTCCGGCGCGGCGGGCGGCGAAAGTCGATCCGATGGTCGCGTTGCGCGTGGAATAAGGAACGAGGATAGAACACCGAAGATCGCGCTTATCCAGGTCACCCGGTCTTCTTTCTAAAGCGCGCCGCCGCGATCGTGATCATCACGACGCTCATCGCCGACAGGATCAGCCCCTGTTTCCACAGGTCGCCCAGTTCTGCGCCGCGCAGGATGACGCCGCGGAAGATTTGAATCAGGTAGGTCGTCGGAATGATCTGGCTCACCCATTGAAAGAATTGCGGCATGGTGTCGATCGGGAAGATGTAGCCCGAAAGAAAGATCGAGGGCATCATCGTGCCGAAGGCCGCTTGAGTGGCTTCTTGATAGGATTGCGCCCGCGTCGAGATCAGCAGCCCGAAGCCGAGCATCGTCAGTATGAACGGCGTGACCAACAACAGCAGCAGAAAGAAACTGCCTGAAATGGGCACGCCGAAGGCCCAGCGCATGAAAAACAGCAGCAGACAGAGTTCGGTGTAGGCCACGACCGCATACGGCGCGATCTTGCCGACCATCAGCCCCAGCGGCTTGATCGGGGTCATATAAAGTTGTTCGAGCGTCCCTTTTTCGCGCTCGCGGACGATGGCGATTGCCGTCAAGAGCACAGTCATCATCTGCATCAGCACGGCGATCATTCCGGGGATCAGGAAATTGGCGGAACGCATGTCGGGGTTGAAAAGGACTTTGGGCCGCGCCTCGACGGGAAGCGTCCGTCTGGTCACCGAGACGCTCAGCGCCCGCTCCAGCGACTCGCTGAGCGCGATGGCGTTGGCGACGTTCATCGCCTCGCCCGCCACTGAAGATTCCGAGCCGTCGATCAGGATCAACGCGCTGGCCGTCTCGCCCGCCAACAGCCTGCGCGAATAATCGGGCGGAATCTTGACGCCGACGCGCGCGCGCCCGGAGATGATCTCCCGATTGAGTTCGTCATCCGACGTGACACGGCTGACGATCTCGAAATCATCCGAATTGACGAAGCGGTCGAGCAACCTGCGGCTCTCCTGCGTGTGGGCCGCGTCGTATACGGCCGTCGGAATGTCGCGCACGTTTGTGTTGATCGCGAAGCCGATCAGGAAAAGCTGCATCGTCGGTATGAGTATGGTGAAAAACAGCGCCATCGGATCGCGGCGAATGTGAATCGCCTCTTTACGCAAAACAGGCATCAGTCCGGTGAAAGGGTTGTTGCGGACGCCGCCGCTTCGCCCGGCCGCTTTTGCTTTAGCTTCCTCAGGAGTCAGGG
>Ga0207428_10005422_pt1 | contig 11899 bp, 15 predicted proteins | sample RhiMethybrSRZTD1_FD_187600 | JGI IMG/M metagenome (GOLD analysis project Ga0207428, IMG submission 187600) | Populus rhizosphere microbial communities from Tennessee, USA - Rhizosphere MetaG P. TD hybrid SRZTD1 (SPAdes) (version 3) | ecosystem: Host-associated > Plants > Roots > Rhizosphere >... | reverse complement strand
ATAACCTTTGGAATAATTGGATTAGCGATTGCTTTCGTTATAGGTCAGGCAGTATCAAAAGTGGTAAACTCATTTGTTAAAGATATTATTGATCCTACTATTGGTCTATTCCTACCCGGAAGTCTTAATAACATGTCCGCAACTGTCGTAGGTATATACGGTGTACCCTCCGAATTCAAATACGGTGATCTAATTTCAAACATCATAGAATTTATTATTATTGCATTACTTGTATTCCTCGCATATAAGGTGCTATCAAAATACATATCACTTGAGGACAAGACTAAACCAGAAGAGAAGAAGTAACCAACCAGAGCTTAGGCATTTTGCCGTATCGATTTGCAAATGAGCTACCCACATTATTTAATATCAGTTTTTGATGTGCCAAGGTGTTTTTACATATTTTGGGAATATGTGACGACATTTCAATCAATCATTAATTTTTAAACCTCGTCAATATTCTAATCATGGTATCAATAATTTCAAGGTTGGGTAGGTTTCGGACATGCATAAGCTACGATCCTATTACTCGTATAGGAAGCTAGGAACAGTAGAGGATATTGTACACAACTGAAGTCGACTTGAACTAAAAATAAAGTTAAAAAAAATTAATAAATAAAAAAAAGTTAGGAAATTCCCAAATTAGGGAATGACGATACGGCGATATTTAATTCGCCCTGAATTTTCCTAATCTTGTTTGCATACTCTGTCATTTTGGTATCGTCGTTTTGTACCTTTGCAATTCGATACCCTTTCCAAGCTTTTCTCAAAGCTCCCCAACTTTGGCCAACAGTATAATTTTGATTATTTACTGGACGACTTACAGTCAGTTCGCTTTCATGAATTGAGGCTAATGCCATGTTGTTAAGAGAATAGAAATGTACTTACAACAAATAGTCAGTTTTTTGAAATCATCTAGTAAAAAAATTTAGAACATTAGTCGACCTCAATAGTTGCGTAGGATTTGAAATCTTGAGAAGTGGTATTCTCAATGAGGCAATGCATTATTACAAAAGGATTAACCGAGTTTCTTACATAAATTATAGAAATATTTTATTATTTTTCAATATTTCATTAAACTTTTAAATAACTTTGATACATTTTATAGATTGTTGAACGAAATTCTGAACACAGAAAATCCTGATGATAAGCATACTTGTGCATTATGTGGTAAAACCTTTAAAGAAAATAAGACAATACAGGAGAAAATAGATGGAAACGAGTACTTTTTTAATTCAGAGGAATGTATGAGCATGTTTAAAAAACTGGCCAACTTATATGGTGATGATTTTAAAGCCTCTGTTTGTAATGATGAACAACACGTTTCCAATCCTATTTTGGCCAGTCTTATGCTAAAGGAACAAGAATTCGGTAAAATGAAAAATAAGATGGATATTAATGAAAATGAAACTTTTGAAATCATTAAGGATCCAGTTCAAGTACAAGAGTTAGGTTCTAAGTTAGCAGCATCATCTGAGAGTGAAATTTTGGCACTCTTTTCTACGTCTAACGCTTTCCATAGGCAAGAACGATTAGGTATGCTGACTAAATTGCAGGAAATGAGAAAAAATAATAGTAATCTAAAAATAAGAATTCTTACTCCGTTTGACGATGATATTCATAAAATTTCAAAAAAATTCAGAAATGAATGGGATATTAATATTATGAACCTTGGACAAGCATCAAGAATTAGAGCTTCTATTTTATTAGTTGATAGAAAATTTCTATTATACGTTGAATTAAAAGATGATACGAAATATACCTCTTATGAGGCTATGGGCCTTTCATTGTTTTCTACCATCAGATCTACTGTTATTTCATATGTTACTATTTTTGAAACCATGTGGAAACAGGAACAGATGAATGAACAATTATCCAGAATGAAGAAGCAAATAGAAACATATGAACAAATCAATAATCAATTGAATAATACAATATTTGAATTGAAACAGCGATTAAATTCCTAATTACTTTGTAAGTAGAATATTCAAGCTCCTGGAAAGCCAGCCATTGGATGTTATTTTGTTAATATTATTTTCATACCTGTTCCTTTGATCTCTTGTTTCCAGCCTGATAATAATATTACACACTATTCACATAAAACCAATCAAAAAAGTTCAGGGTGAACGAAATTCGTCAAAATACTTCCAATGTTCAATTTTCTGCCCACAGCTGTCACATACATATATTTCACACAGTGTTGGTTTACTGGAGGGTGTAACTTCAATAGTATCCTCTAGGTAAAATGAATCTGAAGAGCATTTTCTACACCAATGACTAGATGGTAGTCTTGATGATTTTGTGCTCTTTTGCTCATATAAATTGATAGAATTTGAGATCAGAATACCAGTAGAGTCAAGATCAATGAAACCAGAAACAAATACTGTATTTAAAGTTACAATTATAGGAAGTAGTACTGCGATATGCTGTTCAAAATTACCTTTTAGCATTAGTATTATATTACAAGTATCATTAATAAGAATATCTTTACAAATATATAAATCCGCTCAAATATTAGGATTTTGTAGAAATTTTGTAATATAATTGTCATCAATGTCTTGTTAGTTACCAAATTACAATATTTAAAATAATTTGGTTAAACTTAGTTTTTCTCATTACTAGAAAATGTCTTGGACGACGGTTTGTAGAGATATATTATCTTTTTATTAGATTTGAGGGACAATCTAGGTGAAAATACCTAAGTAGCTGAGTGATGTATAATATGATGTATTTTGCTAGTAAAAATACAAGAGATAATAGCAGATAAAATCAAAGTTGTTGAACTTGATATTGATAATTATGGTTCGGTAATACCACTTAGAGAGTTAGAACTAAGGCTTCCTAAAGATGATTCTGTCATAAAGGTTCTGTCATCATGTGAATATGCAGCGATATTTACTGAAGCTGATACCGAAGAAAGTGGTAAAACTATCATTTTGGCAAATAGCGTTTCGCTCGATGAATTGAATGAGGAGAAAAAAAGGGCAATTGATTCAATGAACAAGAAATAACAGACGAGTCACTTGCTATTTAGAAAATTAGCAATAGTTAATATGAAAAATTTTTTCGATTATTAGAATTTTTGTTCTCCAATAAAGATTTCATGGGTATTGTTAGATCTGGACATCGCCTCTTATCTTGTGAAATGAGAAATCCTTTTGTTATGCAGCTGTTAAGAATAAACTGATGAAGAATCAGGATTTTGTCAAGAGGGAAGATCTAGAAAATTTCCTTGTTCAAAGTGGTATAAGAATTGATGATTATATTATTACTGCAATGGATGTATCCTCCGAGATACATGAACGGATCAAACGAGAAGACAATCAATCGCCCTTTCTTGAAACACATATTTGGCCTGTAACAAGGGATGTGGTAAAACACTATCTAACAGCTAATCGGAATATCACTAGTGTTGAAATAGTTTCTTCCATATTGCACGATGTGATGGAAGATAATGCCAGAATACTTGATTTGTATAAAACTAAAGAATATGGTTTTGAAGCATATCTCAAATACCGATTTGGTAGTAGGGTCTATGAGATTTGTATGGATCTAAAGATAAAACCACTTGAAAACTTTCCTGGAGACGATGATCAACAAAGGCAGTTGGCCAGATTCCATGATTATTGCAAAGGATTAAGCTCTGCTGACTATGATATCAAAGTCATAAAATTGGTAGATAGAGAGAATAATATGAAATTTATCAGCAATATATCAAAGCTAGGTGGAAACCTAGTGAATAACAAAATAAAAAGATACTTACGTGAAGCTGAGGATTTCTACCTCTCTTATGCACTCCTGGAACCATCAATGAAGGATCTGTATCTAAAACTTAGAGAATCATATGAAAATCTCAAATCGTTGAATATTACCTAGTTGACCAAAAAGGGAAAGTTCTTTTCTTGAAAATAGAGAATTGAGGTGCTCGTAAATCATTGCTAAATTGAACTTGTACCAATTACGATATTAGAAAATAAAATTTGAAAATTATTGAGTTTGAGTTTGAGTTTGGTTTTGAGCCTTTGGCAAAGGTAGCTGGAAGAATGGAAAACCACTGCTCCCGAGGGCATACGGCATTTGTCCATTCCATTTTGATATGGCCTGCCATTGGAGGTATTCTGGACTTTCTCTTAATTGACTAGTGATAATCTTTATTGCTTGTGATTCACCAGTTGCCTTGGCAGCAGTTGCTCTTGCTTGTCCTTCAGCCTGGGCAACGGATTGATTTGCAACTACCCCAACAGACCTTAGATTATTTAGTTCAGTAAGATATTTTTGAAAAGCTACTACTTTTTGTTCTATTTGTGAAGCAAAAGCATCCGAAAATTTAAAGTCAGTGATAAATACATTTTGCGTCTGAATATCATTTGCAGCAAGCGTACTTCTTATCGCATTAGCGATAACACTTTTTGCCGTTTCTCTCTTTGTGATTAATTCTTCTGCATTAAATTTGGCTACGCTGGCTTTGACCGATTCTTGAATAGTTGGGGATATTACACGGTCTGCATAGTTAACGCCCAAAATTTGATATATCTTATTTGCTTCCGTTGGATCAATTCTATAGTTTAATGCAATAACAGTCTGCACTTCTTGTAAATCATTTGATGCAGCACTTGCTTCTGCCTGGAACTTTTGTGTTCTTACCTCCATTGGAACGACTTGTTCTAGAAAAGGAGCAATGAAATGTACACCTTCTCCTAATACCCTATTTTCAACTGCTCCAAGGTAAAGCACTACCCCCCTATGACCTGCTTCAACAATTACTATTGATTCAGCCAGGATAACTATAATTACAATTATTGTAACAACTGCCGCTGCAATTTTTATCTTATTAGTGCCGCCCGGAAAACGTGGTGCTTTGTAGTATGACATCCTTAATTAGGTTAGAAGTTGTAGAGTATTGTATATATATTTAGGCTTGATTCTGTTTTCTTATTCTTACCATATTTATGTCAAAATAAGTATGTTAATTTATTATTCCATGAGAAAAACGATATTAACGTTCTGGGATATTTGTTGTTCTCCTGTCAATATTGGAGTTGATGGTGCGGATGCTTCATTTTTGAGTGACGCGGCACCATACGGTGTTGGTCCTGTAAAGATGGGTGTCACTTGATCAATACTTGCTGTCTTTATTCCCACTATTTTGAGTCCCAATGCTGAAGCAGCAATATCAGCCTTTTCTTTTGCATTTTCAATAGCTTCGTTTAACAATTCCTTCTTAATAACATCAAGTTTCTTATCTGACAGACTAAAATAGATGCTATTTACATTGTTGGCACCGGATGAAACTGCAACGTCAATCCATTCTGATGTGTTATTTACATTGTTGCTATCTATCTGTATAGAATTGCTGACAGTAAATCCAATTAATTTGCCTTGGTTCTTATCTATAGAGTAGTCACGGTTTGGAGTTATGGTGAATGACGACGTACTTGTTTCGTTATCTTTAACGCCTGCTACTTTAAGAGCACTGATGATCTTGTTCATTAATTCAGAATTTGCGGCTAGCGCAGCTTTTGCCTTCGCATTGGTTGTTTCCACACCTAGTGATACAGTAACTTTATCTGGTTTTACCTGTGTTGTGGCAGTACCTGTCACGAACAATGTTTTGTTATTATCAGGCGAAGATAATTGAGCGTATGCATTGTGCTGATTGGTGGCAAGTAAGTAGACAAGCAAGCCTGATATAAATAGGCCAACAAATGCTGCTATTGGCAAACTTATTGAAGCATTGTGCATAGTCATACTTGATCTAAAAATTACCATTTAACTACTAAGAGAAACTACATGATAAGTATTTCTTGAAGTATCTTAGTAAACCTTAGAATGTCATGATTATTCAAAATTGTTACCATAACTATGCCCAGTTAGAGCCTTAAACCAAGAATTCAATGGATAGAAAATGTATTTTTCTAATTCAATTCTAACATTTCCATATACCAACCAGCATTATCTTAATAATTTAGAATAGGTTAGTTATCTGGTGAGAAAGTCGGCGTAACTTTAATGAAGGGATTGCCTTGTAAGTTATTTATGAAATGGTTTGGACACCATGAAACTGATGATAAGCCTAAACTTTTGACCTGTAAATATTGTAACACGAAATTCGAGGACAAGGAAAAGTTAAAAAGACATATTAAAAATGCACACAGTGAAGAAGGTAGTGCAATATTCGAAAATATTACTGACAATCTGAAATTATCTCATCATACAAAATTTGTCTGCGAAATCGATCACTTGAAATTCACGACACATGAGGAATTAATTCTTCACATGAGACAAATTCACCATCATCCAATTATAAAATGTCGAGAATGTGGCAAGGAGTTTATTTATGAGAAGGACAGACTCCATCATGTTAGGGAAGAGCATGAGAAGAAGGCTGACTACAGAAAGCACAAGGGTTCTTAGATGGGAGACCCTCCTAATGATAAATAATGTCGACTTTCGGTAAAAATTAATTGTTACCTGAAATCGAAGAATAATGATCAAGATTAAATTTTGATACTTTTAATAGGTGAGTAAAGTGTAAACTTGAATACTTGGTATGCTAGTTTTAATATTATCAGATGCAACTATAGTAAATCTAATTTATTTTGTGAACTATCCCTCTTCCATAAAAAAAGTTTACAATATTATTGACTGCAACTTGAGCCATCTTCGATCGGGTCATAAATGTAGCACTTCCAATATGTGGCAACAATACAGTTTGTGGCAATTGAGTTAATGGATTAGATCTGGAAATCGGTTCTCTTTCATAGACATCTAAACCAGCACCTGCTATGGTGTTATTTCTTAAGGCTCTAATCAAATCTTGTTCATTTATGACTTTTCCTCTTGAGGTATTAATAATAAATGCAGTTTTTTTCATTAATTTAATTTTTGATTCATCTATCATATGAAAACTGTCTTTGTTTAGTGATACATGAATAGAAACAAAGTCGCTACTTCGGAACAATTCTTCTAGTGGGACAAAAGTAATACCAAGCTCTGATTCCATTTTACGTTTACGTGTTTTATTATAGTAAATTACTTGCATATCAAATCCTTTTGCACGTTTTGCTACCAGTGTTCCAATTTCTCCAAGACCAATTATCCCTAAGGTACTTCCATGCACATCGTATCCAAGAAATAGATCGGGTGTCCATCCGAATTTCCAGTTTCCATCTCTTACATGCCTATCTGCATTGACAATATTCCTAGCTGCTGTAAGAATTAAAGAAAACGTGAGATCAGCTGTGGCATTGGCTAGAACATTTGGAGTATTTGTAACTATTATTTTCCTATTTGCTGCTCCATAAATATCTACATGATCATAGCCAACACTATAGCAGCTTATTACTTTAAGATTTGGCCCTGCTGCATCCATGACTTTTGCATCAATATTGTCTCCTAACATGCACAATAATGCGTCCACACCTTTAACATTTTCTAATAAAGTTTCCCTCTCAAGTACGTCGACTCCAGGATTCATATTGATTTGAAAATGTTTTTTTAATATCGATGGTCCTGGTTCTGGTATCTTTCTCGTTAGATATACCTTATGTTTGCTAGTAATATCCATAAAATAATTGGATTCACTGTTTTCGGTTATTAATATGATATGGATTTGGATTTTTATTTTATATTTTTGTTATTCACTACTACTATTCTTGATCAACTTTGAGCATAAAATTTTTAAAAAAATAATTCCAATGTAGTATGGCATATTGTAAAATGCCGCAAGTGCCGCTACTTGTGAGCCAAAGAATTGCTGTGCAAAAACAGTTACTAAAATATTATTTATATAGCTTAAGGCAATAAGCCCCGAAATTTTGTCTTTCGTAGACGAATCTTTGTTCATGAAATAGAAAATGAGATAACCTGTAATTGCAAATGTTGCAAATAATACAAAGGCAATAATAGTTGTGATTATAACAAATGGCAATTCCAAATAGAAATAACTTGAAAATTTCGAGAATATTGCGAAGTTAATTAAATCCATTAAAAATATAGATAAAGGTAATGAACTCTTGTTTATACTCGTTGCTAGTCCGGGTAAATATTTTTTTATGACTCCGCTCCCCATTAAAGGGACAACTAGAGATATTAATAATAGTAAAATCATATCAAATACTGGAATGGAAAATTCAGTATTATAAAGAACATAAACTAGTGTTGGCAATACAAAGGGAACTGCAAGTGACGTGATTATTACCATTCCTACTATAATGGAAAGTCTTCCTTTCACATAATTGGTAACAAATGGAGCGCCAAGTCCTGTAGAAATTCCAGATAATAATAGAACAGACAATGAATATTTAGGATTAATTAGATTAGTAACAAAAAACAATACTACTGGTATAATGATCACTTTCAGGATGGATAAGATTAAGAGAAATTTAGGATTCCTAAAAATTGAGATAAGATCTTGGAAATCAAGTTGGATCAAATTCAGAAATAACAAAAGGCCAAGAATTATCAAAATGTACGGCGAAAAAAGCTCCCCCGTAGAAGGGAATAAAATACCAAGTATAGTTGAAATAAGAATTGAAATTGCAAGTACTAACAGGATTTTTGTATCATAAGATGGCAACTATACTGATCAACTATTACATTACCACAAATATTTATCAATATATCTTCTGAAAAATCAAATTGAAAACTTGAAATATATTATTGTTACTTTATTTGATATAAACACCTTTCAATAATCATCCCAATAATCATAGCATTTCAATAATAGAGTCGCAAAATCACAAACGTCAGAAAAAAATTCCTAATTGAGTAGTGGCATAATGAAATATTAAATATAACACTTTATTAATAATTGCCGTGAAGAAACAGACAATTGTATTAGCAAATCTCTTGTTACTTATTATAGTAACTTCGGTGTATTTGGTAGCAATGGGACGAACTCAAGTAACTGCACTTAAAATTAATACAACACTTGTATCCATTAACGGCTCAGATATTAGGGATGCTCTAACTTCTGTGCATAATAATACAACTCCCCACTATCTTAAACTCTCAGAAAATCAGATAAACGAGGCATTAAAGGATCTACCTGGCTGGACCATACTTGATGGCAAGCTGCACAAGACATTTACATTTGTAGATTTTTCTACTTTATTTGAATTTATGTATCAAGTAGCTGACTCTTCCCAAAAATTAAATCATCATCCAAATATGACATCAACATGGAATACGTTAACACTAGATTACGATACATGGAGTTTAGGACATGTAATTTCCAATCTTGACGTGAAGGCAGCTGATGCCGTTGAAAATTTATATCAAGAAGGTAATTAAGCGAATAGTGACAAATAATTGGTAAAGCTCTTGTTGGAGAACTTGATTGCCTAACCCTTAGGTTTTAAATATCAAGCTAATTTTGTCGGTAATATATGAAATAGTTTCATATAGTCTATTAGGATCTACAAGATTACCTTCGCCAATTCTAATAAGAGTAATCTTGTGACTTCTAAGCTATGTTTAATAAGGAATCTTGTAGAGGATGCGGGTTTTGTTTGACACCGTTTGCTACCTGTAATATTTGTCAAGAATATGTTTCATGGATTTGTTGTAAATGCGATAGAATAGAGGATTGTATTCATTCCCATAATTATTGCAGAATTTCATTGAAAAGAAAAATGGAACCAGGGTTGCTCAAACTACTGTTATTTGAGGCAATACTTAAAAAATGAACATTTCAGAAATCGAACAAATCATAGCAAAAAGGGTAAAGGCTAGTGAGATTAATGAGAATGAGCCTGTGTATTGTATTGAGTATTTAAATCAACCTTCCTTCAAAAGCTTAAGGGATTCAATTATAGCACAAATAGGATCTTGTAAACGATTGCTCACAGAGACAAAGGACACTTATAAAATAAAAGCTATAGAGAGGGAAATACTATATTTGATATTAATTCTAGAGCTGGTTGAATACTGATGAAAAATGCTGGCGGAATAATGTAATATCGGATTAAATTTGACGATAAACTATAGCTTGGTTGGTAAAGGATCTGAATCAAGTGAGATTATGGAGTTAGTTCAGGACTTGAAAAATAAACGATACGTATTTAGTATCATTCCTGAAAAAATAATACATATGAATAATGGAATAAAATATTATTATGTGGAAGCTGAAATTAACAAAAGTAAAGTTATCATAAACACTTATGGTAGACAAGCTGAACAATTGTTCGAAGAAGTTCATAAACATTCATTTTTGAAAAATAATATATCACAATGATTTGGATTCTAGCTTGTTTATCATCAGCTCATCTGGAAATATGGCAGTACTCTGCAAACAGATCCACAAAGTATACAAGGTAAGATATCAATAAATTTCTGAGTCCCTTGAAGAAGCATACAAAGACATTATTGATACTTCGGCACGCCAAGTCAAGCTGGGAATTTGCGGAATTGTCAGATCATGATAGACCTCTAAATAGCCGCGGTAAACGGGATGCACCACGAATTGGTAGAAAGTTGTTGAAAGAAGGTCTTATCCCACAATTAATAATAAGCTCTCCAGCGGTAAGAGCCCACTCCACAGCAGAGAAGGTTGCAAAAGCCTGTGGTTATGATGAAGAGATTACAGTTGACTCTTCATTATACGGATCAGGATATACAGAATATCTAAACGTATTACAAGTTCAAAACGATCAATATGATATAATAATGCTAGTTGGACATAACCCACACTCTGAACAATTATTGGAGATATTAACAGGAAAGATGATTAATATGCCAACATGTTCCGTTGCATATGTAAGGCTACCCATTAGAACGTGGAAGGAAGTAAAAGCTCAAACTAAGGGTGAACTCGTCAATATTTGGCGTCCGAAGGAATTAAATCCTCATGAATAATAACGATAATGGGATTTAGTAAGCAAAAGTTTATCACTGTTCCAATATATTGAAACATTGATTAGCGTCAAACTGAACATACCATTTATTCATCAGATTTCTAATCAAAAAAAGCAGGAATTGCAACTACTGAAAAAGAGAAACCTCGTATACCTACTACTTCCTTTATTTAGTCTGCATCAAATCGAGTACAGTCGTAAGGTCTTTTACAATTCTAGCCATTTGTTTTTGTATCTGGGATATTTCGGATTCCATCCGTTTAATTGACTTGGAAATCTTTTTTACCTTCTTGGGTTTTGTCTTAGCGTATGATTGTGTATCCAGCTTGCTACTGTTGGATTTGTTCTTTTTTAACTGAAGTGAAGTAGTTCTCGGTTCCGTTGGATTATTCTTTGATTTTTGACTTGCCATTAGCAATAAAAACATATCAAACTATTTATTCTTTGATCTGGAAATTTCTATGTGAGTTATTAATGTGCCATTTTTTTCCGTCAGTCATGTATAATTGATTATTTTATTCCGTTCAGCTCCATTTCTTAAATGGCATTATTTTCAAAGTTTTATGGATTATGTAGGTAATTTGAAACCTCTTATCATTATCAAAAATGAATCAGGAGATATGTCTAGTCGTCTCTTACAATACTTCAGGAATTCATCAAATTTTAATCTCCTTTCCTCATTCTCGGAATTTATTATATCTTGGATTTCCTTAGATGGTTGCCCTAATGAATTTAGATAATCGGTTGTAAAATCATAATCATGAATGGTACCGAGAGTATCTTGAAGTTTTTGAAGAGTTTTTCTTGTTTTTAATGCACCTTGGTTTTCATCCGGTAGTAACTCCAACAAATATCTTAACTTTTTGCAAGAAATCCTTAGATCATGTAACTCTTCTATTTTCAGAGAATCATTAAGGACAACTGGAAATGTCGATTCTATGTTTGATATCAGTCTTGCTAGTATTTTATCAAATCTTTTTTGCAGATCTTTTTCTGTTACATCGATCTTGTCTATAATTTTACTCGTGTCTGTACTATTTAGG
>Ga0207428_10005420_pt1 | contig 11900 bp, 14 predicted proteins | sample RhiMethybrSRZTD1_FD_187600 | JGI IMG/M metagenome (GOLD analysis project Ga0207428, IMG submission 187600) | Populus rhizosphere microbial communities from Tennessee, USA - Rhizosphere MetaG P. TD hybrid SRZTD1 (SPAdes) (version 3) | ecosystem: Host-associated > Plants > Roots > Rhizosphere >... | reverse complement strand
ACGACTGCAGGCGCAGGGCCTGGAGGTCACGGCGCCGGCGATTCCGCTGCGAGGGATCTCGATCGACTCCGCCTACATCGCGAGCGTGCTCGAGCAGATCCCGGGGCCCGTGCTCCTCGTCGGCCACTCCTACGGCGGCGCGGTGATCACGAATGCCGCGGCGAAGGCCGGCAACGTCATCGGCCTCGTCTTCGTCGCCGCCTTCGCCCCCGACGAGGGCGAGCGGCTCGGGGAGGTGACACCGGAGTCGCGCGATAGCGTCTTGAACAGCGCGCTCGCCCCGCACCATTACCCGGGCCCGAACGGCGGCGAGCCGGCAGTCGAGTTCGGAATCGACCCCGCGAAGTTCCATGACGCCTTCGCGGCAGACCTCCCGGCCGAGCAGACGGACGTGATGGCGGCGACGCAGAGGCCCATCGCCGAGCTCGCGTTCTCGGAGCCGACCGGCCCAGCGGCCTGGAAGCAGCTGCCGTCGTGGGCCGTCGTCGCCACCGGCGACAAGGCTGCGGGAGCCGACCTCGTCCGTTCGATGGCGCAGCGGGCCGGGGCGACCATCACCGAGGTCGAGGGCTCGCACGTGATCATGGTCTCGCAGCCCCAGGCAGTGACCGACGTGATCCTGGACGCGGTCGCGGCGGTCCCGGTTACTGCGTGAGCCTGTTCAGCCGCCATCGCAGCTACCCGTTGCCGGTCGAGGGCCACCTGGCCAGCTTCGACGGGGCGACCGGCTGGCTCAATTCGCCACCTCTGACGACGGACGACCTTCGCGGGAAGGTCGTCCTCGTCGACTTCTGGACCTACACCTGCATCAACTGGCTCCGCACCCTCGCGTACGTGCGCGCGTGGGCAGAGAAGTACGAGGGCGACGGCCTGGTCGTGGTCGGCGTCCACACACCGGAGTTCCCGTTCGAACGGGACGAGGACAACGTTCGCTGGGCCGTCGAGGAGATGGCCGTCGGGTACCCGGTCGCGCTCGATCCCGACTACGAGGTCTGGCGCGCGTTCGCGAACCACTACTGGCCGGCTACCTACTACGCCGACGCCGAAGGTCAGATCCGCCATCACCAGTTCGGCGAGGGCGGCTACGAGGAGTGCGAACGCGTGATCCAGATGCTGCTGCGCGAGGCGGGACGCGAGGACGTCGCCGACGACCTGGTCTCCGTCACTCCACAGGGCTTCGAGGTGCAGGCCGACTGGGACAACCTGAGGTCGCCGGAGACCTACCTCGGCTACGAGCAGGCTCAGAACTTCGCTTCTGGCGGCTTCGCGGCCGACGAGCCCCGCACGTACGTCGTGCCGGAGCCGTTGAACCTGAACGAATGGGCTCTGGCCGGGGACTGGACGGTCGTAAGCGGGGCCAGCGTGCCGAACGGGGCCGACGGGCGCATCGCGTTCCGCTTCCACGCCCGCGACGCGCATCTCGTCATGGGCCCCAGCGAGCGAGGCAGCGAGGTCCCGTTCCGCGTGCTCCTCGACGGCGAGCCGCCCGGTCCGGCGCACGGCGGCGACGTCGACGAGGACGGCCACGGGACGCTCTCCCGGCAGCGGTTGCATCAACTGATTCGCCAGCCGGGCTCGATCCGCGAACGCACGCTCGAGATCACGTTCCTGGAAGCCGGCGCCGAGGCTTACTGCTTCACCTTCGGCTAAACCTGGTGGCCACCGTGCGGGAACTGCGGCCCGACGAGGTGGAAAGCGTTGGCCGCCACCTGCCGCTGAGTCGTCTCCCTCAGCACATCCAGGAGCGTTCGACCTACCTCGTTGCGTGGGAGGACACCGTGCCGGTGGGACACGCGCACATCGCCTGGAGCGAAACGCACCTCGGGCTCCCGGAGATCCAGGACGTCTTCGTCATGCCCGAGCTGCGGCGCCGAGGAATCGCCTCGCAGCTCACGCACGCCGCCGAGGCCGAGGCTCGCGCCCGAGGCTGGGACCGCATGAGCCTCAGCGTCAGCCAGGACGGGAACGCCGCCGCGAGTCGCCTGTACGCCAAGCTCGGCTACGCGGACGCCGGAGTCGAGCCGGTCCGGATCCTCGGCCAGGTCATGCTCCGCACCGGTCCGCTCGACGTGGACGACACGCTCGTCTACCTCGTCAAGGAGCTCTGAAGCGCGGGCGAAAGCGGCCGGTCGGTTCCGTCCGATGCTCGATCTAGATTCAGCGGTCCGCTCGAGCCGTCGCAGGCACGCCGACCCGGGCGCAGTCAATACCATTCGGGATAAGCGCAGGAGGTCGGGAAAATGGCGTCAGCAAGGCAGTTGGAGACCGTCGAAATCGCGGACGAGCAGCTGAAAAACACGGTCGTCGAAGAGTCGGCCGGCCTCGGCGTGCGCCGCTTCTTCACGATCCCCGGCCGCGATCCGTTCGACGAGATCGAATGGGAGACGCGCGACGCGCTGATCCCCGGCAAGGACGCCCCGGCCTTCGAGCAGAAGGACGTCGAGTTCCCGAAGTTCTGGTCGCAGACGGCGACCAACATCGTCGCGCAGAAGTACTTCCGCGGCCGCATGTCCTCGCCCGAGCGCGAGCGCAGCGTCAAGCAGATGATCGGCCGTGTCGTCGACACGATCGCCGCCTGGGGCCGTGAGGGGAACTACTTCGCCGACGAGGAGGAGGCCGAGACCTTCGAGGCCGAGCTGAAGGCGCTGCTGGTCAACCAGTACGTCGCGTTCAACTCGCCGGTCTGGTTCAACGTCGGCTTCGAGGAGAAGCCGCAGTGCAGCGCCTGCTTCATCCTCTCGATCGACGACTCGATGGAGGACATCCTCGATTGGATCCGCCGGGAAGGGATCATCTTCCGCGGCGGCTCGGGCTCGGGCGTCAACCTCTCGAAGCTGCGCTCCTCGAAGGAGCAGCTCTCCAAGGGCGGCTACGCCTCCGGCCCGGTCTCGTTCATGCGCGGCGCCGACGCCTCCGCCGGCACGATCAAGTCCGGCGGCAAGACCCGGCGCGCGGCCAAGATGGTCGTCCTCGACGTCGACCACCCCGACGTCGAGCAGTTCATCTGGTGCAAGGCGCACGAGGAGCAGAAGGCGCGCGTCCTCGAGGCGGCCGGCTACGACATGTCGCTGAACTCGGAGGACTGGGCCTCGATCCAGTACCAGAACGCCAACAACTCGGTCCGCGTAAGCGACGGGTTCATGGAGGCCGCCGAGTCCGACGCCGACTGGAACCTGACCGCCCGCACCGACGGCGCCGTCGTCGACACGGTCAAGGCGAAAGAGCTGCTGCGCCAGATCGCCGACGCCGCGTGGCAGTCGGCCGACCCCGGCGTGCAGTACGACACGACGATCAACAAGTGGCACACGCTCCCGAACACGGGCCGCATCAACGCGTCCAACCCGTGCTCGGAGTACATGTCGATCGACGACTCCGCCTGCAACCTGGCCTCGCTCAACCTGCTCAAGTTCCGCCGCGAGGACGGCGAGCTCGACGTCGAGGCGTTCGAGCACGCGGTCGACGTCACCTTCCTCGCGCAGGAGATCCTCGTCGGCTACTCGTCGTACCCGACGCCCGAGATCGAGCGCAACGCGAAGGCCTACCGCCAGCTCGGGCTCGGCTACGCGAACCTCGGCGCGCTGCTGATGGCGCGCGGGCTGCCGTACGACTCCGACGAGGGGCGCGCCTACGCAGCCGCGATCACGGCGCTGATGACCGGCCGCGCCTACCGCAAGTCGGCGGAGATCGCCGCGCGGATGGGCGCGTTTGCCGGCTACCGGCCGAACGCGGGCGCGATGATCGGCGTGATGTCGATGCACCGCGCGGCGGTGGGCAACATCGAGCACAGCGAGGTCGTGCCGAACGACCTGCTCTCTGCGGCGCGGAAGGCCTGGGACGAGGCGCTGAACCTCGGTGAGGTGCACGGCTACCGCAACGCGCAGGCGACGGTGCTCGCACCCACCGGGACGATCAGCTTCATGATGGATTGCGACACCACCGGGGTCGAGCCCGACTTCTCGCTCGTCAAGTCGAAGAAGCTCGTCGGCGGCGGCGAGATCACGATCCCGAACAAGACCGTGCCGATGGCGCTGGAGAAGCTCGGGTATGTGCCGCGCGAGGTCGAGGAGGTCGTCGCGTTCGTGGACGAGCGCAACACCGTCGTCGGCGCGCCGTACGTGAAGGCCGAGCACTACCCGGTCTTCGACTGCGCGATCGGTGAGCGGGCGATCCACTACACGGGCCACGTGAAGATGATGGGCGCGGCGCAGCCGTTCATCTCGGGCGCGATCTCGAAGACGGTCAACCTGCCCGAGACCGTGACGGTCGACGAGGTCTCGCAGCTGCTGATCGACTCGTGGAAGCTCGGGGTGAAGGCAATTGCGATCTACCGCGACAACTGCAAGGTCGCCCAGCCGCTGTCGGGCCGGAAGGACGGCGAGGCAGGCGCGCAGCTCGAGGCCGCGCCGCCCGTCGCGCTGACGCAGCGCCGGCGGCTACCGGAGGACCGCGTCGAGGTCGGCCGCAAGTTCCGCGTCGGCGACTACGAGGGCTACATCCACGTCGGCCTCTACGAGGACGGCTCGCCCGGCGACATCTTCGTGGACATTGCGAAGGACGGGACGACGATGTCCGGCCTGATGAACTCGCTCTGCATCGCGGTGTCGATGGGCCTGCAGTATGGCGTCCCGCCGGAGGTCTACGTCTCGAAGCTGACCCACATGCGCTTCGAGCCGAGCGGCATGACGAACGACGCCGACATCCGCATCGCGAAGTCGATCGTCGACTACGTCTTCCGTTGGTTCGGCAAGAAGTTCCTGACCACGGAGCAGCAGGAGGCAGCCGGGATCCTCTCGCCGGAGGTCAAGGCGAAGCTCGCCGCGCAGTACAGCGGCGAGTCGACGCCGGCGGCGGAGGTGGCCGAGGCCGCCCCGCCAGGCCAGACCGCCCTCTTCAACGCGTGGGAAGACGCGGTCGAGTGCGCCAAGTGCGGCGGCCGGATGGTTCGCACCGGGTCTTGCTACACGTGCAGGGACTGCGGCACTAACACCGGCTGCAGCTAGTCGACCCTAGGCCACGGATCTAGCCCAAGCGAGGGTCGATCGTGATCGTGCCTGACACCCATCGAGCCCTACGCGACCCGCGACGAGGCCGACACTCCAGCCGGCGCGGCCTTCGTTCGCATTCTGGCGTACTTCGTGCCGGAGGCACCGGCTCAGTAGTTACCGAGTCTCCGCGGACAGTTGAGCAAGCGGCGACCCCGTACCGTCCACCGGACTAACTGTGTTAGATGCAGCTATGACGCAGCCGCAGGCGGGTCCAGAGCACGCCGGCGCCGCTGAAGAGGCGCCTCCAGCTCCGACGTCGCCGTCCGATCTCGATCAGGAGCGGCGCACGTCGATGGCTGCGGAGCGCACCTGGCTGGCGTGGTGGCGCACCGCGCTGGGTGCCACCGCCGGGGCGCTCGCTGTGGGCCGGTTCGCCCCGCAACTGCTCGACGTCGCCCCGTGGCCTTACATTCTGCTCGGCTGTGGCTACGCGTCTCTCGCGATCGGGCTCTCAATCGTCGGCGCACAACGCCAGCGCGAGTTGGAGCATGCGCTGCGAACCGGGGGCCACGCACCGCTGCGGTTCCGCACCGTCGCGCTGTTCACCGTCGGCGGAGTCGCGGTTGCCGTGATGACCGTCGTGCTCGTGATCGCGCAGACCTGACGCCTGTCCCTGCCCGCTCCGGCAGAGACGCTACTCCGGGCTCTCCACGCGCCAGAAGCCGGCCGAGTGAACCCCGACGGCAACGACACCCACCAAAAGGAACGTCACCCCTGCGACCCACGTGATGTGCCAGAAGGCGGCGACGATCCCGACGAAGACAGCCAGCTGGGCGATCACCCGCGCGAGTGTGACCAACACCGACGTGGTTTGCCGACCTCGGAACGCCTCCTGCCGGTTGACCAGCACGAGCGCCGCCAGTAGTGGGATTGCCACCGCGAACGCGATGCTGCCGACCCTGGCGGCGGTGTCGAGCGAGCTCGCCTCGAGGAACCCCTGCGCCATGACCACCGCGATTGCGATCAGACCCCCGTAGATCACCCCGGTCTGCCGGAGCTCCTCCTCCTTCATCTCGCGGGTCCGTGTCCCCGCCACGATCGGCTCGGCCTCGGCCATGGCGCGTGCCTCCTCCTCCCGAGCCCTCCGCATCGCCTCGTCGGCAACGCGACTGCGTTCGTGCTCAGAGTCGTCGCTCACGGGCCTCTCCTCTCACGTGGCTGTCCTGAAGATCGCGGGCCTCACCTGGACAGCCGCTCGGCAACCTCCGGCCGATAGTCGGGCAGATGAACCTGTGCGAGCGCGTCGAGTGCCATCGACGTGAGCGCCGCCAGCCTCACGAAGTTGGCTTCGTCCTGCTCGGTGAACTCACCCTCGAGCCGATCGGTGGCCCGGATGAATCCATAGTTCACGCCGTCCGATCCGATGAGCGGGGCAGCGAGCCAACCACGCATCGGAGGGTGGTTGTCGATCTCGCCGCCGAAGTTCGTCCACTTGTCGTGGGCACGGAGCTCCTTGTCCGTCAGACGGATCGGCCGGCTGACCTCGTGCGCGTAGGCGTGGATACCGAATCCCCTCGCTGGAGCTCGGTAATCGGCTCACTCCGCGTACTTCTCCGAGAGGGAGAAGTACTTGCGAGCGTGAGCCCATCCCTCGTCGACCAGCTGCGTGGCCGCTCCCTGATGAGCCCGGGCGAGCACGCGAGCAAGCTCCGCCGCCTCGGCGAGGACCGGGTCGGCGGCCAGCATGAAGCTCGCCAGGTCTGCCGGGAACATCCTCGCTCGGTGCGGTACTTGCGTTGTGGTACGTGTTCAAGAACTGCTCGGTGGTCATGACTGGGTCGCCCTCCCTCCTCATGGTCGCTCCAGAGGATTGAAGCACTCGCCGACGCCTCGCCCGGCAAACGGCGATCGAGTTCTTAGGATGCTTCGGATGGCCGATGAGCCCTCACGGCCCGACAATCCAACAGCCGCCGGCCGCGCCGAGTCGGTTGGGAATGACGCCGTTGTCGGTGAGGCGCGTTGGCCGATGGTGGGCGCCGTGCTCGCGGCGATCGCGCTCACGCTTCTTCTGCCGGCGGAGGTGCGGCTCGGGCCCCGGTGGCTGCTCCCGCTCTTCGAAGGGATCCTGCTCATCGTCCTGATCGTCGGCGACCCAGTCACGATCAGCCGCCGTTCCCGGCTGCTTCGGGCGATTTCGATCGCGCTCGTCGTCGTCCTCGTCTTCGGAACGCTCTGGGCCACCGGCCAGCTGATCGACGACCTCATCCACGGCGGCCCGGAGACGAACTCCGCGAGCGACCTCCTCGAGGCCGGTTCGCTCGTCTGGGTGTCGAACAACCTCGCGTTCGCGCTGCTCTTCTGGGAGCTGGACGGAGGCGGCGCTGCTACGCGTGCGCACCGCACCCGGGACCGGCTCGACCTCGCCTTCCCGCAGCAGATCAATCCCCACGTCGCGGCGCCCGACTGGCAGCCGCGCTTCATCGACTACCTGTATCTCGGATTCACCAATGCGACGGCTTTCAGCCCGACCGACGTGATGCCCCTTGCGCCGTGGGCCAAGATCACGATGGCCATCCAGTCGGTGATCTCGCTCGCCATTCTCGGACTTGTGATCGCCCGAGCTGTAAACGTCTTCACGTAGGGCGGGGACCGCCTAGAGGTACCCGAGAGCCACCAGGAACAGCGCGCACGCCGACCAGGTCACTCCCAGCTGGATCCAGTTGATCGTGAAGTAGCGCCGCCGTCCCGCCTCCCAGTCCGCCGGCAGAGCGTCGGGGTCCCAGGCCAGGATCAGTTTGTAGGTCGGGGTCTTCCACACATTCGAGACGATGATCACACCGACGAACACGATGACCAGTCCGATCGCGGTGAGCACGAACGAGGTGGAGCCACGATCGTCCCAGAGGAGCACGAGCGCGACGATCGGCCCGAGGAACATCCCGAGCGACCAGGCAAGGTTGTACACCTTGCCCAGGCCATGGTCCGCGTACCGAAGGAACGCTTCCATGAAGTTCCGGAAGTCCCGGCCGTCCATCGCTGCGAGCATTGGGCGCATGATCGCGCTCAGCATGCCCAAGAGACCAGTCGCAAGCCCCGACAAGAACACAGTCGCTGCGAGTACCCATTCCTCGGCCGTCATGCTTACCCCCTTCGGCGCTGGCAGGAAAGCCAAATCCTAAGCCGCCAGTTTCACCGCCAGCGCGGAACCAGCTAGATGCGGTACATCTCCTCGAATGACGGATCGCGCCGGTGCGGACGACCTTGACGCCGCGGTCGTCGAGCGCGTCCGCGCCAGTTTCGCCCGACAGGGGGCCATGGGGACTTTCGGCGCCGAGCTCGTCGCCGTCACTGCCGGTCAGGTCGCGATCGCGCTACCGATCGAGCCGCGGCTGTCCCAGCAGAACGGCTTTCTCCACGCGGGGGTCGCCGTCGCCGTGCTCGACAGCGCCTGCGGCTACGCGGCGCTGACGCTGATGCCGGCCGAGTCGGAGGTACTGAGCGTCGAGTTCAAGGTCAATCTGCTCGCACCGGCGAGCGGAGACCGCCTAGTCGCTGAAGGCGAGGTCGTCCGCGCCGGTCGCACGCTGACCGTCTGCCGGGGCGACGCGTACGCCGAGCACGCGGCTGAGCGCGTTCACGTCGCGACGATGCTGGCGACGATGGTGCGTCGGCGGGCAGGGTGACCTGCTGAGCAATGTCATCCGAGCTGACCGGGTTCATCCACGGCAGGGGGAGCGAAATCGCTCGGAACGACGGAGAACATGACGCAGTCGTGTCGGCGTCCGTGGGTCTTGCAGTGCGCGCGCAGAAGACCCTCCCGGTGGAAGCCCGCCTTCTCGATGGCGCGGATCGAGGCGATGTTGTCGGAGGCTGCCTCGGCGTAGACCCGCTCTAGGCCGAGCTCGAGCGTGGCCCACTTCGCGGCGAGTCGAAGCGCGCGCGGAGCAACTCCCCGGCCGCGTGCCTCGGGAAAGACCGAAACCGCGAGACCGGCAACCTCCTCGTCCCCGCCGAACTGAACGTTCACCAGACCTAAGGCGCGATCGCTCGCGCCGTCAGCGATCACGAACGGCGCGCCTCGACCCGTTCGCCACTGCTCCTCGGCGCGGGATACGAGGTCGCCCTGCTGCTCGCTGGTCAACGGCTCGTCGGCGAGCCACTGTCGTGTCTCGGGATCGGTTGATGCGGAGACGATCGACGGCACGTCGCGCTCGTCGCGAAGACGCAGCACTACCTCCCCGTCGCTGAGCGGTTCCGGAGCAACCAGAGGCGACCGAGGCACCGAGACCAATGCTAGTCAGTACCGCCCAGAGATCTCGAGAAGGCTCGCGCTACGCCGTCGCGGGGGCGCGATCGACCCCGGGCTCCTCCTCGATGTCAGGCTCGAGCTGCCCGACCCGTTCGCGGCGAAGCCGCATCGCGACCAGCGGGTAGATGAGCGTCGAGAGGATGGCGGCCCCGACGAGTGCCGAGGCCGTCGACAGGCGCATGTGGCCGGTCTCGACCGCGATGGCGGTGATCGCCACCACGAGCGGCAGCTGCGTCGCGTTGTAAAAGGCGAGCGCCGTCCGGTCGCGAGCGTCGAACAGGCCGCCATAGAGGACGAAGGCCGGCAGTCCCCGCACGAGCAGGAACAGCCCGAGGAAGAGCGGGAGCTTCGAGAGCGCCGAGGCACTCTCGAAAAGCGAGCCGAGGTCGAACTTCATCCCGCTGGTGATGAAAAAGAACGGGATCAGGAAGCCGTAGCCGAGGGCAGTGATCTTCGACTCGAAGAGGGCCAGCTCCTGGTCGCGAAGGGCTTGGCGCGTGATCAGCCCGGCAACGAATCCACCCAGCAGGAGGTCGAGCCCGAGGTGGGTCGCAAGCGTCAGCAGCGCGAACACGAGCACGACTGCCAGCCGGATGGGCAGCTGACTGCTTGACTCGAACGTGCGCTCGAGCAAAGGCCAGCCTCGGCTGACCGAGCGAACGGCGAGGACGCCGGTGCCAACGGCGAGCACGACGAAGGCGACGAGGACCGCCGCCTCCTTGAGCGGATGTGTCGTCGAGAGCACGAGCGTGATGAGGAGGATCGGCCCGAACTCGCCGACCGCGCCCGAGGCGAGGAGGTACTTCCCGAAGCGCGTGCGGAGCTCGCCTTCATCCCGGAGAATCGGGATCAGCGTGCCGATCGCGGTCGTCGCAAGCGCGGAGCCGGTATAGAGGAGCGACACCACGATGCCGAGGGCCGCCAGCACGCCGCCGGCCGCGAACGCGATCGCCAGCGACAACACCCACGCGATCATCCCGAGGTTGAGCGCACGGCCACGGATGCGCTCGAAGTCGATCTCGTATCCGGCAAAGAAGAACAGCATGCCGAGCCCGAGGTTCCCGAAGAAGTCGGTGAACCGGTCGACCTGGGCGATGTCGAGGGCGTGCGGCCCGATGAGCATCCCGAGGATCAGCTCGACGACGACCACCGGGATCACGAATCGGGGCGCCGCGACCGCGACGATCGTGCCGGCCACCGCGGCGGCGAAGACGATGACGAGGAATGACTCGGTGTCGATCACGCTTGCCCGCGTGGGAAGGTAGCGCGAGCCCTCGGCCGGTCATAGAGTCGTGGCGTGGATGTCGCCCTTGCTCTCGCCGCGGCATTCTTCTTCGCGCTCGGTCTCGTGCTGCAGGAGAAGGCCGCAGAAGATCGGCGCGGCGGTGGCGACAACGATGGCGTTCGACCCGTTATCGAGCCTCGTGTTCGGGATCGGCCTCTTCGACGAATCCCTCCACGAGGGCCTGCTCGGCTACGTCGCCGCTGCGGCGCTGCTCGGTGTCACGCTCTGCGGGCTCGTCATCGTCGCCCGAGCCAAGGGTGCCAAGCCACCGCCGGAGCCGGCTCCCGTGCCGGCGCACGCCTAGCCGGCCATGAACGCGGTTGACGCTGCGGTCGCGGTCGCCGAGGCCTACGGCCTGCGGTGCGAGGAGCCGATCGTGTTGAGCGACGCGTGGCACGTGCTCGTGCACCTGTGGCCCGCGCCCGTCGTCGCGCGTGTCACCAGCGGCGCTCCCGGGGTCAATCCGGACGACGTCGAACAGGAGTTGCGTGTCGCACAGCACGCGGCTCGTGCGGGCGCACCGGTCGTCCAGCCAAGCGACCTGCTCCCACCTGGCCCGCACCGGTACGGCGGACACACGCTCGTCTTCTGGCGCTACCTCGTGGAGGACGGCACGCTCGATGCGTCAGCAGCCGGTCGGGGGCTTCGAACGCTCCACGACTCGCTCGCCGACTACGAGGGTGAGCTGCCCCGTGCAGGACGCGCGGACGAGGTGCGAGCAATGCTCGAGCCCTTCGCGCCGTCCGACGACGTCGAGCTTCTCTGCGAGCTCGCCTCGCGCGAGCTCCCGGAGGGACAGGCGCTGCACGGGGACGGACACCTCCTCAACTGCATCCAGACCCGGGCCGGGCCGATCTGGCACGACCTGGAGACGGCGTGCCGTGGGCCGCGTGAATACGACCTCGCGGCGCTCATGCTGAGCGACCGTTCGGGCGAGCCAGATCCGGAAGCCCGGCTCGCCCTCGCAGCGTACAGAGACTACGACGAGGAGCTCCTCGACCGGGCGCTCCCGGTGTACGCCGCCTGGGTCGCCGCCTCGTTCATGGTCGCGGTCGCCCGCCGCCCCGAGGCCGCGCCCGCTGTCGAACCCCAGCTGCAGTTCCTGCGACGCTTCGTTCCGTGAAGATCTTCGTCTGGCACGGCTACCTGCTCGGCGGCACGGGCTCGAACATCTACGCACGTTCGCTCGCGCGCGAGTGGAGCAATGAGGGGCACGACGTCACCGTCTTCTCGCAGGAGCCGCAGCCGGATCACTTCGACGTCGGGTCGGCCGCGACCGTGCGCCCCGACGTCGGCGGGCTGCTGCCGGTCTTCGTGCTCG
>Ga0207428_10005419_pt1 | contig 11900 bp, 12 predicted proteins | sample RhiMethybrSRZTD1_FD_187600 | JGI IMG/M metagenome (GOLD analysis project Ga0207428, IMG submission 187600) | Populus rhizosphere microbial communities from Tennessee, USA - Rhizosphere MetaG P. TD hybrid SRZTD1 (SPAdes) (version 3) | ecosystem: Host-associated > Plants > Roots > Rhizosphere >... | reverse complement strand
TGGCGCTGGGGCATGCCCCAAACAGACGCCGGATAGATTTAAGCAAGCCAACCACACCACCCGTTAATCAGTATTGCAAAAATGGGGGCGACCATAGATTTTTTGTGCCGGCTGGACGCCAGAGGGTGGGGGGAGTGGCCTAACATTCCCCTAGTGAGGGGCGTTTACGCGCATTCAGCCCCTATCCTTCCTGCCCAGAGGCCTGCTTTTGAATGTCCGTGCCCTACTTACCGCTGGAAGCCTGGAACAAACATTGGAAAGTCGACGGCTCGCGGGTGCGCTGTCGGCTGTGTAACCACGTCCAGGATCTAACGCAGGCCGGCGCTTTTACCCATGCGCGGTACTGCAAAGCTTGCACCGTCGAACCCCAATACCCCAGTCGTGAGCTGGCCACGGTGCTGCAAGAGAAAATTCGCTCGGGTTTGTTTTGATGCGCGCCGGCATTCAGGAGGAGGCGCTGCGCGCCCTACTCCAGGCGCACCTGCATTGACGATAAGGGTATAAGGCAGTGGTTAAAAAGTTTGTTTTTGGGTTTAAAATTGTCTTGCAGGTTTTAAAATGTTGCCTATAGTGACATTAGACCACTTTTGTGGCCACTAACCCAACCTTTGGTGACGTATGCTTCCTTATCCCCGTGATCCCGAATTCCCTGCCGCCTTGAAAGCCCGTCGTGAGTTGCGTGGCCTGAGCCGCGCTGCGCTTGCACGAGCAGCCGGCATCCATGAGGTCATGCCGCGTCGTTATGAAGAACCCGACTGTGGTGAGTTCACCCGTCCCCGTCCGGACAGCACCTGGCTTGCGCTTAACCGGGCACTGGGTTTTGAAATCCCCACCGACATCGATACCAAGATTGCTCAGCTCGAGTCGGTCTACGCCAATGGGCTCTTTGACAGCGGTCCTCTGGACTCCAACAATCAATGGGATGACCCACAAGTGGACGCTCAGCTGGAAACCAACGCCGAACTGCTCTTGAAGGATGCGTCCCTGGAAGACATCGTAAAACTGCTCCACAGCCGCAATATCGAGCCGACGTTTCGTCACCTGATCTAGGTTTTGCTCGTGGTTTGAGAGGCCGATCGGCCTCTTTTTTTTCCTGCAGCAAGAGGTCGGGTCATGCGCCAAGGTATTCAGGAGGAGAGCTGGTGAAAACGCATGAGTGTTTCACGGTGAAACGTTTCCCATGCACAGGGGGGAAACTCGGCGGGTAGATGGCCGCTGATAAGTCGCGTTGTGCGGCGTTACCCCAAGAACATTCCCAAGCGTTTCACGGTGAAACGTTTTGAATGACCAGCACCTCACGCACCGCGCCGCCCTCGAGCATGGCGCGAAGCGTCGCCCTCTATCCGTGTCAGTAATGGACCTTGAAGGTCGGAGAGTCCTCTGGCCTGGTGTGGCGCCGATCGTAGAGTTTGGTCGTGCTGATATTGGCGTGACCGAGCCAGGCCTGGACCTTGGCGATGTCGGCTTCGTGCCCCAGGGCATTGGTTGCGGCCGTGGCGCGCAGACCATGCACGCCGAGACCGGCGACGGCGATCCCGGCTGCTTGGGCGTATTGGCCGACCAGGGCATAGATGCCTTCGGCGGAAATCCCCGCGCCGGTTTGCCGACGACTTCCTCGACCAGGTACAGGGTGTCGCCGACGTCGACGCCGAGTTCCTGCAGCGCTTCATCCGGCATGCGGCGGGCCCCGTCGCCATCCCAGTCCTCGATCACCAGGGGTTGGGTTTTCATGGGCCTGCTCCTGCACGAAAAAACTCACGATAACCGTTTTTCTCGCTAGTTTATAAGCCAAAAACCCACTCGAAAAAACGCTGCGCAAACCCTTCCCTTTCAAATCGCCAGCCACTAACATCACTGAAATTACTAAATTCAGTAATTTTACTAAATTCAGTAAATTTACTAAGGCGGCCGAGCAGATGAAAATCCCGACGTACTTGAAGCACAAACCCGTTCTGGAAGTCGCTAACTACGATCAGCTCGATGGTCCTTACAGGAAGAAGACCGATGCGAAGGGTCTTTCGGTAGGACTGGCGCAATGGAACGAGCCTGGTTGCACTGAGATCTCGGCCAAGGTGTGGCGCAACACCGGCGAAAAGTGGTCCCGCCAATCTGAAGAGCTGCCTCTGCATCGGGTGATCGATCTGGCCACGCTGGTCTGCGCCGCTATTCGCTACGCCGAAAATGGCAATGAACTGACGGCGACCGAGGACTTCCCCATCACCTTCTCCACCGATAACGTGGAGTTGAAGCGGTACCTGGAAATCATGAAAAAAGAGCTGGACGCCAACAAAGAGCATCTGGACGTAAGCCTGGACCGCTTGGTGGTTGCGTTGAAAAAACTAGGTAAATGCTAGGCATCAGGTGGGAACAATCGGGCCAGAACTCGACCTAGCTACGCCTCCCTGTTTCGGGAGTGGCTTGTCTAGCGTCATCGGCCCCGAAGGTGGTGGTGCCCTTTCAGTTCATTTGATCGGGCAGCGCTCGGCTCGCCCGACACACCGTTTCAGCATCTAATTTTCTTGATAGCTACGCTCAATCAGAGCATTAGCTTTTTCTAGGTCCGTGGCACCACACAGACTCAGCTCTAAATCGCCGGTGCCCCAGTGGCCGAAGAAAATGTCTTGAGTTTTTCTGCAGTTTGAGTCCTGAGCACTGGTTGCTAAACAGATAATGCTATTTCTTTAAACACGCGCCGGCCCAGGTTTGCATTCCGTGACCGCCACCTGGAAGATCAGTAACTATTTTCAAAACAGTGATAGCACCGGTAGGGTTACATATGCCGTTTGCGTAGTTTTGAGGAGCATTGGCATCTCCACCAAATGGCAAATTATTCCAAACTGGCCCATCAGCAGTGTGGAATGCGAAGGGCATGACGCTGACGTTTTCTAATCTGGCCTTCAACTCATTAATAGTGGTGGTTAATTCAGCAGCCTGCTGATCTTTAACTTTTTGTAGGTTTTCATATTTTTTGCGGTTTTCACTACTGAGATCGTAACCATTAAGCTCCTCATCAGGAAGTGTAACCGTATAATGACCAACTGATGTCGCGATCCCTACGCTTGCGCGGGGAAAAACAATCTTACCAGCAACGGCCTCACTAATTCTTTTGCAAGATATATTGAAGCCATCCATGGGTATTTCGAGCTTTTTGGAACCATCAAAAGGCTGTGTACTACCATCCGTCGAAAAGCTAGCGCTTTCACATTTTATGTTATTAAAAGTGGCACTCCCAATAGATAAATTTGATATTCCATCTTTACGACTGCCGGAAATTAGAACCGACTCAGGAACTTGAAATTGATGCGTCATTAAAAGACCTTTAGTCTCAATCGCCTTACATTCATTAAAAGCGAATAAAGCATCAACTACAACTAAGGAAGAGTATGAAGACTCCTTTTCCCATTGCGTTATCAAAGAAGTTCCAACCTTGCAAAATTCCGTTGCCTTTTGAAAAGCGCTAGTTGAGTTTACCGAAAATTTAAACGGGATTTTTTCTACTATGACGTCTAGGCCCGCCCCGAGGGCAGTGCTGCTAACCTCACCAGTTCTGGAGCAGATTTTGTTGAAGTAGTATTCTAGCTCGGAGGATTCACGCTCATTCGTGCGTATATTTCTAGTTGCTCCAGCGTAAACTTCTGCACAATCCGCAGCGCTTAGCTGCTGACTGATCAGACATAATGCGCCGATGGCAAACCTTATCGAAATGCAATTCATGACCATCACCTTATCATTCTATGTTATAGGGCAGCACTAGCTTATTAAAGCTCAATCTTGGCCATCAGAAATAAATATTGTTTCGCCAGACTTTACGGCATAGTTTGTTTTTGAATAAGTATTAGGAGGTACAGTTTCCCCTTTTAAAATGTCGACCAACCCCTCTTCACCATCGGGAGAGGTCACCTCCAAATTTACCGCCCCTTCAGAAAGCTCTAGAAACCCATCACATGCATATTTCGAAGCATACTTATCATATAATTTAACCGCTTTACCGGAGTCCGTGGCATGGATAAATATATGCATGATTGCAACCCTTAGTTAATGTAATGGGTTTAGTCACACCAGCTCTAATCGTCAAGACCATCTTTAGTACAAAAGGGAATAAAATATATAGTGACGGAATTCAACTATTGTAATTCCACTTGTAAGTTTCCAGTTTTAACTCTCCTCGCGGCGCCCTACCCCCCTCACCCATTAGTTCGCTTGTCGAGGTCGAGTTGATCGCCGCAAGGCTCAACGCGCTGCAAGGGGCAGGTGATCGCCAACGCATAGCGATCTGCGGCGTATGTTGAGCACGGGAGGCAACTGATGCTGCGAATCTAACGAGTAACCGTTGAACTGATGTTCATCCCTGCCCCGATACCCAAACCTGCTTCGAGCAATTCCGCTACGCGCTTATGTAGGTCCGTATTGACTGGCCGGCCTTGGTATTTCCGGCCACCGTGTCTTTCTCTATGCCTAGGCATGGCGTTCACGCCGCTGCTCGCAATCCTTGCGGGCAATAGCGGCCAACACCCAGCCCTCCTAAGGGGAAGGTTGGCAGTTCGAACCTGCCCTGGGACACCATATAATTCAAGGCCTCAAGCAGTTTTCGATGAGTTGTCAGTTTCGTCGTGACAGCGTGGTGGCAGCAACGGCCGATAATTTGGTTGGTCAAAGGTCCTTAGCCGCCGTCCTCCTTCTCCGCTTTACTTGTATTTCTCCTGCCCAAATATTGAACACCGGTCGATATTTTTCCGAGCTTGCGCTACCTACCGCGACTCTGTGCGTTTAGCTGCGTCTAGAATCTCAGGCTTACCCGTATATCAATGGATAGGTATCGAATGGAAAGCTCGCGGGATATTGAGAAGCGCATGATCAGCTTCCTCCAAAGCCAAAGCCATGTGACGCCTCTTGATGGTCATGTTGCCCAACCTACCGGTGTCAAGATCGCCGATTATTTGTTCTTTAACAGGCAAGCGGTTGTGGAACTCAAAACACTGACGGTTGACCCGAAGGAAAAGATCCTGAATAGCGCCAAGCCGCTGATGGAGTCTGATGAGTTTCCGCTGATCTTTGGCGACTATGACCTCGAAACCGCGATCAAGAACACACCAGGCGGGAAAGCACATCTCGACAGAATTTTTTCTAACGCAACCAGGATGGTTGAGACGGTGCTTAGGAATGCCAAACAGCAGATTGCCTCATCCAAAAAGCTATTAGGTCTTGATCCGGATACTCCAGGGATCGCGCTGATACTGAATGACACCGTCGAGAGCATCCCTGTTTCTCGGCTCGTCGACAGGTTCAGTTTCCGCCTCATCGGTGATGGCAAAGATCCCGGGCGGTTCTCGGAAATTGATTTTATTATTTTGATCCAGACTACCTACCGGATGCAGAAAGATGGCGGCGGATCAATGCTGTTGCCGGTTTTTGTTATCAGCAATGATTTCAACGCTCATCGCCATCATAGAATTGAGCAAGAAATTCAGCTTTTTCTGCAAGCTTGGGCGCGCTCGCAGGGTCACAATTATGACAGTACGAGCGAAACGTCCGATCTCCAATTTGAGCGTAACCACGGTCCTCGGCAGGCCCCCAAGTCCCTACAGGAGTTCGTAGAGGCGCAATACCGGGCAGAAAGGTATATGAGGGAGTGGAGCGAAGAAAGGCTAATTGCTCATGGGAAGGATGTGATTCAGAGGATGCTCCCAACATTTCTCAAAGGAGCAGAAAAACCCTCAGAAACCGATTCGCATCTCTACATAAAGCAATTTACGGAGCTGCTTGAGGAAGGTCGGATACGGGGCCTTGATTTGAAAAAAATCCTGAATCAGATCCCTCGGGCCAGATAGTCACTATTCGTCTATCGCTTTGATTCTGAGGACTGTCGTAGTAGAGCAATTGGCGTGTCTAGCCGTCCCGCGGATGCCTAGGCCAGCCTCCAGTAGCTCTTTCACTCGCTTGTGTAAATCGGCATCAACCGGTCGCCCCTGGTATTTGCCGGCGGCCCTGGCCTTCTCGATGCCTTGGGCCTGACGTTCTCGCCGCTGCTCGTAATCCTTGCGGGCAATCGCGGCCATCATTTCCACCAGCATTGAGTTGATCGCTCCCAGCATCCGCCCGGTGAACTCGTCGCCCTTGGTGTCCTTCATTCCTTGGTGGCTGGTCGGCAGATCGAGCGCCACGATGCGCAGCCCCTTGGCGTCAATCGCAGTCTTGAGCTTTTGCCAATCCTCCACTGGAAGGCGTGAGAGGCGATCTATCGATTCCACCAGCAGCACGTCGCCTTTACGCGCATCCTTCAGTAAACGCAGCAGCTCAGGCCGGTCAGCGGTGGCGCCGCTGGCATTCTCCAGGTACACGCTAGCAATGACCTTGTTGTGATCGGTAGCGAATTGCTCGAGTGATGCCCGGGCGCGGCCGGCGTCCTGTTCGTCAGTCGATGCTCGGAGGTATGCGCGGATGAACATGATGTGCCTGCCGTATCAGTTAAGGCGTTCTACTAATACTGTTACACTTTGAGTGTCACTTATCAAGCGGGAAGGGTAAATAAACGCAAATTTGCGCGTATCAGCTGAGGCATACTCAAAGCGCACCCGCTCTCCCTCATAATGCGGTGCATTGGCATGACGAAGTCACAGCTTTTGAAACCTAAGTCAGGCCGACCTTTGGCGGGTCGGCCAATCGGACGCAAACCGCCGAAATTTACTGAATTATGCAGCAAATGCACAAACCGCTAGATTAGCGGCTTTACTCGCTCAAATGCTCTTGGAAAACCACTGCTCGAAGTGCGGCAAATCATGCGACCAGAACACTTCCACCTCGTCATCAAGCAAGCGCATGACATCTTTTTCGGCAATGACACCCTGAAGGACGGCAGCAGTTTTAACGAAGCTTCCCCAGTGCTTCTTCCATGCGGCTGACTTTTTTAGAATATCGTTCACACGCTTAATCGAATTGGTCTCGTCGTTCGTGACCTTGCATTCCATCGCAAGAACGATGGTGTTCTTCAATCCGAGCGCTATATCAACCTCCTGCGGCCTGGTCGTAGCGGTCGCAAAGCGGGTCTTATGCATGTAATGTTTGAGAGGCAGCGCCGCCTTCGTGTCGAGGAGCGATGATGGAAGTTTGGTCCACCCGTTCGCATTCAGAAGATCCATAATTTCGACTTCCTGAATTCTAGCCAGCCGATTGCGCTGCTCTGTGGCGAACTGCTGATTCGCGATCAACGGACTTACCGACCAGAACAGCCGTTCCAATTCGCTGCGCCTGGGCACGCGGCCAGACGACAACCACGGGGCTAGCGTCCCGCTCCTGCGCTCCTGAACGGCACGCGCAACGGCCGCTGCGGAATTCGGCTTGGACTTCGGTCCATTATGCTGCTCCGTTGACTTCTGCCAGTCTGGGTAGAACAGTTTGAATTGGTCCTGACTCAGCGGCGGAGCCAACATATGCCGGAAAATGCGCGCGTGCTCGCCGTTAGCGAGTAGCGCCGCAGAAACGTTTCGTAGGTAATTAGAGGCGCGCAGCGCCTCCCCAATTGACCGCCTCGCCTCGCGTAACGCTGCATTCCACTCCTCTGCATCCGCATCGGGATTACGAGATTGGATATAAACCTCGCGGGCTTTTGCCGCCTGTTCTTTATGGTATTCCCTCAGCAATTACGTTCTCCGAATGTCACAAGACAATTTGGTCAAGTCGTGGAATGCGTAGGCGTTCGATTTCCTTTGGCTCGAACTTCATCAAGCCGCCAGCATACGTCCTACCGCCTCCGGTATTGATGTGTTGATTGAGCCAGTTTACTAGCCGCGCCAAGTCTTCCGCAGCCACGTTCTCGCGCGGATAGAGGCCATGGGCAATGTTGATGTGCCGGGCACCACAGGCATTGACCGTGAACTGCGGGGGGCGCCGAGCCATGTACGTGCAAAGAACGGGCGCGGGAGCCTTCAGGCCGACCGGCCACCATGCCTTGCGGTGCTGAGCGATATAGCTCTGGTCTGCCCCGCACTCCTTTGCCCAAACTAACAAGGCGTCGATATTCACTCGCTCTTCTGCAGTAAATCCATCAAGCTCATGAGGTAGGTCGACGACGCGCTTTAGCACGTTCGCGGACCCAAGATGCCCACCTCCAGTTGAAAAAGAAATTTGGGAAAAGTTTAGAAATCGAAAAATAGCTGAAGAGGCCGCAAAGTCCTCCTCTACAAGTCCCGTCCAAGAAAACGATGCTTGAGCTTCACCTATCGACTTCACAAAAATTGGCATGATTCTATATCAAACCATGCCAATAGAATTACTTAGTTGACTCGATGAAAGAACCTAACTTTTCTAGGTCGTGCGACCAAATGAGGGAAAGTCCGTTCTTCTGCGCCTGTTCCAGATTTATGACTTTAAACACACCAGCAAGCACTGCTGCGGGCACGACTTGTTTCCCGAACTCCTGAAGCCAGTATTTGGCTTTCATAGCTGCATCGTTGTTAACACGTTTAACGCTATTTGTAGCGCTATTGGAAACTTTGCACTCTAGCGCCATGAGGCGGGTGTCATGGAGACGAACCACCACGTCTGCTTTTCTATCCCCAAGTTGGCACTCGGAACAGAATTCCATTGGCTGCGGCCCTCTTACGATGGTGTTGATCGCAACCGGCCTCACCTCTTTGAACCCCAAAGTCACTAGGTATTCTTTAACCTTTTGCTCTTGCTCATCCTTTCCGTCGATTCGGCGCTCAGTAGCAATGCGTTGAGCCGCAAGAAGAATAGATGACGCTAATAGTGCTGCTTCCCGCTCTTGGCGTGTCGGTGGTGCGCCTGACACAATCCAAGGAAAGCGGTGCGGATCTATAACTTGCTCAATGACTGAAAAAACCTTCCGCACTGCCAGGGCATCTTTTTTAAGTACGTTGGGTGCAAGTGAGGACACTTCAGCAATGACCTTTAGGTCATCGTCCGATATTGGAGGACCGGCCAAATAGCGCAATGCTTCGCCTAAGCCTGCCCCATAAGCATCAGTCAGATTTTGGTCTGTGATTGCGCTGGGGTGCAGATTATTTAGCTTCTGAAAAAGGTCTTCAAATTTTTGGCGAGCAGCTCTGTAGTGAGTTGTCCACTCATCAGAAACGTCAAGTCTATTGGTTCTGAATAAAGCAGACGACACCCGTGCATCCTCTGCCAATTCATCATTTGTCCATATCGTGGGAAAACCGCTCATGCGTTCAAAATTTCCAATCTTGGGATTCGCAGGCGCTCAATTTCCTTGGGCTCAAACTTAGTTAAACCGCCAGCATAAGTTCTGCCGCTATCCGTATTTATGTTTTCGTTCAGCCAAGCCACAAGGCCGCGTAGCGTTGCATCGTCAACAGACTCACGCGGGTAGAGCCCGTGCGCAATATTAATATGGCGAGCGTCACAACTGTTCAAAGTGAATTGTGGTGGACGTCTCGCCATGTATGTACAAAGAATTGGGGCCGGGGCTTTGAGGCCTACTGACCACCATGCTTTTCTGTGCTGAGCGACGTAGCTTTGATCCGCACCTTGAGACTTAGCCCAGTTGAGAAAGCGCTCTATATTGGCTATTTCATGCCGATCAAAAACCTCTAAATCTGAGGGAAGATCGATAACACACCTCAATTCTTCTGCGGACGCCAAATGTGCCCCCGCGCGAATGAGATCTCTGGCTTTGGTAATACTAGGTATCTTTACGCTGTCAGGAAGGCTTCTAGCGTGTTCGCTTTCGATCCAAACGCTATTGGCTCCGGTCACTTGCCCACGATGGACACGGAAAATCTCCCCAAGCTCAATCTCACCTGCATCAGGAACTGCAGAAGGGCGAACGATAATCGACCATCGTTTCTCAGTACGTAGCTGTTCACGAGAAACATCCATCCCCTTCGATAACCCGTTCAGACAAGTCAAGGAATCGACGGAACGAACGCGAATAGGATTTGATGACTCTCCGACTTGGAAGCAGGTAATTGCGGCGGTAGTAGCGGTTCCAGGAAATGCCTCGACCGTTGGCTCTAAGACATGCAGCGCTGTGCCGCCTAGTTTTTCCAAAAGCAATTTGCGCAGGGCTGATCCATAGTTAACATCCATCCACTCGGCTGAAGTGATGAATGCGCCAATATCACCCTTCTTGGCGAGGAGACGTGTCTGTAAGAAAAAGTGGAGATGCAGACCTGCTAGGGCACTAGCTTTGATCCCTAGATCAGCAAAACTGTTTGAGTACCATGTTTTCCATATGTCAGAAATTTCATGATGCCTAACATACGGGGGGTTGCCGATAAATGCTGTGACCCCCACGCAGCGTGGTAGCCTCACCTCGCGATAATCCTTGACCAGAATGGAAGCCCTCTCCGACCACCCACGAACAGAAATATTCGCTCGTAGCATCAGGGCTGCCATTGGGTCCATCTCGACGGCTACTAACTTTGCCTCAGGGAAAGCGTCCCCTGCCGCTAGGATGAAACGCCCTGATCCGGCACCTGGGTCGACAATTCGCTCAGGTGCCCCTTGGTCGGATAGCCAAGCCATCATCGAGTCAACGATAGCTATCGGGGTATATACCGCGCCTGACGCTCGACGTTCTTTAGCCGTACGAATCGTTGAGAATACTTCACCGAGAGGATCAAGCCCGCTCTGAATTGCAGCTCGAATTGAATCGTAGTCAGCCTCAACCACAGCCGATGACGAGTTTTTTACGAGCGCACGCTCTTGCGGAGAGAGGCCTTTAAGGTCGCCGATCAGGGCAGAGCAAACGGCAGCAAGCTCCTGCTCGGATTGAATAAAGTGTTTCAAAGGTATTGTTCCGTAAGGGCTTTCGTGCACTGAAGGGGATGTATCAATCTCTGATGCAGCTTTGAGGATGTCGTCTGAGAGCTCAGAGAACAGGTCCGTTTTTGTTGCGACCAGCTTGTGCAAGACGGTAGAGCGCTCGTTGCCAGTGATGTTTTTGCTATTTCGCTGGCCGTAACCATGCGCCCTCCGGGACGTGACGTTTCCTATGCATAAGAATACAGGATGATAGGGGGCGGGCAGAGCTTGCTTGTCGCAAAATTCCTAATTCTGCCCTGATTGCGGTTGAGACTCCGATGTACCATTACCGCCCCTCTGAATCTGCAAGGGCGCCTGGAGTGCACAAGTGAACTCCGTATTTTCGGGTATGGTCTCTAGATCCTGGTGGTGCTTGCGCTAGGAATGTCAGCGAGTCGGAGTTACACCCCTTCGGTGCCGAACGCAAGAGCTCGGTAGCTTAGCTGCAGGCCGCGCCGCCCCTTGAATTCCAGCTGGAGTGGCGAGATAAAAAGGTACAGCAGCGGTACAGTGCTCAGCTTCATCCACCTAGCGAAAACTAGCCAAACCTACATGTAATCAACTGGTTAAAGCTATTGTACCCATCTCGTACCTAGCCTAGACTTTATTGACCTCGGTGCATCATTCGGCGACTCATAATCCTTCGGTCTGAAGTTGAAACGTCAGCGGGCCCAATCACATTTCAGTAAGCCTCGCGGTACCGCCTAGGTCCCAGCTGTCAGCTGAAGCCCGATTCCCTTAAGGCTAGGCATACCTCATCCGGCGCTGCCCCCCCTCCCCCCAAAAAATGCAAACCCCACTTCTAGGTGGTGAGAGTCAGGGACTGCATCTATTGTTCTGTATGGCAGCATGTATGGCACATAACAAAAAACAAAATAAGGCTTTGTTTTTATTGAATAATTAGATTCCCTTCACCCGCTCCAATCGAATTCAGTCTCACGTCAGGATGGTTTTGACGGGGGATGCAGAGACAGAAAAAACCGGTCCAAGTGCCGGTTTTTTTGTGGGCGGGATTTGGTGGATTTTGCTTCTTCAGTCATTCCGCCATTTCCCCTCATCGATTAGCAAGTGCCCCTGGGCGATAGCGTCTATCCTGAGACCTGTTAGCGTTTTTTTCG
>Ga0207428_10005413_pt1 | contig 11906 bp, 12 predicted proteins | sample RhiMethybrSRZTD1_FD_187600 | JGI IMG/M metagenome (GOLD analysis project Ga0207428, IMG submission 187600) | Populus rhizosphere microbial communities from Tennessee, USA - Rhizosphere MetaG P. TD hybrid SRZTD1 (SPAdes) (version 3) | ecosystem: Host-associated > Plants > Roots > Rhizosphere >... | reverse complement strand
GTCGGAAATTTGAAACAGGAAGCGGCAGCCGCTTGCAGCTTGCAGCACTCTAGACCGCTTCTCGGTGGGTGTAGGTGGCGGGTTCAGGCGTTTCGGGCTGCCGTACCAGGCTCGTGAGCCGATTCCAGGCTGCACCCAGACCCGGCCGCCAACGTACCGCGGTCTGCAAATCCATCCGCAGTCGCGGAGTGATCGGATGGGGACGTACGACCTGGAACCCCACGGCCTCTAGAAAGCCGACCGGCAGCATGCAAGACGGCCCGTCTTGGTAGGTACCAACCGCCTCGAGAGCCCGAATGTCCCGACGCGCCACCAGACTGGCGGCGGATTGAACCAGCTGCTTGCCGAGACCCTTGCCGCGCAGCTCCTTGTTCACGTGGGCCGACATGACGACGGCGGCGTCCGCCTTGACCGGGGTCGTCGCGAAGGCACCTAGCCGCGGTACATACATCGCCGGAGCCAGCGCCAGGTGACCAATTGGCTCTTCCTCGGCGAACGCGATGATTCCGCAGTAGCCCCAATGCCGTGTCACGGACTCAGCCCATTCCGCCTTCACCTGTCGCCGATCTACATGATCATTCGACGTCGCGAGGTCAATAAGACTGGTCTCCCAGAAGTTGCATCGCGCGCAGGATTCCGGCAGCAGTTGCAGGTCGGCGGCGGTCATCGGACGCAGGCGGCGGGATCCCATGGCAGCTACTTCCTGGCGCGGGGCCTGGCTAGTCCGAACGCAAACCCAATGAGCACTCCGAACAGCATCCCGGAGACCAGCCACAGCAGCCAGCGCACCGGGCGTGTGCCATTGGGCCGCAGCGAATCGCTGCCTTTGGGTGCAGCCATGGATTTATGGTAGGCGGCTCGATCCGTTAGCTGAAAATGAGGTGAATAAGGCACGCTAGTTGTGTGAGTGAGACTTCCCCGCCTGAGCCTGACGAACCCGTGCTGGAGCGGCTCCGGCGCCAAGATACTCGTCTCGATCACTACATCGACCGTTACGCCGCCCGCGCGCACGGCATGACCGCATCGGCAATCCGGGCGCTGTTCGCCGTGGCCAACCGACCCGAAGTGGTCTCACTCGCCGGGGGCATGCCCAACATCACCGATCTGCCCTTAGATGTGGTCGGTTCGGTGCTCAATGAGCTGGTCCTCACTGACGGGCGGCGCGCGATGCAATACGGCTCAGGCCAAGGTGAGCCCGCGATCCGGGAAGCAATCTGTGACGTCATGAGGCTGGAGAACATCTCGGCACATCCAGACGATGTGATGATCTCCGTCGGATCACAGCAGGGTCTTGATCTTCTTACCCGCATTTTCTGCAACCCCGGTGACGTGGTGCTGTGTGAGGCACCGAGCTATGTCGGCGCGCTCGGGGTTTTCCGCTCCTATCAGTGCGAGGTCGTCCATGTCGCGATGGATGAACAGGGCCTGAATCCGACTGCGCTCGCCGACGCGCTCCGGGCGCTCCGCCGGGCGGGGCGTACCGTCAAGTTCCTTTACACCATCCCGAACTACCACAATCCGGCGGGCGTAACTCAGTCCCTGGATCGGCGGCTGGAGCTGCTACACCTCGCCGAACGGGCGGATCTGCTGGTGGTGGAGGACAATCCGTACGGGCTGCTCGGCTTCGACAGCGAGCCGATTCCAACACTGCGCTCGTTCAACGAGCGGCAGGTGATTTACCTCGGCTCGTTTTCCAAGACATTTGCGCCCGGCTTCCGGGTTGGTTGGGTACTCGCGCCCCATGCCGTACGCGAGAAGCTGGTGCTTGCCCAGGAAGCCGCAACACTCTGTCCGCCGGTCTTCTCCCAGTTTGCGGTGGCGGCCTACTTGGCCAATCATGACTGGCGCGGGCAGATCAAGGTGTTCCGGGAGATGTACCGCGAGCGCCGAGACGCGATGATCACCGGGCTCACCGCCCACATGCCGCCCGGGACAACCTGGACCTACCCGGAAGGCGGATTCTTCGTTTGGCTGACGTTGCCGCCGGGGATCGATTCGCATGCCATGCTGCCGCGGGCCGTCACGGCTCGTGTGGCGTATGTCCCGGGAACCGCCTTCTATGCGGATGGTTTTGGCAGTCGGCACATGCGCTTGTCGTACTGTTTCCCCACGCCAGAGCGCATCATCGAAGGCACCCGCCGACTCGGTGAGGTGCTGGAGTACGAGGCGAGGATGCTTGAGATCTTCGGCACCGCCGTTGAACCTGAGAGCGGCCGTCTCGCACTCGGACCACGTGAGGCGCCAGGCCCTGATCAGCCTTAATGATCATGGAGCGGTGCTGCTACTAGTTGATCTTGATCGAAGTTGATCATGATCTGACGATCATGAAAGAAGGAGTTGGGTGGCCGACAACGGATACCTGCAGACGGTGATCGTGCTTTCCGGAGGCCTGTCACATGAGCGTGACGTGTCATTGCGCTCCGGGCGCCGGGTCAGCCAGGCGCTACGCTCCCGCGGCATCGAAGTTGTGGAATCTGATGTTGATTCCACCCTGCTGTCGCGGCTCGCCGAATTCACCGGCGCGGTGGTTTTTCCCCTGCTGCACGGCGAAGCCGGAGAGGATGGTGCGCTGCGGGAGGTGTTCGAGCTGTTGGGTGTGCCTTTCGTCGGCTCGGTCGGCTCGGCCTGCCGGGTAGCGTTCGACAAGTCAATCGCCACGACCATCGTCGGGGCTGCAGGTATCCGGACACCGACTCAGGTAGCGCTGCCGTACGAGACGTTCAAAGAACTCGGCGCCCAGGTTCTGGTCAAGGCCCTTGGTGATCAAATCGGCTTCCCGATGATGATCAAGCCGTCACGCTGCGGATCTGCGCTGGGCTGCAGCAAGGTGACTCAGGCCAAGGAGCTTCCGGCCGCGATGGTCGGCGCGTACGCGTACGGCTCGGTTGCTGTGATCGAAGAGTTCGTGGCGGGAACCGAGGTCACTGTCGCTGTCGTGGATCGCGGCAACGGCCCGATAGCCCTTCCCGCGGTGGAGATCCGGCCGGAGTCCGGCGTGTATGACTACGCCGCCCGATACACGGCCGGCGCAACCCGGTTTCTGTGCCCAGCTGAGGTAGTCGACGAGGTGGCCAATGCCTGCGCCGATGTCGCGCTCCGGGTCCATGCAGTGCTAGGCCTCCGGGACCTGTCGCGTACCGACCTCATCGTTACCAACGACGGTGAGCCGGTCTTCCTCGAGGTCAATGTCGCACCAGGGATGACCGAAACGTCAGCCGTGCCGCTGGCGATCGAGACGGCTGGTTGGAGTCTTGGCAAGATGTCCGCGGATCTGGTCCATGCCGCGGCCGCGCGGGGTGGGCGCAGCAGGGCGATCTCACTGGCGGCGCCTTAAAAGGTTGATGTTGACCCGGTTCAAGCAGGCCTTGGTCATCGCCCTTGGCATCGGCCTTGCGGCGGCCATGGTCGCGCTCGGCTTATGGCAGCTGGACGTTTATCACCGCCAGGGGACAGCGGCCGCGGCACGGCGGGCGTCGGCGCCGCCCGTTCCGCTCAGTTCAGTGGCTGGCCCCGGCGCCTCGGCGATTCAGGGATATGGACTGTCTGTAGCCTTCGACGGCACGTACGATCCCTCATTGCAGCTGCTGGTGCCCCAGGAGGATGTAGCCGGTCAATTCCGCGTGCTCACTGGCCTGCGGCAACCCGACGGCAGTGTGGTGGCGGTGGTACGCGGCGTCGTCTCTACCCCTACCGCACCGCCCCCGCCCGGCGGGATGGTCCACCAGGTCGGCGTACTGCTGCCCACTGAGGAACACGTGCCGACGACCGATCTCCCGAGCGGTCAGATGGCCTCGGTACGCTTGCCGGCCCTAGCGCAGCAGTGGCCCGGCCCGCTGATTGATGGGTTCGTGACGCTATCGAGCGCGGACGCAGCCAGCCAGGGTTTGGCGGCGGCGCAACTGCAGCTGCCCGAAGCATCGGGACGACTGCGGAATGTGGCATATGTTGGGCAATGGTGGCTGTTCGCAGCGTTCACTTTGTTCATGGCTTTCCGGATGGCGCGCGACCTCGGCGTACGAGAGGCAGAGGTGGTCGAGATCACAACCGAGCGGCCTGCCGAGCCGACATAGGCTTCAGCCCATGCGCAATGCGTGGATCCGCTATCGGATCATGGCCTGGATCGTGGGCACGCTGCTGGTCGTTTTGGTGTGCATCGGCCTGCCACTGAAGTACATCGGTGATAACGACACGGTCGTGCTGTGGACTGCGATCCCGCACGGCTATCTCTACATGATCTTGCTGATTACTGCCGTGGACCTGGGCCTACGAGCGAAGTGGAGCTGGAAACGGCTGATCTTGATTGCGCTGGCCGGCACAGTGCCTTTCCTGTCTTTCGTGGCCGAGCGCTCGGCAACCAAAGACGTCCGGAAGAAGCTCGCCGCTCAGGCGGAAATGGCAGCTCCCGCCCCAACCTCGTCTTGAATATCGTTTTGTCGATATTCGTCGCTACTGGGTGCTGAGCGTGTCGACGCCCCGGCGGTGTGCCCTTCGACAGGCTCAGGGCGCACACCGTCGATCATGGCCACGATGCGCTCTAAGTCATCAACCGTCGCGAACTCGATGATGATCTTGCCCTTGCTCCTGCCGAGCTCGACCTTTACTCGAGTTTCGAAGTGGTCCGAGAGCCGATCGGCGAGATCCTTGACTTTCGGCGCAACGATCTTGGGCTGATGCCGCTGGCGGGAAGCCTGGCCGTGGTGATCACCCAAGGTGACCAATTCCTCGACGGCCCGGACCGATAGACCTTCGGCGACCACCCGCTGTGCGACGCGTTCTTGCCCGTCAGGATCCTCGATCGCCAACAGGGCCTTGGCGTGCCCGGCGCTGATCACACCAGCGGCAATCCGCCGCTGCACAGCCGGCGGCAGCTTCAGCAACCGGATGGTATTCGAGATCTGCGGCCGAGAGCGTTTGATGCGATTGGCGAGCTCCTCCTGGGTGCAGCCGAAGTCCTCCAGCATTTGCTGGTACGCCGCAGCCTCCTCGAGCGGGTTGAGCTGAACGCGGTGCAGGTTCTCCAGAAGCGCGTCGCGGAGCAGTGCATGATCGGCGGTCTCCCGGACAATCGCCGGGATGGTTTCGACACCGGCGTTCTGTGCGGCCCGCCAGCGGCGTTCCCCCATGACAAGTTCGAACCTGGCGCCACCCAGCGGCCTGACGACGATCGGCTGGAGCAACCCCACTTCCTGGATGGACTCCACCAGCTCAGCCATCGCCTCCTCATCGAAGACGGTTCGGGGCTGCCGTGGGTTAGGTGAAATCGAGTCCAGCGGGAGTTCGGTGAAGTACGAGCCACTGGGAACGGCGGCGAGCGGCAGGCCCTGAGATTCGCCGTCGTCTGGAGCCGACATCGGTTGTGAGTCCGTTCGCTGGAATAGCTCACCCAGGCCACGGCCGAGGCCGCGGCGCTCCGTACGGATGTTCATGTGGTTTCCTCCACGCCCCGTCGGGCGATTTCGTTTGCCGCCTCTAGGTATGAGATAGCCCCGACCGACGTGGGCTGATATGTCAGGACGGTCTGCCCGTAACTGGGTGCCTCGGAGATGCGCACCGAGCGGGGAATGACGGTGGTCAGCGTCTCGGCTGTGAAGTGCCGGCGTACCTCGTCGGCGACCTGAGCGGCGAGCTTGGTCCGGCCGTCGAACATCGTGAGCATGACAGTGCTAAGTCGGAGGTCGTTGTTGAGCTCGCCCTTGACGAGATCGATGGTGCGCATTAGCTGCGTAACACCTTCGAGCGCGTAGTACTCGCATTGGATCGGAACCAAGATCTCGTTGGCCGCAACTAGCGCGTTCAAAGTCAGCAGGCCAAGCGACGGTGGACAGTCAAGAAAGACGTAGTCGGCGTGGTGGTCTCTGAGGTAGCTTCGCAGCGCTCGGAGCAGTCGGCTCTCACGGGCAACCACGGAGACGAGCTCGATCTCCGCTCCAGCTAGGTCGATGGTGGCAGGCAGGACTTTGAGATTCGGCGCCTCCGACGAGTCGACCACGTGCTCGGCCAGCGGCGCGCCCGACATCATGACCTCGTACGTCCCGGGAGTTCCAGGCACGTGATCGACACCGAGTGCCGTAGTGGCATTGCCCTGTGGATCAAGATCGACCACAAGGACGGTGAGCCCACCAAGCGCCAATGCGGCAGCGAGATTAACAGATGTTGTGGTCTTGCCCACGCCGCCCTTCTGGTTTGCGACGACGAAGATCCTGCTGCTTTTTGGTGCAGGCAGTGAGGCGGTCGCCACGCGATCTACGGTCACCAAGTTTGGCGGATCGTCCTCGACACTTGGTGCACTGAACTCGTCCTCGTCAAAGCGGGCACGTCGCGGACCTGGTGGAATCTCGATCGAGGGCGCAGTGGTTGCGGCACTCTGGGTGCTCGGCGGTGACTGTCCAGTCGCGAGTTCGAGCCAGTCGAGCGTTTCACGTGGAACGGTCGGCCAGCCGATTCGTGGATCGACCTCGACTGAGAGCGGCCAGCCGAGTGTTGGCGTTACCTGAAACTCCACCTCAGGCGGTGCGATCATGACCCCCTCCTGACCGTTCGCTCACAACGTAGCAATCAGAAAGGTGGCGCGTTGGATGCCGCGCCAAGAATGCGAACTGAGGGGGCGCCTCGAGTCTGTAGAAGGACGCAGGGTGCGGGCTTTGACGAGCTCAGCCCATATCGCGAGGACCGATGCGTACTACCGTTGCTGACTCTGCGTCCGGATGCGCTCGTACGCTCAGCACTTCGGCATCAAGGTGTGCGGCCTCCAACTGCGGCTGAGATGACGCAACTTCATCTGTCGCCGATGCACCTTTAACCGCCAGCACCACTCCACTCGGTGCGCGTAGTGGATTGCACAAGCCGATTAACCGATCCAGGGGAGCGACAGCTCTGGCCATGACCACCTCGTACGCTCCGCGGTGATCTTCGGCACGTGATCGAATTACCTCGACCTGGCCCGAGACTCCCAGTCCCACGACCGTTTGAGTCAAAAAGTTCGAGCGCCGGAGCAATGGCTCAATAAGCGTCACTCGCAGGTCAGGCCTGAGTAGAGCTAGGGGAATGCCAGGCAAGCCAGCACCGCTGCCAACGTCGGCCACCGTGCTGTCCGCCGCAATCAGCACCGTCAAGGCGGCGCTATTGAGAATGTGGCGATCCCAGATCCTGTCAGCTTCCCGCGGACCGAGAAGGCCCCACTCGACTCCGGTCGATCGCAGAATGTCGACATATCTATTTAAGAGCTCAAACCGATCGCCGTAGATGTCGCGAGCGATGTCCGCTGCTTTCGCGTCGGGCTCCGCTATCACGAGGCCGAAAAGGCGTCCGCCAGCACATCGAGTCCATCGTTCAGCAACTCGTCGCTGATTGCTAACGGCGGCAGGAAGCGCAGCACATTGCCGAACGTTCCGCAGGTCAGCACAATGACGCCCTGTTCCCGAGCCGCCTTGGCAACAGCCGTCGTGAACTGCGGATCTGGATCCGATGTGTCACGGTGCACGAGCTCGATGGCGATCATCGCCCCGCGACCGCGAACGTCGCCAATGCGGTTGTCCTCGGCCTGCATCCTGTTCAAGCGACCAAGCATGATCTGCTCGATGTCTTTCGCGCGCTCCACGAGATTGTCAGCCTGGATCGTCTCGATCGCCGCCAGCCCAGCCGCACATGCGACCGGGTTGCCGCCGAACGTACCGCCGAGGCCGCCGACGTGAACTGACTCCATGATCTCCGTCCGACCAGTTACAGCTGAAAGCGGCAGTCCACCGGCAATTCCCTTGGCGGTAGTGATCAGGTCAGGCACGACATCGAACAGCTCGCAGGCAAACATGGCACCGGTACGGGCGAAACCGGTTTGGATTTCATCGGCTATGAAAACCACGTCGTTGGCCTGGCACCAGTTCGCCAGCGCCGGCAGGAAGCCCTCCGCCGGAACGATGAACCCGCCCTCGCCCTGGATCGGCTCGATGATCACTGCGGCCAAGTTCCCGATGCCGACCTGCGACTCGATCAGGTCCGTGGCACGGCGTGCCGCGAGCTCACCATCGATCAATTTGTCATCGCGATAGGGATAAGACAGCGGAGCGCGATAGATCTCGGGAGCGAACGGACCGAAGCTGTGCTTGTACGGCATGCTCTTAGCCGTCAGCGCCATGGCAAGGTTGGTGCGGCCATGGTAGGCATGATCAAAAGCGACCACCGCCTGCTTTTTGGTGTACGCGCGGGCGATCTTGACCGCATTTTCCACAGCCTCGGCGCCGGAATTGAACAGCGAACTGCGCTTCTCGTAGTTGCCAGGCGTCAGCTGGTTGAGTTGCTCGCAGACCGCGACGTAGCCCTCGTACGGAGTGATCATGAAACAGGTGTGGGTAAACTGCTCGACCTGATCTTGTACGGCGGCTACCACCCGCGGGGCGCTGTTGCCGATGGTCGTTACGGCAATACCGGAGCCGAAATCGATCAAGCTATTGCCGTCGACGTCGACCACGACACCACCGCCGGCTTCCACGGCAAACACCGGCATTGTTGTTCCCACGCCTCTGGCGACGGCACTGGTCTTCCGCGCCATCAGTTCCACTGAGCGTGGTCCTGGGATTTCGGTCTTGAGGATGCGGCGTTGCTCCAGTTCGGCCATGGCCGCATTGTCCACCATGGGGTGAAACCGCCGAAAAGTTCACTCCAGCAAGACGGCAAACTGCCTCGTCAGGCGTGACTCGCCACCTCAGGCTCAAGGAATCGATGCAACACCTGAGTGGAGGTGTTGGTCGTGGGGCGGATGGTTGCTCCGGAAGAGTTCTGGGTTCAGTTGTGGGCTGGCGTCAACGTGGTGGGTGCCTCGCGAGCGGTCGGGGTGTCGCATTGGACGGGGTATCGCTGGCTGGCCGAGGTGGGCGGACCGGCGGCGCTTGGCTTGGAATGGACCGGCTGTGGCCGCCCGTGGGGCGGTCGTAAGAGCGAGGAGGTCCGTGATGTGTTCTGGGCCGAGTTGCGTCGCGGGGCCACGATCGCGGCGGCCTCCCGGCTCGCCGGCGTGGCGCGACGCACCGGGGCGGCCTGGCTGACCGAGGCTGGCGGTGTGCGACTCCGCGTGAAGAACCTCGAGCTGGAAGCCGCCGTCACACCGGCAAGCGGTCGGTTGTCGTTCATCGACCGGTGCCGAATCGAGGACTTGGTCAAGGCCGGTTACAACCCGGCCAGGATCGCTGCCCTGCTGGGTCGTCACCGGTCCACGATCACCCGCGAACTCGACCGGGGACGACCCGAGGGACAGCCTCGATACCGGGCGGTGATCGCCCAGGGCCAGGTCGACCAGAACCGACGCCGGGCCGGCCGACCAGCAAAGCTGGTGCCGGGCAGTCGCTTGTTCGCCGAGGTCGTGGAACGCTTGGCGCAGCGGCACAGTCCCGAGCAGATCGCGGGACGGCTGAAACGGGATTTCCCTGACGATGCGGAGATGTGGGTGTCGCACGAGACGATCTATCAGGCCCTCTACGTCCGGCCCAAGAGCGAGTTGGCCAAGCAGGTCAAAGACGCGCTCCGCACCGGCCGGGCCCGCCGCCACCCCCAAGGGCGGCAGTCCCAGCCGAAGCTGAAGGGCATGGTCAACATCGCCGAACGCCCGGCCGAGGCCGCCGACCGGGTCGTGCCCGGCCACTGGGAAGGTGACCTAATCCTCGGCGCCGGCTGCCGGTCAGCGATCGGGACCCTGGTCGAACGGGTCACCGGGTTCACGCTGCTGCTGCACCTGCCCGAGGACCACACCGCCGCCACCGTCGCCGATGCGATGAGTGTCGCCATCGGACGGCTTCCGGAGCAGCTGTGGCGGTCGCTGACCTGGGACCAAGGCAGCGAGATGGCGCTGCACACCAAGATCACCGAGGAGACCGGTCTACCGGTCTATTTCTGCGATCCCCACAGCCCATGGCAGCGCGGCACCAACGAAAACACCAACGGGCTGCTGCGCCAATACTTCCCCAAAGGCACCGATCTGTCGTTCTACGGGGCCGGCCTGCTCGACCAGGTCGCCGCCGAAGTCAACGCCCGACCTCGCAAACGCCTCGACTTCGAAACCCCCGCCGAAGCGCTCCAACGGCTACTATCCCAGCCACCCGAATCTGTTGCATCGACAGCCTGAATCCAAGCGGGGTAGGGCTCCACTGGTGTCAACTTCTCAGGGAATTAGGGATCGCCTGTTCTGCTGTGGCGTGTCACCCTGTCATGGCAGCGGCGCATCCGCGCAGTGCTCGAGCCACATCAGTTGAGCCACGTACAGTTCGTGCTCCAAGCTTCGCTGTGGTGGCTGGCGGAACATGAGGATCAAGCACCCACGCCGGCTCGGCTAGCCCAACAAGCCGGCACCGATCCGATGATGACGAGCCAGGTGACGCGCAAGCTGGAGACCCGCAGCCTGCTTGAGCGAGCATTCGATCCAACGGACAATAGGGCGCGCCGGCTGCGGCTGACCGCCGCTGGCCGTGCCTTGGTCGCCCGAGCGCTTGCCGACGTTGAGGCGGCGGACAATGAGTTCTTTTCCGCCCTGGGTGCCCATTGGGGCACCTTCACACAAGATCTTCAAACGCTGGGGTCAGGTTCACTCAGCCCTTATGTAATCGAAAGGCACTTCATATAAGAACTCACCGTCCGGTAAGCGGAGGTCCACGTGCGTGACTTTGCCGAAAAGTGTGTGTTCACGTAGAACGACGCCACGGCGCCCCTGCGAGTATGTCTTACTCTTACAAAGTAAGCCGCCCGGCTTGACATAATCTCTCGTAAAATAAACGGGGCCGATCGGGACGGACCCTTTTCCCCCTCCAGTGAGAACTTTGGCCATCTGATCTCCATGAGCATCGACTGCGGCGAATGTCAGACCAAGTTAGAACAAGATCAGCGATCTGTCGCTGTTGCCACGCGTTGACCCAGTGTTTCGCTGATGAACGGAATCAACTAAATGATGTGAAGCTCGGTAATACGTGCCCGGACACCCTCGAACCGCACAGCGCTGAACAATGTCGGATCCATGAACGACTCTCGGCCCAGATACAGGTCGCGCACGAGCTCGCCCACAGCGGGACCCTGCAAGAATCCGTGACCTGAGAAACCGGTCGCATAGAAGACCCCGTCGAGGTGCTCTGCCTTACCGATCATCGCGTTGTGGTCGGGCGTGTTCTCGTAAAGACCCGCCCAGCCGGCTACCAGTGGAAGGGGAGCCAGAGACGGTGCGATGATCTCGGCAGCCTGGTCGAACGCTGTCTTCCATTGATATGAGAATTCCCGGCAGAAGTCTGGCTCTTGATCGACATTGGAAATACCGAGCAGCATCCCATTCCAATAATTGTGGAAGTAGAGCGTGGTAGAGAGGTCGAGGGTGAACGGCACGGTCGGAAACGGCTTTGCCCGTTGCTCGGTGAGGCCGATCTGACGCCTCACCGGTTCGACAGGCAGGTACACACCAACCATGTCCCCGAGCTTCTGCGACCATGCCCCCGCAGCGATGATCACCGCGTTGACCTTGATCATTCCGCGGCTCGTGTGTATCTCGTGGGTCGCCGTTCCAGACCTTTGAATGTCCAGGACCTCCGTGTGCTCACAGAAGGTCACGCCAAGCGGTCTGCTCGCTTCGGTGTAGGCCTGGATCACCTTCGACGGCTCGGCAAAGCCATCACGCGGCGAGAATGAACCGCCGAGCAGCGCCGCTTGTCTAAGCAGCGGATTGATCTCGACCGCCTGGGCTGGAGTCACCATGCGCGCCGAGCAGCCGAGAGTGTTCTGAACACGCGTAGCGTCCTCCAGAGCGGCCACTTCGGTTTCATCGCGACCCAGGAACAAGTACCCGACCTGCTGCAGCCCGATGTCGATCTTGAATACCTCGTGGAACTGCTCGAACGCCTCAAGGCTGCGCTGGCCAAGCTGGATGTTGCCAGGGTCCGAAA
>Ga0207428_10005411_pt1 | contig 11908 bp, 9 predicted proteins | sample RhiMethybrSRZTD1_FD_187600 | JGI IMG/M metagenome (GOLD analysis project Ga0207428, IMG submission 187600) | Populus rhizosphere microbial communities from Tennessee, USA - Rhizosphere MetaG P. TD hybrid SRZTD1 (SPAdes) (version 3) | ecosystem: Host-associated > Plants > Roots > Rhizosphere >... | reverse complement strand
GGCGCAGCTCACACCGTCCGGGCGCAGCAGGAAGAAGCGCGCGCAGACGAGCAGGAAGTCGTGCAGCGTGGCCACGACCGGCAGCCCCGCGGCCGACAGGCGCGCGCCGAGATCGGCCGAGAGGTTTTGCAGGTGATGGACGTGCACGACGTCGGGGCGGAAGGCCGCAATCGTCTCCACGACCTGCCCGGCGACGCGCTCGTGGCGGTCGTCCATCGAGAAGTTCTCGCCGGGCCGGCGCAGCACGCGGGCGACGTCGAGGCCGCCCACCCGCTCGCTCCGCACGACGCCCTCGCGGTCGCGCACGCCGCTGCCCGCGACGACGAGCACCGCGTCGCCGCACCGCTGCTGCTCGGTCGCGAGCGTCTCGACGCAGACCTCCGTCCCGCCCCGGAACTCGGGCGGGAACTGGTGCAGGACGTGGACGATCCTCAAGACCAGACGCGCCGGCTCGACATGGGCGCTACGTTACGACCGCCGCCCCGCGAATCCACGCGCGCCGCCGGTCGCTCATGAGCTTGGTCGAGCCCGACGACGATTCGTCGATGCACGCCGGCGCGGTCGGTTGACCCATCGGCCCCGGCCGACGGTGTGCGACGGGCTGGCGCGGCGCGCCCGGGGGTCGCGAAGGCCCTCCTATGAGCCCGGTGCTCCGTGGACTCCGTGACTTCCCTGAAGGTCCGGACCGGGCGAATGAGAGGGCCGGAGCCGACCCCCAGGGCAGCCGCGCCCGCCAGCCGCAAATCGCCGCTAGCCGCGGCTGTACCGCCCCATCAGCCGCGCCTCGGCGAGCACGTGGCCCTTCGTCGCCGCGAGCAGCGCGGCCTTGCGCGTCGAGGCCGGCAGGTCGAGCTGCGTGTCGAGCGCGAGCAGCCGGAACACGTAGCGGTGCGTGCCCGACGGCGGACACGGGCCCCCGTAGCCGGTCTGGCCCCACGAGTTCGTGCCCGACACGCCCCCGCCGTCGGTGCCGTCGGCGATCGTGCTCCCGTGGAGGTTCCACACCAGCCAGTGGTCCCACGTGCCGCGCGGCGCGTCGGGGTCGTCCATGATCAGCGCGAAGCTCTGCGTGCCGGAGGGCGCGCCGCTCCACGACAGGGGCGGCGAGCGGCCCGGCCCGTCGCAGGTGTAGGCCGCGGGGATCGACTGGCCTTCGGCGAAGGCGGGCGAGCTGAGCACGAGCGAGCCTGCGGCGGCCATCGGCGTCTCCTCCTCCGGGGCGCGCCCCTCGCAGCCGAGCGCCGCGAGGAGCAGCCCGAGCGCGGCGGCGGGCGCGGCGAAGCGCATGCAGCCCGGGTTAACGCCGCGCTGCGCGCCGCGCAAGCGGCGGCTCACGTCAGCTCGACGAAGGCCTCGGCCCACAGGCCGCCCGGCGGCAGCAGCACGGCGCGGTAGCGGTTGAGGCCGTCGATCATGCGCGGGATGTCGTTGTGCTCGAGCTGGCTGCCGTAGCAGCGGATCGCCGCGAGCTTGGTCTCGTAGACCGAGCCGACGTCGACGGCCCAGTCCGGGTCGCAGGCCGACCAGACCTCGAAGCCGAGCACGTGCGCCGCATAGCCGGGCACCTGGCCGAGCGCGCGGCGGTGCGCCTGGACGACCGCCAGCGAGGTGAAGTGGTGGTCGCTGTGCGCCTCGCCGGGGTGCGGCGCGTAGATCACGTCGGGCTTGCGACGCGCGAGCACGTCGAGCAGCCGCTCGACGACGGCCGCGAGGTCGGCCTCGGTCACCACCATGCTGTCGGGGTAGCCCCAGAACTCGGTCGCCCCGAGGCCGAGCGTGGCCGCGGCGGCCTCGGCCTCGGCCTTGCGCACGGCGATGTAGCGCTCGGGGTCGTTGCGGCCCTGCGGGTCGCCGTGCACGCCCGAGGTCACCCACAGCGCCTCGACGGGGTCGCCGAGGCGGCGGTGCAGCACGAGCGTCGCGCCCGGACCGATCGACTCGTCGTCGGGGTGCGGCGAGACGACGAGCACGCGTCCGCGGTAGGGCGGCTCGGTCGTCGGGCGCGCGACCTTCGGTGCGGGCAGGCCGGACACGGTCATCGCGGACGGCGCGTCAGCCCTGCTTCAGCGCGGCGGCGATCTCGCGCGCCAGGTCGTTCAGGTCGTTGCTGAGCGCCGCGGCGATGCCGGCGGCGTCCGGCGCCGGCAACGCCGTCGAGAAGGCCGACTTGCGCGTGAGCGCGGGCTCGGTGGCGCCCGGCTTGAACAGCCGCCAGCGCGCGACGAGCAGGCTCTTGCCGTCCGGGCCGGACTCGAAGCGCAGGAGCGACACGGTGACGCGCCAGCTCGACTCGCGCGTGTCGGCGCCCGGCACCGTGCCGATGCGCTGCGTGCCGAGCGCGACCGACAGGTCCTCGGCCAGCACGCGCGTCACGTTGTCGTCGAGCGGCTCGGCCCAGCGCGAGAAGTCGTGGAGCTGGACCTCGTTCGGTCCCAGCCGCGTGACCATCGCCGCCCGGTCGAGCCCCTCGGTCAGGACGACCGGGCCGACGTCCACCGCGATGCCGCCCGCATCGGAGGCCGGCGTAGAGGCCTCGGGCACGGCCTCGAGCGTGTAGAAGCGCGACGGCGGCGTCGTGCCGCAGGCGCAGAGCGCGAGAGCGACGGAGGCGACGACGAAGGTCATGAGCACGGGGCGCTGCATTCACCGATCTCCGTCGGAGGGTTCCTTGCCCTTGAGCAGGGCTTCGGGATGGCGGTCGAGCGTGTCGGCGAGCTGCCGGATCGAGCGCAGCCCGGCCGTGAGCTCGTCGAGCGCGTCGGCCAGCCGGATCTGCAGGCTCGACTGCGCGGCGAGTTGCGCCGAGATCGACGTGAGCAGCGCGCTGGCCTGATCGAGGGCGGCGTGCGCCGACGTCACCGTCTCGCGGACGTCGGCGGAGTCGGCCAGATCGGCCAGGCCCGAGACGGCACGGCGCGCTTCGGCCATGAGGGCGGGCACCTCGTCGAGCGTCTGCGTGATCCGCTCCGAGGTCGAGGGGATCGTGGGCAGCTCCAGCTCGTCGGGCTGGCCGCGGAGCGTGGCCGGGGAATCGGGATCGATGACGAGGTCGACGAGCAGCGAGCCCGTGAGCAGGTTGCCGGACGCGAGCTGCGCGCGCAGTCCGCGCTCGATGACGCGCCCGATCAGCTCCTTCGGCGTCGAGTCCGTGCGGAAATCCATCCCGATGCGCTCGGGCTCGATCTCGATCGCGATGCGCACCACGGCCTGGGTGAGGGCGTCGGTGAACTTCGGCTGGACCATCTTGATGGACTTCACCGTGCCCAGGCGCAGGCCCTTGAACTCGACCGGCGCGCCCTTCGAGAGGCCGCGCACCGAGCCGGTGACGTAGAGCACGTACTCGCGCGTCTGCGTGAAGACCTCGCGGCTCGCGGTGCGGTCGGGGTAGAGGCGGTAGAGCGTGCCGCTCTTGCCGGGCGGGCTGTCGCTCTCGTCGCCGACCGTGTCGAACTCGACGCCGCCCGAGAGCAGCGAGACGAGCGAGGTGGCCGTGAACTTGAGGCCCTCGGCCCCGAAGGAGAGGTCGATGCCGCTCGCGTTCCAGAAGCGCGAGTCGGCGCGCACGTGGTGGGCGTAGGCGGGGTCGATGTAGATGTCGATGCGGAGCGCGTCGCCGTCGCTGAGGAGGTGGTAGCCCTCGACCTTGCCCACGGTGAGCCCGCGGTGGCTGACCGGCGAGCCGACGCCGACGGAGCCGAGGGCGTCGGCGTCGAGCGCGAGCTTGAGGCCCGGCGCGTCCAAGGGCGTCTGCGGCGGCTCCTCGAGGCCCACGAAACTCCGCGTCAGGTCGCCCTCGCGCCCGGGATCGACCTCGATGTAGGCGCCCGAGAGCAGCGTGCCCAGGCCGCTGATGCCCGCCAGCCCGATGCGCGGACGCACGACCCAGAAGCGCGCCGACTCGCGCAGCAGCGGGCCGGTCTTGGGGCCCATCTCCGCCCGGCACACGACGCCGCTCAGGTCGGGCTTGAGCTCGACCGACCCGATCTCACCGACCTCGACGCTCTTGAACAGGATCTTGGTCTTGCCCGCCTCGAGCCCCTCGGCCGTGTGGAACTCGATCGTGATCTCCGGCCCGCGCTTCTGCAACGCGTCCCACCACAGCCAGGCGCCGATGAGGGCGGCCACGATGGGCACGATCCACACCAGCGAGAAGCCGGACTTGCGCTCGACGACGGCCGCGGGCGCGGCGCCCGACGGGTCGTGGCCGGACGGCGCGTCGGTGCTGCTCATCGTCTGTCCTCCTGCACGTCCCAGATCAGCCGGGGATCGAAGCTGCCCGCCGCGAACATCGTAGTCACGACCACGCAGGCGAACCAAACCGCCCCCTGCCCGGCCTCGATCGTGGACAGGGCCTGCAGCTTCACCAGGGCCACGAGGATCGAGATCATGAAGATGTCGAGCATCGACCAGCGGCCGATGAATTCGACCAGCCGGTAGAAGACCGTGCGGTCGCGGCGGCGCCAGAGCGAGCGGCGCCGGACGGCGAGCACCATGAGCGCGAGCCCCACGAGCTTGATCAGCGGCACGGTGATGCTCGCGAAGAGCACCAGGACCGCCACCGCCGGCTGGCCGGTGTTGAAGAGCACCTCCACGCCCGAGAGGATCGTGTCGGGCTCGCCGCGCCCGGCGTAGATGACCTGCATCACCGGCAGTGCGTTGGCGGGGATGTAGAGCAGGAAGCCGGCGAGCACGAGGGCCGCGGTGCGGCTCAGGCTGCCGGGCTTGCGGCGGCGCAGGATCGAGTCGCAGCGCGGGCAGCAGCTGACGCAGCCCGGGGCCGGCTCGGTCCAGCGCGTGACCAGGCCACAGGTGCGGCAGGCGACGAGCCCGGCCTGCGCGGCGGTCGTCATGCGGCGGGCTCCAGCGCGTCCCAGGCCGCGTGCGTGTCGAAGGCCGCGTTCGCGGCCGAGAGCGTGAGGATCAACCCGCAGAAGGCGTACATCCCGAGGTCGAGGTGCACGTCGGCCAGGTCGCTCAGCTTGATCACGGCCACGATCGCGCCGAGCAGGAAGACGTCGAGCATGGCCCACTCCTGGAGCACCGAGGCGGCCTTGAGCGCGCCCTTCAGGCCCGACGGCCGCCAGCCGGAGCGCAACGAGGCGGACACGAAGACCAGCAGCGTCAGCCGCAATGCCGGCGCGAGCACGGTCGCGAAGAACACGAGCGCGGCCAGCTCCCAGTAGCCCTGGGTGCCGAGCTCGGAGACGCCCGACGCGAGGTGGTTGACCTCGACGAGCCCGCCCATCTTGAAGGTCATGAAGGGGAACAGGTTGGCGACGAGCAGCAGCACGAGGCTGGCGAGGCTGAACGCGAGCGTGCGGTCGAAGGCGCCGCGCGCGTCGCGGTAGAGGATCGCGCCGCACCGGGTGCACTTCGCCCGGCCCTTGGGCGGCAGCGCGACGTGGCGGTGCAGCAGGTCGCAGTCGTGGCAGGCGACGAGCGCGCCGGCCGACATCAGTGCACCGAGGGCGCGCCCTGCCCGCCCGCCGCGGGCGGGGCGTGACCGGCCGCGTGCACGTCGGCCACGACGGCCTTCGGCTTCTCCTTCGTCATCCCGCGGATCACCTTGTAGAAGATCGGCGTGAACAGCAAGCCGAAGGCGGTCACGCCGAGCATGCCCGAGAAGACGGCGACGCCGAGCGAGAAGCGCATCTCGGCGCCGGCGCCCTTGGCGATGATCAGCGGCACGACGCCCAGGATGAAGGCGAAGGAGGTCATCAGGATCGGGCGCAGGCGCTCCCTGCAGGCCTCGACGATGGCCTCCATGCGCTCCTTGCCGGCGTCCTCCTGCTGCTTGGCGAACTCGACCACGAGGATGGCGTTCTTGGCCGCCAGGCCGATGAGCACGACGAGCCCGATCTGCGTGAAGATGTTGATGTCGAGGCTGACCACGAAGACGCCGATGAGCGCGGCGAGGATGCACATCGGCACGATGAGCAGGATCGCCATGGGCAGCGACCAGCTCTCGTACTGCGCCGCGAGCACCATGAAGACGAACAGCACGGCCAGCGGGAAGACCAGCTTGCTGAGCAGGTCCTTGCTGGCCAGGATCTCCTGCAGGCTCAGCTCGGTCCACTCGTAGCCGATGGTCTGAGGCAGGCTCGCCGCCGCCGCCGAGTCCATGATCCGGATCACGTCGCCCGAGCTGGTGCCCGGCGCGGGCACGCCGTTGAGCTCGGCCGACGGATAGAGGTTGAAGTGGTTCACCAGGGCCGGCCCGGCCGAGTCCCGGGCGCTCAGCAACGTGCGCAGGGGCACGCGGTTGCCGTCCTGGTCGCGGACCTCGAGCCGGCCGATCTCCTCCTGGCGCATGCGGAAGGCGGGATCGGCCTGCACGTTCACCTGCCAGTTGCGGTTCAGGAAGGTGAAGTCGTTCACGTACAGCGAGCCCAGGTACGTCTGCAGCGTGTTGTTGACGTCCGTCAGCGAGACCCCCATCGCCTCGGCCTTCTTGCGGTCGATGTCGAGGTAGAGCTGCGGGTAGCTCACGCTGAAGGTCGAGAACAGGTTGGCGATGCCCGGGTCCTGCGTGCCGGCGCGGGCCAGCTCCTTCGTGGCGGCGTCGAGCGCCGCCAGTCCGGCGCCGCGGCGGTCCTGGACCTGCAGCTTGAAGCCGCCCGTGCTGCCGATGCCCTCGACGGGCGGCGCGTTGAACACGCCCACGACGGCCTCGCGGTTCTCGGAGAACTTCGCCTGCAGCGCCCGGAGCACGGTGAAGGCGTTGCGCGTCTCGTCGCCCTTGCGCTCCTCGAAGGGCTCGAGGACCACGAACATCCCGCCCATGTTGCTGATGTTCGTGGCGAGCAGCGTCGAGTAGCCGGGCACCTCGATCGTGTGCGCGACGCCCGGGATCGACCGGGCCTCCTCGCCCAGCTGGCGGACCAGCGCGTCCGTGCGCTGCAGGCTGGCGCCGGCCGGGAGCTGCGCGTTGACCACGAGGTAGCCCTTGTCCTGCGCCGGGATGAAGCCCTTGGGCAGCACCGCGAACCCGCGCCAGGTGAGGAGGAGCAATCCGCCGTAGACCAGCAGCATGATGAACGAGACGCGCAGGAGTCCGCGCACCGCGCCGCCGTAGCCCCCCGACAGCTTGGTGAACAGGTTGTTGAAGCCGCGCAGGAAGGCGCCGAGGGCCCGGAGGATCGGCGCCCTGACGAACCAGCCCAGGGCCGCGCCGGCCGCGAAGAGGCCGATCCGGATGGCCCAGACCGCGGCGCCGCCCGCCTCCTCGCCGCCCAGACCGAAGAGCCCGAGCACCCAGCCGATGGCCAGGTTGTAGACCAGGGCGCCGACGAGCAGGGCGACGCCGACGGGCGGAAGCGGCTCGGGGGGATGCTCCTTGGAGTGCGGCTTGATCAGGGCCACCGCGCGCGCCGGGGCCATGGTCATGGCGTTGATCGCCGAGATGATCGTGGCGGCCGCGATGGTCAGCGCGAACTGCTTGAAGAACTCCCCGTTGATGCCGGCCAGGAAGGCCGTGGGCACGAAGACCGAGGAGAGCACGAGCGTGATCGCGATCACCGGCCCCGTGATCTCCTCCATGGCCTTGATCGTCGCCTCGCGCGGAGGCAGCCCCTTGGCCATCCAGCGCTCGATGTTCTCGACGACGACGATGGCGTCGTCCACCACGATCCCGATCGCCAGCACGAGCCCGAAGAGCGTGAGGTTGTTGATCGAGAAGCCGAGCGCGCTCATCACGGCCAGCGTGCCGATCAGCGACACCGGCACGTCGAACATCGGCAGCAGCGTCGCGCGCCAGTCCTGCAGGAAGACGAGCACGACCACGAAGACCAGGATGAAGGCCTCGATGAGGGTCTTGAACACCTCGTGGACCGACTCCGAGATGAAGACCGTCGTGTCGTAGACGATCCGGTACTCGATGCCCTCCGGGAAGGTCTTGGCGCGCTCGGCCATGAGCGACTTGATCGCGTCGGCGGTCTCGAGCGCGTTCGCGCCGGGCAGCTGGTACAGCGCGAGCGTGACGGCGGGCTTGCCGTCGAGGTAGCTGTTCACGTCGTAGTTCTTGGCGCCGAACTCGATCCCCGCCGGCACGCTCATCTCTTCCGCGTCCGTCGGACGGACGCTGACCAGGTCCTTGAGCTGCACGAGCTGCCCCTGGCTCCCGGTCTTCACGATGATGTCGCCGAACTGCTCGGGATCGGTGAGCCGGCCGAGCGTGTTGATCGTGAGCTGGAAGGGCACGTCCGCGTCCTTCGGGACGGGCGCCTGCCCGAGCCGGCCCGCGCCGACCTGCACGTTCTGCGCGCGCACGGCGTCCACGACGTCCTGCGCGATCAGGTCGCGCGCCGCGAGCTTCGCCGGATCGAGCCAGATGCGCATGCTGTAGTCGCGCGGCCCGAGGAAGACCACGTCGCCCACGCCCCGGATGCGCGCCAGGTCGTCCTTGACGTTCGTCGTCGCGAAGTTGCTCAGGTAGAGCTGGTCGTACTTGTCCGAGGGCGAGATCAGGTTGACGCAGAGCAGGATGCTCGACGACTTCTTCTTGGTCGTGACGCCGTTGCGCTGGGCCTCCTGCGGCAGCTTGGGCATCGCGATGGCCACGCGGTTCTGCACCAGCACCTGCGCCAGGTCGAGGTCCATGCCCAGCTCGAAGACGACGTCCAGGTTGAGCTGGCCGTCGTTGGTCGACTTCGACTGCATGTAGAGCATGCCTTCGACGCCGTTGATCTCCTGCTCGATCGGGAAGGCCACGGTCGAGGCCACGGTCTCGGCGTTCGCGCCCGGGTAGCTGGCCGTCACCGAGACGGTCGGCGGGGCGACCTCGGGGTACTGCGCGATCGGCAGGCGCTCGAGGGCCACGATGCCGACCACGATGATCACGACCGACAGCACCGTCGCGAAGACGGGTCGGTCGACGAAGAAGCGGGCGAGCATGGCCGGTGTCCTGGTGGTGGAAGGCGGGGCGCTAGTGCCCCGGGACCTGGGCCGGCTCGGCCGGCGGGACGGGTGAGGCCGGCGCGGCGGGCGCGCCGTGCGGCGGCACCGGCTGGTCGTGGGCGTCGAGCGGCTCGACCGGCTCGTTGAGGCGGGCGCGCGCCTGGCCCGCGACGATCACGCGATCGGTCGGCCGCACGCCCTCGCCGCCCTGCTCGCCGCCGAGCGGGAGCAGCACGCGCATGCCGTCGTCGAGCAGCCGGCCCGGCCGGACGTCCTCGCGCAGCACCTTGTCGTCGGGACCGACCACGAGCACGTAGCGCAGGTTCTGGTCGGCGACGAGCGCCACGTCGGGCACGAGCAGCGCCGGCGTCGGCTCGCCCGACGTGACGCGCACGCGGACGCGCGTCCCCGCGAGCAGGAAGCCGTCGGGATTGGGGACCGTGCCGCGGAGCCGCAGCGTGCCGGTCCCGGAGTCGACCACGTTCTCGGCGAAGTCGAGCACGCCGTGGCGCGGGAAGCCCACGTCCGAGTCGAGCCCGAAGGTGAAGGGGTACTTGCGCTCCGCGAGCGCCTGGGCGAGCGCGACCGGATCCTTGGCCTGGGTCGCGACGCGGAACTTGAGCAGCGCGCGCTCGGGGACGTCGAAGTAGACGTACATCGGGTCGACCGACACGACCGTGGTCAGCACCGGGTCGCTGCCGCCGGCGTTGACCAGGTTGCCCTCGGTGAGCATCGCCCGGCTGGCGCGGCCGGCGATCGGCGAGGTGATCTTCGAGAACTCCAGGTCGAGCGCCAGGCGCTGGACCTCGGCCGTCGTCGCCGCGATCTGGGCCTGGAGCGCCTGCACGTCCGCCTGCTGCTTCTCGACCTGCTTCTGGCTGGCGCCGCCCTTGCCGAGCAGGTCCTCGAGCCGGGCCTGCTCCTTGCTCCCCGCCACGAGCTGCGCCTCGAGCGCCTTGCGGCGCGAGCTGGCCTCGTCGACGTCGGCCTGGAAGGTGCGCGGATCGATCGTGAACAGCATCGCGCCCGCCTTGACGATGTCGCCGTCCTTGAAGTTCACCTTCTCGATGTGGCCGCGGACGCGCGAGCGGACCTCGACGGTCGACACGGCTTCCGTCCAGCCGTTGAACTCCTCCTCGTCCTGCACCGGGCGGCTCACGGGAAAGGCCACGGTCACCTTGGGCGGCGCGGCCTGCGGGCGGGCCTCCTCCTTGCTGCAGCCGGAGAGAGCGAGCGCCCCCAGGGTCAGCGCGCAGGGAGCGGCGAAGCGGATGGTGGCGCGGATTCGATTCATGGGGTGCTGCCTCCGTCGATCCCGGGTTCCGGCGCCGGGACATCGGTCTCGTCCTCGGCGCCCGCGTCCGCATTCGCGGCCGCGTCCGCCGCGGTGTCCCAGCCGCCGCCGAGCGACCGGTAGACGTCGACCAGGGCCTGGGCGACGTCGCCCTGCACCGTGGCCAGCCGGTCCTGCTGTGTCGTGAGGTTGCCGGCGAACAGGAAGACCTCGGAGAAGTCGACCTCGCCCTCGGCGTACTGATCCTGGACGATCTGCACCGTCCGGGCCGCGGCGTCGGCGGACGCGGCCTGCGGCACGAGGCGCTCCTGCGTCTTGAACAGCGCGGCCAGCGCGTCCTCGGTCTCCCTCCCGGCCTGCAGCACCGCGTCCTGGTAGTCGAGCACCGCCGCGCGGAAGTCGGCCTCGGTCTCGGCCACGTGGCTCGCGGTGCGCCCGTAGTCGAGGATCGACCAGGTGAAGCTCATGCCCAGGAAGCTCGTGTCGGCGCCGGACTTGTCGAGGTCCGGGATGTGCTCGGCCGCGACGCCCAGGCTGCCCAGCAGCGAGAGGCGCGGGTAGTAGTCCGACTTGGCGATGCCGATGACCGCGCAGCGGGCGGCGGCGATGCGCTCGGCGCGACGCACGTCGGGCCGGCGGCGCAGCAGGTCGGCGGGGATGCCCACGGCCACCGTCGGCGGCGGCTTCGGGATCGAGCCCTCCCCGAGCTCGGCCGAGAGGTCGCGCGGCGGCTGGCCCGTGAGCACGCAGAGCGCGTTGTTCTCGATCCGCGCGCCGAGCTCGGCATCGGGGATGAGCGAGCGCGTCTCCTCGAGCACCTGCTGGGCCTCGAACACGTCGCGCTCGGGCACCTCGCCGGCGTCGAAGCGCGACTTGGTCACGTTGAAGGCGCCCTCCTGGATCTGCTCGTTCAGGCGCAGATAGCGCACGCGGTCCTGGAAGGTCCGATACGAGATGTAGTGCGAGGCCACCTCCGCGTAGAGCAGGACCATGACGTCGTCGTAGTCCGCGACCGAGGCCTGCAGCTCGGCGTCGGTCGCCTCGATCGCCCGGCGGAAGCGGCCCCAGAAGTCGATCTCCCAGCTCGCCCCCACGTCGGCGTTCCACTGCGTCGAGGTCCGGTCGAAGCCCGGCACGTTCGCGCCCGGGGTGAGCTCGCTGTTGCGCGTCGTGCCGCCGCTGCCGCTCGCGCCCTGCGCCTGCGGGAACATGAAGCCCACGGCGAGATCACGGCGGGCCCGGGCGGCGGAGACGCGCTCGGCGGCCGCCTGGAGCGTGAGGCTGCCCGCGCCGGCCTGCTCCATGAGGCCGTCGAGGACCGGATCGCCGAACACGCGCCACCACGAGCGCAGGTCCGTGTCCTCGCTCTGGATGCGCGTGTCGCGGAAGTCGATCCAGCTCGTCTCGACCGGCGCCTCGGGCGTCTCGTAGTCGGGCCCCACCAGCGGGCCGATGCCCAGCAGGCCGCAGCCCGGGCCGAAACCGACGAGGAGCCCGGCGAGCGTCAGCGCCCGCGCGAGCGGGGGTCGCAGGGCGGCGCCGGCGACCGACGCGAGGCCGAACCTCCGCCAGGGAACTGCGCTCACGGCCTCACAGCCCACGCACGCGTTCTCCTCGACGGATCGAACGACTCACTTCGAATGCGGCGCGATGGTAGCTCCGTGAGGGCGACAGCGGCAAGCTCGCCCGCCGGTGCTCGCGGGGCGCGCCGCCGCAGGC
>Ga0207428_10005410_pt1 | contig 11911 bp, 9 predicted proteins | sample RhiMethybrSRZTD1_FD_187600 | JGI IMG/M metagenome (GOLD analysis project Ga0207428, IMG submission 187600) | Populus rhizosphere microbial communities from Tennessee, USA - Rhizosphere MetaG P. TD hybrid SRZTD1 (SPAdes) (version 3) | ecosystem: Host-associated > Plants > Roots > Rhizosphere >... | reverse complement strand
GTTGCTCTCGACCTACGAGGAGGAGGAGTACGCGCCGCGGGCCGCGGAGTGCGGCGCGGCCGCGTACATCCCTAAGGCCGTGTTCGGGCCCGACAAGCTCGAGTCCGCGTGGGCGGCGGCCAACGAGCCGGCCGCCTAACCGACCGGGACTCTACCCAAGACCGTCGTCCCTCTCCGGGCGCCGACCGGATCTCCAGCGCGCCACCCAGGGGAGCCGACGTACGCCGACGCTCACGACGCCGTCCCGTGTGTCGGGACCGAGCCGGTGACCGTCGTCCCCTCGCCCGGCGTGCTCCGAACGCGGACGTCGCCGCCGATCGCGTCCAGCCGGTCGGCCATCCCCTGGAGCCCGGACCCGTGTGCGACCCGGCCGGGGTCGAACCCGATCCCGTCGTCGGCGACCGTGAACGTCAGGGTGCCGTTCGCCTGGGCCAGCGAGACGGTCGCCGCCGTGGCCCCCGAATACTTCGCGACGTTGTTGAGCGCTTCCAGACACGTGAAGTAGACGGCGGCCTCGACCTCCCGGGGGTAGCGCTCGACGCCGGTGCTCTGCACGGTGGTAGGGACCGTGGACTTGCTGGCCTGCGCCTCGAGCGCCGCCGCGAGCCCGCGGTCGGCGAGCAGTTGCGGGTAGATCCCGCGAGCGAGGTCGCGCAGATCGGCCAGCGCGTCGGTGGCCGAGGTCTGGAGGGCATCGAGCATGCCGCCCACCGCAGCCGGGTCGCGCTCGAGCATCGTCCGGGCGAGCTTGAGCTGGACCGCGAGCGCCACCAGCTGCTGCTGGGCCCCGTCGTGGAGGTCCCGTTCGAGCTTGCGGCGTTCCTCGTCCTGCGCAGCCACCAGGCGCTGGCGCGACGCTCGGAGGTCCTGGATCAACCGCACGTTGCGGAGCACGAGCCCTGCCTGGGCCGCGAGGTCGCGGATCAGCCGCTCCTTCGACGGGTTCATCGGGTCGCTCGCGGGCATCGCGATCGACAGAGCTCCGAGCAGTTCGCCGCGGTCGCGGACCTCGAAGATGGATTCTCCGTCGATCTCCGGGAGCTCCTCGCCGCGGAGCGGGACGTTGTTTCGGCCCGGGAGCCCTGCGGGCCACCCGGCCTCGGTTCGGAGCTCGCCGTCGACCCGCAGCCAGACCCTCGCGCCGGCGGCCCTGGTCCCATCGCCGAGGATCCGCGCCATCCGGGGCAACACGTCCTCGGTCGCGTACGTCTCGCCGACCCGCTCTGAGAACTCGCTCAACACCTGGTACGGCGCCGCCCGTTTCCCGTACACGACGCGTTGGGCGATCCGCCGGCCGACGAGCGCCAGCGGCCAGATCGCCAGGCCGGCGACGATGCCCACCACGACGTCGGTGCGATCGCCGTTCAGCAGCGCCGATCGCCCGACCAGGGCGATCGCGACCAGTCCGACGCCGACGATCACGAGCGTGAGGACGAGCGCCACCAAGGCCTTCTTGATCACGAGGTCCAGATCCCACAGGCCGTGTTTGAGGATCGCGACCAGGTACGCGGCCGGGATCCCGACGAAGATCGCGAGGATGGTCGGCACGAACAGGATGGCGAAGAGCACGTCGCCGGCCCCGCCTTGCTCGAACCCGAGGATCCCGGCCAGCGGGAAGAGCAGGAGGATCCCCCCGATCCCGGCGCCGGCGACCGAGGCGACCGACACCAGCCAGCGCATCTGCTGCCGTTCCTCACCACGAGCTCGTCGGAACCGCTGCCAGACGGCGACGACCGTCGCGAGGCTCGCGCCGACGATCATCAGCGCGCCGACGCTGACGAGGGCGTTGCCCGGGCGCCCCTCGGCGAACGCGTCGATACCAAACGGGTTCACGTAGAGGATCCCGTACTGGACGAAGTTGTTGAGCGGGCCCGGGGTGAGCGCGTACGAGGTCGCGGCGATCCCTATGCCGCCGAGCAGCACCCAGATGGCCCAGCGCCATCGCCTCGTGGGTGGATGTCCGTCGGGGAACAGCAGCACGAGGAGCGGGATCAGCGCGGCGACGATGAAGGAGTAGTCGCCCACGAGCGCGATCTGGTCCTGGCCGGGCAGTCGGCTCGAGGCCAGCCGAACCCCGTAGATCGTGTAGGCGGTTGCGAACCCGGCGACGGCGACCGTCGCGGCGCCGATGGAGAAGATCCAGCCGGCCCGGTTGCCCGGCTGTCGCGAGACGATGAGCCACCCGGTCACGCCCCAGGCCACGGCGAGGATCGCGATGATCGCGTCGACCACGCTCTGCGACTTGTGGAGCTCCCGCCCCCGGGCGAGCTCGTCCTCGAGGTCGGCGCGGACATGGGCCGTCCCCGGCGCGTCGGGATCGCCGACGACCACGATCGCGGGATGGGAGAGGCGCTCCCCGCCGGCGAAGTCGGCGGTGAACAGGGCCCCGAGCGCCGCGATAACCGCGACGAGGATCGAGGTCGAGACGATCTTCGCCGCTCGCTGGGTCACGCCGGCGACACTTCCCTCATCCGGACGGGTACTGCGCAGTCGAGGCGCTCATGCCGTGAATGGTGGCAGCCGGCCGCACGGGTTCCAAGGGGGTGGCCCGCACTAGCCCGCGCTCGAATCCCCCCCATCCCTCGGGTACTGGCATCCCCTAGATGTTGTCGTGGTGGCAAGGTCGAATCGGCCGACGGCCGCGCGTAGCGTGGGCCTCGCCAAGAAGGAGGCGAACCTCGATGACGAAGATCTTGGTGGGAACGGATACCTCGGCCTCGGCCGACCTCGCGGTCGATGAGGCGGCCCGCCTCGCCGGGCTGAACGGCGCCGAGCTGCTGGTGCTCCACGTCCGGCCAGAGTCCTCGATCCGCGATGCGGCGGACCCCAAGAAGTCGGCCGATCCGAGCGGCTACCTTGCCTGCCTTCAGCGTCGGTTCCCCTCGATCACCGTACGAAGCTGGGCGGAGCATGGGGACCCGGCGGAACGGCTGGTGGCGGTCGCCGAACACGAACGCGTCGAGACGATCGTCCTGGGCAACCGGGGGACCCACGGATCGTGGTGGCGCGTGCGCGACAGCGTGCCGAACATCGTGCTCCGCCACGCGCCGTGCTCGGTGATGATCGTGGACACCCGCGCGGCCCAGTGAGCGCGCGAGGGTGAGGTCAGGCTGGGTGGTCGCTCTCGCGCAGGAAGGCGAGCACCGCCTTGACGCGGCGGTGGACGTCCGTCTCCTCGGAGAGCCCGAGCTTGTGGAACAGGGAGTTGATGTGCTTCTCGACGGCACGCTCGGTCAGGAACAGCGACTTCGCGATCGACGCGTTGTTCTTGCCCTGGGCCATGTTCTCGAGGACCTCGCGCTCTCGGTCGGTGAGCTGTGCGAGCGGGGAGTGGGCCATGCGGTCCTTGGCCGAGACGAGCGCCTCGACCACCTTGGGATCGAGGACCGACCCCCCCTTGGCGACCTCGTTGATGGCGCGGACCAGCTCCTCGAGGTTGGCCACGCGCTCCTTCAGCAGGTACCCGAGCCCCGCCGCCCCGTCCTTCAGCAGCTCGTATGCGTAGGCCTCCTCCGCGAACTGGGAGAGCACGACGACACCGATGTCGGGATGCTCCGCCCGGATGCGTCGGGCGGCGTCGATCCCCTCGGTGGTGTTGGTCGGGGGCATCCGGATATCGGTGAGCACGACCTCGGGCTTGAGCTCCTGCACGGCCGTCAGGAGCTCGTCCAGGCCGCTCGCCGTGCCGATCAGCTCGACCTCGTCAGCGGTCTGGAGCAGTGCCGCCGTTCCCTCCCGCACGAGGTAGTTATCCTCGGCGAACACGACGCGCACCATGCGCGAATCGTACAGGGGGCTCGGGGGGCTCAAGGAGCGAGCGCGAGGGCGCGAGCGATGGTCCCCCCGAGCCAGGCAGGGGGGAGACCGGCCGCGTGAGCATCAGGGTGGTGCTGGGAGAGGACAACGTGCTCGTCCGCGAGGGCGTGCGCGCGCTCTTGGACTCCTACGACGACGTCGAGGTCGTCGGCGTGGCCGAGGACGCCCCGTCGCTCCTGGCGGCCGCGGCCGAGCACGTTCCCGAGGTCGTCGTCACCGACATCAAGATGCCCCCGAGCTTCCAGCTCGAAGGGATCGACTGTGCGCACACGATCCGCGAGAAGCATCCGGGGACGGGCGTCGTCGTGCTCTCGGCCCACGACGACGAGGCGTACGCGATCGCGCTCCTCGGCAAGGGCCAGAGCGGACTGGCCTACCTGTTGAAGGACCGGATCGCGCAGGGCGACGAGCTCGTCCGCGCGATCCGGGAGGTCGCGGCGGGCGGGAGCGCGGTCGACCCCGCGATCGCCGAACGCCTCTCGGGCCGGCGCGAGACCGCCGAGCACGATCGCGAGCTTCTCGAGCTCATGTCGCAGGGTCTGGGCTACGAACAGATGGCCGAGCGGCTGGGCACCACGCAGGAGGCCGTCGACCGGCGGGTCACGGACCTGTTCACGAAGATGGCCGCCGGCGCAGGTTCCGGCGGCGCGAGCGCGGTGGACGACATGAAGCGGCTGCACGCCGCCGTCGTCGCCAAGCAGGCCGCGGCGGCCACGTTGTCCTCCTACGTGCCGCAGCGCGTGGCCGAGAAGCTCGCCCGTGGCGAGGTCGGACGCGAGGAGCTCGAGGTGACGGTGCTCTTCAGCGACATCCGTGGCTTCTCGACGATGGCCGAGCGGCTGGCGGCGAACGAGATCGCCGAGATCGTCGGGCGCCACCTCTCGGCGATGGCCGAGATCGTCGTGGAGCATCTCGGGATGATCGACAAGTTCCAGGGCGACGCGGTGATGGCCGTGTTCGGTGCGCCGGACCCGATCGACGGCCACGCGGAACGCGCGCTTCGATGCGCGATCGCCATGCAGCGTCGCCAGGCCGAGCTCAACGCCGAGGGATGGGGCACCGACGCCGTCGACGGCCTGCACATCGGCGTGGGCGTGAACACCGGTCAGGTGATCGCCGGCGCGATCGGCGGCGGCGGCCGGCTCGAGTACACGGTGATCGGCGATGCCGTGAACGTCGCGCAGCGGTTGCAGAGCGAGGCGGAGGGCGGCGAGATCGTCGCGAGCTCGACCACGATCGCCTCGGCGCCGGGCATCTCCTCCGAGCCGATCGGTTCGCGACGGGTCAAGGGCCGCGAGGAGCCGGTGGAGGTCTTCCGTGTCCCGATCATCGACCAGGAGGTCGGATCTTGAGTCAGGTTCGGCCGGCGCGGTGGCCGTGGGTCGTGCTCGGCGTGTTCTTCGCTCTCGCGATCGGGGGGCTGATCGGGGTCGCGGTCAACGGGGAATCGCTCGCGGGACAGATCCCCTACGTGATCGCCTTCACGCTCTTCGGCATCGTGGGCGCGCTCCTGCTCAGCCGCCTGCCGGGCAATCGGGTCGGTGGCCTCCTGCTGTTCGGGGCGGCGGTCACCGCGGCGAGCTTCGCCGCCGGGGAGCTCATGACCTACCTCGTGGGCGAGGGCATCACGGATGGCCCGGCCGTGGTGGCGATGGGGCTGGTCTCGTCGCTCGGGTGGCTGGTCGGCATCTTCCCGGCGATCCTCTTCCTGCCGCAGCTGTTCCCGGACGGGCACCTGCCGTCCCGCCGCTGGCTGCCGTTCGCGTGGCTGTGCGTGGCGGTGCTCGCGTTCCTGGGTCTGTCGTTGCTCTTCGGTCAGGACACCCTGACCGGCTCGTCGGACAACGCCGTCATCGCCAACCCCTTCTTCGTGCAGGGCCTGGCAGATCTCGAGATCCCCGACCCGGTCTTCGCCGTGACGCTCATCGGGCTGCTCGTGGGCAGCGTCCTCTCCCTGGTGCTCCGGTTCCGTCGGTCGAGCGGCGTCGAGCGACAGCAGATCAAGTGGGTCGCGCTCGCGGTCGCCTTCCTGGCGAGCTCCTTCCTCCTTTCGACGGTCGCATCGGCGATCGGGTTGAACGGCGACCTGATCGACTCGATCGTGAGCGGGATCGCGTTCATCGCCTTGCCCGTCGCCGTGGCGGTCGCCGTCCTGCAGTACCACCTGTACGAGCTCGACGTCGTGGTGAAGAAGGCGCTCGTCGCGGGCGCGCTCGTCCTGCTCGTGATCGCGGCCTACGCGGCCGTCGTCGGGCTCCTGGGCGTGATCACCTCCGGCAACGAGAGCTCCGGCTCGGTGTTCATCGTCGCCCTGCTGCTCGGTCTCGCGTTCCGGCCGGTGACGAGGTTCGCGCGGCGGATCGCCGATCGCGTCGTCTACGGGAGGCGGGCGACCCCGTACGAGGTGCTGACCGAGTTCTCCGAACGCGTCGGCGAGTCGTACGCGACGGAGGACGTCCTCGGTCGCATGGCGCAGATCCTCGGCCAGGCCACGGGCGCCGCCTCTGCCAGGGTGTGGCTCCGCCTGGGCGCGGAGCTACGGCCGGCGGCCTCGTGGCCGACGGACGCCGAGCCCGCACAGGTCGCCTTCGTCGCGAACGAGGTCCTCCCGACGATCGAGGGCGAGACCGTCGTCGAGGTCCGGGACCGGAGCGAGCTCCTCGGGGCGCTCTCGGTCGCGATGCCGCCCAGCGATCCGATGAACCCGTCGAAGGAACGCCTGGTCCGCGACCTCGCCTCCCAGGCCGGCCTGGTCCTTCGGAACGTGCGGCTCGTCGAGGAGCTGCGCTCCTCGCAGCGGCGACTCGTCAGGGCGCAGGACCGGGAGCGCCGCCGGCTCGAACGCAACATCCACGACGGCTCACAGCAGCAGCTGGTCGCGCTGTCCGTGAAGACGCGGCTCGCGCGCGACCTGACGGCACGCGATCCCGCCCAGGCGGCCGAGTTGCTCACGCAGATCGATGCCGAGATCCAGACGGCCCTGGGTGACCTCCGAGACCTGGCGCGCGGCATCTACCCGCCGCTCCTGATCGACGAGGGACTCCGCGCCGCACTGGACGCCCAGGCGCGGCGGTCGCCCGTGCCGACCACGGTCCTGGCCGACGGCCTGGGGCGCTACGCTCCCGAGGTGGAGGCGGCCGTCTACTTCTCGTGCCTCGAGGCCCTGCAGAACGTGGTCAAGTACGCGGAGGCGAGCTCGGCCACGGTGATCCTCGCGCAGTCGAACGGGCACCTGACGTTCGAGGTCGTGGACGACGGCCGCGGCTTCGACCCCGCGGCCGAACGGACCGGAACCGGTCTGCAGGGGATCGCCGACCGGCTCGGGGCGCTCCACGGCGAGGTCACGATCCGTTCCGAACCCGGTGCGGGCACGCGCGTCCGGGGGCGGATCGAGGTGGACACATGAGGCGAGCGTTCCGGATCGTCGCGGCAGTCCTGGGCATCGTGACGATCGGCCTCAGCCTGCCGTTGGCGGTGATCGCGTTGCTGGGCGAGGCCGATCGGATCCACCGGCTCCACTTCGTCGCGGGGACGTTCGGGTCGGGCGTCCTGCTCGGCGTGTCGCTCCTCGCCTGTGCGCGCAGGCCGGAGGACCTGAGCCCGTTCTGGGTCGCCGTGGCGTCGGGGGTCGCGACCACGATCGCGGGGATCGTCGCGGGCGATTTCCTCTCTGGCGGGTACGTCATCGCCCCGATCCTGCTCATCGTGTTGTTCTGGTTGCACCCCGAGCGCCGTTCGCTGTTCGCGATCGGCGGCGTCGACGCCGGCGCCGCCGCGCTGGCAGCGGTGGCTCTGGTGCCGGCCGCGGCCTACGCGCTCACCCAATCCGAGCTCCAACGCAACGGCTCCTCGCTCGATCCCCACGTCGAGTTCCACCACTACAGCGGGATGGCGTCCTACGCGTTGTCGCTGCCGCTTGCCGCGCTCGCCGCGGCGCTGCGCCTGCCCGGTCGTCGGATCGCCGTGTGGATCGTGGGCGTGACGGGCGCCGGGCTCGGCCTCGCATCGCTGCTGCTCTCGGACTACGTGGGCGCGTTCGATCCCGTGTGGGCGTGGCTCGCGCTGGCGTGGGGGGTCGTGTTCTTGGCCGTGGGCCAGCCCCGTCGGGGGTCGGCGTGACCCTCGAACGGAGCAGGCCGAGGAGCATCTGGCGCAGGATCGAGCGGTGGGCGGTCGGCCTCGTGATGGCGGTGATCGCGTTCGTGCTGGAGAAGATGGTCCTGCGCAGCATCCGCAAGGCCGGCAAGCCCGAGGCGAGCACGGAGGAGCTGCACACCACGCTCACGTCCAAGGGCGGGGAGGTCGACCTGACCGACGCGCGTTAGCCGCGTTTGCGGATCAGGTCCACCAGGAGCGCGAGGAGCAGGCCGGCGGAGATCACGCCGAAGGCGACCGGCACCCACCTGGCGACTCGGTCCGAGGAGACGGCGGTGAGCGCGGAAGCAAGGATCGCCGCGCCGGCGGTCAGCGAGATCGCCAGGCGGCGGCCCGCCCGGCGGATCGTCGTCTCGAGCGAGGCCGCCCGGAAATTCACCTCGAGCTTCTGCCCGGGGCGGGCGCCGATCAGGCGTTCGATCGCCTCGACCACCTTCTCGAAGCGGACCTTGAACCGCTGGGCCTGATAGAAGAGCGTTTTCGGGTCGAGCTTGGCTCCCATCCCGCGCACGAGGTTGCGCATCAGGAACTTGCCCGCGACGTCGAACGGGTCGACGTCGGGATCCAGCGTCGCGGCGGCGAGCTGCATCTGCGCCAGGGCCTTCGCCGTGAGCGTGAGCGACGCGGGGAGGGCCACGTCGTGCCGGAGCGCGATCTCGGTCATCTCCTGCAGGACCGGCCCGAGCTGGATCTCCTTGAGCGAGACGCCGCGGTTCCGGGCCATGAGCGCGCCGAGCTCCTCCTGGAACGCCTCGACGTCCAGGTCCGTCCGGTTGATCGCGCCCGTGAGCATCAGCGTCACGTCGGTCAGGAACCCGACGTCCTGCTGCCAGAACGCCATCAGGAGCAGCATCATGTGCTCGCGCAGGTCGGGTCCGACCTCGCCGATCATGCCGAGGTCGAGGAAGTACAGCGTCTCCTCGTCCGGCTGCCACATCAGGTTCCCGGGGTGCGGGTCGGCGTGGAAGAAGCCGTCGACGAGGATCTGCTTGTAGAAGGACTCGAGCAGCTGCCGCGCCGCCTCCCTGCGTGCCGGCCCCTCGGGTGCCGAGGCGGCCGGGCCGCCTCCGATGTCCTGCATCACCAGGAGCCGGGAGGTCGAGTACTCCGCGTGCACCACCGGCACCCGGAGCCGCGAGTAGTCGCCGATCACCGAACCCATCCGCTCGATGTTCTCGGCCTCGCGCCGGAAGTCGAGCTCGCGGTGCAGCGACTCCGACAAGTGCTCGAACACCGCCTCCATGTCCACCACCTGCTTGAGGCCGGGGCGTTCGGCCACCTTCTCGGCGAACACCTCCAGGAGCGCGAGATCCTGCTCGATCTGCTCCTTCGCGTCGGGCCGCTGCACCTTGACGACGGCCCGGGTGTGGTCGGCGAGCGTGGCGCGGTGCACCTGCGCGATCGTCCCCGCCGCCAGGGGTCGCGGGTCGATCGTCTCGAAAACGTCCTCCCACGGGACGCCGAGCTCCTGCTCCATCACGCGGACGACCTGCTCCTCGGTCAGGGGCGGGACGTTGTCCTGCAGGGTCGCGAGCTCCTCGATGAACTCGGGCGGCATCAGGTCCGGTCGTGTCGACAGGATCTGGCCGATCTTGGCGAACGTGGGCCCGAGCTCCTCGAGCGAGCTCCGCAGCCGCTTGGCCTGCCGCCGGCGACCGACGGCACCGTCGGCGTCGGGCCGGCCGAACAGCTCCTTCAGTCCGTGCTTGGCGAAGACCGTGCCGATCTTGGTCCCGCGGGCCATCAGGTGTGGCTCGGTCGGGGTCTCGACCGCGCTCGAGCGGATCTTCGTGGACGGCCGCGTGACCGTCGTGGCCTCGCCGTCGGGAGTCGTGTTCACGATGATCACGGTGCATCGCGCGTTGTGGCTGATCCGGTTCGGGACGTTGCCGAGCAGGAACTCCTTGCGGCCCGCCATCCCCGCGTTGCCGACCACCAGGACGTCGATCTCATGTTCCTCGGTCGCGTGCACGATCGCGAGAGCCGGATCGTCGTCGATCACCACGTGGGCGAAGCCGCGCCCGCCCGCGATCGTCGTCGCGTAGGTCTGAAGCTCGTCGGCGGCGGCTCGGGCCCTCGTGACCTCGGCCGACCCGTGCTCGGTGTCCGCGGGATGCAGCGGGATCACCACCTGCACGACGTGGAGCTCGGCCGAGTAGGCGTCGGCGAACGCGGCCGCCCATCGCACGGCCCGCTCGGCGGTCTCGGAGCGGTCCGTCCCGACCATCACGCGAGCGACGCCCGGTGCTCCACGGCTCCCGTTTCCTCCCGTCATGACGCCGCATCATCCCAGACGAGGCTCGGAGCGCGGTACGACGGCGGCCGCCTCGCCCTCGGGTGCCAGCGGCAGCGGGTGCTTCGTAGACTTCCTGCCGTTCGCCGGAGTAGCTCAGTCAGGCAGAGCAACCGCCTCGTAAGTGGTAGGTCAGGGGTTCGAATCCCCTCTCCGGCTCCCAGTCGCGTCCCGGCAACGTTGGCGGGATCACGAGCCCCTCTTGCTAGAATCGCCGCCGTGCTCGGCCAGGTGAGCGTCGACCCCACCGTCACCCCCGTCCTGAACAACGGCGGTTGGGTCTTCAACGCGGCCCAGCTGCTCGCGCTGCTCGGGATCGTGCTCACGCTCGCGATCGTCTTCGGGTACATGCGTCTCGCCCCCAGGTTCCAGACCGACGAGCAGACGCGCAGGTCGGTCCGGGTGCCCAGGATGCAGCCCGACGGGGAGGTACGCCGGCCCGTGAAGGTGATCGGCACGCCGATCATCGTGCAACCGCCCGTGATCGCGCCCGCCGTCGCCGGAGGAACTGCGGCCGTCGCGGCGCCCGCTCCGGCCCCGGCGCCACCCGCCCCGGCCGCGACACCCGCCGCACCTGCCGCTCCTGCGGCTGCGCCTGCCACACCCGCGGCGCCGGCCGCACCCGCGGCACCTGCCGCTCCGGCGGCTGCACCAGCGGCCGCGCCCGCCGCCGCCCACGCGGACGTGAGCCTGGACCAGGAGACGTTCGATCGCGTCCTGGCCGAGCTGCTCGAAAAGGGGACCGACCGACGCGTCGCCGAGGGCCAAGCTCGGCGCGCGGCGATGATCGCAGCCCGCAAGAAGGCCGAGGGCTAGGCCCTCTTCGGCCATGGAGGCCACCATCGACTGGTCCATGGGTTCTCGCGCCGCCGCGCTCATCGACTGGGGAACGGTCAGCCAGACCGGGCGACGGGTCGGAGGGTCCGGTCCGCCCACCCCCTCGGTCGAACGCGCCCGGATGCGGGAGGACCTCGCGGAGGTCGTGCCGTACGCCGAGACCCTGATCGAGGAGTTCACCGGACTCTCGAGCGCCGGCGCCCCCAGGGCGCGAGCGTGGCTCATGTCCCGAGGGGAGTGGGTGAACGCGAACGCCAGGGGGCTCCAACGCCTCCTCGAACCGCTCGCCGAACGCATCCTCCCCGAAGGGGCACCCCGATCCGATCTGCGCCGCAAAGCGCTGGGCGCGCAGATCGGCGCGCTCCTGGGCTACGTCTCACGCAAGGTGCTCGGGCAGTACGACGCGTTCCTGCCGCCCGACGACGACGGGCTGCTCTACTTCGTCGGCCCGAACCTGGTCGAGGTCGAGCGTCGGTTCGAACTGCCGCGCCGCGACTTCCGTTTGTGGGTCTCGATCCACGAGGTGACCCACCGGGTGCAGTTCGGCGCGACCCCATGGCTCCGTCCGCACCTGGAGGGGCTGATCGGTCGCTACGTGCAGACCGTGCAGGTCGATTCGCGCGAGGTATTCGCCCAGCTCCGGCGAGCCGTCGACGCGGTCCGTTCCGGCGCGGACTGGCGCGGCATGAACGGGATCCTGCTCATCATGAACGACGAGCAGCGGGCGCTGTTCGCCCGCATGCAGGCCCTGATGACACTCCTCGAAGGTCATGCCACCTTCGTGATGAACGAGGTGACCGAGGGCCGCGT
>Ga0207428_10005409_pt1 | contig 11911 bp, 16 predicted proteins | sample RhiMethybrSRZTD1_FD_187600 | JGI IMG/M metagenome (GOLD analysis project Ga0207428, IMG submission 187600) | Populus rhizosphere microbial communities from Tennessee, USA - Rhizosphere MetaG P. TD hybrid SRZTD1 (SPAdes) (version 3) | ecosystem: Host-associated > Plants > Roots > Rhizosphere >... | reverse complement strand
GAGGCGCCGCAATACTATCCGCCGGTCGAGCGAGAGTAGTGCAAGGGGGTCGGATGTCCGCTTTTGGCCCAAAGCAGACATGAGCTAGTGCACTGCACACGTCCGCTTTCGGGAGTAAAGCAGACATGGCGCCACGTAGGGCACGCTATTGTCGGCGAACTGGATCGAGGTCTTTCGCTGCTCTCCTGGCCAGCGCATCTCTGCAATCTCCAATGATGCGGCAACGTTCTCCCTCAGCATCACAGAGCTGACCGACCGATGGACACCGACTGGACAGAGGACCTGGCGCCCGATGAGGCACAAGCAGCGCTTGATACTCTGAATGCGAGTAACGCCCCGACTACGCCTACGGAATCTGTCGAACTTCTGAAGCTGAAACGTGCGCTAGAGCTCAAGGTCAGGCGTGGAACGCAAGCGACCGCTGGCGCATTGAGTCGTTGATCGTACAAAGATGAGTATCGGCGTATGTCGTCCAACTCGCCGCCACTGGCGCCTGTCGCCACCCAAACAATTCACATAGTACTTGAGGATCTCGGCAGGAGGTTCGGGCGCGTTTATTGCGAGACCGGCGAAGCGGAGGCCGATGAAGCCACCACTGTCAGCAACATTCTAGATGGTTTGTACGAACGTCCTGTTCAAGTAATCGCATTCAATGCGTCAGCAGGTTGGGCTCGTGACGTGACTGCGGACATAGCCCTAGCGGTCCTCAAGCGTGCACAGATGGAGCACCGGCTAATGGGAGGAAGTGCACAAGGATTCGTTGTACGGGCGTTGGGACCTGGTGCTTTAGCGTAAGGCGCACATTTGGAAAAGAAAATAAGAGAGGGCCCCGCAGCCAAGTTTTTATGCGGGGCCCTCTCTGCGGTTTGCCAGCGGCGCGTCGGCTCCGCTTAATAGAACTGCAACAGACTAGTCCAACCCGGCTATAAATTTTGACATAGGTGGCAGCCTTTATTTTTTTCGCGTTATGTCGACGAACGTACCGACGGCACAATTTGAAGAGCGATACTGGACGCAGACAACTGGCCTAACTCTTCCCCGGTCCAGTTGCAGCCGAGAGTGGGGACCACCGTCTTTCGTCGTCGCGGTGGTCCCTATTTTTAGGCGTCAATGGCTATCGCGTACTTACGGTCGCGCCAGCCCACTAAACGCGCCTGCTGTCCTGGCCGAAGGGGAACTACTCTGGCAGCTTCGGGTTTCAATGGTGTTGCAGGACGTGTCACCATGACTCCAACCAAGGTTCGCGATGCCGAATTGCCCCCAAACGGCGACGAGATCGATTGGCGGCATGTTTGGCTGACCAGAGCGTCGATTGACGCCCCCCACCGCGAAACAATCGCTCGCCCTAAAACCTTTACAAAGATGTCCCCAGCGCGACGGCTTGAGAAACTTCGCCGCTTAAGGGCGACGCTGGAGCCGCCAGGTTCGTGGCTCTACAAAAAATAGGGATGAGTTCGTAGGGAACGAAGCTGCCGGGTGTGAGTTTGTTTGACGCTGCTGGCCCCGTCCCCCCATCCCCCGAAGAGCCAGTAGCATCTCGACAAGGGCTGCTTTCCCCGGCAGCCCTTTTGCTTTGAGGAACTACTCGGGCATGTGCCGGTTTCAATGGTGCTGCCGGGATTTTTTGCCCCTTATTCCCGTAGTACCGGCAGTGCGTACATGGCGTATGAATGAGGGCTGCCAGTCCGGTCCCACGGTGGCAGCCCTTGTTCTTTGTCGACCTTTGCATTGTGCGTTTTCCGACATATCGAGTAAAAGTTTTGATCGATAGGGAACTATCAAATTGGTTGTTCTTTAAAGCGACATGCGAGGAACGAAACTTTTCGCCAGAAGCAGCCGCCGGAAGCGCGGAAATAAAAAAGCGTACAAGCGACAGACAGCCGCGGAATACGCTCGGGAACGCGAAAGGTTTTTTCTTGGTTCATTTGGTGCCGCGTCCCCGCCACCCAAGTGCCATCACATTAGAAACGGCAGTAGCTAGAATCCCATAACTGAATGAGGCGCCTCCGTTGGGCGGTCTCTTTCATTTCAAACTATGCGAGCGACTCGCTGAAGCTGCGCGACCTTATGGCGGCATTGAAGTACGTGCAGCATCAATTTGAGGAAGCGAGACGAGGCTAATGTGCTCAGCACGCAGCTGCGATTAGCAACTGATCGAAAACTGTAATCCCAATTCATTACACCACAGCCAAAGCCCCTCGCCTATTGGGTGACGAATGGCTTCGAGCCATGGTGCGTCGGTAATACTTAGTCGCAGCGCCGAATCCGACGGACCGATCCGTCGTCGCGGCGGATGGTGATAGTGCGGCATTCGCGAGCGTAACTGCGATACGACGGACGGTCGTAGTCGCTGTATCGGTACCGGTCGTGGTCGCGGTCGCGCCCCACTCTCACACCGCCAACGGGGGTATCGACAACAACCTGTGCGGAAGCGGGAACAACAGGCGTGGCGATAGCGATAGAAGTAACCACCAACAAACCGAGCAAAATAGTGCGCATGGAACGACCTCTCTGGAGTTTGTGAAATGTCTACGTTTGAAGTGAAAGATAGTTCCTGCTGAGGCCAACGAGCTAGGCAATGCCCCACGAATCACTCCTGCAACCGCCGGCTCAAGAAATAATTTCGACAATGCCTTGGGCGTTGGCTGTTCTAGCCGTCGCGTCACATGAGAACGCTATGCAGCTTTTCGGGCGCCAAGTGTGCTGCTCTATTTCGAAAACGTCTTCCGGCTGGGCTATCAAACGTGCGCTTGTCATGGTCGGGCTTGTCCGACTTGATCCGCGCGAGCCACGTCGTCAGATCGTTAGAAAGCCATTTATTGGTAACGAGCTCGCCGACAAAGTGCAAATTGCCCTTGCCAATAGTGCAGGCAACTCAAGCAGCAAAATCATTAGACTTAGGCAAGCGGGCGCGAAGATGGCCCCGCGTGCGCGAGGTCATCTCCATTTGCTAACCCAAACTGTGCTATGATTACTCGATGACCTGCACGATGCGGTGGGAGTGCGGATCGACCAGCACGGTGCGGTCATTGACTACAGTATATCGATAGTTCTTTACGCCGTATTCTGCTGGCACCTCGTAATAGGTGACGCCGGTTGAAGGCAGCTCGGCGCCGACCACGACATCGCGGTTGTACCTATAGGAGGACCTTTTTTCCTGCACGACGTAAGTATGGAATTGCGAACGTCTATCGTCGGCAATTCCGCCGACAATCGCGCCGCCCACGCCGCCAACAACCGCACCAACAGGGCCGCCGACGATCGCGCCACCGACTGCGCCGCCTACGGCACCAGTCGTAGCATTGTTCTGAGCATTTGCCGCGAGCGGAGTTGCCAACGCCGCAACGATGGCACCTGCCATCACTAAGTGATTTTTCATTATTGTTTCCCTGCGGAATGACTAACGCGCGCATGTTGCGCGGCTCACCCGCGAACACCAACACTCGTGGGCTGCTTATGTTCCGAGAATCAATCCCGCCGTCATGTCCGCTTTTGGTCAAAAGCGGACATGACGTATGGCCCAGCGCCACTTTGTATTGACCCTTACAATGGGGACTGACGCCGCGGCCACGTCGCGAGACGGATCTGATCCGTGAACGCCCTGCATCCGGAGTACCATTCGGCCGCTTTGGGTGACTCCTCGCGCGGATGCGAGGCCTGCCGTTGGGTTTCGAACTGCAACTGGCGTCGTCCCAAGCCTTGGGAGGATGGTCACGTGCGCCGGCGAGATTTCATCAAAGTTATTGCAGGCTCAGCAGTCGCCTGGCCGCTCGCTGCGCGTGCCCAGCAGCCGGCGAGGCCGGTGGTCGGGTTTGTCAACTTCGCTTCTCCTAAAAGTTATGCGCGACAATTGTCGGCCTTTCTCAAAGGGCTGAGCGAAACCGGTTACGTTGAAGGCCAGAACGTGGCGATCGAATACCGCTGGGCGGAGGGCCGAAATGATCGGCTGCCGGCGATGGCGGCTGATCTGGTTCATCGTCAGGTGGCCGTGATTGCCGCGACTACTACTCCGGCGGCGCTTGCGGCAAAGGCGGCGACCGCGACCATCCCGGTTGTCTTCAATACGGGCGGTGATCCGGTCAAATTCGGTCTCGTCCAAAGCTTCAACCGACCGGGTGGCCCAATTCCAAATGCTTTTTAGTCTGTCAGAGTTTCAGAAATCCTCTTCTGACAAGCGATGCCGAGCGCGGCCGCTATCGCAACTCCGGCCACGCCGAGCAGCAGCGCGTTTCGAGTATTGTCGTCCCGAACTTTGTCCATAGCTGCAGTCGCCACCTCCTGGATGTCATCCCGAACATCGTGTTGCTTCGCGCGAATATCGTTCAGAAGAGCCTCTCCAGAAGATTTTAGCTTTGAAGTCGTGTCGGCGACCGAGCCGCCCACTACTCCCTGCACCTCCCGCATTTTTTCCTTTGCCCCTTCCCAAACTTCCGAGCCTTTCGCCGCTGCGGCTTCCTGGGCTTTGCCGGCAATGTCTGCGGCCGCTGAGAACGCCTGACCTGCTTGTTCCTTGAGAACCTCTTTACTTTGCTCCATGTAATCGAGCCGCCTGCCAGTGGCGTCGTAGGCGGTTCTCGGTTGCGTCTTCCACAAGCTGAAAAGTCCGAGTCCAATCAAGGCGCTCGTAATCGGGGGCTTTTGGAATAGCCGCCAAGCCAGCCCAGCTCCGATCGCGGCTACGGCCGCCGGGTTTGAGGCGGCTCGTGCCTTGATCTTTTCCCAAAAGTCGTCTCGCGTCGCAAAGGCTTGCTGTTTGAGATCATCGGTGAAGGCCGCGAACGTCTGAGGAGAGCAAAGAGCAGCCAGATCTTGCGTCAGTTTGGCGCGCGATCGCTCGACTTCGTGCTCGTGCTGCAGCAGCGAAATATTGCTCATCACCTACTCCTGTAGACGCTATCGGGTCGGGGTGCCGGACCCCTATCGTTCGTTTGCTCCGCTTGACCCGTCATTGACGCCTTGAACGCATCAACAACCTCGCCAGCGACGTCCTTCAGGCCTTCGGTATGCAAGCCACGCTCCTCTGCAGCGGTCTTGAGCTTTTCTCCCGCTTTCGATGTCGCCTGCTTGAGTTGATCACCAAAGCGTTCCGCGGCTTTCGACACCTGGTCGCCCACGGGACCGAGCGTTTCCTTTTCGAGTTCGGTCGGTGGGAACGCCGCCGCCAGTGCGGCGCCGGCTGCAAGGCCAGCGGCTACAATGGCAAGGGGCTGATTTTGCAGAACACCTTGCGCCATAGATCGCGTTTGCCGGACCACCCGATCAGACTGCTCCCCGACCACGCGCTTCGCCTGGTCTGCATACTCGGCTGCCGAAGACGCGTAGGACTTGGCAGCATCCATTGTCTGCCGGGCGGTATCGGAAGCCGCTGAGGCGTAGGACGACGTGGCGTCCATCGTCCGACGTGCGCCGTCTGTCACGACGTCGGCCATCTGTGAGGCCGGTTTACTGGCCGCACCCTGAGTAGGACCATGCGTGGCGTCGATAGACGCCGCTCGAGAAGATTGGGGAGGGCTCGTGCGCATCATCAACACGGCGCCGGCTGCCAAAAGCAGAAGCCCCTCGGGATTTCTCTTTATGGCGTTGAAAATCCATTCGCCGCCGTCTCCCAACAACGGTCTAGATTGCGCGCTCATGTGAACTGCTCCTTGGCTACGGCTATATCTTGCTTGACTTGGTTGATGGCCCGGTCCGGCGTGAGCTGGTGGGGCACATCGGCCTTTCCTTTGGCAAACGCGGCGCCAGCTGCACCTGCCAGCACCGCCGCCACGATCAAACAGGACCAGTGCAGCGCAATACCCGTCGCGGCCGAGAGGCCCAACACGATCGCTTGAACAATCAGGAACACTCCCACTATGGCCAGAACGGCTGCGGCCGACATCCAGACGCCGGCACGAATGCTGATTGAAAGCTTCTCAGAGAGTTCCGCCTGGGCCAGTCGCATTTCCTTCTGCATAAGGTCCGCCAGATCGGTGATCACCTTAGAAAACGCGTTTGGCAGCGATGAATATTGCTCAGCCATGGTTGTCGCCCGCAGGGTGATAATGCGTTGGCTGGATCGGAGGTGACGCTACAGAACTTGCGCTGGCACTTTTGAACGTACGGAACGCAAAAAACCCAGCCAGCGCCGCCAGGCCAAACATTAAAGCCGGCTGCCGTCGCGTGAGATCGGAGGCGCTTTTGGCCAGTTGTTCGACAGTTTGATCCTCCAGGCGCTCTGCATAATGGTCCACGTTGTGCGCAAATCCCCTGACAAGACCAGCGAGCATGGGGTTTTCATGTTCAAGGTCGTCAGCTGCCACTCTCATCGAGCCGGCGAAACGGTTCGCTGACTCTGCGCCAACGCCGAGCTGATCGTTAAGAAGGCCCATGACTAGGTCTGACATGCTCGAGGCCGCATCCGCGGCAGCGCGCTTGGCCTTCTCTCCCGCATCGCGCGCGGTGTCAGAAGCCTTCGAGAAAGCTTCGCCGGCGGCGTCGTGTATTTTGCTACTTTTGGTGCGCTCTCCCGATGCCGGCGACTCGGCGTCTTCGAAATTTTGATTGTTCATTGTTTTCTCCTGCTCAATCCAACAGGCGAGTCAACCTTTAGTTCCTCGTAGTTTAAGCAACGGCAGGCCTCGTATCAGCGCGAGGAGCCACCCAATGCGGTCGAATGGTATTCCGGATGCAGGCGTTCACGGATCAGGTCCTTCACGCGACGTGGCCGCGGCGTCAGTCCGCATTGCTTTTTACCCAAAGCGGACAATCTCGGCACCTTGGCCGTCTTGCATTGGCCGGCTCGGCGCTCTTTGAACGTGTGCAGTTTTGCACAGTATGAGGTCCCAGACGTTGCTAACGTTTAGGCGGCCGCCGCGCTTCAGTCAGCAAATGACTGTCGGCTCAAGCCGAATGCTCAATGGCGCGGGTTTACCGTGTCCGGTGAGTGGTGAGAACGCGTCACAAAAAACACTCCGCTCGCCGGCTCGCAACCGACTATGTCATTTGACGTGGTCGGGCAAAGTGAGAGACGCAACCAAAAGCGAAGAGATGTGTTGCCCCAAGGTACGTCAAGAGGTTGGGGCGAGCACGTCCTAAGAAAGAAGCTGTCAGCGAAATAGCTAAAAACAGAAAGCAGATCTCGCGGGCCAGCGTCACTTGAGGGACGGCGCTTTTTACTGCGCTTACCAATAGCCTGGCCGGTGCTCGCATCACGAGCAGTTATAGTGACCGTTTTGTAATGCTTCCCCAACGGTTGACTTCGTCATCGGAAAGGAAACGCGCCGCCGCCGAATGTGGCGCAGATTGGAAAAGGCACAATGAGCGACCTGTTTCGAAGCTGGAATAACTGGTTTTCCGTATCGTCGCAAACGGCCATGCTGGCATTGGAGGCGCAGAGCGTCATAGCACTTCGTTTGATGCGCATTGCCGCCGGCGGTGCTTTGGCCCGATCCGAGACGAGTCGCATGGTGACGGAAAAGGTACAGGCGCTTGGGGAAGCTCAAACTGTTGCGGCGGTTGGGTCTGTGACAGGCCGAAATCGCCGTCACATCGCGAAGAAAATCGCAGGTGTTTATAGGAAGCGGGTTCGCGGAAACCGCAGGCGACTCACCAGGTGACCGACAATCATGAGTGCCAAGTCAGGTAATTCCCTAGCGACCGTCCTCGTCGCCGCCGCGATCGTCGCGGCCCTTTACTTCGGACGAGAAGTATTGCTGCCAATGGCGCTCGCTGTGTTGCTCAGCTTTGTGCTAGCACCTCTAGTGAGACTCCTTCAGCGCTTGTATTTGCCGCGCTTTGCAGCAGTTACGATTGTCGTCCTGCTCGCGTTCGGCGTGATCTTCGGACTCGGCACCGTGATGTTTGCCCAGGTCAGTCAACTGGCGGGGGATTTACCACGTTATCAGTCGAATCTGGGGGAGAAGATACAAACGCTGCGCGGCGCCACTACAGCGAGCGGCACTCTCGAACAGGCTTCCCAGGTGCTGCGGAACCTGCAGAAAGAACTCGATCGGCCCAAAAGCGCAAACCCCGCTTCTCCTGCAGCGCCGGACGCGAGCGCCCTCCGGGATAGGCCCATTCCGGTTGAAGTGCGGCAACCAGATCCCGGCGCGCTTCAAACACTCGCCACATTGATCGCTCCCCTGATCCACCCCCTCGCGACCACGGGCATCATCATTATTTTCGTCGTCTTCATCCTCCTGCAGCAGCAGGACCTACGGAATCGATTCATCCGAATTGCCGGTTCGCACGATCTGCAACGAACAACTCTGGCCATGGACGATGCGGGAAAACGTCTAAGCCGTCTTTTCCTGATGCAACTGGCCCTTAACGCGGCATTCGGGTTGATCATCGGCATCGGACTCTGGGCCATCGGCGTCCCCAGCGCGCCGCTGTGGGGACTATTGGCGATGGTTTTGCGCTTTGTGCCGTATATCGGCGCAATTGTTGCTGCGATCCTTCCTTTGATCGTTGCAACCGCCGTTGACCCCGGCTGGTCAATGATGCTGATGACGGCGGCCCTTTTCCTCATAGTTGAGCCCCTGATCGGTCACGTTGTCGAGCCGATGGTCTACGGTCACAGCAGCGGACTATCGCCGGTGGCGGTCGTTGTATCCGCAACCTTTTGGACATGGCTGTGGGGGCCAATTGGACTCATCCTCGCGACGCCACTGACGATGTGTCTGGTTGTGCTTGGCCGCCATGTGGAGCGCCTCAAATTTTTGGAAGTCTTGTTAGGCGATCGCCCCGCACTGTCGCCAAGCGAGAATGCCTATCAGCGCATGCTTGCGGGTGACCCAATTGAGACGACAGAACAGGCGCAGGCCTTCCTCAAAGATCGAACACTGACCCAGTATTACGAGCAAATAATGATGGGCGCTCTCAGGCTAGCGTGGGCAGACTCGGAGCGAGGTCGGTTGGATCAACAGGAGACGCAGCGTATTCGCAACACAGTTTCAGAAGTCGTTGAGGATTTGGAGAGTCACAACGAGTCGCAAAACACATCAGAGGATGGAGTGCCGCCGGGGAAGCTTAAACAAGCGGAGGAGATTGTCTCAGCCGAAGCTCCACCATCCGCACCGATCGATCGGGTTGAGGGAACGGTGCTTTGCATCCCAGGACTTGGACTTCTTGATGAAACCGTGGCGATGCCGCTTGCCCAGCTGCTGCGCCGCGAAGGGATCTCGGCTGAAGCGAAAGAGACAGAGACGCTTTCAATTTCCAAGCTGTTTGCGCTGAACCTAAAAGACGTCGCGCTCATCTGTCTCTGCTACCTGGAGCACGCGACGCCAGCGCAATTGCACTACGCCTCGCGTCGCTTACGCCGGAAGGCAGCCGGCGTGTCCATACTTGTCTGCATTTTCAACGAAGCAGGGCAGACACGCGACGGCGATCCGCAGCAGCTCCCGGAGGGCGTTGAGTTCCTGGAAGGCCCTTTGTCTGCTGGTGTCAAACGCGTATCCGAAATTCTTTCTCGACCTGGGGCTCACTTGAAACCAGATCGGCCTGCGCTGGCGAAGGTCGGGTAAGAATAGGGGCCTGCTCCCATTCTACATCGGGAGCGATCGGTTTCGGGAGACCGCCGATAGGGTGTTATTCGATTGGTGAAGATGACTTGACCTTAAAGTACGAGCGTGTGGCAAAAATAATGAAGGTCGCAACAATCAACCCTGCGATTACGAGAATTGTGCGCTGCTCTGCGCTTGGGATGGTCAGTTGAAGCGCCATCGCGACCAGCACGCCAGGAAAAATATGAGCGGGTGCCCACGCAAGTGCCGACAAGATATTGGCGGCATAAAACTGTCGCGGCGACATGCCGAGGATGCCAGCTACCAAAGGCACAAACGCGCGTACGACGGGCCCGAAGCGCGCTAGAAAGACGCTTGCCGCGCCGTATTGGGTTACAAATCTTTCACTCCGGGCAATGAGGTGTGGATATTTATTTAGCGGCCAGGAGTTCAGAATCTCCCGATGATATCGCTGGCCCAACCAGAACGACAATCCGTCTCCAATAATCGCTCCTGCAATTGCAGCAATAACAAGTAGCCACGGGTTCGCATTGGCGCTTGTCGCTAGAGCACTGATGCCGATGATAAGCGTTGAGCCGGGAACAACGGTTCCGACCACAGGAATGGCTTCCGACAGTGCCAGCAGAAAAATCGCGATATGCGTGTATTGCGAATGCGCGTGAACGAAGTCGACCAGGGTGGAAAAATACGATGTCATACACCAATCCTAGCGGGCACGTTTTCACACAGCCTCGAGCCAAAGCAGGCTTTTTTCAACGCCGGTCGGATGACCCCGACATTGTGTCAGTTTCTGCCTCGAAACAAAGGTGCGAGCGCCGTCGGCCAATTGTCCGCTTTTGGGGACTGGGTCGTGGTTACCGTTGCCGGTCTCCTCGGTCGCCTTCGCCGCTCTTCACGACGCGCTTGGCGCGTTGGCGCCGATCTGTGGCGAGCGAACGGCCCACGTCGTCCTGTCACTTGGTGAACTTGCCGCGTTTCCTGCGGGTGTAGCGTTTGTCGCCCTTATGCGGCTCTATCTGCATACGCGGCATGGCTTAGCGCCAGAAGAGAAAGAGCAGAATGATGATCGGAATTGGAACGCCGAGCAGCCAAAGAAGTGCGCCTCGAGCCATAGTTGCCTCCATTGTTCTTCGTGAATGACAACGGCGCCCCCTAGTCGAAGTTCCTCATCATTCGACGGGATCGAAGTACGCGCTCATGAGTTGCGGAAGTATGCGCGTTGCTTTGTTCACATCACTCATTCTGTTGGCGACCCTCGGTGCGTCTGTAGCGGCACCCTATCGCGTTGACCCTCGCCATCACCAAGACGGACACCCAAACGCCGCTACAGTCGTTCCTTCGGGATGGAGATTGGAACCGCTTGAAGGCGCCTGGAGGGGTAGCCGCTACGTGTCGCCCGACGGCTCATCGTGGTTCGCGGCGTATGCGTCGCCGGTCGCGCTAGAACCGGTCGCGGCGCACATGGACACCATAGCCAGGCAGAAGGGCGAGGCCATCACGTACTTCCGCCGCGAGCACGACTGGCTTGCGGTCTCAGGCGTCAAAGGAGACAGGATCTTCTACCGGAAGGCTGTAATCGCCTGCGGGGGCACGGTTTGGCACCACATTGCCTTCGAGTATCCAGCGGCTCGTAAGCGGCAAATGGACCGGTTTGTTATCCAGGCGTCGCAGAGCATTGATCGCGCAGAGTATGACAGCTGCGAAGAGCCCCGTTCGTCCGCGGATCGCGCTCCCTAGCTCTCATTAAGTTGGAGGACGGACGAAAACTTAGTTAGGAGTAACCGTCTTGGCAGTCCTTATCGTCGAAGACGAGCCCTGGCTCAGCTTGGACATCAGCGAAGCGCTGGAGGACGAGGGATACGACGTCATTGCCGTGGCATATGCCGATAATGCGATAGAAGCACTCGAGGCCCGCAACGACATTCACACCGTGTTCACGGACCTAGATGTACGGGGTTCTATGGACGGATTGAAACTGGCTGCCGCCGTAAGAGAGCGCTGGCCGCCTGTGAATATCATCGTGACGACCGGCAAGGGGACTCCTCGCCGTGACGAGATACCCGCGAGAGCTTTGTTTATCGCCAAGCCGTATCGCAGCGCGGAAGTGGTACAGGCTGTACGTTCGTTCGAGGCCTTAAATTAAATTGCGCAAATCTTTATTCCGTCTTTATGGATCGCAAGAGCGATTCACATCATCTCTTTATCGTTCCCCGCTACTTCATCGGAACAGCCTTCCGTTTGTTGGATTGTTTCAGGTGGAGACATCCATGGTTGGTGACGCGAAAACCCATGAATGGAACTCGCTCAAAGAGCAGTTCGCACTGCTCGTGCGTGCCGAATCCGTGCGCGCTGACGACGCCGAAGTGCTACTTGATGTTGAATTTCAGCGCCGCTTAGCGGAAGTA
>Ga0207428_10005407_pt1 | contig 11912 bp, 9 predicted proteins | sample RhiMethybrSRZTD1_FD_187600 | JGI IMG/M metagenome (GOLD analysis project Ga0207428, IMG submission 187600) | Populus rhizosphere microbial communities from Tennessee, USA - Rhizosphere MetaG P. TD hybrid SRZTD1 (SPAdes) (version 3) | ecosystem: Host-associated > Plants > Roots > Rhizosphere >... | reverse complement strand
CGACTTCCGGCGCCGCGATCTCCTCGAGGCGGTGGTCGCGTACCAGAAGCGCGACCGCCGCTATGGCGGCATCAAGCCCTCGCCCGTCGCCCTCGGGGCGAAATGAGTCGACAGTCGGCAGTCGGCAGTCGAAAGTCGAGAGTCGAAAGTCGAACGTCGAAAGTCGACAGTCGAACCTCCGCATTCGAACGTCTATTCGCAACCCGAATTCCACAATCCGCGATCGAATGACTCGTGTATTGAGCGGCGCGGTGCTCGTCGCGCTGGCGGTTGCGATTGTCTGGTTCGCGCCTCCCTGGTTGTTTTTCGCGGTCGGGTTCCTCCTCGCTATCCTCGCGGTCAGCGAGGTGGTCGCCCTGGCGCGCGCCAGCGGGCTCGAGGTATCGACGAGCGCGGCGGGATTCGCGACCGCGCTGGTGGTCGGCAGCAGCGGCGTGCCCGAGATGTTTCAGATCGTCCTGATGACCGTCGTGGTCGCGGTCGCGGCTTCGAACCTCGGCGCGTGGCGCGGCGGGCCGGCGGCGCTGGCGACGGTGGCGGCGACGCTGTTCCCGGCGCTCTACGTCGGGCTTCCGGTGGCCGCGCTGCTCGGCATCCGCACGCTCGGCGGCCCGCGCGGGCTGTTCCTGCTGATGCTCACCGTGATGGTGAGCGACACGTCGCAGTACTACACCGGGCGCGCGTTCGGGCGACGGCCCCTGGCGCCGATGGTCAGCCCGAAAAAGACCGTCGAGGGCGCGATCGGCGGCGCCGTCGTCGGCACGCTGCTCTTCTCGGTCGTCGGCATCTGGTGGCTGCCGCAGCTGGCGGCGCCGTTCCGCGCCGTGCTGGGGTTGACGATCGTCGTGCTCGGCATCGTCGGCGATCTGTTCGAGTCGATGCTGAAGCGGAGCGCCGGCGTCAAGGACAGCTCGGCGCTGATTCCGGGCCACGGCGGCGTGCTCGATCGCATCGACGCGCTGCTGTTCGCCGCGCCGGTGTATTACATCGTCCTGAGGTACGTTTGAACGCTCCCTTTGTTCTCTGCGGTCTCCGCCTTCTCGGCGGTCTCTGCGCCTCATGAAGCGGATCGCCATCCTCGGCTCCACCGGCTCAATCGGCCAGAGCGCGCTCGCCGTCGTCGACGCGTATGCCGATCGCCTGCAGGTCGTCGGCCTCGCCGCCGGCGAGAACGCCGATCGGCTGGGCGAGCAGATTGCGCGCTACCGGCCGCGCGTCGCGGCAATGGGCAGCGGCAGCGCGATCGATCGCCTGGCCGGCAACGGCGCGCTCGGCAGCACGGTGATTGCCGGCTCCGGGCGCGACGGGCTGGTGGCGGTCGCGTCGCATCCCGACGCCGACCTGGTGCTGTGCGCGTCGAGCGGCACCGAGGCGTTGGAGGCGGTTCTCGCGGCGATCGAGCGTGGCAAGACGATCGCGCTCGCCAACAAGGAAGTGCTGGTGATGGCCGGCGGCATCGTCACCGAGGCGGCGGCGCGAAAGGGCGTCGCCATCCTGCCGGTCGACAGTGAGCACAACGCGATTCACCAGTGCCTGCACGCGCGGCCGCGCAGCGAAGTGCGCCGCCTCGTGTTGACCGCCTCAGGTGGTCCGTTTCGCGGCCGCCCCGCCTCGGCGCTTTCGGCGGTGACCCCGGACGATGCGTTGAAGCATCCGACGTGGCGGATGGGACGCAAGATCACGATCGATTCGGCGACGCTGATGAACAAGGGGCTCGAGGTGATCGAGGCGCACTGGCTGTTCGGCGTGCCGGCGCAGGCGATCGACGTCGTCATCCATCCGCAGTCGGTGATTCACTCGATGGTCGAGCTGACGGACGGATCGCTGATCGCGCAGCTCGGCGTCACCGACATGCGGCTGCCGATTCAGTACGCGTTCTCGTATCCGGACCGGTGGCCGGGCGCATGGCCGTCGCTCGAGCTCGCACGCACCGGGGCGCTCGAGTTCGAGGCCCCCGACACGGCGGCTTTCCCATGTTTGCACCTCGCCTATCGAGCGTTGGAAGCTGCGCGCAGTTTGCCGGTGGTGCTCAATGCTGCAAACGAAATCGCCGTGGCACGCTTTCTGGAGAGACGACTGGGTTTCACTGCCATCGCCGACGTGATCGAGCGCACGATGGCCGCCCATCGACCCGCCGAGGTGGCCACTCTGGAGGCCGTCCGCGCGGTCGACGAGTGGGCGCGCGAGTATTCTCAGGACATTGCCCGCGGGTTAGAATTGAAGGTCTGAGGTTACAGGATTGACGACATTATTGGCATTTGTGTTCGTGCTGGGCGTGCTCGTGTTCGTCCACGAGCTCGGCCACTTCCTGGCCGCCAAGCGTGTCGGCATCCGGGTCCTCAAGTTCCAGCTCGGGTTCAACCCCACCGTCGTCTCGTTCCGGCGCGGCGACACCGAATACAGCATCGGCGCGCTGCCGCTCGGCGGCTACGTGAAGATGGCCGGCGAGAATCCTGAAGACATCGAACACGACGAGCGCGGCACGGTGGTGCGCCGGTCCGACGAGTTCCTGTCGAAGTCGAAGTGGGAGCGGTTCCAGGTCCTGATCATGGGACCGGTGATGAACATCGCCCTCGCGCTCGTGCTGTCGGCGGTCGTCGCCTATCAGGGCATCGAGAAGGGCGCCTACGAGGATCAGCCGCCGGTGGCCGGCGTGGTCACCAAAGACTCGGTCGCCGAACGCGCAGGCATGAGGCCGGGCGACCGGATCGTCTCCGTGGACGGACGCCAGGTGGCGACGTGGAGCGATTTCTTCCAGCAGGTGAGCACGCGCGCCGATCGCGAAGTCGAGATCGTGTTCCTGCGCAACGGCCTCGAGGAGAAGCGCACCGTCACGCCGACGGTGATGAAGCAGAGCCGGTTCGAGTTCGGCGACATCGGCGTCCTGCCCAACGTTCACCCCTACGTCCGCTCGATTCAGCTGGGCGGCGCCGCCGAGAGCGCGGGTTTGAAGACCGGCGACGTGGTGATCGACGTCGACGGCCAGCCGATCACCTTCTCGTATCAGTTGAAGGAAGCGATCGCCAAGCATCCCGAGCAGCAGATCGCGCTGACCATCCTTCGCGACGGCAAACAGCAGACGATCAAGGCGACCCCCGCCCGAAACGGCCAGGAGGGGCTGCTCGGCATCGGCATCGGCGACCAGACCGTCAAGTACGAGCCCGACGTCGCCGGGGCGATCAAGAAAAGCTTCAGCGACAACTACAAGTACGCCGGCCTGATCTTCGAGACCCTCTGGGGCCTGGTCACCCGCGAGACCTCGCCGAAGCAGCTGATGGGGCCGGTGGCGATCGCGCAGCTGTCCGGCGAGGCGGCATCGCTCAGCTGGATTGCGCTCTTCGCTCTGATGGCGTCGATCAGCCTGAACCTCGGCCTGCTCAACCTGATGCCGATCCCGGTGCTCGACGGCGGGCACATTTTCATCATGGCGCTCGAGGGGCTCGCGCGCCGCGATTTCAGCATGCGCGTCAAGGAGAAGATGCTCCTGGCGGGCTTCGTCCTCATCCTCACGCTGATGGTCACGGTCATCTATAACGACCTCACCCGCATCTCCTGGATAGAGCGCTTCATGCCCTGGCGATAGGACGTTTCGCCGTCAAATCACGGTCTACGGCCCGGAACTGCTTTTGCAGTCGCTGAGCGTTGGAGGTTTGACGTGAAACTGATGAGAACGAGCGGCCCGCTGGTCCTGGCACTGGCGCTGGCCGTCGGTTTCCCCGGGACCGCAGCCGCGCAGTCGGTCACCACCTCGGATATTCAGCGCCTTCAGGACTCGATTTACGACGCCTCTCGCGACGTGTCGCAGTTGCGCGCGCGCGACGCGTCGACCGCGTCGGAGCTCCAGGCAGAGCTCGACGACGCGCGCGACGAGACGGTCTACCTGAAGGTCAAGCTCCGCAAGAACGAATCGATCTCGCGCAACGACTACGCCGAGCTCCGCGACCGGATCGACAACATCCGCAATCGCGCCCGCGGCGACGTCGCCGGCAACAACCGCTCGACGCCCGCCGGCGTCGGCATCGGCGAAGACCGGTCGCCGACCTCCGGCATCGGCACGGGCGGGCGGTCGCAGAACCCGAACGAGGTGGCGGTCGGCACCGAATTCGACGTCCGGCTCGGCAACACACTGAGCTCGAAGACGTCGCAGGTCGAGGACCGGTTCGAGGCGACGACGATGGTCGACCTGCGCGACGATCGCGGCCGCGTGCTCGTGCCGGCCGGCTCGACGATGCGCGGCGTCGTCAGCTCGGTGAACAAGGCGACGCGCACCGACCGCAAGGGGTCGATGACCGTGGCGTTCGACCGCGTGACCATCAACGGCCGCGCCTATCCGATTCGCGCCACCGTGACCCAGGCGCTCGAGAGCGAAGGCATCATGGGCGAGAAGGAGAAGATCGGGATTGGCGCCGGCGCCGGCGCGATCCTGGGCGCGATTCTCGGCGGCGCGAAGGGCGCGCTCGCGGGGATCCTCATCGGCGGCGGCGGCACCATCGCCGCGACCGAGGGCAAGGACGTCGAGCTGCCGGTCGGCACCGTGCTGCGCGTCCGGCTCGACTCGGCGCTGGCACTCCAGCGGTAGGTAGGCCAGGGCGCCCCGCGCCCTGCCTGGAGCGTCGCGCCGCGCTCAGCGGCGCGGCGCCGACGTCGGGGCGCCGGCCACGGGTCTCCACGCCGGCGTCCCTTCCTCCCACTGGTTGTCGGTGAGCTGCTCGACGCCGGTGCCGTCGAACCGCATCACGAAGATCTCGCCATAGGGCTGCGGCGCGTCGGTGTAGATCGCTTCATCCTTGAACCCCATGCGAGAGCTGGCGAAGACGATATGCTCGCCGTCGGGCGACCAGCCCTGGTGCGCGTCGTTGCCGCGCGTCGAGGTGAGCTGCTTTGCGCCGCTCCCATCGGGTTTCACCGTCCAGATCTCGTAGCTCCCTTCGGCGAGGCGCGAGAACATGATCAGGTCGCCGCGCGGCGACCAGAGCGGGAAGTTGTCGTAGCCGCTCGTCAGGCTGGTGACGGCGCCGGTCTCGAGGTTCATGATTTTCAGGCCGTCGCGGCCGTCGGCCCCGAACGATCGATAGACGAAGCGCGCGCCGTCGGGCGCCATCGACGGAAAGGCGCTGTTGTCGGGGCCGGTGGTGATCTCGCGGAAGCCGCTGCCGTCGGGATGGATCACGGCGATCTGCGCGCCGCCTTCGACGCGCTCGCCCGCCTTCACGAACCGCGTCTTGAAGCCGTTGTAGAACGCGTCGAAGCTGCCGACGCTGAAGATGATGGCGTCGCCGCGCGGCGACCACTGCGGCGCGAGGACGTTGCGCGAGTCGTCGCGGTAGATGGTCTCGCCCTTGTCGGCGCCGCTGGCCGTGACGACGACGCTGGAGCCGAACGGCCGCCCGGCGTTCGGCGGACGGCCGGTCGTCACGAAGCGATCGCCCGACGGGCTGAACGACGGCAGCAGGCCGGTCATCGTCAGCTCGTAGGCAGGGTTGCGGCTGAACGCACGGCGCCACGTCGGCGGCGCCGCCGCCAGCCGCTTGTGGAAGACGACGCGCCCGCCGTCCGGCGACCACGACGCCGAGCGGATGTCGCCCTTCGGCCCGCTTCGGCCATCGAGGTAGTAGATGCCGGCGTCGGACCCCGGCGCGACCTTGCGGATATAGCCGACGGTGGCGCCGACGAACGACGGGTTGAACATCACGCCGGCCCCCGTCTTCATCTCCTCGGACGTGCCGCGGCTGATGTCGAACGACACGAGCCGCGTGTCGATGCCGCCCGGTCCCGCCTCGGGGAAGGCGCGGCGGTTGGACAGCGTCTGCTCGGCGGTCATGCAGTAGGCGATCACCTGGCGGCTGTCCGATTTCCATTTCGGGCTGCCGCAGAAGTTGCCGTGCTCGCTGACGCGCTTCAGGCCGGAGCCATCGGGATGCACGACGTAGATGTCGGCCTGCTGCAGCCGCTCCCAGCGTCCGTACGCGAACGGCAGCGAGCTGCCGCGCGCTGACGAGAAGGCGATCCACGAGCCGTCGGGCGACCACGACGGCCGGAAGTCGCCGGGCGATTCGCTCGTCAATCGCTTCGCGCGGCGCGTCGCGAGGTCCATCGTCCACAGGCGCGCGAAGCCGCCCTGGCGCGTGCTGACGAAGACGAGCTGCCGTCCGTCAGGCGAGAATGCTGCCTGGTCGTCGTACGCGGGATCGTCGGTCAGACGCTCGAGGCTCGTGCCATCCGCTTTCACCCGAAACAGATCCGCGGAGCCGTCGCGCTCGGACGTGAAGACGAGAGTCCGGCCGTCTGGTGCGAACGCCGCGTCGTAGTCGAGATCCGGTGCGTTCAGCAGCGGGCGTTCGCCGCTGCCGTCGGCCGATGCGATGAACAGCCCGAGCCCGTCGGGGTTCGGCGAGACGCGGGCGTAGACGATCTGCTGCGGCGAAGAGGCTGCGGCAGACGCGCCAAGCGCGGCGACAAGGACGACGGCGGCCATCGTTCGCATGGAGGTATTGTAGAGCCGACCCTCGCTTTGGTGCACAGCCCGGGCAGAGTCGCCCTAGCGTGTCTGTGCGACCTCTTTCATCGCCTCTCGCGCCGCCCGGATCGTGCGATCGACGTCTTTCTCGGTATGGGCCGCGGAGAGGAACCACGCCTCGAACTGCGACGGCGGCGGATAGACCCCTCGCAGCAGCATGCCGCGGAAGAAGGCCGAGTAGCGCTTCGTATCGGCGCTCGTCGCCGACGCAAAGTCGCGGACCGCGCGCTCGGTGAAGAACGGCGTCAACACCGACCCGAACGCGTTGACCTGCAGCGCGACGCGCGCCTCGCGCGCCGCGTCGGCCAGGCCGGCGGCGAGCCGCGCGCCGAGCGCGGCCAGCGACGAATAGAGCTTCGGCGTGAGCCGCTCGAGCGACCAGAGCCCGGCGGTCATCGCCAGCGGGTTGCCCGACAGCGTCCCCGCCTGGTAGACCGGACCGGCCGGCGACACCAGGTCCATCAGATCGGCGCGTCCGCCGTAGGCGCCGACCGGCAGGCCGCCGCCGATGATCTTGCCGAGGCAGGTCAGATCCGGCTGCACGCCGACCACCGCCTGCGCGCCGCCGGCCGCGGCGCGAAATCCCGAAATCACCTCGTCGAAGATCAGGATCGACCCCTGGCTGGTGCAGATGTCGCGCAGGCTGCGGAGAAAGCCGTCGGCCGGCGGCACGACGCCCATGTTGCCGGCGATCGGCTCGACGATTACCGCGGCAACGCGCCCGAAGTTCGCGTCGAAGACTTTGCGGACCGAGTCGAGATCGTTGTAGGTGGCGACGAGCGTGTCGGCCGAGGCGGCGGGGGTGACGCCGGGGCTGGTCGGCGTGCCGAGCGTCAGCGCGCCGGAGCCGGCCTTGACGAGAAACGAATCGGCGTGGCCGTGATAACAGCCTTCGAACTTGACGATCGGATCGCGCCGGGTCGCGGCGCGGGCGACCCGCACCGCGCTCATTGTCGCCTCGGTGCCGGAGCTGACGAAGCGCACCCGCTCGATCGAGGGCATCAGCTCGCGGACGCGCTCGCCGAGCTCCACTTCCAGCGGGCTCGGCGCGCCGAAGCTGGTGCCGTCGCGGGCCACGGCGGCGAGCGCCTTGACCAGCTCTTTCGGCGCGTGGCCGTGGATGAGCGGCCCCCACGACATGACGTAGTCGATGAACGTGTTGCCGTCGACATCTTCGATCCGCGAACCGGAGGCGCGGCGGATGAAGAGCGGCGCCGCGTCGACCGCCTTGAACGCGCGCACCGGGCTGTCGACGCCGCCGGGCAGGACGCGCTGCGCGCGGGTGAAGTAACGGGAGGATCGAGTCGTTCGCATGGGTGGTGAATGTCGCCCGCTATTCTGCCAGCAACGCGGATGAGATGCTGCGCGGCTTCTCGAAGCACATCTGTAGCACGAATGCCTGCAGGCTGGGTGCGCGATTGCGGCGTGCCGGTGGCACACTTGATCTCCACACCAGAGGAGGTCCGTGATGCGTAAGATTCTGCCGGGCTCAGCGGTGTTGCTCGTGCTGGCAGCCCTGAGCGGCGGCCTGGGTTCCTCTCTTGGGGCGAGCGGCGGGGGCGGTGGTTCGACGTCGAGCGTGACCTGGCCGGGCACGCTCGGCGGCGGCACGAGCCAGGCGTACGAGGTGTCGTCCAACGGCTCGGTGATCGTCGGCTACGCGTCCAACGCCAGCGGTTACTACCGCGCGTTTCGCTGGACGGCCGCCGGCGGGATGAAAGACCTCGGCGACTTCGGCTATGCCTTCGCCGCGTCGTACGGCGTGTCGGGCGACGGCTCGGTGGTCGTCGGCGAAGCCTGGACCGCCAGCTTCGAGCAGCACGCGTTCCGCTGGACCGCGGCGGGCCTGCAGGATATCGGAACGCTCGGTGGATCGTACGCCGTTGCCGCCGACGTGTCCGCCAACGGCTTGATCGTCGTCGGCGAGTCGTACACCGCCGGCAGCATCAAGCACGCGTTCCGCTGGACCGCCGCCGGCCGCATGCAGGATCTCGGCACGCTCGGCGGATGGGAGAGCGGCGCCTACGGCATCTCCGCCGACGGCACCGTCATCGTCGGGACCTCGGACACCCCGGGCGGTCAGCGTCGCGCGTTTCGATGGACCGCCGCAGGCGGGTTGCAGATGCTCCCCACGCTCGGCGGCTCCGAGAGCGAGGCGTTCGCCGTCTCCGCGGACGGATCCGTGATCATCGGACGTTCGACCAACGCCAGCAATTTCCGGCGCGCGTTCCGGTGGACCGCCGCGACCGGCATGCAGGACCTCGGAACGCTGGGCGGCTACGAGAGCGCGGCCTATGACGTGTCCGCCGACGGCTCGGTGGTCGTCGGCGATTCCACGAATTCAACCGGATCAGCGCGCGCGTTCCGCTGGAAGGCGTCGACCGGGATGCAGGACCTGAGCACGCTCTATCCGGCGGGCAGCGGCTCCTACCTGCAGTGGGCCAACGCGGTCTCCGGCGACGGCCTGCACGTCGTCGGCTACGGCTACAACCGGAGCAAGTCGCGGTACGAGGCGTACTCGACGAACTGAGTGGAATATCGACGCCTGCTTAACCGCAGAGAGCGCAGAGACCGCAGAGTTCTCTTCTCAAAAGAAAAAAGAAAACTCTGCGTGCTCTGCGTGCTCCGCGGTTTCACAGGCGTAACGCTCTTGCCCAGGCGTCTCACGTCGAGCAAGTCAGCGGTTGTAGCGGATAGTGGCGAGGTCGCCGATGGCGGCGGAGATGAAGCGCTGCTCGTCCTTGTCGTGCGTGCGGCTGCGCGCGGCGTCGAAGGCGCGCGAGGCGCTGTCGAAATCGCGCCGCAGCAGGAACATCGACGCGACGCCGAGCGCAGCACGGTACGACGACGGGTCGATTTCGAGCGCGCGGGTGAAAAAGGTGCGCGCGGCGTCGAACTGCCGCGCCAGCAGCGCGACGCGGCCGGCGGCCGCGAGGTACTCCGCGTCGGCATCGGCCGGCACCTGCGACAGCTTCGCCACCGCATCATCGCCGCGCCCGCCGCGCGCCGCCGCGGCCGCTTCGGTAAGGACGCTGCCGTGGCGGTTCTCGGCTGGCGTCGGCATCGGCTTGAGAACCAGCTCCCAGACGATCAGCTGGCCGCCGGCGTTGGGGCTGCTCGCGGTGAGCAGGCGGATGGGCAGCGCCACGGTCTCGGGCAGGCAGTCGGCGGCCACGGCATCGAACAGCCACACGCCGGGGGCGATGCCGAGGATGTTCCACTCGCCTTTGGCGTTGGTGCGCGCCGAGAATTCGCGTTGACCCGCGAAGGTGCCGGCGCCCGACCCGAAGATCGCTTCGGCGCGGACTTCAGCGTCCTTGAGCCGCTCGCCGCGATCGTTGACGACGCGGCCCTTCAGCCGGCTGATCGGCTGCTGCGCGGTGCCGGCGATCGGCGCCAGCGAGATCAGCGCCAGCGCGGCCGCCAGCAGCGGCAGGCCCTTCACGCGCCGATCACGCGATCGCGCGCGCCGCGTCGCGCGCGTAGTAGGTGATGATGATGTCGGCGCCGGCGCGGCGGATTGCGGTGAGGGTTTCGAGCATCGCCCGCCGCTCGTCGATCCAGCCGTTGCGCGCCGCCGCCTTGAGCATCGCGTACTCGCCGCTGACGTGATAGGCGGCGGTGGGGTAGTGGAACACGTCCTTCACGCGGGCGATGATGTCGAGATACGCCATCGCCGGCTTCACCATCACGATGTCGGCGCCCTCGGCGATGTCCTGCTCGACCTCGCGCAGCGCCTCGGCCGCGTTCGCCGGATCCATCTGGTGCGATCGCCGGTCGCCGAACTGCGGCGCCGAGCCGGCGGCGTCGCGGAACGGGCCGTAGAAGGCGGAGCAGTACTTCGCCGCGTAGGACATGATCACCGTGTTCTCGAAGCCGCGCTCGTCGAGCGCGTGGCGGATCGCGCCGACGCGGCCGTCCATCATGTCCGACGGCGCGACGACGTCGGCCCCGGCGGCGGCGTGCGACACCGCCGCGCGCACCAGCTGATCGACGGTCGGATCGTTGGCGATCTCCTCCTCGATCAGGATGCCGCAGTGCCCGTGATCGGTGTACTCGCACAGGCAGACGTCGGTCATCACCACGACGTCCGGGGTCTCGCGCTTGATCGCCCGCACCGCCGACTGCACCGGCGCTTCGGGGTCGTAAGCCATCGAGCCGATGTCGTCCTTGTGATCGGGCAGGCCGAAGAGGATCACGCTCTTGACGCCGTCGCCCCGCGCCGCGGCCGCCTCTTTCACCGCTTCGTCGACCGACAGGTTGAAGACGCCCGGCATCGACGCCACCTCGCGCCGCACGCCCTGGCCCTCGCACACGAACAGCGGCAGCACGAAGACGTCGGGCGACAGGCGCGTCTCCCGCACCAGCGCGCGCATCGTCTCGGTGCGCCGCAGCCGGCGCATCCGCCGCGTCAGCGTCAGCGTCTGGGCGGTGTGGGTGTCAACGTGATTCATGGGCGGCCTCTCGTTCCTCTTTCCGGAAATGCCCGGCGATCGCCTCGACCAGCGCCGGAATCGTATAGCTCGCCGGCATCACCGTCGTCTGGATGCCCGACTGCGTCGCCGCTTCGGCGGTCACCGGCCCGATCGAGGCGACCACGGTCGTGCGCAGGAGGTCCGCGGCCGGCTCGGCGCCGAGCACGCGGACGAAGTTGCGCACCGCCGACGCGCTGGTGAAGGTGACGACGTCGATGCGGCGCTCGAGCAGCATGTGGTAGATGTCGGGCTCGCCCTCGCGATCGGGCTCGGCCACGACCGTGCGGTAGGCAATCACCTCGGTGACGTGCGCTCCCTGCTTGCGCAGCTCGTCGGCGAGGACGTCGCGGCCGATGTCGGCGCGGGGCAGCAGGAATCTCAGGCCCTTGACGCTGGTGTTCTCCGCCAGCTCGCGGAGCACGGCGTCGGCGCGGTACTCGGGCGGCGTCAGGTCGACCTTCAGGCCGTGCTTCGCCAGCCGTTCCGCGGTGGCTGGTCCGACCGCGCACAGCTTGACGCCGTTCAGGCAGCGCACGTCGCGCGGCCCCTCGAGCAGCCGGTTGATGAAGGCATCCACCGCGTTCACGCTCGCGAACACGATCCAGTCGAACTCCGACGCGCGCGCGCAGACGTCGTCGAGCGGCGCGAAGTCCTCGGGTGGCACGATGCGGATCATCGGCGCCTCGATCGCCTGCGCGCCGAGCAGCTCGAGCCGATCGACCAGCTCCGCCGATTGCGGCTTCGGGCGGGTCACGAGGATGCGCTTGCCGAACAGCGGCCGGGCGTCGAACCAGCGCAGGTGCTCGCGCAGCGCGACCACGCGGCCGACGATGAGGATCGCCGCGCGGCGGTCGCTCGAGCGCACGCTGCTTCGGGCCATCTCGTCGAGCGTGCCGACGACGGTCTCCTGCGTCGGCAGG
>Ga0207428_10005403_pt1 | contig 11920 bp, 12 predicted proteins | sample RhiMethybrSRZTD1_FD_187600 | JGI IMG/M metagenome (GOLD analysis project Ga0207428, IMG submission 187600) | Populus rhizosphere microbial communities from Tennessee, USA - Rhizosphere MetaG P. TD hybrid SRZTD1 (SPAdes) (version 3) | ecosystem: Host-associated > Plants > Roots > Rhizosphere >... | reverse complement strand
CATCGGCCAAACATTCGGCGGCATGATCGTCCTCGTTGATACGTCCGTCTGGATCCGGTTCCTGTCGAATCGCGCCCCGTTTGCCGCCGAACTCGACACGCTTTTGAGCCGCGGCGAAGTAAGCGGGCACGAGTGTGTCTACGGCGAACTCCTCATAGCGGACAAAGGCGGACGCATGCGGCTGCTGACGGACTACGAGCAAATGCATCAGGCGCCTGTCGTGCCTCACCGCGATGTCGTGGGATTCGTGCGTGACCGGCGGCTACACGGGCGTGGTATCGGCTGGATCGACGCGCATCTGCTGGCGTCGGCGCTCGTAGGCCGGCTGAAACTCTGGACGATCGACCCCGCGTTGGTGACGCTGGCGAAGGAACTGAGGATCAGCTACGAGTAGATGGCGTTCAAGGCTGGCGTTCGGAATCGTTGACAGTGGCCTTTCGGCAAATCACACATTGATCCGCGCCGCGCGATGGTGGGCATAAGGCTGAACCTGGGGCGGTGATGCCGATCACGAAGCCCGTGCGCCCGACCGCGAGCAGAGAGGCACGGACCAGCTGAAAACTGGGAACCGGCGACAGCCGACGGGCACCTACTGCAGCCGCGCTGGCGCCTGAATTTTCACGCCGCGCCGCGTCGAGGCAATCGACAGCTTGTCGTTGACCTTCACGCCCGGCGGCAACGCGCACGTCACCGCGTATTGATTGAGCAGGTCGTCGGCGATCCGCGCCACGGCCGGGCTCACGCTTGTCGTCGATACGATCTCGTCGTGCCTGCCGCCCGACTCCCGCGCGCCGTCCTCGAGCACGGCGGCGAGGTTGCGGCGGCTCAACGCCACCTCGTCGTCGTGCAGCTGCGCCTGCTCCGCAGAGATGCCCTGGCGCGCGCTCGTGGGCGGCTGGCGCTGTGCGCTTGCGGTGGAGACGACATACAGCTGCGCGCCACTCTGACGAAGACGCTCCCGCACTTCGCTGCCGACGAGCGGCGTCGTTCCTTCGACGCCGACCCGAAGCACGAGAATGACCGGCCGCCGTCCCTCCGCAACCACGCTTTTTGTGGCGTCCTGAATGGCCTCCATCAGCTGGGCGCCGTGCTGACGGCCGCGCACGCCCAACCGGCGGACCGCTTCCCGCAACACGGCGGGATCGCTCGAGAAGTTGGTAATCACTTCGGGCTGTGTCAGCAGCGAGATCAGTTCGATCTCGGCGCGCTCGCGGACCATCTGTATGAACGTTGCGACCGCCTGCTGGAAGCCGCCGGTCCCGGCGTCGGCGACAATGACGCTGACGCGCAGCGGCGCTTGCGCCGGCTCCACCCGGATCACCTCGAGCGGCTTGCCACCGGCTCTGACCGCGAGGTCGGCCGGCTGAAGATCGGTGACTGCGCGCCCCTTGTCGTCGAAGGCGCTGAAATGAATGATGCGCCTCGGGGCCTGGCGAGCTGCGGCCAGGGTGTCCGCGAGCGGAAACGCGGCGACCAGGGCGAGTGCGGCGAGCGGGCGTCGAAGCATGGCTCACCTGTAGGAGGTTTCCGCCCCACGGCGCCGGACGCGATCACAGGACACCGGCGACCGCGAGACCCAGCGTCAGCACTCCGAGCACATTCGCGCGTCCGGTGCCGTTCATCTTGGCGTCCCCCTATCTCTGAAGCGGCAACGGGTCGCGAAAACTTGCACGGGTCGACGTGGAGCGGAGAATGTCGACCGAACGCCAGGAGGCCGAGGCTACCACCGAACGGGCCAGCGATGGGGTTTATCGCGAGATGTACTTCTTCACTTCCTTAGAGGCCTGGCGCGCAGTCGGGTGACAATGGCTGCCGCCACGAGTGCGCTGCGTGGTTGAGCTAAGACGCTGGCTCGATGCGAATCAGTGATCTCGAGCGGAGGGAGAACGATGAAGGTCCGGGTACTCGTGTGCGCCGTGCTCGCCATTGCCGCAACGACGTTCACGCCGCTCGCGCAGCAGAAGGCTCAGAACGGGGACTGGCCCTCGTACGGCCGGGACCCGGGGGCACAACGCTTCTCCCCGCTCACGCAAATCACGCCGCAGAACGTGGCCACCCTCGAGCGCACGTGGGCGTTCGACACCGGCGACACGGCCATGCAGGTGACACCGCTCGTGATCGACGGCGTCATGTACGTGGCGGCGGGCGATCACATCTTTGCGCTCGAACCGGAGACGGGCAAGCTGCGGTGGAAGTTCGCCGACCAGGACATGTCGCGGCGGGGCCTCGCCTACTGGCCGGGCGACGCCAAGACCGGCGCGCGCTTCTACACCGGCGCCTCCAGCGGGCGGCTGATCGCAGTGGACGTGAGGACGGGAGAGCTCGCGCCCGGGTTCGGCACCAACGGCGCCGTCGATCTGAAGGCCAGCGTCAGCGTGGACGGCGGCGCGGGAAACTTCGGGCTGCCCTCGCCCCCGTCGATCTACCGGGACGTCGTGATCACCGGCGGCACGAACGGAGAAGGCGCGCCGGCCACGGGCCGGCTGTACGGCGACGTGCGCGGGTGGGATGCCCGCACGGGGAAGATGCTGTGGGCGTTTCACACCGTGCCGCGGCCGGGTGAGCCGGGCTCGGACACGTGGCCTGCCGGCGCGTACAAGAACCGGTCCGGCACGAACGCCTGGGGCTTTATGACCGTCGACGTCGAGCGCGGGCTCGTGTACGTCCCGCTCGGCAGCCCGACGGACGATTTTTACGGCGCGGATCGCCACGGCAACAACCTCTACGGCAACTCCCTCGTGGCGCTCGACGCGCTGTCCGGAAAGCTGCGCTGGTATCAGCAGCTCGTGCACCACGATCTCTGGGACTACGACCCTGCCGCGCCGCCAACGCTCATCGACGTCCGCCGCGGCGGCCGCGTGATCCCGGCAGTCGCCCAGATCACGAAGATGGGTCTGCTCTTCATCTTCGACCGCGTCACCGGCGATCCGATCTTCGGCATGGAGGAGCGGCCGGTTCCGCAGACCGACGTGCCCGGCGAGTGGACGTCGAAGACGCAGCCCTTTCCGCTCAAGCCGCCGCCGCTCTCGCGCCTGACCTTCGATCCAGCGAAGGACTTCTACGCGCTCACGCCCGAACACGCCTCGTGGTGCAAGAACCTCTGGGAAAAGAACCAGCTGGTCGCGTCCGGACCGTACGCGCCGATGCCGCTCGGGCGAGACGTGGTGACGTTTCCAAGCACGCTTGGCGGCGGCGGCTTCGGCGGCGTCTCGTACAACCCGCAGCTGGCGCTCGTCTTCGTGAACGTCTCGAACCTCGGCATGATGGGCCGCATGGAGCCGCGGACGGACCCGAAGACCGGCAACGTGACCTACGGCAAGAACTCGGTGACCGGCGGAGCGTACGGGCGCTTCTGGAACCCGGACACCAGGATCCCGTGCTCCGCGCCGCCGTTCGGCGAGCTCGTCGCGGTGGACGTGAACACTGGCGACATCGCCTGGCGCGTGCCGCTCGGCATCGTTGACGAACTCGCGGCCAAGGGATTCAAGGACACCGGCGCGCTCACGCTCGGCGGAAGCATGGCGACCGCGGGCGGACTGGTGTTCATCGGTGCGACCGCGGACAGGCGGTTCCGCGCGTTCGAGGCGAAGACGGGGAAGGAGTTGTGGGTCACCGAGCTCGACGCCGACGCCAAGGCTGCCCCGATGTCGTTCCTCGGCCGCGACGGGCGCCAGTACGTCGTCATCATGGCCGGCGGCGGCCACCAGTTGAGCCGCACGAAGCCGGCGGCCGGTTCGAACCTCATCGCGTTCGCGCTCCCGTCGAAGTAGGCGAAGCGCGAGCCTCGCCCGGAGCGTGACGAAACCCGTTGCGCGAAACGCCACGTGATGGGATCATCCGCCGCGTCACCCCTGCAGCATTCCCTGTAATCAATCGAGCTGCGGCAGTTCCGGCCACAGTCGCCGGATTCGTCCGCCTCGTACGGCGCTTGTCGACTGGAAGGGTGAGTGCCCGGGCGACTATTCACTCCAGCTTCCTCCGGGATAGGCGCACCGCCGGATCGATCGATCTCCGGACTGCGCCAGCGGTCCGGGGATTGGAGTAGCTCGGCGAACCGGTGAGCGGAGGAGACGCAGAGAAACAGGAACAGGTGATGCCGATCCGCAGAAGGCACGCCGACCGAGTCGGCGCTCCTCTCTATTCCTAAGCGGCAACGGATGCCAAGAACTTGCAGGGGCCGACATGCCGCAATAATGGGTGGGGTCTGGCTTAAGGCTTCAGCCCGCCCAAGCGTCCGTCCCGCCGGCCACATGCTCGGCATCGAAGAAGTCGACCGCCATCGTGTTAGGATGCCGCCTCTGCGGTCAGCAGCGAGGGCACATGGCAAAGCGAAAGACTTCGCGCAAGCAGGTCCGGAAGGTCACCAAGAAGGCTCGGAAACCAGCCGCGTCTCCGAAGCGAACGACGCCTGATGTCCTCCTGGCGCCATTGAGGGGCGCCACGCGCCGGACCGTAGGCCATGTTCAGCTCGAGGTGGGACGGGTGGGTGCCGCGCGCGTGAAGCGGATGATTTATCCGGCCGGCTTCCGATGGTCGGTCGACATGAAGCCGGTCGTGGGCACCGACCTGTGTATGCACGCTCACGTCGGATTCCTGGCAAGCGGCCGGTTCGCTATCCAATATCCGGACGGCTGCCGTGTAGAGGCCAGAGCGCCGCAAATCGTGGCGATCGATCCAGGTCACGACGGCTGGGTCGTCGGCAAGGAGCCGGCCGTGTTCATCGAATTCGACTTCGAGGGGGACACGGTGGCGCGGCTGGGGATGCCGTCCGCGCATCGGCACGAGTGAGGGGCCGCCGCGCGGCGTTCACGCCGGCGCGCCGGTCAGCACAATCGGGGCGCCGCGTGTGATCACCAGCGTCTGCTCATGATGAGCAGAGAGGCTGCCGTCCCGGGTCCGAAGCGTCCAGCCGTCCTTGTCCTGCACGACCCGAGACGATCCCGCGGTGACCATCGGCTCGATCGTGATCACCAGGCCTTCCGTGAGCTCGTCCTGCTGAAATCGATCGTACTGATTCGGGACCGATGGCGCCTCGTGAATCGTCCTGCCGACGCCGTGCCCGCAAAGACCGGCGACGACCGAGAACCCCCTGCGCCCGACCTCGCGCTCGACCGCCCGTCCAATCTCGTTGACCCGCACACCGGCGCGCGCAACGCCCAGCGCGGCCTGGAACGCCGCGGTCGCGCAAGCAACGAGGCGATGCGCCACGCCCGAGGCGGGCTCGACCACGACGCTGCGCGCGGCATCCGCGACGTACCCGTCCTTCTCGATCGTCACATCGATTTTGACGATGTCGCCAGGAGCAATCCGGCGCGGTCCGGGGATGCCATGGACCACTTCGTCGTTGATGCTGATCAGGACGGTGCCCGGGAACCCGTAGACGAGCGCCGGCGCCGACCGGGCGCCATGCACGGCGAGGAGCCGTGCGGCGGTCACGTCGAGCTCCCCCGTGGTCACGCCCGGGCCGACCTGACGCACGAGCGCATCGAGCGTGAGGCGCGCCACTCTTGCGACCTCTTTCAGACCTTGCCAGTCGGCTGGAGATTCGATCGACATCAACTCACCACTCTGGACGTGCGTGGCGCGGCTGGTACACACCCAGCTTGCCTCCGCCTGGAAGCGTCATCTCCGTGAGGATGCCCCACCCCTGGTCGTTCGGCTCCGAACAGGCGACGTTCCGCTTCTTCATGTCGAGGACGAAGGCGCGGATGTCGTCGGTCATCAGATACAGCTCGTGGCGGTCGTCCTTGTCGGACGGGTGGACAGCGACCTCCGCCGGTGGCAGCGCGAAGATCAGCCAGCCCTGCCCCACGTCCACGTTGGGGAGGCCAAGCACGTCCCGCAGCAGGGCACGATCGGCTTCGGCGTTGCTGCTGTAAATGATCGAGTGTGCTCCGTTGATCACGGGCATGCCGCCTCCCTCGGTTGGGTGCTATCGAGCACGATTGCCCTGGTTCGCCATCCGTCGACAAGTTCGGTCGCGACAGCGACGCCCGTACCGGCGTTGCCAAGCTGAATCAACAGCTCGCCGCTCGCGGACCAGATCGAGCTCCTGCCCGCGGCCGCGAGTCCGCCCGTCGCGGTTCCGAAATTGGCGAGCGCAACGACCATCGAATGCCCGGCCGCGTAGCCGCGTAATTTCGCGGCGTCCCCTGCGAACTCGGATGGAATCACGAACATACTCGCCAGGTACGTGTCCGCTCCACGCTCCGCGGCGCGTTGCGGATGGAGCGGCTGTCCGATATCCGCGCAGATCGCGATTGCAGCCGTCCGGCCTCCGAACCCGATCAACGGATCCCGATCGCCTGGCTGGAATGCCGTCCGCTCCGCAGGAGGCACTATCCCATCGCAGCGCGCCGCTTCCGAAAACGCGCCCATACGCTGCTTGGTATAAAGCCGCACGGTCCGGGCCGGGCCGGCGATGAACGCGCCGATGTGCAACCGGGATCCGATCCTGACAGGCGCGCCGGCGATCACGATGATGCCGCGAGCTGCGGCCAGCTCGGCGATCGGCGTGATGCGGGAATCGTCTTCAGAGAACGCCAGCTGATCCGCGAGCCCGATTTCGTACCCGGTAAGCGACAGCTCGGGGAAGAGTACGACCTGGGCCCCCTCCGCGGCGGCGCAATCGGCGAGACGCAGGTGCTCTTCCAGATTCGCATCGACATCGCCGCGGACCGGGCAGGTCTGGGCGACGGCAATCGAACGGCGATCCTTTCCCATCAGCGCTCCATACTACGTCGCGATCCCTTGTCGAACCACCTGCGTCGCTACCGGTGGCGCCGATCGAAGCGTCTGCAGGACGACACAATACCGTTCGGTCAGTTTGAGCAGGGTCGCGACCTGTTCATCCGTGGCGGTCGTATCGAGGTCGAACCGTAGACGGATGCCGGCGAAACCAACCGGGACATCCTTCGACACGCCGAGCGTGCCGCGGAAGTCCAGATCACCCTCCGCCGTCACTCTCGCGTCCGTGAGCTCCACCCCGATGGCCGCGGCCACGGCACGCAGTGTCACGCCGGCGCAGGCGACCAGTGCTTCGAGCAGCATGTCGCCCGAGCAGGCAGCGGTGCCATCGCCGCCCGTGGCGGGATGGAGTCCCGCTTCGACCAGGGCTTTGCCGGTCTCGACCCTGCACGCTAATCCGCTCGCCCGGCCCTCCGCCCGCAGCGTGATCAGCGCGGCCCGCGGATCCTCGCGGTACTTGTCTTTCAGTGGCGCTTGAAGAGACTTCAGCTGTTCTGCGTCCATGGCTCGCCTTAATCATAGAGAACACCGCCCCAACGTCGCTATCTGCGGCAGCGTCACGCACTGGTCGTACGTGCAGGAGGCCGATCCGCAAGCGCGGCCCATGGCACGAGTATCCAGCCAATCAGCGCAAACCAGCCGAGCGCGCGGGTGCTCGGGGGCGGAGGCGACCAGGGACCTGTCGCCCACAGCAGAGTTGAGACCACGACGAGCGACCAGAACGCCACACGGCCCTCTCTGCGTCGCGGTCTGCCTTTCAGAAAAACGACAATCGCGAGAATCCAGAGGGAGCCTTCGATGACAAGCGTGAGAGGGATGGAATACCAGAGGCCCAGTCCCAGGCGAGGCGAGGGTCCGGGCCACAGCGGCATGTCCGGCGCATGACTCGCGAAATCGAGTACCCAGTGGCTGATCACCAGCGTCACGAGCAGCCCCGCCGAAGCCCTCACGTCACGCCATCGAGCCACCGCGACCAGCGCCAGGCCCCAGACGACGGCCATCACCAGGCTGTGTGACCACGGGTACGAGTCGAAGACCAGAGGTGTGAACGCGGTCGCCCCCTGGACGATGCGGACGTGCTCGAGGCCGGCGAGCACGAAGACCGGCCAGATCAGATCGAGCGCGGTAACCCCCGCCATCAACCACCCAAGGTTGGCCGCCGGCGCCGCCCGCTTGGCCACGAGCGCAACGGCCAGGTGCCCTACGAACATCGGCTAGTTATACACGGCATCGCCGGCCGGCAGGGTCGTCTACCCGTCCGTAAAAACTCTTGCTCGTCAAGGGAGAAGGCAAAAGGGAGAAGGGAAAACCACGTTAGATGAATGCAGCCAGGTCGGGATGCCGTCCCCGCAGCGCCGCGGCCTCATCTGCCAGCGCGTCGAGCATCTGAAAGTCTTCGAACTCGAAGCCGGGGCCGACAGTGCAGCCGACGAGCGTGTACCGTCCCGTCGGACGCGCCGCCTGCCACTCGCCCGCCACCACGACGTGCACCGGTTCGATCCCGTTGCCCACAGGCCCCAGCCGCCGCCGTGAGACAACGTCGAAGCCGGCATCTGCAACCAGCAGCTCGAGCGGATCGCCTTCGTAGTAGTGCCACACCTCGTCGGAGGCGACCCGGTGCCACCGGCTCACCTGCCCGGCGACGAGCAGGAAGTAGATGGTAGTCAGTGCCAACCGGGCGGCGCGACCGTCCGCGGGCTGCACCCGCGCCGCAGAGCGATGAACCTCACGGAAATAACCGCCTTCGGGATGCGGTGTCAGGTTCAACCCGGCGATGAGATCGGCGGCGCGATCTGCCGGATCGGTTGTGTCACTCATTTCGTCCCTTTCACGAACTCCCACAGCTCGTTGTGATATCTGTTCCTTTTGGTTCCGGAGGCACCATGCCGCTCGCACTCGCCGTTCCTTTGACGCTACTGGTATCGACGTCACCGGCACTCGCGCAGAGTCCGCAAACCGGGCGCGACGTGGCTTTGACGGCTCCGGACGGCACGGCATTGAAGGCCACCTACTACGCGTCCGCCCAGCCCGGCCCCGCGGTGCTCCTGCTGCACATGTGCAACACGACCCGGAAGTCCTGGGAGCCGCTGGGTCCGCAGCTTGCCGCCTCCGGCATCCATGCGCTGTCGGTCGACTATCGTGGATTCGGCGAGAGCGGCGGCGATCGCTACGATACTCTGCCGCCGCCGGACGCACAGCGAGTGATCAACGAGAAATGGCCCGGAGACGTCGACGCGGCGTACGACTTTCTCCTTGCGCAGCCCGGCGTCGACAAGACGCGCGTCGGCGTTGCCGGCGGCAGCTGCGGTGTGAACCAGGCGGTGCGGGTGGCGCGGCGTCATCCCGAAGTGCGCTCGCTGGCGCTGCTCGCAGGCGCGCTCGACCTCGAAGGCCTGGCGTTGATCGGCGAAAAATCGTGGCTGCCGATCTTCGCAGCGGCCGCAGCCGACGATCAGTACGACGACGACGCGCCCGGGCTGATGCGGTGGATTCTGGCGATGTCCGGGAATCCCCGGAACAAGTTCTCCGGCTTCCGGGACGGAAAGCATGGAACCGAGATCTTCGGTCCGCATCCGGAGCTCCCGAAACAGATGGTCGCCTGGTACACCGACACCCTGATCAAGCGTCCTGCCGATCCGAACGCGCCGTCCACGGCGAAGAACACGCCGGCGCGCGAATTCTGGCAGAAGGCCGTGACACCCGAGGGTGTCTCCGCCGCCGTGCAGCTGTTCTACGACGTGCGCCAGCGCGATCCAGGCGCAGTCCTCTTTCCGGAAGCGCAGCTCAACCTGCTCGGCTACGTCCACCTCCAGGCGGGCAGAGCGAACGAGGCGATCCGGCTCTTCAGACTGAACACGATGGCGTATCCGCTGTCTGCGAATACCTACGACAGCCTGGGTGACGCCTATCTGGCCAGTGGTCAGAACGAGCTGGCCCTGCGCATGTCGGAGAAGGCTCTCGAACTGCTCCCCAAGGATCGAGTGGGCGACGCCCGCAAGAAGGCGATCCAGGAAAGCGCCGAGCAGAAGATCGCGAAGCTGAAGGGAAAAACGCAGTAAGGCGCGACTGCCTCACTCCGTCGTTTTTTTCAGCCAGATCCCGAGCAGCGTCCGCGCGAAGGCGCTCTGTTGTTCGGTCGCCAGCACTTCCAGCTGCACTACCTGGGAGGCGCCCGTCCGCGTGAATGCCCCTTCGATCACATAGGACACACCCAGCCAGGACGTGCTGGTCGCATAGGACGCAGGACCGAGAGAGCCGCGCCGCGACGAACAGGCCTGTGCAGCCGTTTCGGGCACCACATCGGGCGGCCACACCGCGGCCCGCAGCACCACGGTCGCGTCGCGCGCAGGGAACGCGCTCGCGACCATGCTTGGCGCCGGGAGCCCGCGGCAGGGCGCCGGCCTTCCCGGCTCGAGCACCCAGCCCGCCGGAACCGGCAGCACACCGCGGCCGCCGGCGTCGGTCATCGTGGACCAGTTCAGCCTGTCGGCAGGCCGAAGTTCCGAAGCAATGAAACGCTCGCCCTGCAGCGTCAGCAGCGAGTCCCGCAGAACACTCTCGTTGAACGCCATCGGCTCGGCGGGCCCGACGAAGCGGCCGACGAGCTTCTCGGGACCGAGGTCCAGGACCGCATAGTCCATCCTGACCTCGCGACCGCCGTCGCCACTCGTGCCGGCTGCACCACCGAGCAGCATGTCCGGGACGGGAGGGCGCGCCTGATCCCGGCCCGGCCGCGGCGCCATGCTCATCGGTTCGAATGCCTGCGATGACACCAGTGCCTCCTCCACGCGCTTGGGCGTCCACGGCGACAGCACCCGATCGAGGCGGAAGCCAACCTCTCCGGCAGCAGCCTCGGTCTCGAGGTGCGACATGAATGGCGACCGATCGATGAATCCCTCTGGCAGGCGGAGGGCGACGCCTTTCGGATCGATGGTCTGAAAGACGCCGAGCCGCAAGCGACGCGTCGGCATCACGTGATCGAGGCCGTGCGAGTCCAGCAGGTTCTTGACCTCGTTGATCGGAATGGCGAAGCCGATTTCCTTTCCCTTGGTCAGCCTCGAATGGATGACACCGACCGCGAAACCGTCGCGGGTCACCAGCGGGCCGCCGCTGTTGCCGGGATTCAGGCTGTTCGTGACCTGCAGATATCGCCGCTCGCCCGCGTCGTTGGCCCGCAGCGCGGAGATCGCCCCGGGCGTCGTGCTGATATCAGGGACGAGATCGGGGGCCGTGGCCACGCGTCCGATCTCGACGTCACGTCCGAACGGGTATCCCAGCGCGTCGACCGCAAGTCCAGGCGCGATTACGTCGGAGTCTCCAAGCGCGATATACGGAAGACCGGACGACCCGCCAATGAAAAGGACGGCCAGGTCGAGAGCCTGATCCGATGCCGTGACCGACGCTTCGGCGCATGGAGAGGTCATCCCCCGCGCCGACATCGCCTCGGCGCTGAAGCAGACGTTGATGGTCGACACCTTGAGCGTAATCGTTGCCTTCTGGAACCCCTTCGCCAGACGCAGCGGCTCGCCGTTTTCGACGACATGGGCGTTGGTGAGGACGTACCCGTAAGGCGAGATCACGAATCCGCTGCCTGTGCCGACTTCGACGCGATCCAGATCAACCGTTCGCTTGATCCCCGCATCGTCGAACTCGGCGTGAACGCTGCCGGTCAGACGGATGAAGACGGTGGCGTCGGCAGGCGATTTCGCACGCTGGGCAGCGGCGGCACAAGGAATCAGCGCCAGGGCCATCGTCAGCGCGAATGTCTTCATGGAAGCCCGCATTCTACTCCTGCCCCAACCTGCGCTGCCTCACCGCCGTATCCGCATCATCTGGTTTCCGCCGCGCTGGAACTCGTACGGGACCAGTTCCAGCGACACCACCTTCCCGGAGCCGGTGAGGGTCTCGCGTATTGTCTCGACGAACGGTGAGCGCTCTCCATCGAGCGAGAGTAGCGGAAAGATCCGTACCTCTCGTGCGACGCGACACAGCTCGCACACCGCGTCAGCGTGGAAATCGGCGCCAAGGTGATCGCTGTAGAGAAACAGGAAGTGCGAACACAGCGCGAGGTCGAAGGCGGCATCCAGAAACGGGAGATCCGGCAGCGCAGCCGCCACATAGCGTCGCCCTGAGGACCCTTCGGCGGACTCAGGGTCGTAGTCCTCCAGAAACT
>Ga0207428_10005396_pt1 | contig 11924 bp, 19 predicted proteins | sample RhiMethybrSRZTD1_FD_187600 | JGI IMG/M metagenome (GOLD analysis project Ga0207428, IMG submission 187600) | Populus rhizosphere microbial communities from Tennessee, USA - Rhizosphere MetaG P. TD hybrid SRZTD1 (SPAdes) (version 3) | ecosystem: Host-associated > Plants > Roots > Rhizosphere >... | reverse complement strand
GATCTGAGCGCATGTTGCATTAGCACTGCTCTTGCCCGCCGCGCCATACTGCACCCGTGATCTCGCGCGACCTTGCCATGCGGCTGGCTCCGTATGTGTCATGGACGCCGGCCAACGGCGACACGTTCTTCATCCCGCGCCCAGAGATCGTCGACTCTGTGTTCACCGTCAGTGACATGGTCGTCGAACTGGTCGTTTCCGGCGGCGAATCGCGTTTCCACTTCAATGGCACTGTTGAATGGGCACTCGACTCTGTCGAGTCCGACCAGGTCGTATGGCTGCCTCGGGAGGATCAGTTACGCGAGATGCTCGGTGAGTACTTCCTGTCTCTCGACTCCTCGGCCGGCGGCTTCGTCGTCACGGTCACCGGTCCAGGCAAGGCATACCACACCGAAATCACGCTCGATGCAGCCGACGCGTACGCGCAAGCGGCGTTATACGTCTTCGGAGCCAGTCGTCTGCCTACGCTCCGCTCCGGCGCGGATCGCGCTTAGGAACCCGCCTACTTCGTCCTCGTTCGCGGACGGAGCTACATGTCGGCTCACTCGTCCTCAGCACGGCGGCGCGCGATCCGGGTAGTCTGCCTACGCTCCGCTCGGGCGCGGATCGCGCATAGAGCGGCATGGTGCGGCAGATTGCGCACTGTCACCTGAGCATGGTGACGACGCAAGCCGCATAGGCGCCGATCAGCATCGACGGCGCGTACGGGAATGCATCCCGGCGGCCGAGGGCGAGTCGCAGCAATCCGACCAGACCGCCCACCATGGTGCCGAGCAGCAGGGTCAGCCACAGCAGTTGCCATGAGTCGGCGGCTGCGGCTGCGCCGAGCAGAGGTGCGAACCGTACGTCACCAAAGCCGAAGCCACCGCGGGAGATCAGCCAGACGATCAGATAGAGCCCGGCAGCGATTGCGGCCCCGGCAGCCGCCCTGACGGCGACCCAGGGGTCGCCCCCCAGAAACGCTGCCAGCAGCGAGGCCGCAGCCATCGCGAGCCAGGCCACCCGAGTCAGCTGCAGCGGCAACCAGCTGGTGCGTGCGTCGATGGCAGCAAGCAGTACTCCCAAGATGGCCAGCACGGACCACATCGGTTGGGCGTAGCGGGGGAGGCTGAGCCAGCTGAGCGTCGCGGCCACACCGGCAAGGACGCCGCAAGCGATCAGGAAGCGGCTGCTGCCAAGGTCGCGGTACTTCGGCTTGCCGTCGCCTGCAGCTGGTTCTGAAAGTCGCTGCAGTACCGGTCGCGCCAATAGCGCAGTCGTCAGTGCGATCGTGAGAGCAATGGCGCCAATGACCAACGCCTGCTCGATCACCCGGCGATCCTAATGCCGTCCGACCCTGCGATCTGGCTCATGCCGCATGCTCCGTCGGCGACCCGACCGGCCTGCGGAAGTGGGCGCCGTCCTCGGCACGCGCAGCCGCGGTCAGTCGGACCGCGAGCAACAAGGAGCACGTCTCGGCACCGGCCGCCAATTCGATCAGCTCTGGAGCCGCGACGCAGATCTGCTGGGCCAGCGCGAGATTTTCCCAGCCCGCGCGATGGAGCCGCCGCAATTGCAGCCTGGCCGGGCCAGCGGGCACCATGATCCGTCGCAGTGCGCGCACGTGCTGGTGAGAGATCTGGATCAGCCGACGCGCCGTGTCGGGGCTGATTCGGCGCAACGGACGGCCGTCCCGCCCATGAAGCAGGCGCTCGGCCACTCGAGCCGAAATGCCGGCAACGGCTGCCACATCATCAACGGTGAGCGAACCGCTTGCCATCAGGTAATGCAGTTGTGCGCGGAACGGACGCGCGTCCACCCATTGGCCGGTCAGTCCAGCGCCTTCGGCACGCACCGTCATGCCAAAATCCCTTCGTCGAAGCCTCCTATCTGTAGAAGGCTTCGCGAAGAGGCCGAATGTTAACGGGCGCCGGAAACTTGCACGATCCTCTTGACCAGACGTCCATTACCGCAAGAAATTACGGCGCAACGTGCGGCAAAGACCTAGCGCTGGGCGCGGACGAAGCCGGCTTCCTTGGCCGCCTCCTCGCTGTTGAACCAGACCTCGGCGGAGGTGCGACCGTAGCCGGCCGATTCTGGAACGTGGTACTTCATCGATCGCTCGTTGCCCTTGATGGTGAAGCCCTCAGGCGGCTCGCTGCCGACGTAGACGCCCTCGCCTTCATACTTTCGCTTTCCGCTGCCCGAAGGCGCCGCCACCTCGCTCAACAAGGTTGCCGCTTGATCCTCTGCAGGAGCCGCATCGGCCACCGCCTCGCCAGGCGCGGCCGACTCGGCCGCCTCGGGACCCGTTGTTTCGCCGAGGGCGTCGCTGATCATCGTGGTCTCCGGCGATTCGTCGACGACAGCGGTGGTTTCGGCCGCTGCCTCGAAGTCGCCGCCCTCAGCCGGCTGATCTGGAACCGCTGACCCGTCTGCCTCGAGATTGAGCAGGTGTGCCGATTGTCCGCTCTGAGGGTCGTCGCCTGCGTCGGCCCCCGCCGCATCGACAAAAGAAGCTCCTGCCGCGCTCTCCGCGGTGGTGGGCCTAGCTGTTTCCGCGGGCCTGGGAGGCGCGTACGGCGTCGTTGGTCGAGCAGCCTGCCAATCGGCGTCCCGACCACCGAGGAACCTCCGGACGACGAACACCGCGACTCCGGCGAGCCCGGCGGCGATGACGAGCCACTTGAGCCACCCACCCTTCTTTTCCTTGGGCGGCTCCACCTCACCCTTCGCCGCCGCGACCGCAGCTTTGCCGCGCTTCGTTGCCTCGGCCACGATCGGAGCTGCTGCGGCAGCGCTCAATGCTTCGGTGAGCTTGGGCACGATCTCACTGGACACCTTGCCGCGCGCGGCCTCAACAGCGGGACTGACCCGTTCGAGCGCTTCGTCAAAGATCGGAGCGAGCCTCTCGACGGCGTCATGAGCCACCCGAGCCCCGTGTTGCTTTGCCGAGGTGGCGATCGGGGCGATGCGCTCGGCAGCTTGCTGGGCGTACGGGGAAACTCTGCTGACCGCTTGGTGAGCGTACGGTGAAACTCGCTCGACGGCCTGATTGGCTAGCGGAGCGACACGGTCGGCGGCTGAGAGAGCTAACGGAGCCAAACGATCGGCAGCATCGTGCGTTATCGGGCCAACCCGCTCAGCTGCTGATTCGGCAAATGGTCCGAGCCGATCCGCGGCGGAGTGAGCGAGCGGTGACACCTTGTCAGCGGCCGCGCCGATTCGATCCGCGGCGGCTCCGGCGAGCGGCCCGACTCGAGTAGCGGCGGACTGCGCGAGCGGCCCGACACGATCGGCTGCGGTGTGGACCAGCGGCCCGACACGATCAGCGGCCGAGTGGACGAAATCGTCGGCGGCTGGCGCAACCTGATTATTAAGGGCGGCTTCGGCGCGGCGGGAACTCTTGGACACGTTTCCTCCGTTGTGAGAAACCTCATGCTCCCCGGTGGAGCATTTCCACCGTATCGCCATCTTGTGTGGTCTGACAGGATGGCTCCCGGACCAACTCCAGACCGTCTGTCAAGAAGATGATCACGAGAAGAAAGGTGCCTCGAAGTGGCACAGCAAACGGCAACCCTGCACACCAACCATGGCGATATCACCTTGCTGCTTTTCGGTGATCAGGCTCCCCAGACTGTGGCCAACTTTGTGGGCCTCGCCTCGGGCACCAAGGAGTACGCCGATCCCCGGACAGGCTCAAAGGAAACTGGCAAGTTCTACGACGGGCTGACTTTTCATCGGGTGATCGACGGTTTCATGATTCAGGGCGGTTGCCCCCTTGGGACCGGCACCGGTGGTCCGGGTTACAAGTTCGGAGACGAGTTCCATCCCGATCTTGTTTTCAACAAGCCTTACCTGCTTGCCATGGCAAACGCCGGACCCGGTACCAATGGCTCGCAGTTCTTCATCACCCTTGGTCCCCAGCCGCACCTCAACCGTAAGCACACGATCTTCGGCGAGGTTGCCGACACGTCCAGCCGTGAGGTTGTCGAGGAGATCTCCCAGGTACGAACCGGACGCGGTGATCGCCCGGTAGACCCGGTGATCATTACGTCGGTGAGCGTCGATTCGGGTGGCATCCCCGAGTGAGCCAGTCTCCTGGCGCCGGTCCGGACTTCTCACCGCCGGGTTTCGCTCCGTGCTACCGCCATCCCGACCGGATGACCGGCATTTCCTGCCAGCGATGCCATCGACCGATCTGCGGCGAGTGCATGAACCCGGCGTCGGTCGGGTTTCAATGCCCATCCTGCGTCACGTCAGGGCGAGCAAGCCTGCGGGCGCCCCGTACCGTCTTCGGCGCCATCCTGAAGCCCGGTGGCGGAAGCGCGACGAAGGTCGTCATGGCAGTGCTGACCGTGGAATGGGTACTCAGCCTCGTCAGCCGCGGGTTGCTTGATCAACTGCTGGTGATGAGCAATCAAGCCATCTATCTCGGTCAGTTCTGGCGACTCTTCACGTCGGCGCTGACCTCGGGGACGATCCTTGGCCTGCTGATGAACCTGTTGGTTCTTTGGATCGCGGGCCGCGGTATCGAATCCGAGCTAGGCGCCTGGCGCTTCGTGGCCCTCTATCTGGCGGCGGGGCTGGGCGGCGCCACCATGCTGTTCATTTTCGGTCCCTACGCGAGTGTCGGCTACGGCGCTGCCGCGGCCGCGATTGGTCTGCTCGCGGCGAACGCGATCTTCAAATACAAGATGACGGAGGACGTTCGTGCCGACATCGGGCTGTTCATCCTGCTCATCCTCTACAGCATCTTGATCGGCTTCCACAGCTTCGGCTGGCTGATGCTCGTTGGGGGCATCGTGGTGGGCGCGCTCGTGGGGCTCGTGCTGGCGTACGCGCCGCGCCGGAACCGCGGCACCGTTCAGGTGGTCGGCCTGCTTGGCGTGATCACGCTCTGCCTGGCCGGTGTTGTTGCGAAGCTCACTCTCGTGTGAGCTGCCTATCGCTACGGCGCTAGGCCCGGGACACTGACGGCACGTTCACCGGCTGGTCCGGCGGCTGCCGGGTGATCACCCAAGCGGCGATGGCCGCGGCGGCACAGATCAGCAATAACAACACCGTCGCGATGATCAAAATGGAGGGCTTGCTGATCGCTAGCCACCAAGAGAGAACGCCGCCTCAAGATCATGAGAGGAATAAGCGCGGAAAGCGATATGAGTCTCCGTGCTGACGATTCCCGGGACCTTGTTGAGCCGGTCCGCGACGACCTCAGCAACTTGATCATGGTTCGCCACTCTGATCATGACGATCAGGTCGATCGCACCGGTCACCGAATAGACCTCACTGACACCGTTGAGCGCGGCGATCTCCTCCGCGACCTCAGGTATGCGCGCTACCTCGGCTTTCACGAAAACGATCGCAGTGACCATGCCGGCCACTTTAATCTCGAGCTGAGCATCGCGCTTGGCATCTGCTGCCCTCGCCATCTCTCGCAGAGGAAAGAAATGCGAGAGGGATTCGAGCGCGGTCGACTCGGGCGAGGCCGCGTTGGCTCTCAGCGGCGAGTCGGTCGATCTTGTCCTCCAGTCGCCGAACCATGATCTGTAGATCCTCGGCCTGCTCTTTCTCGGCTGCGACCGTCTCGACTAGCCAGGAGGCCAGGGTGGCGGTGACTGTGTCCAGCAGTGCTATCCCGCCAATCATCAGCCCGAACGCCACCAGGCGTCCGGCGGCAGTGACCGGGTAGTGATCGCCGTATCCGACGGTGGTCATGGTGGTGACCGCCCACCAGGCCGCGTCGCCGAAGTCGCTGATGTTGGCATCGGGGCTGGACCGTTCGGCATCGAGTACGGCCGGGGCGGTGCAGAAGGCCAGCAGGGAAGCGCCACCGGCGACATCGATTCCGACTCGACCCGGAGCCTCATCGTGGCGCGACGGTTCTGCACCGACAACAGCGGGATCGGCCGGAGCAGCCGAAGGACCGCAGCAGTGGTAGGGCGAGAACGAGGATGTCGTACCAGTGCCTGACCAGATAGCGCGGCCCCCATCTCGGCCAGAACCAACCGGATGACGATGTCGGCAACGAAGAGTCCTCAGGTGATCCAGCTCAGCGCACGGCACAAGTCGAGTAGCCAGCTCTGAAGATCCGGGTGGAGGATCGGCACCGGCGTACGCGGCCAGGAAAACAACTTCCGCAATCATCAGCGGCGACTCGAACGCTTTGTGGTCCGCGGCCGGTTGTTAGGCCGCTCCTCGAGCAGACCATTCTGAGCCTATCGACGAGGCGCCAAATATCGATCGTAGATACTCATGAGCCAGGGCACGACCACGTACACGGCCAGCGGCACCACGACCAGTGTTAGCACGAACGCGCGGAGCACCGGGTCCCAGCCGACGGTGAACGGGGCCATCGCCGTGATGCCGATGGCGACGAGGGGAAAAGATCGCGAGCCAGGTGAGCGCGGCGCGGACGTGAATCGACCGCGGCGCGCGAGGTGACGAGAGCGAAGGACCCGGGTCGGGCCGAGTCAATATGGGCCTCCTTGCAACCGCCAATCGTTGGCCACTACAGCCAGATGTGCTCCTCGGCGATGGCGCCGTCTTGCCACCTCGCCAGAGTGACCATCCGACTACCGTTCTCGAGCTCGCCGACCACGCAGGTCCAGTCTCCTGAGCCGAACCCGATCGGATGGGACTTGACCTGGACGGGCACGCCACCGGTGCTCTCGACGAAGGCCTTCATTGCCTCGATGTGCGCACGAATGCCGTGCGTCGAAGCCTGACCGTGCACCTCCACGAGAACGTCATCAGTGTGGTAACGGGTGAAGACGCCCTCCCAGTTCGCTTCGTTCCAGCCCGCGAAGTCGAGCTCGTCCATCCGTTGAAGATTGCGCGTCACTGTTTCGTCGGCCACGACGGTTGCCTCCTTTCAGGTCGATTGCTGGCGCCCCACTCGGGCGCGCTCGGCTTCGCGGTGTTGGCGAAGGAGTTCGAACGCGAGCGAACCGGGAGGCGCGGCCGCATCGGAACGGGTCGCATGGGCCACGATGGCGTCCGCGATGGAGCGGTCTCCGGCAGGTCTTGGATAAGCGTTCAATACCTCCTGGCGCAGTCGGTCTGCTACGCCGTCAGTGATTCGGCCTGCGTCGATGAAGACCCCCTTATGCGTAAGGGAAGTGAGCAGACCACGCCGGTGAGCGATGCCGAGAGACGCGTGCAGTGCGATCGCCTCCCAAACTCGGTCGATGTCGCGTTCGGCGACGCTGTGCCTCCGGAGTACGGCAGCAGCTAGATCGGCGCCCTCAACCTCGAAACGAGCCTCGCCTGTCGCGCGCTCACCGAGTCCAAGATCGTGCATGACGGTGGCGGCGTAGAGCAGGTCCTCGTCGTAGTCGGCGTCATTCAGACAGCCCTCATGGTCGGCTAGCAGGCGGGCGAATAGGAAGCTGCGGATGCTGTGATCGACGATCGACCGGCTCACCGAGGAGCGGGCGGTTGCGAGGCTCGAATCGGCAAGCGCCCCCGTGGGGAGGACGAGGATGTCGTTCATGTGTCTTGAGCGTACGGACACCGCGGTCCGGCAAACAGTGGCCCGAGAGCCACAGATCGCTATGATCGGGCCATGATGTCCAAGGGCCCCCACCGCGTTGCCGTGCTTGCGCTACCGGCCGTCATCCCACTGGAGCTCGGGATCGCGGCGGAGATCTTCGGTCGCGACCCGCACTACCGCCTGACCGTATGCGCTGACGGTCGGTCTGCCTCGCTCCCTGGTTCTGGGTTGACGGTCAATACCCCCGCAGGGCTCGAGGGACTCAAGCGCGCGGACACGCTGATCATCCCGGGATACGAAGACGCCGACGCGACCGTCTCGACGGCGGTGCTCGACGCCATACGTGCGGCACACGCCCGGGGCGCCCGACTGGTATCGATCTGCACCGCCGCTTTTGCGCTCGCCGCGGCTGGTGTCCTCGACGACCGTCCCGCCACCACCCACTGGCGGTGGACCGCTGAGCTCCAAGACCGCTACCCCAAGATCGACGTGTTGCCCAACCGCCTCTTCGTCGACGACGGCGACATCCTCACGTCGGCCGGCGTAACCACGGGTATCGACTTGTGCCTCCACCTCGTCCGGCGCGACTTCGGCTCCGCAGCTGCCAACACACGGGCCCGCGGCCTCGTGGCTGCGCCACAGCGTCAAGGAGGGCAAGCGCAGTTCATCGAACGGCTCATGCCAGACGCGAGCGGCGACCAACTCGGCCCCCTTCGCCAGTGGATGCTCGAAAACCTTGCACTTCCGCTCGACCTCGGCACGCTCGCGACCCGGGCACATATGTCTCGACGGACGTTGAGCCGTCGGTTTCGTGAGGAGACGGGCGTGTCTCCGATGGCATGGCTCGCAGACGCCCGCATCGATCGAGCGCGCGAGATCCTGGAGACGACCACCGAGCCGGTCGAGAACATCGGCCACTTGACGGGACTCGGCGCGCCGGTCTCTGTTCGAGCGGCCTTTCACCGGCGGATCGGCATCTCACCGAAGGAGTACCGTGCCGTCTGGCGTGGATCGTCAACGTCAGCGACGGCGACACTCGCCGCCAGATCATGAGGCCGCGGTACGGCCATCGGTCTCCCGCACCAACCCAAGACGAGGAACCGCCTCAAGACCCCGCCCGCTTATCGGCATGGACGCGAGTGCCGGGCTCGCTGGCGAACCCATGGCGCATACCCTCCATCAACGCGCTGAGAGTGTGTTCGCGTCAAGGGGTCCGGCATCAGCCTGGGCGTCCTGGTTCATTGATGTCGTCATCGCCAAGATCATCGAGCGCGATCTGGCTGTGAGCCGCTCGCCGGACGAAGATCAGCAGCTCTGATCCACCGTTGACGCCCGTCTGCATCGCGTACGCATCCCCACCACTCCTGCCGTTCGTTCACCCACTAATCGAGCTGGCGGGCTTTCGACCACCTGGTCCGTCTCCACCGGTGCGATTGATATGGATCAACCGGCCGGACAAAAGGCTCCGTTTGGTGTAAGCAGCCAACGCCAGTCGGTGGCGAACCGGCCGGCCTACTCAGGTCGGCCGAGCTCTGGTCCGTGGGAGACGATGCGTTGGTGTGTCGTGGGACACCGACACCGCCCGGGGAAGGGTGAAATAGCCCAGCCGGCGGGCGCTCACGGCATAGTCAGAGCCAAAACGGTCGCCGACGAGCCAGCGCCAGTTGTGACCGCAGTCCAAGAACGTGCCATCCGGGTGCAGCTAGCCGCTGAGGCCATGCGTCAGGACGGCTGGGTGTGGTTACCGGGCCGGCCCCTGATCGCGGCCACCGCCTCCTGCTGGCTGAGTCGGGACCCGGCAGCGAACACCTGACCGAACCGGTCGTCCCCCAGTGCCTGGCGGATCTGGGCTGTTAGCTGGGCTTCGCCTCGCCGCATGGCTGGCCACGTGGTAAAGCCGGCCCGGCGCTGCAGGCCCTCCGCCGCCCCGGCCAGCAGCGCTGCTCGTTCGGGGTCGCCTTCGGCGAAAGCCAGCTGGGCGAACGCGGCCAGGCACAGCGTCACATTGCGGATGATGCGGATTGCCAGGCTTAGGGCCAGCGCCTGATCCAGCTGCTCCCGGGCCTCCTCTAGCCGGCCTTGCATGACCGCCAGCGTGCCAAGCTGCAACCGGGAACTGGCGGTCAGCCATGCATCGTCATAGCGGTCAGCCAGCTCGCGCATAAGGCTCAGGTGTTGCAGGGCGCTGTCGGGGTGGCCAAGGGCCGATTCAATCGCTCCGGCCGTGAACGCGGCCTGCTCGACCGATGACGGCGTGAGCTTCTCGCCGTTCGTGGCTGCCGCGACGTGCTTGAGGTCTTCTCGGCGGGTGGCCATCAGCGCAGCATCCAACGATGCCGACCATTCCTGATCGGTTTGGTAAGGCCCCATAGCTGATTGGCCGTCAGGCCTGGATCACGCGCAAGGCAGGTTCGTCAGGGCAGTCCGGGCGGCGTACGTATCAGCGGCTGATCACGCCCCTAGCCCGGGATGGTTCATGTATCAACGTGGGCTGGCTGCACGATCCTGAGACAGCCTGCCGTCGGCAAAATGCGCTCAGTACCAATACTTACGTCCGCCGACGGCGCGGCCCATTTGACCCAGGACTAAGAAGACAACGCCGATTATCAACAAGATGATGCCGATCGTCACCAGAATGCCGATGCCCATGACCCAGCCCAAGATCAGCAAGATGAGACCAAGAACAATCATGTGATCCTCCTCGGTCGGCTAATTACCCCGGTATGGCTCTTTCACACGACGAGTGGTCTGTTACGTCCGCTGGCCCGACTGGCGCCGTTGACGAGGAGGCTGCAGGCAGCACGGTTGGTTCCTGGCACGCACGGGCCGGCACACCATGTTGGCGCCGATCTCGTCGCCGGAATCCGGATCATCGCCCGCGGAGGCAACGGCACGACGTCGTAGAGGTTGAGCTCGATGGCGCTGATGGCGCTGATGTGCTAGCCGAGGGCATTACTGGGTGCGGCCGATCGCGGTCTGACCAGACTGGATAAGGCGGCGAACCCGTCGTCAGTGCCAGGCCAGGACATTCGCAGCTGCTCAAGGGGTATCTGGCGGCAGACGCTACGCATGACGAGCGCGACGATGATGGCATCGTCGGCGTATCCGAGGACGGGAATGAAGTCGGGTATCAAGTCGATCGGTGAGGCCAGGTAGACCAGAAGCAAACCGATACGGATGCGGACACCGGCGGGCATTGCCTGATCGGTGGTCAGTCGCTTTAAGAGGCGGAGCAGGTCGGGGAGGAGTCGCAGCGATTCCCTCAGCAGGTCGCCTTTCGGGCGTCGAATGGCCAATGTGATGATCAAGGCCAGCCAGGTCAGCAGCAGAGCGGCGACAACAGCGATGATCACGTCGAGCCATGCGTGACCGGTCATGTCGCGTCCTCGGCTACCGTCAAGCCAACTGGGTCAGCCGGGCGGCTTTCGGTCTCGCCGTCGCCGAACTCGGCGGCCAGGGCGGCCGCTTCGAAGGCGGCGAGGGCGTCGCGGCATTGTTGGACGGATGCTCGGGCGACGGCTCCGCCAGCGGCGTGGAAGTAGTCACGGGCCGTGATGGCGGCCAGCCATTTCTCGAATCGCTCCAGGTCGGCCTCGGATTCCTCGACCTCGGTATAGGTGGCGCGGCCGCGCGCGGTCTCCATGGTGATCTCGGACAAGAATTGCGGGACGCGTTCGACGACTTCGCGGTATTCGTCGTCTCGTTCGCTGCGTTGCTCGGCGACCAGGGCTTCCTGATCAGGTTCTTCCACCCGAATAGTCATGCGGCGTGCGGTGCCCCCGTGGGCCTGAATGCGCAGCAGGATCGGCTGGAGGGCAGTGCGCACTTCAGGCCGGTTCGGCAGGACGCACACTGATTTGTGCAGGTAGACCGCGCCTAGCCGGTGGAGCTGTCGCCACACGTAGACGCGGAGCGTCGCGTCCTTGCCGGTACTGATGCTGACGAGCAGCCACTCGGTTCCGCATCTTGTCATGTAACGAACGTTACACGAAGTTGATACGGTGGTACTTCCGCATTTTGTTGCATCTCTCCTGAGGAAGCGCTGAGCTATGAACGACTTCGACGAGTTTGCAGAGATCGCACTGGGAATCTTCGTTGTGCTGACCGTCCTCATCTGGCTGCTCACCTACCTCGAACGCACACTCGTCCAACCCGCCGCCGAGAAACGCGCCCGCAGACGGCTGCGGCGAAAAGGACGCTCCCGATCACCGGCAGAGCCTGACGACGATTACCCCACCTAGCAGTCGGCTAGGACGCCGGTGCGCGTAGCGAATCCCGGGGAGAGCCCGAGCGCAGGCACGGCTTCCCATCGAGCTGCGTCAGAAACTTCGAGACGCGATCATGAAATCGCACTCTCGTTAGCGAAAGGAAATGAGAGAGCCCCGGCCGGCCGGAGCTCTCTCTGTCGGGGCCAGTTACCTACCCCATCAAGGACGGCTCAATCAGGACT
>Ga0207428_10005391_pt1 | contig 11932 bp, 12 predicted proteins | sample RhiMethybrSRZTD1_FD_187600 | JGI IMG/M metagenome (GOLD analysis project Ga0207428, IMG submission 187600) | Populus rhizosphere microbial communities from Tennessee, USA - Rhizosphere MetaG P. TD hybrid SRZTD1 (SPAdes) (version 3) | ecosystem: Host-associated > Plants > Roots > Rhizosphere >... | reverse complement strand
TCGGAGGCGAGAAACTGCCTGCCTTGCCGATGTTGCAAATCCTGGATATTGGGGAATCCAGCGTTTCGCAGCTCTTTCGCCAGTTCGAGAGACAACATAAACAAATCATAACACACTGGTTAGAGTGCCGGTTCTTTTATGTCTCAGCTTCGAAACCGCACTACTGTGTGTGCCGAAACGCTGCTCGCCCGCGCCGACAAAGTCATCGAATGAACAATGTCCGCTTCTGGCCCAAAGCGGACATCCCTGGTTGCACTGCACATGTCCGCTTTTGGGGGTAAAGCGGACATGCCTTTTTGCACCGCAAGTGTCTGCTTTTGACCCAGAGCGGAAAAAACGCGCTGTGAGACCGCTTGAGGTCTCCGTTGCTGCTTCGGGCCGGGTGCCGCGCGAGCATCGCTTGTGCGGCTGGCGCGGCGATCTCGCGTTACCGGACGCAAACGCCGTTAACAACACGCATTCCAGTTGCGCACCGAACCGCTTGACGCCTAGCGGCGGTACGAACGCAGACACCATTAATGCGTTTCATGCCTGCCCCGCATGCTTCACGGACAGTGGTGACCATGCTGTCCGGTTGCTGAATTGGCGCAAGCGGGATCGCCTGTGCCGATGACGCAAGGGCCAAAACAAAGGCAACAGTGATTATTCTGATCATGTGACACATCCTCCATAGAAGTTGTTTTTCCTTGGAGGTTGCTGTCGAAGACGATTGTCTGGCAATTGGCCTTAGGGGCAACGATGTCCGCTTATGGCCCAAAGCAGACATCAGCTAGTGCAGTGCACATGTCCGCTTTCGGGGGTAAAGCAGACATGACCGTTTGCGGGAATTCGCTTTCGCGGTCGCTATTAGGGGCAAAGCGGACATCGCTTTTTGCGGCGCACATGTCTGCTTTTGACCCAAAGCGGACATGGCGCGGCTAAAATCCGACCCTTCCAAGCTACCTCTGCGTGTTGGTACGATCCTTCGTGTAGAGCCGGGGGCGCCTAATGAGGCGGCGAGACTTCATCACCCTTGTCAGCTCAGTGGCTACGTGGCCGCTTGCGGCGCGCGCCCAGCGGTCGGCGATGCCGGTGATCGGATTTCTGCACAGCGGATCGGCTGGTCCTAGTTCAACCAATCTAGCGCAGTTCCGCCGAGGTCTTAGTGAAACCGGTTTCGTCGAAGGTAACACCGTGATTATCGACTATCGCTGGGCCGAAGATCGTTTTGACCGACTTCCAGCGCTGGCCACCGAGCTTGTCGGACGGAATGTCTCCTTGATCGGCGTTGGCGGTGGCGACATTGCGGCCCTTGCAGCCAAGTCGGCAACCACGACGATTCCGATCGTGTTTGCGATCGGTGCTGACCCAGTTCAGCAGGGTATCGTCGCGAGTCTAAATCGGCCTGGCGGGAACATAACGGGAGCCACTTTTTTAGCAGTCGAGATCAGACCAAAAATGGTGGAATTGATCCGGGAGTTGATCCCGCAGGGAAAGAAAATTGCGGTGGTAGGAAATCCAAACCGGCCAGGTTTCGAAGAGTTGGTAAAAGATGTTGTGAAGCCTGCGGAGGCGGCTGGGTTGGACGTTCTTGTCCTCAAAGCTGGCAACGAACGCGAAATCGAATCCGTTTTTTCCTCGCTCAAACAGGCACGGATCGATGGACTCTTGGTGCTTTCCGATCCGGTCTACACGAATCGACGCGATCAGGTGTCACGACTTTTGACGTCGTACAAAATTCCGGCCATTTTTGGTTCACGCGAGAGTGTCATTGCCGGAGGTCTGATGAGCTACGGAGCAAGTATCGAGGACGCCTACCGTCAAGCAGGCGTTTACGCCGGCCGAATTCTCAAGGGAGAAAAGCCGGCCGACCTTCCGGTGATACAACCAACCAAGTTTGAGCTGGTGATCAACCTCAAGACCGCAAAGGCGCTCGGCCTCACCGTGCCGCATTCGCTACTCAGCCGCGCTGATGAACTGATCGATTAAGTGCGGGCTGATGCACATGTCCGCTTTCTGGGGTAAAGCAGACATGACCTTTTGCGGCGCACATGTCGCCTTTTGACCCAAAGCGGACATCGGCCGTCCGCCCCCTGAGAGCATGTCCGCCCCCTTCTAGTGTGCTAGTTTGAGCCGACACGATGCCTTGTCTTGAGCCTCGGGGGAGGCAATGAGACGGCGCGAGTTCATCAAAGTGATTGTTGGCACCGCGGCCGCGTGGCCGCTTACTGCGCGCGCGCAGCAGCCGCGGCCGGTTATCGGTTTCCTTAGCAGCGCATCGCCTGACGCGTACTCGGACCGCCTGCGCGCGTTTCGGCGGGGACTGAAAGAGGTCGGATACGTTGAGGGCCAGAACGTTCAGATCGAATATCGTTGGGCAGAAGGCCGAAACGATCAACTGGCGACCCTTGCTGCCGATCTGGTTCGCCGGCAGGTCGCCGTGATTGTCGCCGGCGGCGGAACGCCTTCTGCGCTGGCGGCAAAAACGGCGACTGCAACGATTCCAATCGTCTTCGCGGTAGCGGTCGACCCAGTTGAGGTTGGGCTTGTGACCAGCGTGAACCGACCTGGGAGCAACCTGACGGGCGTGAGCAACTTGAACGTGGAAATAGGACCAAAGCGGTTGGAGCTGCTACACGAATTGGTGCCCGCGGTGACCATGGTTGCCGTGCTTGTCGACCCAACCAACCCCACTCTTAGCGAGGCCTTTTTGAGCGGCCTACAGACTGCCGCTCCAACCTTCGGGATGCAGCTCTATGTCCTGCGCGCGAGCACCGAACGCGAAATCGAAACGGCCTTTGTAACTTTGCAACAACAACGAGCAGGCGCGCTCGTGATCAGCACTGATGCACTCTTCAATACCCGGGCCGAGCAGCTTGCCGCGCTATCACTCCGCCACGCCGTGCCGGCAATCTCCCAGTATCGCAAGTTCGTCGCGGCCGGCGGCCTGGCAAGTTACGGAAGCGATGAAACGGAGTACTACCGTCTGGTCGGCACCTATGCCGGGAAAATTCTCAATGGCGACAAGCCGGCGGACCTGCCGGTCCAGCAGACAACGAAAATCGAACTGATCGTCAACCTCAAGACCGCCAAGGCGCTCGGCATTGCCGTGCCGCAGTCGGTGCAAAGTCGCGCCGACGAGGTGATCGAATAGCGATCCTTTGCTGCGCTGCATGAGTCCGCTTTTGGCCCATAGCGGACATCCCTAGTTGCGTCGCACATGTCCGCTTTCGGGGGTAAAGCGGACATGACTTTTTGCGGCGCACATGTCGCGTTTTGACCCAAAGCGGACATCCCGCCATGGCGCAAAAGCAAGGATTTGCCTAGGATTGAGCATCGTCGTGAACCGCCAGAGGCGGGCGACATGCAGCGACGCGGTGAAAGCGGACAACCGGTGAAGGGACGGCGCACGCTTAGGCCCAAGGCACGCAAAGTGCGGACTGCACACGCATCCATTGCCAACTTACGGGGACAACTCGACCGCCGCACCCGCGAGCGCGACGAGGCGTTCGAACAGCAAACGGCCTTATCCGAGATCCTAGGTGTGATCTCAAGCTCGCCGACCGATCTAGCGCCAGTGTTCAATGCCATCCTTGCCAATGCAACGCGGCTCTGTAAGGGCAACCTCGCGGGGCTGTGGCTTTACGACGGCGAATTTTTGGTTGGCAAGGCCCAATACAATGCCTCTGCGGCGTTCGTAGACAAGTACATGGGTATAAAAATCGAGCTCGGCCGCGCAGGCCCGTGCCGATTAGCTGGGTTAGAGCGGCGAACAGTCCACGTCGCTGACATTACCGTGGAGCCCGGCTTCTCTCCGAAGGTTCTGCAGTATGAACGCGCACGCACAGTTCTGGCTGTCCCGCTTCTGCGGGACAAGGAATTGGTCGGCGTCATTGGGATATGGCGCCGCGAGGTCCACCCATTTACGGAACAGCAGATCGCATTGGTGAAAACATTTGCTAATCAAGCTGTCATCGCCATCGAGAACGCGCGACTGCTCAACGAACTGCGCCAACGCACCGATGATCTCAGCGAGTCGTTGGAACAGCAGACGGCAACAGCGGACATGCTTAAGATTATCTCAAGTTCTCCGACCGATCTGGCGCCGGTGTTCGAGGCCATTCTCACCAATGCCACGCGGCTTTGTGAAGGGAATCTTGCCGCGCTCTGGCGTTACGATGGCAAGCTATTGGTCGGCACGGCGCAATACAATGCTTCTCCCGGCTTCGTGGACAGATTCATTGGCGCAGTTCTAGAACCCAGCCGCGAAGGGCCTGTTCGGCTGGTCGCCTTAGAGCGGCGAACAGTGCATGTCGCGGACATTACCGTGGAGCCCGGCTTTTCTCCGAAGGTTCTGCAGTATGAACGCGCTCGCACCGTTCTGGCGGTTCCACTGATGCGAGACACGGTCTTAGTTGGCGTCATCTCGATCTGGCGTCGGGAAGTGCGGCCTTTCAACAACAAGCAGGTCGAGTTGGTGCAGAACTTTGCCGCGCAAGCGGTGATTGCTATCGAGAACGCGCGCCTTTTCAACAGTCTGGAGGCCCGCACGCGCGAACTGGCTGCGTCTCTGGAGGATCTGCGCAACACCCAGGACCGCCTTGTTCAGACACAAAAACTGGCGTCGCTCGGTCAGCTCACCGCCGGCATCGCGCATGAGATGAAGAACCCGCTCAATTTCGTCACCAATTTCTCGACGCTCTCCGCCGAACTGATCGATGAGTTACAGGACACCCTAAAGGACCTACCGTTTACCGATAAAGCACGTGCTCAAATCAATGAGGTGACCCATACGTTGCGGGATAACCTCGACAAGGTCGTGCATCATGGCAAGCGCGCCGATGCGATCGTCAAGAACATGCTGCTGCACTCTCGGGAAAGCTCGGGCGAGCACCGGTGTGTCGACATCAATGCCATCGTCGAAGATAGCCTTAACCTCGCCTGGCACGGCGCGCGGGCTGAGAAGCAGGGCTTCGATCTCACCATCGAGCGCTCGTTTGATCCGGCTGCCGGCGAGGCAGACGTCTTTCCGCAAGACATCACACGGGCTTTGCTGAATTTGATCTCGAATGGCTTCTATGCGGCGACGAAACGCAAGGTAGAGGCCGGTAGCGATGGGTATGAGCCCACCCTTACCGCCTCGACGAGGAGCCTGGGTGACCGTGTGGAAATCAGGATCCGGGACAACGGCGCCGGCATTCCGTCTGACGTGAAGGAGAAGATATTCGATCCGTTCTTCACCACGAAACCTGCGGGAGAGGGCACCGGGCTCGGCCTCTCCATCAGTTACGACATCATCGTCAAGCAACATGCCGGCTCGATCGAGGTCGACACGGAGCCGGGGAAGTTTACGGAAATCTGCGTAACCTTGCCGCGCGGGGCCGCTTTCGTCACTGCGTCTGGCAAACGGTCGTGAACATAAGACACCACAATCGCCATTATTGGCTAGCGGACATTTTGCCGGCCCTTGATAGGCGGACGGCGTCGACGTCCGCTTCTGCCCCATTCCCGATATCTTCCAGTGGGAGTATTCTTCACCACTGGCACTCTTCGCTTTGCTGTCTGCGAAGGAGGTCATCATGTTTGAAGCAGAACGGTTTGTTGCTGACTGTCGCGCGGCATTTGCCGAAGATCCAACTCACAAAGCTGTCCGTGAAGTGTTAGCCCGCGCGGTGTCAGATCCGGTGGCGGCCCTAAAAGGGTTAGGCGAGCCCAACCGGGCCGAAATCCAAAAAATGTTTCATTCGAATGCCCTCACAATTATCAACGTGGTGTGGGCACCGGGAATGATGGTCATGCCGCACGATCATCGAATGTGGGCCGTGATCGGCATTTACACGGGCCGGGAGGATAATGTGTTCTGGCAGCGTGTGAAAGGAACGCCAAACAAGATAGAGGCTGCGGGGGCCAAGGCGCTTTGCGCAATGGATGCTGAGCCGCTGGGCGCCGACGTCATTCATTCCGTCATCAATCCGATCGATAAGCTTACAGGCGCCATTCACATCTATGGCGGCGATTTTTTCGCCGCTGAACGAAGCGAGTGGGACTCTATGACGCTTCTAGAGCACCGGTCGGATGGCGAGCAGACCCGGCGCGTGTTCGAAGAAGCCAACGCGCGTTACGAGGCATGTAAACAACTTCGTGCAAATTGACGCTCGGCCGCTTCAACCATAAACAAAATTCTCCAGCGCCGGTGACCGCGCATGGGCCTCAAAGGGCCGACCCTCATGCCCTGCCGTTCAATGTCCGCTATTGGCCCAAAGCGGACATCTGTAGCTGCACCGCACATGTCTGCTTTTGGGGGTAAAGCGGACATGCCTGTTTGCGGGAATTCGCTTTCGCGGTCGCTATTGGGGGCAAAGCGGACATGCCCTTTTGCACTGCATATGTCTGCTTTTGACCCAAAGCGGACATCGAAGCAGGGATAGTGCGGAGACTTAATCCTTCCAGAAGCCTTTGAAGCGATCAGGCGCGAGAGCCGTGTAACGGACGGTCGAGTTGATCGACTTGTGCCCGAGGTAGTGCTGGATCGCCCAGGTGTCCTGGCCATCGTTTGCGAGCTTGTAGCCGCAGGAATGCCGCAGCATGTGGCTGTGAACGAGGAAGCGGAAGCCCGCGGCTTCACCAGCCCGCGCGACCATGCGCTGATATCCGGCAACGCTTAGGGGTGCCAGGCGCTCACTGACGAACACAAAGACGCTTGCAGGGGCCTCACGCTTTAGCCGCCGCAGGGCGCGTAGTTCTCGGCCTCCGATCGGGTGAACGCTGGCCGTGCCGCCCTTGGCGCGCCGAACGTGCAGTTTCCCGGTTTGGAAGTCGATATCATCCCATCGCAGGGCCACGAGCTCGCTGGCTCGCAGGCCGTGGCGGTAGGCGATCAGGATGGCCGTGGCGTCGCGATGGCCCCAGCGGTTTTCCCCCGCAGCCTTAATCAGCTGCTCGGTAAGGTACTCGCGGGGCCGAGTAGGGCGTCGAACTGTTACACTTACTGACCTTGGAGCGCAGACCACGGGTCCAGCATTTTCCATACTTTTCCCTCTATTCTAGGTTAAACTGTTACATTACTGGCTAGAAGTGTAACAGTATTGATATAGGAGTGCAAACTGTAACCAAGGGTAAAGAGCGGACGTCCACTTGGGTCAAAAGCCAAGGGGGACGAGCCCAGGGCAATGTCTGCTTTACCCCCAAAAGCGGACATGTGCGGTGCAACTAGGGATGTCCGCTTTGGGCCAAAAGCGGACTCATGCACTGCAGCAAAGAACATCGCTATTCGATCATCTCATCGGCAGCCGTAAACAATTTGTCTGAGATGGTGAGTCCGAGCGCCTTGGCGGCCTTGAGATTGATGATCAGCTCATACTTTGTAGGCACTTGCATGGGGAGATCGGCAGGTTTCTCGCCCTTGAGGACGCGGTCGATATATCCTGCCGCCAGGCGAAACTGTTCGCTGCGAACGTCACCATAAGAGATCAGGCCGCCTAGTTCCGAAAAAAAGCGATTGTAATAGATCGTCGGCACGCTGTAGCGGGCCGCCAGCGCAATGATCCGTTCACGATTTACATCGTTGAACACGTCCGGCATCGCGATGAGGCCGCCACCTGGATCGCGTGCTTGTGCGGCGACAACGCCTTCGATCTCATCCTTGCCGTGAACCGGAGCCGCACTCACCTGGACGGCAAAGGAGGACGCGGCAGCTTGAATGGAGGGCATGAAGAATTGGACCGGTACGACTGTTGCGGGATCGAACAGCAATGCCACACGCACTGTGCGCGGAGCGATCTGCTTTAATAGTTCCACCCATTTGCCGCCTATTGCGGGATCCCCGTTACTGGTCATGAAGCCGGTGATGTTGCCGCCCGGATGCGCAAGATTCGCAGCGAAGCCGCTGCCGATCGGATCGGATACGCCCGCGAACACGATCGGAATTGTCTTCGTCTCGCGGGCTAGGGCGCCGATTGCGGGCGTGGACACACCGAAGATCGCATTGGGCCGCAGATCGACCAGCTCTTTCGCCAACTTCCTCATCGTATCCGCATCAGCCGCGCTCCAGCGAAGTTCGATCCGGAGATTGTTGCCTTCCGTCCATCCCAACTTCGCGAGCGCAGCCCGGAACGCCGCGAGCCAAGACTGCGCGGTTGAATCGTTCTCCGCATAGGCCATCAGCACGCCGATTAGCCGCATCCGGTCCGGCTGCTGCGCGCGCGCCGCGAGGGGCCACGCGACTACCGCCACTGTGCTGCCGAGAAGGGTAATGAAATCGCGCCGTCTCATGTAGCCCTCACCGGAGCCTCAGGAGCACGCCTTGCGCTGTCATCTAACACTTTGCGACCCCAATGTCCGCTTTGGGTCAAAAACAGACATTTGCAGCTTTAGTCGATCACCTCATCAGCTCGGGTGACAACGGATTGAGGTAACTCTAGTCCGAGCGCCTTGGCGGCTTTGAGGTTGATAACGAGAGTCAACTTCGTCGGCTGTTGAATAGGGAGGTCGGAAGGCTTGGCACCCTTCAAGATTTTATCAACGTAAAGGGCGGCACTCTTATGGAGGTCAGAGATATTCGCGTCATAGGCCATGAGGCCGCCACTCTTGACTTGAGTTGGGTATTGATAAACCGCCGGTAGTCTGAGCCGCGCGGCGAAATCAATTATCTGAGCGCTGTGAACAACAAGGACGCTTTCGGCCGTCATCATGAGGCCGTCGACGTGTTCACTCACGCCAGCATCGAATGCTGGCGCAAGATCGGCCCCGGAACGGATATCCCGGACAAATAGTGTCACTCCGAGCGAAGGTGCCACTCTATCCAGAGCGGCCACCTGCAATGGCGCAATCGGATCGGACAGGTAAGACAAAACGAGCACCCGCGAAACTTTCGGAACTGCCTCCTTCAGTAATTCGAGACGCTTCACCGCAAGTTCGGGAACCATCATGGACATCCCAGTAACGTTTCCTCCCGGTCGGGCAATGCTTTCTACGAGGCCGGTCCCAAGAGGATCGCCAAGTGCGATCATGACAATTGGCACCGTGCGGGTTGCCCTCTTCGCAGCCTGAGCTGCGGGGGTCGTACTCACAGCGATAATATCCGCTTTGAGCCGCAGACATTCTGAAACGAGAGCCGGAAATCGACCGTCCTTCCCATCGGCGGATAAATAGTCGATGGCAATTGTCTTTCCGTCGACATAACCCAGATCACGCAGGCTATCGAAGAAAACGTCAAACCGTGGAGATCGCGACTGCAACGTGCCCGGGTCGAAGGTAAGGAAGCAGAGGCGAGGGATTTCTTTAGATTGTTGAGCGTGCGCCCCTAACGGCCAAGCCACTGCGGCGCCGCCCAAAAGCGTGATGAACTTACGGCGCCTCATTGCTTCCCCCGAGGTCGCTAGAGAGCATCGTACCGAGGTCCATCGGTGTGGGCGTATAAAAATGTCGTTAAGTGCTGACTGATGTCCGCTTTGGGTCATAAGCGGACATTTTGCGATGCAGGAGCCATGTCCGCTTTACCCCCGAAAGCAGACATGTGCAGTGCAACTAGGGATGTCCGCTTTGGGCCAATAGCGGACATAAGGAGTTTATTCGATCACCTCGTCGACAAACGACAGTAGCCTCCCCGGAATTTGGATACCGAGCGCTTTCGCGGTTTTCAGATTGACGACGAACTCAAATTTGGAGGGCTGCAAAACTGGCAGATCCGCTGGGCGCTCGCCTTTGATTATTCGAGCGGTGTAAGCGCCAACCTGCCGATACACATCAGACAGATTGATGCCGTAGCTCATTAAGCCGCCAGCCTCTGCAAATTCGCGAAATTGGAACATCGTTGGCAATCTATGCCGCAATCCCAAGGCTGCAAGCTTCTCGCGCCGTGTGTCGAAGAATGGGTCAGCGCCAACCATAAGCGCGGCGATGTTTTCACGAACTATGACGTCCATCGCACTCTCAATTTCAGGATCAGTACTAACCCAAAAGATTCGAATAGAGAGATTAATCTCACGCGCTGCGTCTTGTACTTCTTGGGACTGCCTCTGGGACAATGGAAGCGTCGGATTTAAAAACACGCCAACGGTTGCATTTGGTGTCAACATTTCGCGCAACAATCCAAGGCGTTTCGGCTCGAGTGACGTTGCGAGAATAGTCATTCCGGTGGCGTTACTCCCCGGCCGATTTAAACTCTGCACGAGGGCCAGCTTCACCGGATCGCCGCCGACAACAAAAACGATGGGAATAGTTGCAGTCGCCTGTTTACCTGCGACCGCCGCCGGATCAGCGCCAGTAACCAAGACAGCCACAGGACGCTTCACCAGTTCAGCAACCATCTCGCTTAATCTATTGTATTGCCCATCAGCGAAACGAAATTCGATATCGACGGTTTTATTCTCGACGTACCCGCTTTCGGCCAAACCTTGCTTGAAGGCCGCTATCAATCGCGAAGTGTCCGCACGCGATCTCGCGTGCACGAAGCCAACTAAAGGAGATCCGGACTGTTGGGCCCATGTCTTTCGTGGCCACGCGAGCGCCGCACCGCAAAGTAGCGTTATGAATTCGCGCCGCCTCATTGTCGCCCCCGGAGGTTCAGGATAGGGATCGTAGCGGCTCAAACCTCCATGGGGAAAGGCCCCGCCCATGTCCGCTTTGGGTCAGAAGCAGACATTCGCAGTGCAACACGTCATGTCTGCTTTGCCCCCAATAGCGACCGCGAAAGCGGATTCCCGCAAACTGTCGGCGCAACTACGAATGTCGGCTATGGGCCAAAAGCGGATTCCGCCATTCATTCTAGCGGACGTTTCCACCTACTCGATGATTTCGTCGGCGCGGCCGATCAATGACGACGGCACCGTTATGCCGAGCGCCTTGGCAGTCTTGAGATTGATGATCAGCTCGACTTTGGTTGCCTGCTGAACCGGTAGGTCCGCGGGCTTCTCGCCCTTAAGAACTCGACCGGTGTAGATGCCGGCAAGGCGATAGGCATCAGTAATGCTCGTTCCGTAGCTCATCAGGCCGCCCGCTCCGGCGAGGTCAACATAAGGGGAGATCGTTGGCACTGCATGTTGGAGCGCCGCCGCGGCGAGCCGCTTGCTTCTGCTATTGAAGAATTGGCCTCCGCTAATCACAACGCCGCCCGCTCGCAACTGAACCAGGTTTTCGAAAGCCGCATCGAGGTCACGGTCGGTACTGACATTCAAAACATGGAGCGCCAACCCGAGACTTCGCGCCGCCGATTGCACACCTCGCGTCGTATTTTCGAAGATAGCTCGATCGGTCGGATCGGCGAGGAGCGCGATGATCCTTGCTTTGGGAATCATCTCGTGCAGCAATTCCAGCCGCTTCGGCCCGACCTCGATGGCCAATTGAGCCACGCCCGTGACATTGCCACTCGGCCGGTTGAGGCTGGAGACGAGACCGAGCTGGACCGGGTCGCTGCCTAATTCGAACACGATAGGAATTGTCGTAGTCGCAGCTTTTGCCGCAAGGGCCGCAGGAGTACCGGTCGCGGCGATCACTGTCACTTCGCGATGCACCAGATCGGCCACCAATGCAGGCAATCGATCGATTTCGCCCTGCGCCCACCGATATTCGATTTTGACGTTCTGGTTCTCGACATAGCTCGTTTCGCTGAGCCCTTTGAGAAAGGCGGACAACATACGCGCGTAAGGCTGGGGCGAAGCAGCGTTGATAAATCCGATCACCGGCATCGCCGGCTGCTGCGCACGCCCCGGGAATGGCCAAGTTGCCGCCGCCCCGCCAACCAGCGTGATGAATTCGCGTCGCTTCATTACCGCCCCCAGGCTTTAGGACAGACATCGTAGCGGTTCAAACCTGCATGGGGAAAGACCTGACCCATGTCCGCTTTGGGTCAAAAGCAGACATGTGCAATGCACCAACCCATGTCCGCTTTACCCCCAATAGCGACCGCGAAAGCGGACTCCCGCAGTAGCCCATGTCGGCTTTACCCCCGAAAGCG
>Ga0207428_10005387_pt1 | contig 11937 bp, 7 predicted proteins | sample RhiMethybrSRZTD1_FD_187600 | JGI IMG/M metagenome (GOLD analysis project Ga0207428, IMG submission 187600) | Populus rhizosphere microbial communities from Tennessee, USA - Rhizosphere MetaG P. TD hybrid SRZTD1 (SPAdes) (version 3) | ecosystem: Host-associated > Plants > Roots > Rhizosphere >... | reverse complement strand
GCCGCTGAGGTCGCCCACCTGGATGACGTCGCCGACCTGGATGGAGCGCTCCACGAGGAGGATGAGGCCGGAGACGAAGTTGTTCACTACCGCCTGGAGCCCGAAGCCGATGCCCACGCCGAAGGCGCTCACCAGGATCGTCACGCGGGTGAGATCCATGCCCATGGCGGCGATGGCGAGGACCAGGCCCAGGAGCAGGATGCTGTAGTGGAGCAGCGTCGACACCATGTTCGGCACGCCGCGGGCCACGTGAATGCGGGGAAACACGTCCTCTTCCAGGACGAAGCGGACCAGGCGGGACACGATGAACGAAAGCCATACCGTGAGGGCGAAGGCGGTGACGTCGCCCACCGAGAGGCTGAGGTTCCCGCGGGTGACGGTCAGGGCGAACAGCGCCACCGTGAGGGACTGGGCCTTCCAGAAGAGTCCGAGGTTTCCGAGGACGAGGAGCACCCATCCCAGCACGGACAGCCACCACAGGAAGCGGCCCAGGCGCCGCTCGATGAGGAGCCGGTTCTGCTGCACGAGGCGCAGATAGGTGAGCGGCCCGACGCGGAGCGCGTAGGCGAGCAGCGCCAGGGTGACGCGAAGCAGCGCTTGGAGCAGCATCGCATAGTACCCGACGGACAGGGCGCCTGACCCGATCAGTCGCCCCAGGCGCGTGTACCCGACGCCGCCGAGGAGGAAGCCGCACGCCATGGCGGCAAGCATGAGCAGGGCCACCGCGCGCGCCAGATGCACGGGCGGCTCGTCCGTCTGGCGGCGGTAGGAGATGAGGAGCGCCACCACCAGCGTGACCGCCACGAGCATCTCGGCCAGGAACACGAGATGGTTGAAGAGAGGCACCACCTCGGCGACATCGTCGAGGCGCTCGATGGCGAAGAACGCGGTCAGGGCGACGAAGCTTGCCTGCAGCGACCGTGGGGCGAGCAGCGTGTAGACGCGGAGCACCGGGAACACGCCGACGAGGAAGGCGAGGGTGCGCACGGGACGCGGCAGGACGCCGTAGAACCACGGGGACAGGAAGAGCGCGACGAGGAGCGCCATCGCGAACGGATAGCGGAACAGCCGTGAGGCCTCCGCCAGGCTCGGATCGGCGTCGACCTTGGCGGGAACCCGTCTGCGCACCAGGTAAAACCCGACCGACAGCGAGATCCAAACCAGCGCGTGGAGGATGATCTGCGCCCCATGCGTCTGCCCGAAGCGGCGCATGGTCACCGCGTCCTCGTCCACCCACTGGCGCACTCGGGCCGGGACTTCGCCGAGGGCGTCGAGCTTCCGCACCGCCTGCCAGATCGGCGGGCTGTCGCGGGAGAGCAGCTGACGCTCCGAGGCTTCCCGCGCCGCCGAGATCCGCCCGAGCAGATTCTCCACGCTCTCCGTCTCCTGCGAGACCCGGTCCTGCAGCAGGAGGACGTGCGCGCGCCGGGTCTTCAGCGTCGCCTCCGCCGCGCCGAGCGCGCCGAGGGTGCTGTCGACCCGACCGAGGACCGCGGAGGGTGCGCCGGTACGGCGCGCTTCGGTGCGCGTCGCCTGCCAGGACGCGCGCTGCGCGCCGAGATCGGTGAGGTCGTTCTCCACCTGCGTGGCGTGGCGGGTCAGGGTGGCCGCCCACCCATTGAGGAGGCTCCGCGCCGCGAGGAGCGGGCTCACGAAGTTGTCGAGCATCGCGGAGGAGGGGGTCGCGGCGAGCGCCTTGAGGGTGGGATCGACGCGGCTGCGCACGTCCTCGGCGACCGCGGGAAGTCGACGCTCGATGGTCTCGATCTCCGCGCGCTGGGCCGGGGTTTCCTCCAGACCGCGCAGCCGGGCCGACACCTCCTCGGAGCGGCGAACGATGTCCGGGGCCGGGATGGCTTGCGGCGCAGCGGGGGTCGCAGGCGCGGCCGGGGGCGCCGCCGTCGACGGGGTGGGGGCGGCCGGCGGCGCGGGGGCTTGCGCGAGCGCCGCGCCGCACCGAAACACCGCGGCGAGCGCGAGGACCAGGATCAGCGTGACGCGCATGACCCTCTGCGGTCGAGAGCCGGACACGGCGTCAGGGTTGGCTCCGGCGCGTCATGGGCCGATCATACCGCCCGCTCCGCGCGGGCGGGAGCAGGAGATGCGCGGCCGCGCGTCTAGAGCCGGGCCGCCACCACCGGCGGGATGCGGTGGCGCCATGGTGCCGCCGCCTCGAAGGCCGCGGCGGCGCGCAGCACGGCGGCCTCCGCGCGGCGCCGGCCCACGATCTGCAGGCCGACGGGCAGGCCGGCGGCGGTGAACCCACATGGGACCGAGATCGCGGGGAGTCCGGTCACCGTGATTGCATAGGTGAGGAAGAACCACTGTGTGTAGTTGTCGGCCGACTTGCCGTTGATCTCGGTCGGCCAGGGCTGCTCCACCGGGAAGGGCGGCACCGCGACGGTGGGCAGGATCAACAGATCGCGCGTCTCCATGAACGCGCGCACGCGATGCCACAACGCAGTCCGCGCGGTTTGCGCGTACGCGATGGCTCGCGGCGTCAGGGCCAGCCCCTGCTCGATGTTCCACAGGAGCCCCTTCTGCAGCTTGTCGCGCCACTGGGGCAGCTTGTCGGCGTGGCGCGCGACCATCGAGACGCCGCGGGTGCCCAGGACGATGTCGTTGACCTCGGAGAAGTCGGGGCTGCCGTTCTCTACCCGGGCGCCCAGGCTGCGGAACACGCGCGTGGCGCCGTGGGCGATGCGCGCGATCTCCTGGTCGACCGGGATCAGACCGTTGAGGTCCGGCGTCCACGCGATCCTCCAGCCCTTCACCGAGGGCGACTTCAGCGATCGCAGGAACTCTCGCGTGTCCACCGCGTAGGACAGAGGAGCGCGATCGTCCGGACCCGCGATGGCCGAGAGCATGAGGGCGACGTCGCCCACCGTGCGCGCCATCGGGCCCGTCACCGACAGCGAGTCCCAGGCGAGCGTGGTCGGGTACTCGGGGATGAGGCCGGGCGTGGTGCGGAATCCCACCACCCCGCAGAAGGCGGCGGGGGTGCGCAGCGAGCCGCCGAGATCGGAGCCCTGCGCGATGGGGCCCATGCCGGTGGCGAGCGCGACGGCGGCGCCCCCGCTCGACCCGCCACACGTGAGGGCGGGATCCCAGGGATTGCGCGTCGCGCCGAACACCGCGTTGAACGTGTTGCCGCCGGCGCCGAACTCCGGGGTGTTGGTCTTCGCGAACACGATGGCCCCCGCCGCCTTCAGTCGCTCGACGACCAGCGAGTCCTCCGTGGGCACGTCGTGCTCGTGCACCTTGGAGCCCCACGTGGTGCGGATGCCTTTGGTGGGCGTCAGGTCTTTGATGGAGACGGGGACGCCGAAGAGCGGCGGGAGGGCGCGGCCCCGCTTGAGCCCGGCGGTCGCGCGCTTCGCCTCGGCGAGCGCGGACTCGCGCGCCACCGTGACGCAGGCGTTTACCGCGGGGTTTACCGAGTCCAGGCGCGCCAGCACCGCCTGCATCGCCTCGAGCGGCGAGCAGGCGCGGCTCTTGTAGAGGCGGACGAGGTCGGCGGCGGGGGTATAGCAGAGATCGCGTGCGCTCACGGGGTCGCTCCGGTCAAGAAGGAAGGCACGGGAAGCCGCCGGACCGCGCGGCGCTATAGGACCTTTCGAGGATCGAGGGCGTCACGGAGGCCGTCCCCGATGTAGTTGATCGATAGCACGGTGAGGAAGATCGCGGTGCCCGGGAACAGGGCCCAGTGCGGGGCGAAGTCGAGGTTGTCCTTGGCGTCGAAGAGGATGCGGCCCCAGGTGGGGATGTCGGGCGGGAAGCCGAGCCCGAGGAATGACAGGGACGACTCGGCGATGATGGCGGCGGCCACGTCGATGGTGCCGGCCACGATCACCGGGCCCACCGAGTTGGGCAGGATGTGACGGAGCATCTGGCGCAGGGGTGCCGCGCCCAGCCCTCGCGCCGCCTCCACGAATTCCTTCTCGCGCAGGGAGAGAAACTGCGCTCGCACCAGGCGCGCCACCGGCATCCACCGGAGGCCGCCGATCACCGCCACGATGAGCACGAACACCCCCACTTCCGGCCCGAAGATCTTCTTCAGCGCGTCGCGGAAGAGATACACGATGAGGAGCAGGAGGGGCAGGCCGGGCAGGGAGAGGAAGAGGTCGGTGAGCCGCATCAGGGTATGGTCGACGGTGCCGCCGAGGAACCCCGCCAGCGCGCCCACCGCGGTGCCCACGATGATGGCGATCAGCATCGCGGACAGGCCCACCGCGAGCGAGATGCGGCCTCCGTAGAGCATGCGGGCGAGCACGTCCTGACCGAGGTCGTCGGTGCCGAAGGGATGCGCCCAGGACGGCGCCTTCAGCTTGGCCTTGAAGTCGATTTCGTCGATGGGCACGCGATAGACGAGGGGCCCGATCATCACGGCCACCACCATCGCGATCAGGATCACCGCGCCGACCACCGCGAGGCGGTGGCGCCGGAAGCGTCGCCACGCCTCCGCGGTCAGCGAGGAGGCCGGGCGCCGGATGGGGGGCGCGGCGGGCGCCCCCGTCAGCGCGCCCGCCCGGCTACCGGTACGAGATGCGGGGATCGAGCCAGCCATAGAGAAGATCAGCGATCAGGCTGAAGATCACCACCAGCGCCGAGAAGACGAAGGTGATGGCCATGACCACCGGAGTGTCGTTGGCAAGGATCGAGCTGATGAGGAGCGAGCCGATGCCGGGCACGCGGAAGATCTGCTCGGTGATGAGGGCGCCCGCGAAGATCGTGGGCACCTGGAGCGAGATCAGTGTCACCACCGGGATGAGGGCGTTGCGCACCACATGCTTCACGATGGTGATGCGCTCGGCCAGACCCTTGGCCCGCGCGGTTCGGACGTAGTCGAGCTGGATCACATCGAGCACCGCCGAGCGCATGAAGCGCGTCATCGAGGCGGCCTGGGCGAGACCGAGCACGGCCACCGGCATGATGGCCTGGCGGATGTGCTCCCACCACCAGCGCCAGCCCGTCGCCGTGATGTCGGCGCGGTAGATGAAGGGAAGCCAGTCGAGATAGATGCTGAAGAAGAGGATGAAGAGCAGACCGGTGAAGAAGGTCGGCAGCGAGAAGCCGAGGAAGGCGCAGGTGGTGGCGATCTGGTCGAAGATCGAGTAGGGGCGCGTGGCGGAGTAGACGCCGATGGGGATCGCGATGAGGAGGCCGAGGAGCTGGGCGGACCCGATCACCGCGATGGTGGTGGGCAGCCGCTGCATGATCAGCGTCACCACGTTGACCCGGCTCACGAAGGAGAAGCCCCAGTCCCCCTTGACCATGGAAGTGAACCAGCGCACGTAGCGCACCGCGATGGGATCGTCCAGGCCGAACTGCGCCCGGAGGTTCGCGCGCACCTCGGGCGGCACGTTGGGGTTGGTGGCGAGCTCCTCGAAGGGATCGCCGGGGGCCAGCGCCAGGATCGTGAACAGCACGAGGCTGATCCCGGCGAGCACCGGAATCAGGATCAAGAGGCGCCGGACGAAGTACTTGGACATCGAGCATGCGGGGCGTGGGCCCGGCCCCGAGGGCCGAGCCCGCCGGCGCCCGCTCTAGGCCTCGCGGTACCAGTTGTGCAGCGCCCAGAAGTCGGAGTCCCAGCCGCTCTGCTCCATGCGCAGCGTGTTGGCCACCGCGGCGACGCGGGGGCGGAACACGACCGGGATCACCACGACGTTCTGGATGACGAGCTCGTTCATCTTGATGAAGAGGGCTGCCCGCTTGACGGGGTCCAGCTCGGACTCCGCCGCGCGGAAGAGCTTGTCGTAGTCCTCGCTCCGCCAGCGGGTGATGTTGCGGCCCTGATACTTGTTCTCCTTGGACGCGGCCTCCCAAGACGTGAACTGCAGCATGAACAGCTCGGGGTCGGGCTGCGTCATGGTGGTCGTGAACATCTGGATGTCGGTGTAGAAGTGGGCGTAGGTGTCGGGATTCGCCACGTCCGACGAGAAGAACACCGACGCGGTGACGGACTTGAGCTCCATGTCGATGCCGGCGTTCTTCGACGCCTGCTTCACGATGGCCTGGGTCTTCTGCCGGGGCTGATTGATCGACGTCTGGTAGAGCATCTTCAGCTTCTTGCCGTCCTTGGCCCGGATGCCATCGCTGCCCTTCTTCCAGCCTGCCGCCTCCAGGATCTGGTTCGCCTTCTCCACGTTGAACTCGTACTTGGTGGCCTTGGAGGCGTAGCGCGCCGGCTGGTTCAGGAAGTTGGCAGTGGCGATGCCGGTGCGGCCGTAGATCTGCTCCTGCACCGACGCGCGGTCGACGAGGAGGTTGAGGGCCTGGCGCACCGCCGGATCGGTGAGGAACGGGTGCGGGGCCTTGAGGCTCGAGCGCTCACCGTCGACGTCCTTGTAGGGATCGGTGAAGTTGATCTGGATGTGCTCGATGTTGCCGCCGGCCACGATGTCGGCCTTGCCCTTGCCGCCCTGCTCCAGGCGCTTGAGGATCTCGTCCTCGACTTGCATGTTCCACGCGTAGTCGAACTCGCCGGTCTGGATGACCGCGCGCGCCGCCGACACCGCGTCGCCGCCGCCCTTCATCTCGATGCTGTCGAAGAACGGCCGGTTCGGCATGTGGTAGCCGGAGAAGAGCTCGCCCCGCACCATGTCACCGGGCTTGAAGTCGACGTACTTGTAGGGGCCGGTGCCGAGGGGCTTGAGATTGGCGGGCGCTTCGCGCGACTTGTCGCCCTTGTAGCCCTCGAACGCGTGCTTGGGCAGCACCATTCCGCCCACGCCCACGAAGGCGTCCGCCCAGAAGGGGGTGGGCTTCTTGAAGGTGATCTTGATGGTGTGGCTGTCGATCTTCTCGACCTTGAGGTCCTTGTACGTGTTGATGTTCCGCGAGGCGGTCGCGGGATCCGCCACCCACTCGGCGGTGAACACGCAGTCGTCCGCGGTGAAGGGCTTCCCGTCGTGCCAGACCACGCCCTTCTTGAGCTTCCACGTCACCGACCGGCCGTCCTTGGCCACGCCCCCGTTCTGCAGCGTGGGGACCTCGGCGGCCAGGTTGGGCGACAGATTCCCGTCCGGATCCCAGGAGGCCAGCGGCTCGTAGAAGATGCGCGAGCCGTCCTGGTCCTTGGTGCCGGTGGCGAAGTGCGGGTTCAGGAGCGTCGCCCCCTGCCACCACAGCGTCTTCAGCTGGCCGCCTCCCCCGCGCTTGGTCGGCTTGTAGGGCGCCGCCTTGGTCTGAGCCTGCGCCACGCCCGCGGATGCGAGCATCTGGGTGGCCATGGGCGCGGTGAGCCCGAGGCCCACCATCATCTGCACGAAGCTGCGGCGGCTCAGGCGGCCGGCTTTGACCTGGCCGATCAGCTGTCGAAGATCACGCTCTTCCATTAAAGGTCCTCCTAGGTGGGTCGGCAGTGGCCGGCCGCGCGAGCTCGGACCGGCCCCATCCTTATAAGCTGCACGAGCGAAACTGTCAAGGGCGGCGAGGGGTTCCGCCGCCCTTGCTTGAGCGATTGCGCGGTGACGTTACGCCTCCCGGTACCAGTAGGGCAGGCGCCAGAGCGTCCCGTCCCAGCCGGTGAGGTCCATGCCGCGGAGCTTGGTGCTCGAGCCGGACACCCCGTTGCGCCACAGCACGGTCATGACCGCGACGTTCTGAATGACGAGGTCGTTCATCCGGATGAAGAGGGCCGCCCGCTTGACGGGGTCCACTTCGCCCTCCGCGGCGCGGTAGGCGCGATCGTACTCCTCGTTGCGGAAGCGCGTGATGTTCCGGCCCTGCCAGCTGTTGGCCTTCTGCGCCACCTCCCACGAGCAGAACTGCAGCATGAACGGGGCGGGGTCCGGCGACGTCATGGTGGTGTTGTACATCTGGAGATCCGAGTAGAAGTGCGGGTAGGTGTCGGGGTTCGCGGGATCGGAGGAGAAGAACACCGAGGCCACCACCGACTTCAGCTCGATCTCGATGCCGGCCTTGGCCGCGGCCTGCTTCACGATCGCCTGGGTCTTCTGCCGCGGGGCGTTGATCGAGGTCTGGAAGAGGAGCTTCAGGCGCTTGCCGTCCTTGGCCCGCACGCCGTCGGCCCCGCGCTTCCAGCCCGCCGCGTCGAGGATCTGATTGGCCTTCTCGATGTTGAACTCCCAGCGGTTGTTCTTGGAGTGGAAGCGGGAGGGGGCGTTGAGGAAGTTGGCGCTGGTCTGGCCCCCGCGCCCGTAGATCTGCTCGTGGATCGAGGAGCGGTCGATGAGGACGGTGAGGGCTTGGCGGACGGCGGGGTCCGACAGCGTGGGGTGCGTGGTCTTGATGCTGGAGCGCTCTCCGTCCACCTCGGTCCACGGGTCGGTGGTGTTGCACTGGATGTGCTCGGGGTTGCCGCCGGGCACGATGTTCACGCGGCCCTTGCCGCCTTGCTCCAGCCGCTTGAGGATGTCGTCCTCGACCTGGAGATTCCACGCATAATCGAACTCGCCCGTCTGCAGCACCGCGCGCGCCGCCGAGGCGGCGTCGCCGCCGCCCTTCATCTCGACGTGGTCGAAGAACGGGCGGTTGGGAACGTGATAGGCGGGATTGATGTCGGCGCGGACCACGTCGCCGGGGCGGAAGTCCACGATGCGGTACGGCCCCGTGCCCACCGGTTTGAGGTTGGCCGGCGCCTCCTGGGCCTTGGCGCCCCGGAAGGGCTCGAATACGTGCTTGGGGATGACCATGCCCCGCACACCGCAGAACGCGTCCGACCAGAAGGGCTGAGGCTTCTTGAACGTAATCTTGACCGTGTGGCTGTCCACCTTGTCGATCTTGCTGATCTCGGTGTAGGACCCGGTGGTGACGGTCTTGTTGGCGGGATCGATCACGAACTCGTAGTTGAAGACCACGTCGTCGGCGGTGAAGGGCTTGCCGTCGTGCCACTGGACGCCCTTCTTGAGCCGCCACGTCACCGAGGTGAGGTCCTTGGCGAGCCCGCCGTTGGTCACCGTGGGCAGCTCGGCGGCGAGCACCGGCACCACGTTGCCGTCGGGATCGAAGCCGGCGAGAGGCTCGTAGAAGATCCGGGAGGCGTCCTGATCCTTCGTGCCGGTGGCGAAGTGCGGATTGAGGAGCGTGGGCGCCTGCCACCACAGCATCTTGAGCGCGCCGCCCCCGCCGCGCTTGGTGGGCACGAAGTTCGTGCCCTGCGCATGCGCGCGGGGCACGCCTCCGGCGGCGAGCATCTGGAGGGCCAGCGGCGCGGTGAGGCCGAGACCGACCATGGTCTGCACGAAGGCGCGCCGGCTCAGCCGTCCGGCCTTGACGTCGGCAATCAATGCGCGAAGGGCGTGCTCGTCCATGTGGGAACCCCCTCCGGGTGGGTTACGCCCTTATACGGGCGCCCTCCGATGGTGTCAAGAATCGCGCCCCCGCGGCGAAGTCACGGCGCGAGCCAGTCGGCGAGCCCGGTGAGCGTGGGGAAGGTCTGGAGCGCCCGCGCCGGGCTCGACGACGCGCTGTGCGTGCGGTTGATCCAGGCCGCGGGAATGCCGAGGGCGGCGCAGGGCGTGATGTCGTGATAGTGGCTCTGCGCCGCGTGGAGCCACCGGGCGCCGCCGATCACGGCGCGCGCGGCGACGAAATGGGGCGACGCCGGCTTGTAGGACCGAACCTGCTGCGCGGTGATCACGATCTCGAAGCTCGCGGCAAGAAACCGCGCGCTCCAGACGAGGAGGTCGTCGTCCACGTTGGAGAGGATGCCGAGACGGTAGCCCGCGGCGGCGAGGCGGCGCAGCGCCGCGTTGGTGTCGGGGAACTGCGGCCACGCGGGCAGGCTCTCGGCGAGGAAGCCAGCGCGCTCGGCGGGGAGCGGCCAGGCGAGCCGAGCCGCGACCCGCCGCGCCGTCTCCGCGAGGATGTCCCGATAGAGGCGGTAGCCTTCGTTCTCCACCGCCGCCTCCACCTCCACGTAGAGGCCCACCGCCGCCGCGGTGTCCACGGGGTGGCCGATCTTCACCGCCTCCGCAGCGAAGGCCCGGCCGATGCCGCCCTCCCAATCGATGAGAGTGCCGTAGCAGTCGAAGGTGACGACGTCGTAGAGGCGTTCGGCCATGGTGTCTCCTCGGTGCCGCGCTGCCGCGGCCCGCTCAGCCCTCCATGCGCCATTGGGCGATGTTCCAGAGGTTGGACTCCCAGGGCGAGATCTCGACCCCGCGCAGCCGTGCGGAGACCGCGGTCGCGTCGTTGCGCCAGAGCACCGGGATGACCACGACGTTCTGGACGATCAGATCGTTCATCTTGATGAAGAGGGCGGCGCGCTTCGCGGGATCCATCTCCCCCTCGGCGGCGCGCCACAGGCGGTCGTACTCGTCGCTCCGCCAGCGGCCGGAGTTGCTGAGCGACCACTTGTTTTCCTTGGACGCGATCTGCCACGACGTGAAGCGCTCCATGAAGAGCTGGGGGTCGGGCCGGCCCATGAGCTGCTGGTACATCTGCAGGTCCGCGTAGAAGTGCCGGACGGTGTCGGGATTCGCCGCGTCGGACGAGAAGTACGCGGAGGCCACCACCGACTTGAGCTCGACCTCGATGCCGGCCCGCGCGCAGGCCTGCTTGACGATGGCCTGCGTCTTCTGGCGCGGGGCGTTGATGGAGGTCTGGAAGAGCAGGCGGAGCCGCCGGCCGTCCTTGACGCGCACCCCGTCCGTCCCCCGCTTCCATCCCGCCGCGTCGAGCGTGGCGCTCGCGCGCTCGACGCTGAACTCCCATCGGGTGTTCGGCGAGCGGAAGCGGACCGGCGCCACGAGGAAGTTCGGCGTGGTCTCGCCCTGGCGGCCGTAGATCTCCTGCTGGATTGCGCCACGGTCCACCAGCATCGCGAGGGCGCCCCGCACGGCGGGGTCGGCGAGCAGGGGATGCGTGGTTCGGGCGCTCGCCCGCTCGCCGTCCACCTCTTTCAAGGGGTCCGAAAAATTCAGTTCAACGAACTCGGTGCTGCTGCTCGGCGTGAAGAGCACCTTGCCCTTGGCATTGACCTCGAGACGGCGAAGCAGCTCGTCCTCCACCTGCATGTTCCACGCGAAGTCGTACTCGCCGGTCTGGAGCACGGCGCGCGCGGCGGAGGCGGCGTCGCCGCCGCCCTTCATCTCTACCGTGTCGAACCAGGGCCGTCCCGCGGTGTGGTAGCCGGGGAAGCCCTCCGCGCGCACGGTGTCGCCGGGACGGAAGTCGACGGCGCGAAACGGCCCCGTCCCCAGGGGCTTGAGATTGGCCGGCGCCTCGCGCGACGCGCCGCCGCGGTACCGTTCGAAGACGTGCCGCGGCAGGACCACGCCGGCGGCGCCGCAGAATGGGATGGCCCAGAAGGGCACGGGCCGCTTGAAGAGCACGCGGAACGTCTGGTCGTCGAGCTTCTCCACGCGCTCGAGGTCCCGATAGGCGGAGATGGAGGTGGCGGCGGTCGCGGGATCGGCGGCGTATTCCCACGTGAACACGCAATCGTCGGCGGTGAGGGGCCGCCCGTCGTGCCACGTGACGCCCTTCTTCAGCCGCCAGCGCACCCAGGTGCCGTCGCGCGCCAGTCCGCCGTTGTCGCGGGTGGGCACCTCGGCGGCGAGCTGCGGGACGAGGTTGCCCTCGGGGTCGAACGCAGCAAGCGGCTCGTAGAAGAGCCGGGCCGCCGCTGCGTCCTTCACGCCGGTGGCGAGGTGCGGGTTCAGGATGGTCGGCGCCTGCCAGTAGAGGAGGCGCAGGGGGCCGCCGCGGCGCGCGGACGCCGGCGGGGCCTGCGCGCGCGCCGGGCGCGGCGGCAGGAGCTGAGCGGCGAGGGGCGCGCTGATGCCGAGGCCGGCGAGGATCGCGAGAAAGCGCCGCCGCCCGAGCCGTCCCGAGGTCACGTCGCAGGCGAGAGCGCGGAGCGCGGGCGCGTCCACGACGGCGCCCTAGCGCGCGCGGGCGCCGAGCATGCTGACCGCCACGTCGATCGCCTCCATCATGCTCTCGGGATTGGCGATGCCCTTCCAG
>Ga0207428_10005386_pt1 | contig 11939 bp, 10 predicted proteins | sample RhiMethybrSRZTD1_FD_187600 | JGI IMG/M metagenome (GOLD analysis project Ga0207428, IMG submission 187600) | Populus rhizosphere microbial communities from Tennessee, USA - Rhizosphere MetaG P. TD hybrid SRZTD1 (SPAdes) (version 3) | ecosystem: Host-associated > Plants > Roots > Rhizosphere >... | reverse complement strand
CGGCCTGCCGCGCCGTCGGGCAGGGCGAGGCCGAGGCTGTCGTCTCCGCCGGGAACACGGGCGCGATGCTGGCGGCGTGCTTCGTCGAGCTGCGCCGCCTGAAAGGCGTCGCGCGGCCGGCGATCGCCGTCGTCATCCCGTCCAAGCACGGGCCGTCGGTGCTGATCGACTCGGGCGCGAACGTCGACGCGCGGCCGGAGCACCTGCTCCAGTTCGCCCAGATGGGCGCGGTCTTCGCCGAAGAGGTGCTCGAGATCCACGATCCCGAGGTGCGCCTGCTCTCGATCGGCGAGGAAGCGGAAAAGGGCAACCAGTTGACCCTCGAGGCGCACGCGCTCCTGGAGGACGCCGAGGGCCTGCGCTTCGCCGGCAACACCGAGAGCCGCGACCTCCTGCTCGGCGCGGCCGACGTCGTCGTCTGTGACGGCTTCACCGGCAACGTCGTGCTGAAGCTGCTCGAAGGGACGATCAAGGTGCTGCTGGACACCCTGCGGGAGGAGATCACCGCAAGCCGGCGAGGGCGCGTCGGCGGTCTGCTGATCCGGCCCGCTGCGCGCGGGATGCGCTGCCGGCTCGATCCCGACACCTATGGCGGCGCGTACCTCCTGGGCCTGCGCGGCCTCGCGGTGATCGCGCACGGCAACTCCTCGCACCGGGCGATCGCGAACGCGATCCGGCTCGCCGCGCGGGGTGTGGAGCACGACGTGGTCGGCAGACTGGCGCAGCGCCTGCCGGAAAGAGTGTTAGCATCCGCGCGCTCTGAACCCCCCGGCAAGTGAGGTGAAATGGCAGCATCGCGAGAGGAAGTCTTCGAGCGGGTCAAGGAAGTCCTGACGGAGCAGCTCGGAGTCGACGAGAACGAGATCACCGAAGACGCCTCCTTCCAGCAGGATCTCGACGCCGACTCGCTCGATCTCGTGGAGCTGATCATGGAGCTGGAGGACCAGTTCGGGATCAAGATCTCGGACGAGGACGCGCAGAAGATCCAGACCGTCGGGCAAGCCGTCGACTACGTCTCAACGCACCAGTAGCCGAGCCCCCAGCGGCCGTCCGGAGCAGCTCGCGCGGCTGATCGACGAGTTGCCGGAAGAGCTTCTGGAGAACGTGTTCACGCACAGCTCGTGGGCGCCCGACCGGACGTCCTCGTACGAGCGGCTCGAGTTCCTCGGCGACAGCGTGCTGGAGCTGGCGGTCGCGCGGGCGCTGTACGAGCGGTATCCGGACTTCACCGAGGGGCGGATGGCGAAGATCCGCTCCCACGTCGTCTCGCGTGCGTCGTGCTCGGTGGTCGCGCGCGAGCTCGGGCTCGGGCAGCGGCTGGCGGAGCGCGGCGAGGAGATCGCGCCGGCGGAGGAGCTCGAGCGCCTGTCGCGGAACCGCAACGTGCTCGCGGCGCTGCTGGAGGCCTCTCTGGCGGCGCTCTACCTGCAGCACGGGTTCGAGTCGATTCGCGAGGCCGTGGTTGCAGCGTTCGACGGCCGCATCCAGTACGCGCTGACGACCCACGTCGACCACAAGACAGAGCTCCAGGAGGAGCTCGCGCGACGAGGGCTGCAGGTCGTCTACAACGTGCTCGACGTCAAGGGGCCGCCGCACGACCGCCTTTTCACCTGCGCGGCGATGATCGACGGCAAAGAGGTGGGCGTGGGCAGGGGCCGCTCCAAGAAGGCCGCGGAGCAAGACGCGGCCCGCGAGGCGCTCGACCGCCTCGCGCCCGCGGCGTAGCATCCGGCCCGTCGTCCGAAGGAGGCTCGATGGCCAAGATGATCAACTGCCCGTGCGGGGAGACGATGCGCGGCGAAACCGAGGACGAGGTCCTCGACCGCGCCGAGCAGCACGTCCAGGAAGTCCACGCTGACATGGCCGACCAGTTCCCGCGCGAGACCCTCGCCGGGATGGTTCAGGACGAGTGAACGTTCGGGGCGCGGCGGCATCCGCCGCGCCCCGTAACCTCCGCCGCGCGTGCACCTGCGTGCGATCAAGCTGCGCGGCTTCAAGTCGTTTCCGGAGCCGGTCGAGGTTCGCCTGGAGCCAGGCGTCGCCGTCGTCGTCGGCCCGAACGGCTCGGGCAAGTCGAACGTGGCCGACGCGCTGCTCTGGGCCTCCGGCTCGCTGAGCCCCGGCGAGCTGCGCGCGGAGAAGCCCGACGACGTGCTCTTCGCGGGCTCGCCGGGCCATTCCCCAGCCGACTTCTGCGAGGTCGAGCTGCTGTTCGACAACGAGGACGGCGGGCTTTCGGAGCTCGACTTCAGCGAGGTCTCGATCGCACGGCGCCTGCATCGAGGGGGCGAGGGCCAGTACCTGATCAACCGTGCGCCCGTGCGCCGCACCGATCTCGTCGAGCTGCTCGCGGACGTCGGCCTCGGCGGCAGCCACGGCTCGGTGATCAGCCAGGGCAAGGTCGAGCAGATCCTCGCGAGCAAGCCGGAGGAGCGGCGAGCGCTGATCGAAGACGCGGCCGGGCTCGGCAGGTTCAAGCGCCGGCGGCACCGCGCGGAGCTGAAGCTGGCGCGGGTGCAGATCCAGGTCGAGCGGGCGCGCGACGTGGAAGCCGAGGTGAAGGGCCGGCTGCGGCCGCTCGCGTTGCAGGCGACCGCGGCCGAGCGGGCCGAGAAACTCCGCGGCGACATCGCCGCGCTGCGGGCCCGCGTCGCGCAGCTCGACCTGGCCGGGATCGACGAGCGCCTGGCGGAGGTCGAGGAGCGGCGGACGGCGGCCGCGCTGCAGCGTCGTGGGACCACCGAGCGGCTCGAGGCGCTGCTGGCCGAGCGCAACCGCGTCGAGGAGGAGCTCGCCGCGGCGGCAGGTCGCGGTGACGGAGCGACCTCCGCGCTCTACCGCCTCCGCAGCGCGACCGAACGGCTCGAGCTGCGCCGCGACTCGGCGCAGGAGCTGTGCGACCGCCTCCACGCCCAGCCGTTGCCGGCGCTCACTCGTGCGAACCCCGAGCGGGAGGCGCTCCGCGAGAAGGCCCGCCTGGCGCGGGAGCGGCTCACGGCGCTCGAGCACTCACTCGCGGAGCGCGAAGGCCTCCCGCCGGCCGCGCGGGCGCTGGCCGAGGAAGGCGAGCGGCTGGCTCTCTCGCTGCTCGAGGTCGAGGCGGGGTACGAACGGGCTACTGCCGCGGCGCTCGGCGCCCGTGCGGCGGCGCTGGTCGCGGCGGATACGCCCGGAGCGCTCGCACTCGTCGAGCGCGCGCGGAAGGCCGGGCTCGGCGACCTGGCGGTGCTCGTCCCGCAACGCGGCCCAGACAGGCGCCCCGCGCGGCCGCCGCTGCTCGGGGCGGAGCCGCTGTCGGCCAGGGTGCACCCGCGGCCGGGTGGCGAACGCGTCGCCGAGCTGCTCGACGACGTCTGGCTCGCCGAGCCGTCCGAGCTCGCGCAGGCGGAGAGCGGGATTCTCGTCACGCGGGAAGGCCATTGCTTCGACGTTGCGCGCGGCGAGCTCTGGTTCGCCGGTGAGACGGCGGAGGCGGTCCTCCTCCAGCTCGACGCCCGACGCCGAGCGCTGGCGCAGGAGGCGGGCGAGCTCGAGCGCCGCGCGGACGAGCTCCCGGCCGAGGCGCCGCCGGTCCCGACCGGGCCGCTCGCCGCGCTTGCCGAACGCCTCGCTTCGGCGCTGCAGGTCGCGGCCGCGGCGGGAGAGCGCTTCGAGGCGCCGCTGCGGGCGCGCGTCGACGCGGGGGCGACGCGCGCAGGCGAGCTCGCGGCAGAGCTCCGCAGGCTCGGGGGCGAGGAGGCGGAGGTGCGCCGGGCGGCTGCGGAGGCCGGCGAGCGTGCCGCGGGCATCGACGTCGAGGGCGCACGCCTGGAGGCCGAGGCAGACGAGGCGCGGCGGCGGCTCGAGGAGGCAGGCGCCGAGCCCGCCGAGGGCGACGACCGCGATGAGCTCGCCGAGAAGATCGAGCGGCTGGAGCGCCGCCGCGAGACGCTCGGCCAGGTCAACCCGCTCGCCAAGGAGGAGTACGAGCGCGAGAAGGAGCGCCTGACCGAGCTCACGGAGCAGCGCGCCGACCTCGAGGCGAGCCTGAAGGAGCTGGAGGAGCTGCGCGCGGAACTCGCGGACACGGTCGAGCGCCGCTTCGACGAGACCTTCGCGGCGGTGAGCGCGCACTTCGAAGAGGTGGCGGCGACCCTCTTCCCCGGAGGCCAGGGCCGGCTGCGGCTCACCGAGCCCGGCGAGGGCGCACCCGACGCCGAACCGGGGGTCGAGGTCGAGCTGCGGCCGGCGGGCAAGCGCGTGACGCGGCTCTCGCTGCTCTCCGGCGGCGAGAAGGCGCTCGGCGCGATCTCGTTCCTGTTCGCGCTCTTCCTGGCGCGGCCGTGCCCCTTCTACCTGCTCGACGAGGTCGAGGCCGCCCTCGACGACGCCAACATCGGCCGCTTCGTCGAGCTCCTGCGCCGCTACTCCGAGACGGCGCAGTTCATCGTCGTCACGCACCAGAAGAAAACGATGGAGGCCGCCGACGTGCTCTACGGTGTGACGATGGGCGGCGACGGCGTCTCGCAGATCGTTTCCCGGCGCCTGCCGCGCGACGAGCCCGCTACCGCAGTCGCGTAGTGCTCTACAACGCGGAGGCGTTCGAGCCGCTCACAGACGAGCCGTGGGCGGAGAATCGCGTCCGGAACGGGATCGCGGCGATCGTCGCCGACGTCGACGCGCACTTCGATCCGGACGAGCTCTGGCCGGCGAACGAGTGGGACGCGTGGAACTCGACGCCGCCGCTGAAGGACCTCTACTGTGGGGCCGGCGGCGTGCTGCTGGCGCTCGACGTCCTGCGCAGGCGCGGGCTGGCGGAGACGGCGGTCGACCTCACGGCGACCGTGCACCGGGTCCTCGAGCGCTGGCGGGCCGAGCCGGACCTCTCGGGCGGGGAGATCGAGCTGCCGACCCCGAGCGCGTCGTCGCTCTTAGGCGGGGAGACGGGGCTGCTGCTCGTCGCGTGGCGCGTCGACCCGACCGAGGAGCTCGCGGCGACGCTGCTCGCACGCATCCGCGAGAACGTCGACAACGAGGCCGAGGAGCTGATGTGGGGCGCGCCCGGCACGATGCTCGCCGCGCGGCTCATGCATGGCTGGACAGGGGAGGAGCGCTGGGAGGAGGCCTGGCACGAGAGCGCGGTCGCCCTGCTCGACCGCCGCGACGCGGACGGCATCTGGAAGCAGCTCCTGCACGGCAAGGAGTACCGGATGCTCGGCCCGGTGCATGGACTCGTCGGCATCGTGCACTCGCTCCTGCAGGCCGGGGACTTGCGTGAGCGGCTCGAGCGTGAAACGGCGGCGATCCTGACCCAGGAGGCGATCGTCGAGGACGGCCTCGCCACGTGGCCCGCGGTGGCGGGCGGCAGACTCGTCCCCAAGGACGGCCAGATCCGGTTGCAGTGGTGCCACGGCGCGCCCGGGATCGTCGCGACTGCCGCACCGTACCTCGACGAGGAACTGCTGCTCGCCGGCGCGGAGCTCACCTGGCGCGCGGGCGCGCACGGGGAGGAGAGGGGCGTGGGCATCTGCCACGGCACCGCGGGAAACGGCTTCGCGCTGCTGAAGACCTTCGAGCGAACCGGCGACGAGCGCTGGCTGGAGCGGGCGCGCCGCTTCGCCGTCCACGCGCTCGGCCAGGTCGAGCGGAGGCGCGCCGACGTCGGTCACGGCCGCTACTCGCTCTTCAGCGGCGACCTCGGCGTCGCCCTCTTCGCGTCCGCGTGTCTCGAGGGCGAGGCCCGCTTCCCGGTGTTGGACGGCTGGGGGTAGTCGCGTGGCGGAACAGGCGCCGCGCCTGTCGGTACCGACCGAAGGGATCCGGGCCGGTGACCTGATCCTCCGCCTTCCCGTGCTCGGCGACGTCGATGCGCTGCTGCCGGCATTCGGGGATCCCGAGCTGCGCGAGGCGGGCAATCTGCCCGCGTTCGGGCGCGACGAGCTGGCCGAGTCCCTGAGCGAGCTGCCGGCGCTCGCCGAGAGCGGCCGGCTGTTGCCGCTCGCCGCAGTCGAGGCGGCAAGCGGGGAGGTGATCGGCGCGGGGATCCTGCACCACCTCGACGCGGAGCGGAAGATCGTCGAGATCGGGTACTTCGTGTTCCCGCCCGCACGCGGGCGCGGCGCGGCAACCACGATCGCACGCACGCTCGCCGAGCACGCGTTCTCGGTAGGCGTGGAGCGCGTCGCCGCCTACGTGAACGTCGGCAACCGCGCCTCCGAGCGCGTGCTCGAACGCGCGGGGTTCACTCGCGAGGGAGTCATCCGGTCGATGCCGAAGCCCGACGGGCGTCGCGTGGACAAGACGCTCTTCTCGCTCCTCCCGGGCGAATAGCGCTCGCTATCGTCCGCGCGTGCCGCGAAGCTGGTCGGAGCTGCTCGGAGAGGACGGCGCTGCGCCCGAGCCGGAAGCGCAGCGCGGCGGCATGTTCTCGCGGCTTCGCGACTCGCTGGGCCGCAGTCGCCGCGCGCTGACCGAGGAGATCGGCATCGAGTCCTTCGACCCGGCCGACGTGAGCTCGTGGGAGCGGCTCGAGGAGGCGCTGATCGCGGCCGACGTCGGCGTGCCCGCGACCGCCGAGCTCGTGCAGCGGCTCGAGGCTCGGAACCCGGCCAACCTCGGCGAGGCGCTGCAGGAGGAGGTCGCGCGACTGTTCGGCGAGCCGGCCCGCCTCGACCTGAAAGACCGGCCGAGTGTCGTCCTCGTCGTCGGCGTGAACGGCACCGGCAAGACGACGACGATCGGGAAGCTCGCCCAAAAGCTCTCCGAGCAAGGCCGCACCGTGCTGGTCGCCGCCGCGGACACGTTCCGCGCCGCGGCCGAGGAGCAGCTCGAGATCTGGGCCCAGCGCGCCAAGGCGGACTTCGTCGGCTCGGAGAAAGGCGGCGACCCCGCAGCAGTGGCCTTCGACGCGATCGCGGCGGCCGAGTCGCGCGGCCGCGACGTCGTGGTCGTCGACACCGCGGGGAGGCTGCACACACAGTCGAACCTGATGGAGGAGCTCGCGAAGGTGCGGCGCGTAATCGCGCAGCGGCTGGAGGGAGCGCCGCACGAGACGCTGCTCGTCGTCGACGCAACGACCGGCCAGAACGGCCTCCAGCAGGCACGGCTCTTCGGCCAGGCGGTCGACGTGAGCGGCATCGTGCTGACCAAGCTCGACGGCTCGGCCAAAGGAGGGATCGCGATCGCGATCGCCCACGAGCTCGGGCTGCCGGTGAAGCTGATCGGCATCGGTGAGGGCCTCGACGACCTGCGGCCCTTCGACCCGACGGACTTCGCGCGCGCTCTAGTGGGCGAGTCCTAGCCGCCGTGGCTCAGCGCACCGGGATCGTGTTCGACAACGACGGGCTGCTGCTCGACACCGAGCCGTGCTGGACGCGCGCCGAGACGGTGGTCTTCGAGCGCCACGGCCGCGAGTTCGACCTCGACGCGAAGCGTGCCCTCGTCGGCACGGCGCCCGAGACCGCGGCGCGTGTCCTCGAACGGCTGCTCGAGCTCCCGGGTCGCGGCGAGGACCTCGCCGCTGAGCTGTACGCGCTCGCACTGGAGGAGATCGCAGCCGGCGCCGAGCCCAGGCCGGGTGCGGTGGAGCTGCTCGGCGCGCTCGACGGGCGCTGGCCGGTCGCCGTCGCCTCGAACTCGCCCAGAAGTCATCTGCTGGCCGGCCTGACCCGCACCGGCCTCGCCGACCGCTTCGAGGCCGTGATCGGCGTGGAGGACGTCGTGGAGCCGAAGCCGGCGCCCGACCTCTACCTGCGAGCGTGCGAGCTCCTCGGCGCGGCTCCTGCGGGCTCGCTGGCCCTCGAAGACTCCCCGCCGGGGGTCGCCGCGGCGAGGGCGGCCGGGCTCTACGTGGTGGGCGTGCCGTCGGTCGCCGGTGTCGAGCTCGAGGCCGATGCCGTCTTCGAGTCACTCGCCGACCCGGGCGTGCTTCAGACGATCGCCGAGCAGCTCGAGTGATGCGACCCCGCCCGCCGCAGCGGAGCCGGCGAGCGGGGTCACTCGGCTGATCAGTGGTGGTGGTGGAACGTCGACAGGCGGAAGATCGTCTGCGACGTAAACGTCTGACCGGGCCGGAGCACGGTCGACGGGAAGTTCGCGTGATTCGGCGAGTCCGGGAAGTGCTGCGTCTCTAGCGCGAACCCGTCGCTCTGCCGGTAGAACTTCCCGCTCGTCCCGGCCAGCGTCCCGTCGAGGAAGTTCCCCGAGTAGAACTGGATGCCGGGCTCCGTAGTGTCGACCTCGAGCTTGCGCCCGCTCGCCGGGTCGAAGACCTTGGCGGCAGGCACGAGCGCCGTCGAGTTCGGCCGGTTGAGCACGAAGTTGTGGTCGTACCCGCGTCCGAACGTGATCTGCTGGTTGCTGGCGTCACGGATCCGGGCGCCGATCGCCTCGGGCCTCGTGAAGTCGAACGGTGTGCCGGCCACCGGGTCGATCGCGCCGGTCGGGATCAGCGTCGAGTCGACCGGGGTGTAGCGGTCGGCGTTCAACCAGAGCACGTGGTCGTAGATGTCGCCCGTGCCCTCGCCGTCGAGGTTCCAGTAGGTGTGGTTCGTCAGGTTGAGCACCGTCGCCTTGTCGGTCGTGGCGTGGTAGTCGATTTGCAGGTTGTTATGGGTGTCGAGCGTGTAGACGACCGTCACGTCGAGGTTGCCCGGATAGCCCGTGCAACCGGGCGTGCGCGAGGGGACGCAGCCCTCACCCTCCTTGCTGAGGCGATGCAGCGTCAGGCTCACCGACTTCCTGCGCTGGGACGGCGTGGCGTCCCACACCTGCTTGTCGAACCCGAGGTAGCCGCCGTGCAGGCTGTTCGGGTCGTTGTTGATGTCGAGCGTGTACGTGCTGCCGTCCAGCGAGAACGTGCCCTTCGCGATCCGGTTGCCGTAGCGGCCGATGATGGCGCCGAAGTACGGCGAGTTGGGCGTGGGAGCGTCTGGGTTCGTCGGGTAGCCCTGCTGGAAACCGTCCGTGTAGCCCGCGAGGTCCTTGAACCCGAGAACGACGTTCGCCGATTTACCATGGCGATCCGGCACCCACAACTCCTGAACTATGCCGCCGTAGGTGAGGATCTTGACCACCATCCCCTTGCCGTTGTCGAGGGTGTAGCGGTCGACGGCGGTTCCGTCCGGAGCGGTGCCGAACGGCTCGCTGGTGATGCTGGGCTTCCCGTGATGGCCGTGATGCCCGTGGTGCTTGCCCTTCCCTCCCGACGCGACTGCGCCGGTGAGGCCGACCACGGCGAACACGAGTGCAACCAGCACCATGCCGATTGCGGTGGTGCGAAACAGTCTGACCATTTCTGCTCCTCCTTCAGTCGGTTGTCACTGACTGCCGCAGGAAGCAGGCGAGAGAGACGTCCCTCTCGCGCCCCGAGATCCGCCTACCCAGCCGGGCCGGTTTCAATCACGCTTCGCTGAATGGCGCGAAGCCGCTTCATTGAGCCGTTTTCTTCTCGCCCGAAGAGATCGTGGAGGCGCACGTACTCGGAGTAGAGCTCGTCGTAAACGGCTCTGTTGGCGGGGTTCGGGACGTACCGCTCGTCGCCGAGCCGCGCCATCTGCCGCGAGGCCTCCGCGATCGACTCGAATCCTCCCAGCTCCGCACCCGCCGCAACCGCTCCGAACATCGCCGACCCGAGCGCGGGGGTCTGCTGGGACGCGGCGACCGCAAACTCGCGGCCGGTGACGTCCGCGAAGACCTGCATCAGCAGCCGGTTCTTCTCCGGCAGTCCGCCGCAGGCGACCATCGCGTCCACGGCCACGCCGGCCTGCAGGAACGCCTCGACGATCACCCGGGTCCCGAACGCCGTCGCCTCGAGCAGGGCGCGGTAGATCTCGGGTGCCTTCGTCGCGAGCGAGAGGCCGACGACGAGCCCGCTCAGCTCGGCGTCGACGAGGATCGAGCGGTTGCCGTTCCACCAGTCGAGGGCGAGCAGCCCGCTCTCGCCGGGACGCAGCTTCGCCGCCTCCGCCTCGAGGACGCCGTGGATGTCCATGCCCTGTCGCGCGGCCGCCTCGTGGTACTCGGGAGGGACGGCGTCGTCGGCGAACCAGGCGAAGATGTCGCCGACCGCCGTCTGGCCCGCCTCGAACCCGAACAGGCCGGGCACGACCCCGTCCTCGACGACGCCGCACATCCCCTCGACGACGGCCGGCTCGGCGCCCAGGAGGATGTGGCAGATGCTCGTGCCCATGATCAGCACCATCGTCCCGGGTGCCGTCACCGTGGCCGCAGGCGCAGCGACGTGGGCGTCGACGTTGGCGACGGCCACGGCCGTTCCCGGGCGCAGGCCCGTCCAGGCGGCGGCCTGCTCGCTCAGCCCGCCGGCCCGGGTTCCGAGCGGCAGGATCGTCCGCGACAGCTTCTCGTCGACGACATGCTCGAGCCTCGGGTCCAGCGCGGCGAAGTAGGGAGCGTCCGGAAACCCCTCGCTCTTCGACCAGATCGCCTTGTAACCGGCGGTGCAGCTGTTGCGCGTCTCGGTGCCGGTGAGCTGCCAGACGATCCAGTCGGCGGCCTCGATCAGCCGGTCCGCCTGGGCGTAGAGCTCGGGTGCCTCGTCCAGGATCTGGAGCGCCTTCGGGAAGAACCACTCCGACGAGATCTTCCCCCCGTAGCGAGGCAGCCACGTCTCGCCGCGCTCGGCGGCGACCTTGTTGATGCGGTCCGCCTCGGGCTGGGCCGCGTGGTGCTTCCACAGCTTCACCCACGCGTGCGGGTTGCCGCGCAGCTCCTCGAGCGCACACAGCGGGGTGCCGTCGGCCAGCGTCGGGAGCATCGTGCAGGCCGTGAAGTCGATCCCGATCCCGATCACGTCGGCCGGGTCGACGCCCGTCTCGGCGAGCAGCGCGGGAACCGCCTCCTGGAGCGTGCGGACGTAGTCCTCCGGGTCCTGGAGCGCCCAGTCGGGCTCGAGCTCGACACCGTCGTGCGGCGCGGGCAGCCGCTCGTCGATCACGCCGTGCCGGTACTCGTAGACCGCCGTACCGAGTTCCCGCCCCTCGGCGCAGTCGACCAGGACGGCCCGACCGGACTCGGTACCGAAGTCGATCCCGAGCGCGTAACGGCCGCTCACGGCGCTTCCCGCTGCGGCTCGACGACAACCTTCAGCCCGCGTCGCTCCACCAGCTCGCCGAAGGCCTCGCGCCACTCCGAGAGCGCGTAGCGGCCGCTCACAAGCGTGCCGAGCTTGACGTCGCCGGCCTCCGCGAGCCGGATCGCGCGGGGGAGGTCGCTTGGTTTCATGCGCCGGCAGAGCGCCAGGGTCAGGCCCTTGCGCCGCGCGGTGGAGGCGGTGAAGCTCGTCCGGTCGCCGTCAGGGATGCCGACGAGGACGACGCGGCCTCCGGGCCGGACGTTGTCGATCGCATCCGCGAGCGCCGCGTCCTCGCCCGCGGCTTCGAACGCCACGTCGACCTCCCCGCCGTCGAGCGTGGCGCCGAGTGACGCGGCCGCTTCTGCCCGGTGCGGGAGGGGGTCGCTCGCCACGACCTTCTCCACTCCGGCGGCCCGCAGAGCCTGGATCAGCAGCAGCCCCAGCGGCCCGCAGCCGAACACGCCTGCGGTCGAACCGGGCTGCGCCTTGGCCAGGTCGAGGGCGTGAAGCGCCACTCCCAGCGGCTCGAGCAGCGAGCCCTCCGCGTCCGGGAGACCGTCCGGGAGCGCGTGGGCGAGCCGGTCGGGCCAGGCGAGGCTCGTGCGCAGTGCGCCGTCCGCCGAGCCGTGCCCGGCGAAGCGCAGCTCGGGGCACAGGTGCGGATTGCCGCCGAGGCAGACGCTGCAGCGGCCGCACGGCACGGCCGGGTCGAGCGCCACGCGCTCGCCGGCGCGGTCGCCCGACTCGATCGTCCCCACGAACTCGTGCCCGAGGACAAGCGGCCGGTCGAGGACGGCGTCGCCGATCCCACCTTCGAGGAACCAGTGCCGGTCGGACCCGCACAGGCCCACGGCGGTCACGCGCACGA